>Ga0307479_10000251_pt1 | contig 51060 bp, 45 predicted proteins | sample atmos_gasesECM4C_FD_203743 | JGI IMG/M metagenome (GOLD analysis project Ga0307479, IMG submission 203743) | Hardwood forest soil microbial communities from Morgan-Monroe State Forest, Indiana, United States - atmos_gasesECM4C_515 | ecosystem: Environmental > Terrestrial > Soil > Temperate...
ACGACGTTGAGACCAACCTTTCGACGAATCTGAGGAGGAAGTATGTTCCGAGCATGCCGTCCAACTGGGCGGCTTTTTAATTTGGTGCTGGCGGTGGCGATGGCGATATCTGGCACCCGGTTGGCTGCGCGTGAAGCTTCCGCGACCGAAGCGGAAAAGCCGGGTTCCCCTGAAGCGAAGCCGCGCGTGGTGGACCCCGCGCCGCACATGGCCTCGCCGGCGCCCCAAGGCGGCCCGGCGCTGACGAACGTGATTGATACTGTGTACCGGGCCGATGGAACGGCCGCCCAAGGAGTGCTGATCATTACGTGGCCGGCGTTTGTGTCGGCGAGCGGAAGTGCCGTGGCCGCAGGCGAGTTAAATGTGACACTTGGCACAAACGGCGTGTTGAACGTTGCACTGGCGGCGAATGCGGGAGCAAGTCCTCTGGGAGTTTATTACTCGGTGGTCTATCAATTGGGGCCGGGCGAGGTGCGAACGGAATACTGGGTGGTGCCAACAAGTTCTCCGGCGACGCTGGCTCAGGTGCGAACCACGCCGGGTGCAGGAACGGCGGCACCACCGGCATCTGTGCAGTACGTAAATTCGGCGCTTGCGGGGAAGGCGAATGATAGCGCGGTGGTACATCTTTCCGGAACGGAGACGGTGACAGGGACGAAGACTTTTTCGGCACCGCCAAATGTGCCGACTCCAGTGAATACGGGTGACGTGACGAATAAGAGTTACGTGGATAACTCTATTGCGGCGGTCGGGGCGGGAAATTATCTGGCGACGGCGGGGGGATCGATGACCGGGCCGCTGAACTTGAGCGGGAATCCGACATCGCCTCTTCAGGCTTCACCCAAACAGTATGTGGATTCGAGCATGGCAGTGAAGGCCGACCTGGTAACGGGGTTGGTGCCGACCAGCGAGTTGGGGAGCGGAACGGCTTCAGGACTGAATTGTTTGCTGGGGAGCGGAGCGTGGGGACCGTGCGGATCGAGTGCGAACGCGACAGCGATTCAAAGCGTGCCGGTGGCGGCGGGTGCGCCTGGGAACGGGCAAGTGCTCACGTATTCCTCGACATCAGGGCAGTACGCGCCGGCGACTCCGACTGGGGGGACGGGCGGTGTTTCAGTGACTCCTTCGGCGAGCCAGAGTATCGCGCAGCCGTTGGGAACGCAGTTCAGCGTCAACAATGTGAGTGGCTTCCGGTATGTGACGGCGGGCGATAACTGGAGCGCAAGTCCGAGCGGAAGCTTGACGGCGGGCACGCAAGCGACGGTGACCCTGACGCCGTGCCCGATGGGAGTGGACACGTCAGGTTTCTCGATGTACTACGTCTTTTTGAGTGTGCAGGGAACGCCGGAGCCGGTGATGGTGACGGGGGGGACGTGCGCGGCGGGAGCGACGAGTGGGACGATTGTGTTTACTCCAAGGAATTCTCATTCGGCGGGATACAAAGTCAGCAGCGCGTCGAGTGGAATTCAGGAGGCGATCAACGATGCCTGCGGACTGCCCAGTGGAGTGACTGAAGGCAACCAGAACGCGAGAGTAATTCTTCCAGCCACCGGCATTTTTGCAAACGCGCTAGCGGTTTACGGATCGATTTATGCGCACTGCAGCCGCGGTCTGATTGAGGGAAACGGGACGCTGCTGTCATGCTCGACGCGGGACCGGTGCATGGTGCTGGGCGATTTGGTGAATACCAACCATTACGGCGGGGTCACCTTGCGAGGAGTGAACTTTACCTCGACGGTGAATGCCGACGGATGCCAGATCACGAACACGCAGCGGCAGTCGAACGTGGTCACGATTACTACCGCGTCAGCGTGCAGCACGATACAGAGCGGGGACATCGTCAATATCAACTTTACGGATAACCCGGTGTACTGGGGGACCCACGGGCCGGTTACGGTGGCAGGGACATCTATTACCTACAGCCAGACGGCAGCTAACCTGGCATCGGCAGTAACTCCGGGAACAATCGCGATTGAGAATGCCGCGGTGGAAGACAACGCGACGCCGGGGACGATGGAAGATATAAAGTCATCGAGTGGAGGCGGCGGCAAATTCAATCAGTTCATCGTGGAAGATGACGATGAGGCAGCGACGATCCGCAACCTGGACGCCGATGGAAGCCAGGGGTTGACCTGTACGGCCAACCATTGCGGGTCGTATGTTTACTCCGCCAACGGAGGAGCTCCCGTCATTTGGATCGAAAAAGCCAACATCAGCCCGCAGTGCGGCGGGAACGGCATCACGGTCTACAACAACAACACAGTTCACATTACCGACAGTGTTATTCAAGGCTTCGGGATGTGGGCGGTCAACACTCAGACGGTGCTCGGCAACTTCGGCGGGACCACCATGGAAAATGTTTACATGGAGGAGGGGGCGGGGCCGTGTGTTCATCCGTATGAAGGGAACTACTTCAGCGCGACAGGAATCATATATTCGGGGAATGTTCAGCCGCTGATTGTCAATGGAGGCGAGCAGCCAGCAGCCCACCTGGCAGCCTTCTCGGCGCAGAATACGGGAACCACACAGTATAACTACTATGTAATTCCTCACGACTTGACACTCGGTTGGTATGGCGCACCCTTCCTGGCAGGCTCGGCACTAACCAATGGAACCGGAACCGTAACAGGCCAGTTCCCTCACGTGCCCCCAGGAGTAGCTGGCGACACGATGCAATATGACATTTTGCGATTGATTCCATCCACCAGCGCGGCAGCGAATACTCCCAGCTTCCCGGTCAAAGGTGCGTGCACTGGCGGAAGCGCTGGAGCGTGTGGAAGCATCGTTGTCGGGCAAGCGCAATGCGCAGGGCTCGTCTGCACTTTCACCGACTCCTCGACTTCAGCGAACACGACGTCGTACACGATTAATTCCGCAAATTGGTTTCCAATCCTTCCTTTCTGGCCGGCATCGGTGCTATTCCCAGGCAATAATACGCAAATTTACGTTCAACCTCAGGCGAAGATGGATCAAGATGCCCCGACAATAATTGCCGTGAACCAGAATCAGTTCTCAAATGTTTGGGCGCGAAACTGCAACAACTCGTACAGCAGCCTCCTTGGCGGGGCGATGGAGACCTGCCAGGACGACAATGTCAATTTGCAAATCAAGGTAGGAACGTTGATTAATGATGGACTGTTCGGGGCAAACAATGCCGGGGTCAAGGGCAAGTTCAACTTCCAACAGATCAATGTCCGCGGGCACCACATCATCACTCTGGTAGATTCGAATCTTTACAAAACTGGGGCAACAGGAGGCTTTCGACCGCCAGCCGATGCTAACGACACCTACATCGGATTGGACAATACCAATGCGGGAGTTGCCAATAATTTTGCTCAACTTGCATTTGGCGCTCCGGTCTCGATCTCCAACTACATCGGAAATGTGGGCGACAATTCAAGTTACCTGGAACGACTGACGGCTTTGGGGAAGACGTTCAACGTACCGGTGAATATCAATGGAAATCTGACGGTGACCGGGACGTGTACGGGTTGTGGAGGGGGTGGATCGGGGACGGTGAATAGCGGGACGGCCGCCCAGGTTGCGATGTATTCGACAAACGGAGCGGCGGTGAGCGGGGATAGCGGACTGACGGATAGCGGCTCTACGCTGACTTACACGGGGAGCAACGGGATTGCGGCGGCTTCGGGGACTTTTGCGGGCAACGTAACTGTGAACGGGCAGTTGCTGGTGGCAGGGCCGTGGTCGGTGAGTTCGCCGATTCCAGGGACGGCGATGTCTGTGGCGGGAGCTGGGACGTCGGCTTTGGGGATTTCCAATGATGGAAACTTTTATGTTTCCGCCAATGCGGGAACACCGCAGAAAGTGGCAACGACGGCGACGAGCTCGTTTTTTTCAAATTTATTTCAGGAAGATGCGAACGACTTGGGCGAGTATAACGGGGCGACGGCGCAGAACCTGCATGTTTATTCGAGCTATACGAACAGCTCGACCTGGCAGCGGACTTCGCTGGGATATGACGCTACCGATAATTACGCGGTGGTGCGGAGTGAGAATTCGACATCGGGGGCGGCTCCGGGGCTGGGTCTTTGGGTCAACAGTGGATTGAAGTGGGTGGTGGACGCGAGCAGCAACTTCAAGCCGTGGACCGATCAGACGTACAACGTGGGATCGTTTAGCAGTTCAGGAAGCGGTAGTGGGTTGCGACCGGGGACGGTTTATGTGGCGGGAAATTCTACGAGCGGCAGCGGTTTCGAGCTAGGAAAGTTTGCCAATGAAAGTTATGAGCTTTGCAATGACACGACGACTGGAACGCTGGTGAATGGGTTGGCGACGCTGACTACTGCGGGTTGTGCGATCAAGCCGGGGAGCGCACTGACGAGTGGGGCGATTGGAGTGGTGATAGCGAATGCTGGGACATCCGGAGTGGCAACGCTGGCGAGGGCGGGGTCTGTTTACTGCAGCTTTGATGGGAGCGCGACTGTAGTGGGAGATTATGTGGTGCCGTCGGCGACGTCGAGTGGAGGATTTTTCTCGCTATGCCACGATGCGGGTTCGACGCGGCCGACCGGAACGCAGATTCTGGGACGGGTGCTGCAAGCGAGCGCGGGCAGCGCGACCGTGCAGCTGTTCCTCGATATGCCGGGTTCCAACATAAGCGCGGCGTCGGCAGGGACGGGGAGTTGTACGAACCAAGCGGTAACTGCCCTACTGACCGGCGGGCCGACTTGTACGACCATCACGTCAGCGTATGTGGACTCGTCGATTGCTCCCAGCGCGTCGCCGGCGTTGACGGGAACGCCGACTGCCCCGACGGCGAGCGCGGGAGACAATTCGACGAAGATTGCGACTACGGCGTATGTGCGGGGGGAGATTTACGGAGTGTGGTCCTGCCCGGTGGCGGGCACGACGACCGTGACCCAGTATTGCAACTGGACGCTGCCGGCGGGAGTTACCGTGACCGGATTTGATTTGGCGGCGAGCACGGCGGCGGCGGGATGCACGACTTATCCGGTACTGCAGGTGTGGGATGGAACGGCCGCGGCTGAGGTGGGGAATTACTCGACGACCTTCACCACGGGCACAAACTTCTACACGCAGGTGACGGGAAGCGCGAACGTGGCTTCGGGACACGCGCTACGATTCAAAATCACTACGGCAGCGGCGGGGTGCACGACTAATGCGGGGGCGGTTGTGGCGACGGTCACTTATCAGATCCAGAACTGAGGCAGTGGAGGGGAAGTCAAGACCTCTAACACAGAGGGTACGGGGGATACAGGGTAGGGCGGGTTGGGCCATCGGTTACACGGCATAGTGCCAACGCAGCTGCTGGAGTTGGGTTGGTTCAGGTCACGCAAAAGCGTGGCCTTTTTTATTACGAAGCATACTTAGGGAGACGCGATCTGCGATGACGAATAAAACCTCAGCGGCTAAAGCCCGGCATTCTGTTGCAGAGGTTGGGGCACGGCTGAAGCCATGCCCTTCCCAGTCGCTTCCGACTCGGGCCGCAGGAGTGCATGGGGCCTTTGCGCTCAGGATGACTGAAGACAACGAGATGAGCGACAACGGCGTGCCGCTGGACCGCGACCCAGATTACATAGAGTACGTCGAACGGTGCTACTGGCAACGGGAACTCGCTTCGTCTTGTGTGGGCCTCGCAGTGCTTCTCTTTCTCCTTTGTGCTGCATCGGCGTCGGCGACCACTTACTACGTGAGTTCGAGCACCGGGAGCGACGCGAATGCCGGGACTTCTTCCGCGACGCCGTGGCAGACGATAGCGCATGTGAATGGGCAGACGTTCTTGCCGGGGGATTCGATCTTTTTCAAGCGGGGAGACGTTTGGAATGAGAGTCTGGCGCCTGGTTCTTCGGGCAGTGCGGGAAGTCCGATTACGTTTGACGCCTATGGCACGGGGGCGGCGCCGAATCTGACGGGGTATTACGCGGTGCCGACGACGGCGTGGGTGCTGGTGACGGGGAACGCGTGGAAGGCGGCGGTGCCGGCGACGTTCACAACGATCAACTTCTGCTTATTTGGATCGCTGTGGGGACAGAAAGTGGCGGCTGCGTCATCGAACCTGGTGGCTCCAGGGAATTTCTATTTAGCGAACGGATTTGTTTACGTTTTCTCTACAGGCAATCCGGCCAATTTCTACGGCGGAGCGATCGTGCCGATGGCGTTGAGTAATGTTCCGGTGATTAACATCACCGGGAAGTCATGGCTGACGTTCCAGCATTTCTTGCTCAACTGGTTTGATCAGTATGGAGTGTTTGTACAGGGAGCGAGCGATCATCTTGCGTTTGCGAACATGGAAGCTGACTCAATGATTCCCCAAGGCACGCAACCTCTAGGGTTTTATTTTAACGAGAGTGGACCGGGGCCGGGAGATATCAAGATCTACAACGACGAGGTTCGAGAAAATGACTATGGCTGGGGACAAGCGAACGACCGGAATTTGCTGGGACGTTTCAACACCCAAACCTTTAGTCTGGCAAGGCTGGCGCGGACGCAAAACTATTTTTTGCGCCTCTATGACAGTTCGTCGCCGCCGAGGTATTCACGGTATTCTGCAGCGTTGCACGTTGACTATCCGCTGTAAGCAGTTTCGACGTGGAGGGACACAGGCATGGGAGTTACTGACAGAGAATTCGCGTTAAAGGCAATCGACATCGAGTTCCAGCGAGAGGTGCTAGACAAGCTGGTACGGCTCGAAACAAAGATGGATGCGCTGGTGGGTAACGGGCAGCCAGGGCGCATGAAGCTGGCGGAGGATAAAGTAGCTGTCCTGGAAAAAAACGACCTGCGCAACAGTGTGCACAACCGGGTTGTGAACGGGGCGATCAGCGTCGCCATCAGCGTCGCAATTGCGATGCACAAGTACTGGCTTAAGTAGCGCTCCGCACGATTTCCGCCAGCGACAAGTTGTCGCGACTCCCACATAACAGAGAAACTTTCACGGCCAGCAATATTTGGCTGCTCAGTGAAGTGTGTGAACTAACGCACGAGAACGATCCTGGATGCGATGTTATATCCAGACTACAAGGAGACCAATGACCACAATACCGAGCACTACGATCATCACCAATTTGAAGACCGCAACGGCGCCCACGTCGAACACACTGAAAAGCGCAAGTGCGGGGGGAATGGACATGCAGGGCATGCTTGCGCTGGCGTTGAGCAAGGCTAACGAACTGAAAGCTTGCATGACGCTTATCGTCCGATCCACCGATGGGGCGGATCCCAATCTGACCGCGCTCAACGACATTTTGGCCAGCCTTGTCTAGGCCTGATGGTGGTCACACCGCAATCGTGACTGCCGCAAGAGTTTGGCGCCCAACGAATATTTCAAGGAGGAAGTAATGGATTTCTTGTCCCAATTGCTGCGTGGAATTGCATTCGTTCCAGCCCTGGTGGCCGGCATTGAAGGACTCTTTGGCAATAAGCCGGGAGCTGAAAAAAAAGATGCAGCGATGTCGTTTCTGCAGAATGCGCTGTCCATGGTAGACGCTGTTGCCGCGCGGGAAATTATCGATCCCGAAAAATTCAAGAACGGCATTTCCACGATTGTCGACGGAACTGTAATGTGCTTGAACGCATCGACGTGGTGCAAGCATCCGCCAACCACAAGTCCGCAGCCTTCCGCTTCCTAGACGCTAGCCAATCTCTTCGTTCCAATTCTCCAGCGTCTTCTTGACCAATGCCATGACCTGGTCGGCGACGGCGCCGTCGATCAGCCGGTGATCGTAGCCGAGCGTGAGATGGACGACCGAACGGATGGCAATCGAATCGTTGCCTTCTTTGTCAGTGACGACCAGCGGCTGCTTGGTGATGCCTCCCACCCCCATGATTGCGGAGTTCGGCTGATTGATGATGGGCAATCCAAAAACCGCGCCGAACTGGCCAGGATTGGTGACGGTGAAGGTGGAGCCTTCGACGTCATCCGGTTTGAGCTTTTTGTTCCGGGCGCGCTCGCCGAGATCGGTGATGCCGCGTTGCAAACCGAGGAAGTTGAGGTCCCCTGCGTTCTTCAACACGGGGACGATGAGTCCCCAGTCGAGGGCGACCGCGATTCCAACGTTGATGTAACGGTGATAACGGATGTTGTCGCCTTCCAGCGAAGCGTTGATGATTGGCCACTGCTGCACCGCGATGATGGCGGCGCGCACGAAGAACGGCATGAAGGTGAGACGCACTCCGTGGCGTTGCTCGAAAGCACTCTTGTGTTTGGCGCGCAAAGTGACGATGCGGGTGAAATCGACTTCGTACATGCAGTGAACGTGGGCGCTGGTGCGGCGGGACTCGATCATGCGCTGGGCGATGATCTTGCGCATGTTGGTCATGGGGACGAGGTCGCCGGGATAGGCAGCAGGGGCGGGAGCGGCGGGGCGAGATGGAGCCGAGGCTGCCGCCGGCTGAGGCGACTGAACCGCTGCTGCTGCCGCAGAGGGTGCCCGCTCGATGAATGCCATGATGTCCTGCTTGGTGATACGGCCGCCGAGTCCGGTGCCGGAAATTTGCGAGAGACTGACACCGTGCTCGCGGGCGATCTTGCGGACAAGCGGAGAGGAGCGAGTTTCTTCGTCCTCGGCGGCCTCCGGCTGGGATGGAGGGCTCGCTACTGGTGCAGGTGCTGCTGCCACAGTGGGCTTTTTCTCTTCCTTCTTTTCTTGTTTCGCTGGCGACGCCGGTGCGGCTTTAGCGGGTGCTACAGCGGCTTCGCCGTCCACTGCAATGGTGCCCACTACCGTATTTACGCCGACAGTTGTGCCTTCGGAGACTTTGATCTCCTGCAGCACACCGGAGGCAGGTGCGGGAATTTCCGCGTCGACCTTGTCGGTGGAGATTTCGAAAAGCGGCTCGTCGCGCTGAACTTTGTCGCCAGGCTTCTTCAACCATTTCGTAATAGTGCCCTCGACGATGGATTCCCCCATCTGGGGCATGATGATGTCAGTCGGCATGATTTCCTTCCATAGGGCCCACGGTTTGTCCAGGCGGGCGGATGCAACCGAATATTATAGCGGCTGCAAGAGGCTAGATGCTCAGAGGAGAAAAATGGGCGATCCTAAGCTCTTCAACACAGAGGACACGGTGGCGCACAGGGTAAGGCATTGGGGTTGGATGTCAGTCCTCGTGTTTCATCTTTTTTTCCTCTTCCGCACTCGGTGGCGCCACTCCGAAGTTCGTCTTCCAATACTCCTGTACGGCGGGGGGCAACTTTTCCATGTGGGAGATGAAACTGGCGATCTTCCACATCTCCTGCTCGCTTAGAGTTTTCTCCCATGAGGGCATGCCGGTGTAGCGGACGCCTGTGCGGATGGTGTAGAAGACGTGCCACTCGGGATCATCGGGCGGATCGGAGATGAGATTGGGCGCGGGCGGGTAGAAGGAGTTGGACAGCGAGGCGGGCTTGCGGTCGAGGCCTCCGTGGCAGAGGGCGCAGTTCATGGTGTAGAGCTTCATACCGTCTTCAAAGTTCTGATCGTTAGGCGGCACGGGGTTGGTTACGTGAGGAGCGTGGCGCTCCATGGAGGCGTCGACGGCGCCGTTCGCGAGACGCTTCTCGATGTTGGGTGGAGCTACATTGGCATTAGTAGGTATGAATCCGAGCATGGCAAAGCCAAGCCCGCCTAGAATGAGTACAAGAAGAGTGAGGATGACGCCGAGAGCAAACTTACCCATGAGTCGCCTCCGGAGCGTCTATTGTTGCAGATGAAGTGGGTGAGGCGCTAGTTTGGGGTCGGCAAACACAAGCTCCGCTTGTGTGCAGGTCACCGTCGCCTCGCGTCGCTCGGCTGAACGGGCGAAGGCGCCCGTTCCCACATGATTTCTGCGGTGTACAGAGCTCAGTAAGCTTTCAATTTGCGCGATTCGCGTACTACGTCTTCTACTTTCGGCAGGTAATGTTCTTCCTGCGGCGGAGAGAATGGGATAGCAGAGTCTAATCCCGCGATGCGGACGATTGGGCCGTCTAAATCGTCGAAGGCTTCTTCGTTGATGATGGCAGCGATTTCGCCGGCGAGACCTCCGGTGCGGGAGTGCTCGTGCAGGATGATGACTTTGTTCGTTTTCTTCACGGTCTGTGCGATGGCTTCGCGATCGAGCGGGGAGACGGTGCGCAGGTCGAGGATTTCTAAATCTATTCCCTCTTTGTTCAGGATGTCCGCAGCTTCCAACGCAGTATGCACCATCGCAGCATAAGTAATGATGGTGAGGTCGCGGCCTTCGCGGACGCGGTTCGCTTTGCCGATGGGGACGACGTAATCCTCCGCGGGGACTTCGCCTTTGATGCGGCGGTAGAGATATTTGTGCTCGAAGAAGATGCAGGGATTGTTGTCGCGAATCGCTGCCTTGATCAGTCCCTTGGCGTCGTAGGGCGTGGCCGGGCAGATTACTTTGAGTCCGGGATTGTGGACGAACCACATCTCGGGATTCTGCGAGTGGAAGGGGCCGCCGTGGACGTATCCGCCGCTGGGGCCGCGCAGCACGAGCGGGGCGGGCGCGCCCCAGAGGTAGTGCGTTTTCGCGACCATGTTGCTGATCTGGTTGAAGGCGCAGCCGATGAAGTCCATGAACTGGAACTCGGCAACGGGGCGCATGCCGGTGAGCGACGCTCCGAAAGCTGCGCCCACGATGGCGGACTCGGCGATGGGAGTGTCGATGACGCGCTCGGGGCCGAAGCGGTCGATGAAACCGTCAGTGACTTTGAAAGCGCCGCCGTAGATGCCGATGTCTTCGCCGAGGCAGAAGACAGAAGAGTCACGGTCCATTTCTTCCCAGATTCCCTGGCGGATGGCTTCGAGGTAGGTGAGTTGCATAGGGTCAGGTTTTTGGGGTTTCGTCTCGGATTTTTATGTAACCTTTTACTCGCTGTAAGCATATATGAAAGTGGGTAGGATCTGTGACGATGTTCACTGATTCTTCGGGTTTCGGGGGTGGTTAATCGGCTTGTGTCAGGAAAACGCCGGTGATTTGGGTTTTTATGGAGGTCGTTCCGTGGAATTGACAGTACGTTGACATTTCGCAAGCATCTGCTAGACTTCGAATCTCCCCTGATTTGGTAGCATGCAGGTAGGGTGCTGAGTCTGGTTACCTCGGTTCCTTTAATATGCACATTTTAATGTGCATTCATATGCCGCTGAAAGTATGCTATTGAAAATATCCATGCCGCCGGACCGTCGGAGTTTGTCTGTGAGGCCTCTACGCATCTCAGAGCGAGGGTAGTGCCCGATGAACGCCGCCGTTGAAAAAGAAGAGCAGGAGCTTTGTATGTCTAATGAAATGTTTTTGGCGCTGCAGACCCTCAAGGAAGATAGCGAGGCGACCAGAGTCTTCGAGGAACTTAAGCGATCAAGCGGAACTTATTCAGGGTGGGAGTTGGCCCGGACTTTGGGTGCAAATCCGGAAGCGCTTGAAAAGACGCTCGGCAAACTCAAGGAGGCGCGAATAGTCGATTCTAATGGTCAGGGTCTGGATGGCATCTACTACTTGACCGATCTCGCCTTTCAGTTGCGTTTGATACAAGCTGCGTAGTGAGCGGGTAACATGTCGGTGATTTTGGGCCCACGAATACAGGTACACATCGCCAAATGTCACTGTTCGGCATTCCGTCAGGTGCGGGATTGCTTGCCGTTGCGCTCGCAGTTCTCGTCTATTTGATCATAGATCTCTCTCCTCTAATTCCAGGTTCGACGTGGTCGATGTTTCGGAATTTGGGTTTTTGGATACTTTGGCTTATCCTCTGCGTCCTCACTTTGCTCTCGTACGGCGCCTTGAAGACTACAGCCGGTACCAAGATCTCGAACGCTTTCGGTCCGGACCTCGCGACCTTGGCCACGATCGTCCTTGCAGTCCTCTCAAGCCTGACCGTCCTCCAAAGTTTCTCGCTCAAGATCGCGGACGCAAAAATATTAGACGTGCAAAAGATACTGGAGAAATTTCGAGTTGGGGTACTCGCGAATATTTCAAAGACAAATGCCAAGGCAGAGTCGCTGAAGCGCATGCGTATAGCGGACGAGCTGTATGCGTTGCTTAAGCAGGATGTACAAGGCCTTCGTGAAGAATATGCCCATGTGTTAGAGCAAGCGGGCTTAGGAGCATCCAAAATCGCAAGCTCACTAGCGGAATGTGAAGGTGAGGCCAGGTCCGCCAATTTGTCGTTCGAACGGGAGCTTGCGCGAAAGATCACTCAGGTAAATCCCGAACGCGCCACCGACCTGGTCCGCATAAAACGAAGCCGGTCGTGAAGCTTTTCCTCCTGCGGGCCCCGCAAAAGTGCGCCCATTTTCATCCCTCCCGCATCATTTCAAGTGCACCGCCGCTTCAGTCTCCTTGAATCCGCCACTCCGCTTCTTCACCTTCGGTACCCCGTACTTCGGCTTGATCTCGTGGCAGCCGTCCTCGCAGAAGACGCCACCTTCGGCCGATTCCGGTGTCGGCAGCGGCGAATTCACGGCAATCTCGCGTTCGGCTTCAATCACCCGTTCTAAATCTGAAATCAATTCTGCATTTTCTTTCGCGGTCAGCCACTTCTTTTCTTTGACTAAATAATTCTCGAAGCGCGCGATCGGGTCGCGTTTTTTCCAGAAGTCGAACATTGGTTTGGGCACGTACGCGGCGGCGTCGTGGATGGCGTGGCCTTTCATACGCATCATTTTGGCTTCGATCATGGTGGGGCCTTCGCCGCGGTGGGCGCGTTCGACGGCGTCGCGGGCGGCGTCGTAGACCTGGCAGGCGTCGGTGCCGTCGACGATTACGCCGGGGATGCCGTATCCGATGGCGCGCTCGGCGAGGTCCTTGCAGCGGTACTGCATTTCTGACGGCGTGGAGTAGGCCCACTCGTTGCTCTCAACGAAGAGCACGAGGCCCAGATTCTGCACAGCGGCGAAGTTGATGCCTTCGTAGGTGACGCCGGTGGATTGGCCTCCGTCGCCGATGTAGGTCATGACGGCGACGTTGCGTCCCTGCAGGCGCGCGCCGAGAGCCACGCCGGACAGGACGGGGATCAGATCTCCGAGCATGGAGATAGGCGAAACCATGTTGCGCTTTTCGATGTCGCCGAAGTGCGAGGTGCCGTCACGGCCGCGCGTGGGCGAATCGGCTTTGGCCATGTACTGCATCATGGTGTCTGAGGCGCGGAAGCCGCGCACCAGCAGCGAGCCCTGGTTGCGGATCATGGGCGCGAACCAGTCGTCATTATCGAGCGCGTAGGCGGAAGCGCAGGAGCAGGCTTCCTGGCCGAGTCCGAAATAAACTCCGCCGACCACTTTGCCCTGCTTGTAGAGATTTTCGAGCGCGACCTCCATCTTGCGGTTGAGTAGCATATAGCGGTAGATCTCGATGCATTGTTTTTTGTCGAGATACTTGGAGTCGCGGATGGGCGGGACGGGAGCGTTGAGGTTGCCGGTGACTTCGTAGCGGACGTGCTCGGCGCCGTCTTTGTCTTTCTCGACTCGCTGGCTGACCGAGAGATCGGGATGTTCCAGGCGCATGTCGGAGATGGAGTAGGTGCGGAGGTAGGAAGTATTCGCCTCAGAGGAGCGACCTCCATTGCGGAAACGGTTGCCGTTAGGGCTAGCTTTGGACTTCGTTTTCTTGTTGACCATGGGGCGGCGCGCCAAGCGCAATATATTGATGGTATCGCGAGAGCGGGTAAACGAGCTAGGGCACGAGTTTAGGAATACCCCATCATTCCTTCCTTACGTTTGTGAAGGAACTTTCATCTGTCGCTGAAGATGGAACGGTTGTAGGATGTACACGCAGCGAACCATGTAACCGATCCTGCAGCTCCAGTCGCCGTCCGGAGAGTGAGCACATGAACCGCCCTAAACTTCTCCCGTATTCTTTGGCCGTGTTTACCTTCGTTCTGCCGCTGATCCTGAGTTCGGACGCCAGGGCGCAAACCGAAACCGTGCTCTACAACTTCACTGGAGGCAGCGACGGACTGCAGCCGCAGGGTCTCACCCGCGACTCAGCCGGGAATCTCTACGGCACAACGCGGAGCACAATTTTCGAGTTATCCCCAATCCCGCAAGGAGGCTGGAATTTTAGCACCATCTATACCTTTTCCGATCCAGCCAACGGCTCATCACCAAGTCCCGGTTTTGTCTTTGATTCCCACGGTAATTTGTACGGTGCTACATATGCCGGAGGAGGCAGTCCCAAGTGCATAGTGTCGGGAGGATGCGGCGTCATTTTTGAGTTGTCTCCATCCGCGAACGGTTGGCTCGAAACGGTGCTTTACAGCTTCAACGGACAGAAGGATGGTCTTGCCCCGCTGGGATACCTCGTGTTTGATGCCGTCGGGGATCTCTACGGAGTGACCCACGAGGGTGCGGATCTTTCGTGCAACATCCAAGGAGCTGCCGTCGGGTGCGGGACAGTTTTCGAGCTTTTGCAAACCTCCGGTGGGTGGAAGTTGTCTGTTTTGCACACCTTCACGGGCGGTGCCGATGGCGCGGTGCCGGCTGGTGGTCTGGTGATGGACTCCGCTGGAAACCTATATGACACGACGATTTTCGGAGGTAACCGTTCTGGAATATGCAATCTTTTCGGTTGTGGAGTTGCCTTCCGGCTTTCTCGAACGTCGTCAGGAAAGTGGCTACAAGATACGATTCACACCTTTACCGGCCAGGATGACGGGGAGGCTCCGGAAGCCGGCCTAACCCTTGACGCGGCCGGAAATTTATACGGTACGACTTACGAAGGCGGGGGACATCACCGCGGGACGGCGTTCGAGTTAAGCCCGACTTCGAGCGGGATATGGCAGTGGAAAGTGCTTTTCGCCTTTGATTCCGTCGATGGCACACCAGAAGAACCGCTGACTTTTGATTCGAAAGGCAACCTATATAGCGCGACCTTTATCGGAGGTCCGTATGGTGGGGGAGTCTGCGCACCTCTCGGTTGCGGGGTGGCTTTCGAGTTATCGCCCAATGGCCAAGGTGGACACTGGACCGAAACCGTTTTGTACGACTTTACACCATCAGGCGACGGATGGCAGCCAACGGGAGGAGTCGTCATTGACGCTGCCGGAAATCTTTACGGCACTGCGCTGTCGAGCACCGCAGGCTGGGGGAATATTTACGAGATTACCCCATAGCCGCGTCGACCTCACACAAGACACTCGTTCTTACGCTAGGCCCATTTGATGTCATCTTCCGCGTGAACTTTGCGCAGTCCGGCCGGGACCTGCATTGGAACGCCGACCGTGCGGCCAAGCAGCGCGTCGAAGGTATCTACCCACAACATCTGGCCGGAAAAGACTGTGCCGAAGTTGCGGGAGATGGATTCGGCCACTGCGTTTAGTTCGAGCGGCTTGCCGAGTTCTTGCTGCATCGACGTGACCGGCTTTGCCGCGATGCCGCAGGGGATGATCAGGTTGAAGTAGCTGAGGTCAGTGTTTACGTTGAGGGCGAAGCCGTGCGAGGTGACGAAGCGGGAGATGTGGACGCCGATGGCGGCTAGTTTGGCTTCGGAGGCGGCGTTCGTGGTTGTGCCAGCAGACAGCAGGTTCCTCGACTCCAGAGAACGATTCTGTGAATCGTTCTCTTCCGCTCGGAATGACAGGTTTGGGGAATGTTCGCTCTGGGGAGCGGTCCACACACCCGTGAGGCCCTGGACTCGTTTCGCTGGAATGGCGAAATCGGCGCAGGTGCGGATGAGGACTTCTTCCAGGCGGCGGACGAAATCGACTGCACCTAGCGTCTTGCGTCTGCCGTCCGGTGTGGCAAATCCGCGCAGATCGAAGATGGGATAGCCGACGATCTGGCCGGGCCCGTGGAAAGTGACATCGCCGCCGCGATCGCATTCGAAAAGCTCAACCCCGCGCTGGGCGAGGAGTTCCGGCGATGCGATTACATTTGCGGCTTTTGCGTTACGGCCAAGGGTGATGACCGGTGAGTGCTCGAGCAGGAGCAGAACATCACCGATCTTTTCTTCTTTGCGCAGAGCTACGAGTTGCTGCTGCAACCGTAGGCCCGTAGCGTAGTCGACCGTGCCGAGTTGGACGAGAGAAATCAAGAAGATTGAGTAATTGGGTAATTTTGCAATTGAGTAATTTAAAAGCCCACTCGGTTCAAGCAACCGAAATCGGTTCTCCGCTTCGCGCTATACCTTCCACGTGAAAAGCAATTGCCTCGCACATCTCCCGCTCAACTTCCTCACGAGTCTTACCAGTTGCAATACACCCATCAAGGTCTGGCGAATAAGCGGAGTAGCCCGTCCCAGTTTTCTCAAACACGCTCACATATTTCTTCATTTGAGTAGCCATTGCTAAATCCGGTAATCAATAAAACAAGTCCGAACGGCGGTGATTTCAATTCCTCAATTGCTAAATTAACCAATTACTCAATTTCTCACGCGTTGATCGCGATCCCGTACACGCTATTTGACGCGTCCAGCATGGCTTCAGCCAGGGTCGGATGCGCATGAATCGTCCACATCAGATCTTCAACCGTGGCTTCGAGTTCTATGGCCGCTACCGCCTCGGCGATTAACTCTGTCGCCTGCGGGCCAATGATGTGGACGCCGAGAATCTCGCCGTAATCGGCGTCCGATACGATTTTGATGAAGCCTTCGTGCTGGCCGACGATGGACGCGCGGGAGTTTGCGGTGAACGGGAACTTGCCAACTTTCACGTTATATCCGGCTTCGCGGGCTCTGGTTTCGGTGAGGCCGACGCTGCCGATTTCCGGGTGACAATACGTCGCGCCGGGAATGTGTTCAGGATTGATCGGCTTGCCTGGCTTGCCGGCAATTTTCGCGACAGCGACGATCGCTTCCATCGCGCCAACGTGAGCGAGCTGCGGCGTGCCCAACACGATGTCGCCGACGGCGTAAACGCCGGGTTCGGCGGTCTGCATCCAGGAATCCGTCTTGATGAATTCGCGATCCGGCTTGATCTTGGTACGCTCCAGGCCGATGTTCTGGGTGCGCGGTTTGCGGCCCACGGCGATCAGGATTTTATCGGCGTCGATCTTTTGTTGTTTGCCGTCGACGGTGATGGTCACGGCAACACCAGCCTTCGTTTTCTCGACTTTGTCTACTTTCGCGTTAGTGTGGAAGTTGATGCCGCGTTTGCGGAAGACGCGCGCCAGTTCCTTCGATACTTCTTCGTCTTCGACTGGGACCAGCCGTGGCAGCATTTCGATGATCGTGACTTCGCAATCGAACGACCGATAGATCGACGCGAACTCCACACCCACGGCTCCGGCCCCCACAATGACCAGCGATTTCGGAATCTCCTTCAAGCTGAGAATCTCGATGTTGGTCAGAACTCGATCGCCTGCTTCAAGTCCAGGAATCATGCGAGCTTCCGAGCCAGTCGCGAGAATTACGTTCTTCGCCTTGAGATGAGTCGCCTTGTTCTCATTGACCACTTCGACGGTGAATAAACCGTTCTGCGCTCCGCCGGTCAGCTTGCCGTAACCTTTCACGGTCTCGACCTTGTTCTTCTTCATCAGGAACTCGAGACCTTTGGCGTGCTTGGCTACAATCTTCGACTTGCGGTCCTGCACTGCGGCCCAATTCAGCTTGCGCGCGTCCACGCCCTCGATGCCGAATTCTTTCGCCTCTTTGAGATGATCCCAAAGTTCGGCGTTGAACAGCAGAGCCTTGGTCGGAATGCAGCCCACGTGCAGGCACGTTCCGCCGAGCACGTTGTCTTTCTCGATCAGCGCGGTTTTCAGGGCCCACTGGCCCGCGCGGATGGCAGCAGTGTACCCGGCCGGACCGCTACCGATAATGGCGACGTCATAAATGGTTTCAGGCAAAGTAATCGTCCTCAGTAAGAAGAGATGACTAAAGGCAAACGAATGATTCTAGAACAGGAAGGCGGAGGGGACCAAACTGCGGAAAGGTGGGAGATGCGGAGCCGAAAATAACAGGCTGACGTAGCGCCGACGCTAAAGAGATCCTTCGACTTCGTAGCAGCTTCGCTACCGAAGCTGCTACTCCGCTCAGGATGACAAATCATCAGATCGGAAGAAAGGGCTAGTTGTTTTCGTTGCTAGCCCTCTTCCACGAAATCAGTTCGCCAATCGTCGAACTGGTACTCGAAACCGGCTGTTTGTACGCTTCCACTTCAGACCGCGAAGCTTCCTCGCCCACTGCACGGATGCTGAGTCCGACTTTCTTATCTTCCGGGCTCATCTTGATGATCTTGAAGTCATGCTCCACGCCGGGTTCCAGATGCAAAGGCTGGCCGTTTCCGTCTACCGCCTCTGATTTGTGGCACAGACCTTCCACCCCTTCAGCAATCTCCACAAAGGCCCCAAACGCGGCCACCCGCAGCACTTTGCCGTGAATCACATCGCCGACGTGATGCGTCGCAAAGAAGGTTTCCCAAACGTCGGGCTGAAGTTGCTTCACACCCAGGGATAATCGCCGCTTGTCAGGCTCAATGGCCAGCACAACAGCCTTCACGCGGTCACCCTTCTTCAGCACTTCGGACGGATGCTTCACGCGTTTGGTCCAGCTCAGGTTGCTCACATGGACCAAACCATCGATTCCATCCTCGATTTCGATAAACGCGCCGAAATCCGTTAGGTTGCGTACTCGGCCCTCGACCGTCATCCCCACAGGATACTTATCGTGCAAAGCATCCCAGGGATTCGCCGCGAGTTGCCGCATGCCCAGGGAAATTCGCCGCTCCGCAGGATTCACGTTCAGAACCACGCACTCCACCTGGTCGCCGACATTCACCAGCTTGGATGGATGCTTCATCCGCTTCGACCACGTCATTTCGCTGACGTGAACCAGTCCCTCGATGCCCTGCTCCAGTTCCACAAACGCGCCATAGTCGGTCACGCTGATCACCCGGCCGGACACATGAGCGCCCACGGGATAACGATGTTCCGCATCCAGCCACGGATCCGGCGTCAACTGCTTGAATCCCAGCGAAACGCGCTGCTTGTCTTTGTCGTATTTCAGCACCTTCACTTGAATTTGGTCGCCCACATTCACCAGGTCGCGTGGGTGCGTCAGTCGCCCCCATGACATGTCAGTTATGTGCAGCAGGCCATCCAGCCCTCCGAGATCGACAAAAGCTCCGTACTCGGTCAGATTTTTCACCACTCCCGTAAGGATCGAACCTTCTTCCAGATGTTCCAACGTCTTGCTGCGCTTCTCGGTCTGCTCGCCCTCAAGCAACTCCTTGCGCGAAACCACAATGTTGCCGCGCTTCTTGTTGAGCTTGATCACCGTCACTTCAAGCGTCTGGCCCTTCATCCCCTCAAGATTTCGGATTGGCCGCAAATCCACCTGCGACCCCGGCAGAAACGCTCGCGCTCCCAGAATGTCGACCGTCAGGCCACCCTTGGTCCGCTCAATTACCACAGCCTGAATCGGCCGCTTCTCGTGATGAGCTTTCTCCACCTCTTCCCACGCGTGAATGCGCGCCGCTTTCTGATGGGAGAGGTTGATGTACCCTTCCTCGGTGTGTCCCTTCTCGCGCATCACATCAATTTCGTCGCCAGGCTTTACCTTTGGCTTGCCCTCATGATCAAGAACCTCCGCCAGCGGTAACATACCTTCCGACTTGGCGCCAACATCGACCACCACATGGGTCGCCGTCAGCTTCAGCACCGTCCCCTTGATGACGCGGTCTTCTCCCACAGCCTCCTCGGTCTCCGTGGTGAAGCTCTCCAACGCCGATGCAAAGTCCTCGCCGGCGTGTTTGTCCTCCGAGACAGCCGCCGCGGGCGGAGTCGTTTCTGCGGACACCGCTGGAGCCGAAGCCTGATTTACCTCAGCCTCATGCTCCGTCACTTTGGGATCGGACGTGCTCTGCTCATTCATGTTCTGAGCGGCCATGTTCTGAGCGGCCATGGATTGTTCGGTTAAGGTTGGCTCGGACGCCATCGGTTCTGTTTCGGTTGCAACGGCGCTGTTAGATTCGGAGTTGTGAGCGGTGGTGTGGTCGGACAAGGTCATGCCTCTCTGCTGAAACCTCGCACTGAGTGCGGGGAAGATGCGGGGTCTGCTTGGCGGACTGCTGGAGTGAGTCGTTTGGTTGTGGTGGGCCCACCCTGGCGAGTGAGCTTGGACAATCCCAGCTGCCGGACGTTTTTACAGAAACCCGCGTCCAAAGGGAACTCTTCGACTATAGCAATGCCTCTCAAATAGTGTCAAACGCAATTATCTGATGCGCCTGTTTGCTCAAGGTCTCAGCCTCGCGCTGCGTCGGGAACTCCTAGCGAATGTATATTTTTGTAAAAACTTTCATCTCCTCTTTTTCCGAATTTGCATCCTAAGTGTGGTGCTTTTCAGGAAATTCGGCCGCGGAAAGAGCCCACGACCTTGAACCGATTGATTAGCAAGTCCACGATTAGCAAGTCCACACTGGCAGGCTTGGCCGTAACTCTAGTTTCGGTTGCTGCCTCTGCCCAACAGCCGCCTTCAGTCCCAGATATTCTTCCTGCACTTGCGAGCCAAGGCACTACTCTGGCGCCCAATTTCCGCATTGGAGACTTCCGAGTGGAGGAACTGTCCGAAAGTAATGCTGCGCCGGAGGCGCTGCCAGAGGATTCTCCAAACACCCCCGAGGAGCAGGGATTCGTAAAGCGAAGTATCAAGCGGATTGGACAAGATCAGAAGCTGCTCTTCAAGGGGCCGTTCGAAGCTCATAACCTCAAATGGGACGCCGTAATTCTGGTGGGCACCGGCGCATTCCTCGCCGCCGACCGCCACATTGAAAACAATATTCCGCACTCTCATTTCACGGTTTATCAGGCCATCTCCGATACTGCTCTGGGAGGATTGGCCGGCTCACTGGCAGGGATATACCTTTACGGAGCCAAGACCGAGCATCGTCACGCCAGAGAGACTGGCGAAATCGAACTCGAGACCTTGATCAATACCTTCCTCATCTACGCCCCTATGCAACTGATTGCCGGGCGCCAGCGGCCCGATGAGGGCAACAATCACGGAGACTTCTTAAAGCACCACGCCCTGAACACGTCATTCCCCGGCGGCCATGCCATGTTTACCTGGGCGATGGCTTCGGTCCTGGCCGATGAGTATCCCAAGCCTTGGGCGCGCGCTCTGAGCTACGGCGCGGCCTTCACGGTAACCTTCAGTCGCTTCATGGCGCGGGATCACTGGTCCTCTGACATGTTCATCGGCACGGGGCTGGGCCTCGCCATCGCCGAGAGGACCTTCCATGCCCGCTGCAATCCCGAGTTTGAATCGCAGTGTAAGCACCACCAGTTGTGGTGGAAGCCCATGAAAATGGAAGTCCAGTAGGAAGTCCTGTAGATCTGCAACCCGGGCCCTTAGTACCCGCGCCCGCCTGCCATCTGCTACCCTGCTTTGTGATGGACTACCTCTGGACCCCGTGGCGCTACGCCTACGTTTCCACCGCCGAGAAGGCGGCGGGCTGCGTCTTCTGCGACGCCTTGAACGCGGGTGACGACGAAAAAGTCCGCATCGCGCATCGCGGCCAGCATTGTTTCGTCATCCTGAACACCTATCCCTACACGCCCGGCCACGTAATGATCGTCCCCTACGCCCACCTCGACGAACTCCGAAACCTGCCGCCCAAAGCCGCCAGTGAAATGATAGCGCTTTCCCAGCGGATGGAGTCCGTCTTGCGTGACCTCTACCACCCCGACGGCATCAACCTCGGCATGAACATCGGCAAAGCCGCCGGCGCTGGTATCGCCGGACACATCCACATGCACGTCTTGCCGCGCTGGGTCGCGGACGCAAACTTTCTCTCCGTCGTGGGCGAGACGCGCGTCCTGCCCGAAACCCTGGAGGAGACGTGGAAGCGGATGACGGCGGTGTTAGGGATGGAGAGCATCTAGATCCGCTGCCCAGAGGTGAGATGGGGAAGGGCACGCCTTAGGCCGTTGCCGCCGAGAGCCTCCAAGACGCGGGTTCTAGCCGGGAGGGACGTTGGACTTTCGGGACGACTACCATGAATATCCTGCTCTGTCTGCGGGATATTCATGGTACTCGTTTCGAAAGAAATACGCGCCTTCCGGCGTCATCAACTCAAGAGTTGTCCCAGCTCCTCCTCGTCAATCACCTTTACCCCCAACTCCTTCGCCTTATCCAGCTTCGACCCCGCATCCGCGCCCGCCACCACATAATCCGTCTTCTTGCTCACCGAGCCCGTGACCTTCCCTCCGGCATCCTCAATCATCTTCTTAGCTTCATCGCGCGTGACATGCGCCAGGGTCCCAGTCAACACGAATGTCTTTCCCGCCAGCTTCGTCCCGCGCTGCTTCTTCTGTCCGGATAAAGTGAGTTCAGCCTCCCGCAACCGCTCCACCAGCTTGCGATTCGCCGCAATGCCAAAAAATTCAACAATGCTCTCCGCGATCCGTGGGCCAACTTCATTTACATTCTGCAACTCTTCCACGCCAGCTTTCTCGAGTTCCTCCATCGACCCAAAATGCTCGGCCAGAAACTGCGCCGTCCGCTCGCCCACCATCCGGATGCCGAGACCGTAAATCACTCGCTCCAGCGGCAACTTCTTCGAATTTTCGATCTCATCAAGTATGTTCTGCGCCGATTTGTCGCCCATGCGCTCCAGGCTGAGCAGATTCTCTTTTGTCAGCTTGTAAATGTCCGCAACATTCTTCACCAATCCCTTCTCGGTAAGCTGAGTCACCAGCGCGTCGCCCATGCCGTCGATATTCATCACTCCCCGCGAAGCAAAGTGCAGAATCGTCTCCCGCAACTTGGCCGGACAATTCGCATTGACGCAGCGATAATCCACCTCGCCTTCGGTCCGCACAACTTTGGTACCGCAGACGGGACATTTCGCGGGCACCTCGATTGCATCAGGCCGCCCGGCGAGGACCGCAACCTGCTCCTCCCTAAGCGAGTTGGTAACCCTGCCATCGTTATCCTCAATGACCCTGACCACTTTCGGGATGACATCTCCGGCGCGTTCCACCTCGATGAGGTCTCCGATCTTCACTGCCAGCCGATCGATCTCGTCCATGTTGTGAAGCGTCGCGTTGCGGACGGTTGTGCCGCCGATCAGGACGGGGGCCAGTTCCGCGACCGGCGTGAGTTTGCCCGTGCGGCCCACTTGCCACCCGACATTTCTGAGCACCGTTACTCCGGCTCGCGCCGCATACTTGTAAGCGATCGCCCATCGCGGAGCCTTTCCAGTGAAACCAAGTTCATCCTGCAACGCAGTCCGGTCCACTTTCACCACAATGCCGTCAATCTCGTATGCCAGCGACTCGCGTTTTCCCGCCCACTCCTGGATGAATGCCCAAACCTCTTCCATGCTGTGAACCATCCTGCGATTCCGGTTGACCTTGAACCCAGCGGTCTCGAGCGCGTCCAGCGTCTTCCAGTGGCGGTCAAAATAAGTGCGGCCGTGCTCGAGCAAGATATAAGGGAAAAAGTCCATACGGCGTTCCGCCGTAACATTTGCATCCAACTGGCGTACCGTGCCGGCGGTGAAGTTGCGCGGATTGGCAAATGTCGCGAGGCCCTTGCGTTCACGCTCTTCATTCACTTTCCGAAACGCCGCCGTCGGCATCAGCAACTCGCCTCTTACTTCGAAATCCGTCGGGATGTCGGCCCTCCTCAGCTTCTCTTTGGGAATCGAAAGCGGCACCGACCGCACGGTGCGCACGTTGAGCGTCACATCCTCGCCCACGGTTCCATCTCCGCGAGTAATGCCCCGCACCAGCTTCCCATCCTCATAAATTAGTGCCAGCGACATCCCATCCAGCTTCAGTTCACAAACATAGTCCACGTCCTTGCGCCCGCTCAATTCATGTACGCGCCGTTCCCAGGCGCGTAGTTCCTCCTCGTTGTAAGTATTGTCGAGCGACAACATCGGCGAAGAGTGCGGCACTTTGACGAAACCCTCGCGCGGCCTTCCACCCACGCGTTGCGTGGGAGAATCCGCTGTAATCAGTTCCGGGTGCTCCGCCTCCAGATCCTTCAACTCCCGCATCAGCCTGTCGAACTCGGCATCGCTGATCTCAGGCTGATCGAGAACGTAATACAAATATTCGTGGTGCCGTATCTTCTCGCGAAGAGACTCGATCTTTTTTTCGAGGTCTTTGTTAGGGGAAACCATCGGGCAAATTATAGCTGTGGACAACAAAAAGGGGCTGGCGAATACCAGCCCCCGAGACCTCGCACTTCTCACACCAAATCATCCAGCTTCAACCCCTGCCCTCCGCCCTGCCACGATGTCTCAAACTCCTTCTGAATGAATCCCGCATCATACTCTCGTTTTTGCCGTACTAATGCCAGATGCAGCCCCCATAGCGACCTCGGATTCCGCAGGTTCCGTTCCAAGTCATCCCGAAATACTTTCTCCGCCCCCGCCGCGTCCCCGCTCGCCAGCAGCGTGGCCCCGAGAGTCTCGCGCACCGGGAAGAACCAGTCAGGTGGTTCACCGTACTTAAGCGTGTCCTGAATGGCCACCGCCTCCCGCAGCATGGTAATTGCGCCGCTGTTGTCCTTTTTCACCACCGCGATCTTCGCCCCCAGAACATCCTTTGCGATCTTCATGATGTCTTTAGCCTTGTTGTTGATCGGCATCTGGAAAATCACATCGGGAGGCGTGGCTGCTTCTGCGTCGGAAACAATTTTGTATTCCGCCTCCGCTTCCGTCACCTTGCCTGTGCCAGCCAGCGCGAGTCCCCTTCCGAAGTGCCAGAACACAGTCGCGGTCTTCATCCCCGCATCGGGTTGCGGCATCTTGAGAATTTCATTCCAATGATGGAAGCGAATCTCCACTGCTACTGGAATCGTCATGAAGCCTTCGAGCGGCGGCATATCCTTTACGTGCGGGCCCACATTCTCTACCAGCAAGTCCGCATTCTTTCTTGACTCCGTATAATTGCCGTTCATCGCCGCGCACATCGCGATGAAGTGCAGGTTGTGGCTGTAATACATCATCGGATAAATGCCCTGCGCTCCCGTAGCCTTGATATACGAGCGATCCACGGCAGCAGCCTGCTCGTTGGTTTTTACCGCAGCCTCATAGTCGCCGGTACGGATGTAAACATGCGCGGGCATGTGCACGATGTGTCCGGCGTTGGGAGCCAGCGCCGCGAGCCGGCTTGCGCCCGCCAGCGCGCGTTCGGGATTTGGCGAAGCCTCGACAGCATGGATGTAATAGTGAATCGCGCCCAGATGATTGGGATCGCGCTTCATCACGGACTCCAGCGTAGAAACGATTTCATCCGTACCGGCCTCAGGCGTTCCATCGACGTGCCACAGTCCCCAGGGGTGCAGATTCATCCCGGCCTCAGCAAACAGCGTGGCCGCGTCCAGATCGTCCTGAAACTCGCTGACCATCTGCCGCATCGCGTCGCGATAATCTTCCGCGGCTTTTCTCAAATCAGACTTAGGATCCGCGGGAAACCGCTTGGCCAGCGCCTGGATGTAAGCTTGATCGCTGCTCGAAGCGTCCCCTGAGAGATCGACGGCTCTCTGCACCGCGTCGTGCGCCTGCTTATATCGGGCAGGATCCGCGGGATCGTTATAATTCGGCCCCACGGCCTCGGCGACTCCCCAGTACGCCATGGCCAGCTTGGGATCCAGTTCCGCGGCCCGCTGAAACGAACGCGCCGCCTCGTCGTGATTGAAATCGTAAATAAAACGCAAACCTTGGTCGAAAAATTGTTGCGCCTGCGGGTTATGCGTGGAGACCGGATGATGCGCGTCGCCAATACCCGCGGTCAGCGTAGCCGGTTGGCCTTGAGCATGCATTGCGTGATCTTGAGCCACGGCCGCACCCAGAAATATGAAAATTCCACAAAGAGCACAACCCAGCGTCTTCACGTGGTGAATCCTCCTCAATTAAAATTGTCGGTTGCGGGCGGCCCAGCGAAGCCACAGGGAATTCCGCCCAACCCAAGCGGTCACAGCTTATTCCAAACTCGCCCCACTTGCAAAAGGAGATGCTCTTGTGCGGCAGCTGCTCTCGCTTGCCCTGAGAGTAGCCCAAGTCGCTGGCCGCCGAACGAAGCTCGACCCTTTTTCAATCGGACACTCCCAACATTGACATCATTTCGTCGAACAAAACTGCCTCAGGTACAATCCATCTTCGATCCCTGATCCTCCATGCGCAAAATTGCCTTGCTCTACAATCCCGATTCCGGCGGCAACCGCAAGCGGCGCCAGTCGGAGTTGGAATCCATACTCGCCATGTTTCGCAATGCCGGCGTTGAAGGTGGCCTCGTCCTTACCCACTCCCCAGAGCATGCCGAGGAAAACACCCGCCAGGCCGTTCTTGGCGGATGCGATAGCGTCTTCGCCTGCGGCGGCGACGGCACCATCCACAACATCATTCAAGTTTTGGCCAATACACGCGTTGCCCTGGGAGTTCTGCCCATGGGCACAGCCAATGCTTTAGCTCACGATCTCGGATTGCCCATGAATATCGCTGCCGCCGCCAAGGCGGCACTCGAAGCCACACCTCGCCGGGTAGCGCTCGGCCGCATCCATTATCGGGATCTCCACGGCCGACCCAGAACCCGCTTCTTCGTCATTGCCGCTGGCGTCGGCGTGGATGCCCACCTTTTCTACAAGCTCTCGCCGGAAACAAAACAACGGTTGGGCATGGCAGCCTACTACGCGAAAGCGTGGCACCTTTGGTTTACGTATGCCATGCCACGCTTTCAGGTCGAATACACCGAAACCGGTTCGAAGGAAATCCGCCGCGCCGAGCTGACAGAACTCCTCGGGGTCCGCATCCGCCACTTCGGTGGAGTGTTGCAATATCTTGCCCCCGGCGCTTCGCTTGAGCGCACCGACGTCCGCCTCATCCTCTGCCGGACCGCTAGCCGTCTCGCCTATCTTGCATACGTGACCCGCGCTCTGCTTCGCCGCCACTGGAACATCCCCGGCATCGATCTCGTGTACACCAGCAAAGCGGTCTGCCAGTACCTTCCGCAGGCAGTGCCCGATTCACCCCAAACCAAAATCTACGTTGAAGCCGACGGCGAACTTCTCGGCACACTCCCCACCGAAATCACCGTCGTCCCGGATGCGCTCACCATACTTTCCCCTTGAAGCATACCCGCCACGATCCGAAATCGGTGGCGGCTCAGTTTGATTGTCATCCTGAGCAAGCGCCTTTTGCGCAGCGAAGGATCTGGGCGATCCGCGCGACGTGTCGCGTTCTTTGCGACACAATAATCGCGCGTTTGGATCGCCTCCCTATCAAACTGAGCCACTACCCAAATTCTCGCCAGTTGGCATTTCTTCCCCCCTCCCCATAGAATCCCTACTTACGCTTGGAACCTGTCACACACTTCCTGACCGGTGCATGCCTCGGACGCGCCGGGCTTAACCGCAAGACCGCGCTGGCCACTCTCACGCTCACGCTTGCCGCCGAGGCCCCAGACCTCGACGTCCTCAGCAGCTTCGGTGGTCCCGCCTTCGGCTTCGCGCATCATCGCGGTTTCACTCATTCGTTCCTCGGCGTTCCACTCGACGCCGCCGTCGTCACCGGCTTCGTCTATCTCGTCTGGCGTCTTCGCGGACGCAAGTTGAAAAATCCAAATCTCCCACCGCGCTGGGGACTCCTCTTCCTCTACGCCTGCCTCGCCGGCCTCAGCCACATCCTCCTCGACTTCACCAACAACTACGGCGTCCGCCCCTTCTGGCCGTTTTCCGAGCGATGGTATTCCTGGGACATCGTCTTCATCTTCGAGCCCATCATGTTCACCTGCCTGCTGCTCGGACTAATCGTTCCTGCGCTCTTCGCCTTGATCGACAAGGAAATCGGCGCGCGCCAACGAGGACCCCGCGGCCGCCTCGCCGCCACGCTCGCACTCATCGCCATCGTTCTCCTGTGGATCGTCCGCGACTTCGAGCATCGCCGGGCCGTCAACGCCCTCGAAGCCCGCACCTACAACAGCGCCGATCCTCTTCGCGTCTCCGCCTACCCTGACCTGGCAAATCCATTCCGCTGGTATGGCGTCGTCGAGACCACAAACTTCTTCGTCCTCGCTCCCGTGGATTCTCTCGGCCCGGAGGTAAATCCCGGCACTACTGAAGGCGACACGCTCCAGATCCGCTACAAGCCGGAAGAAACTCCCATCACCCTCGCCGCCAAGCGCTCCTATCTAGGACGCGTCTACCTCGACTGGGCTCAATATCCCGTCACCGAAACTGAAACTCTGGGTCAGAACGGACAAGCGTCCCCCGAAGGCTACATCGTCAACTTCCAGGATCTTCGCTTCGTGCAGACACCCGGCCTGCTGACCCGTGTTGTGAACCTGTTCAGACGACTATTCGGCCATCCTCCTGGTGAATCGTCGATCCTTGTGGCAGAAGTCGAACTCGACCAGAATCTGAACGTCGTCGGCGACGTCAAGGGCACGGGTGACAAGCGAATTGTCGTCCCGGAACCAGGTCAGCGCAAATGATAGGCCATCTGGAGACAGCCGCCTCGGCTGTCCAGCGAGCGTAGCGAGCCGAACTTCACGTTTTTTGAAATGAATACCGAGCCCGCTCACATCTCGCCCTTGACGTACTCGCCTCCCAGCGCCCAGAATATGATTTCGTCCCGTGAGGTCCCCATGCTTGCTTACCTATTCGTCATCATCGCCGTAGCCGTTAGATTTCTTCCGCACCCCATGGCCTTCACTCCCGTCGGAGCATCGCTCCTGTTCTTCGGCGCCCGCGGTCCCCGCCGCCACGCGTGGATACCTCTTGCATTGCTCGCCGCTTCCGACGTCATCCTGACCACATTGGTCTACCGCTATCCCTTCACCTGGGATCACTTCATCACCTGGGCCTGGTACGCCGGCATGTTAGGGCTCGGAACCCTGCTCCGCCAAAACGCCGGCGCTCTCAAGATCATGGGCTCGGCCCTGGCCGGCTCGATTGGATTCTTTCTGGTAAGCAACTTCGGCGTCTGGGCCGCCTGGCAAATGTATCCCAAGACTTTCGCCGGACTGATGACCTGCTACGACGCTGGCCTGCCCTTCTTCCGCCGCGCCGTCGAAGGCGACCTGCTCTTCACCGCCGCAATGTTCGCCACGCCGGTAATTCTCCACGCACTCTCCGGCTGGCTCCACAAATCCGCTAGCGACCACATCGCCGCCGCATAGAGGCCGCGCTAAGAACAATTAAGAAGCATGTGGGGACAGCCGTCCTTCGACAGGCTCAGGGCATGTTTCTCGGCTCTCCATCGAGCGCAGCGAGACAGGTGAAGTGTGACTCTTGAATGTGGCGCGTCCTCAAATGCTTCCTGTGCAGGATCCGTATCAGGGCATCGCTTCAGCGATTCCGAAAATCGCAAAAAGAAGAATTGCCTTTAGGCGCTGGAGGCCGATCTCCTCCGCCCCCGCAATACTAGCCACACCCCCACTCCCACCGCCAGCAACCCCCCCAACACCCAAAAAATATGCCGTCGGAACGCCGTCCCGATCAACCCCACAATCTGCGGCCCAAACCACAAAGTCAGCAGAGCCAGCACCAGAAACCGCACAAGGCGCCCGGCAAAAATCGCCGCCAGAAAATCGCGGAACCGCATCTCAAACACCGCCGCCGCCAGAACGAAAATCTTGAACGGCATCGGCGGCGGCAGCATTCCCGGAAACATCAGCGCCCAAAACTCGTGTTCCTCAAACGACCGGTGAATCCGCAGAAAGCGCTCTTCGGAAATCCGCCTGCGCAAAACTTTCTCGCCGCCCTGATAGCCGATGATATACAGAGGAATGCTCCCCAGCGCCGACCCCAGCGACGCCATCAGCACATAGAACAGCAACCGCCGGTGATCCTGATAAACATAGAACGCCACAATCGCGTCCACCGGCATGCCCAGCAAAGCGGAATCCGCGAATGCAATCGCAAACACACCCCAAACACCCAGCGGCGCCAGAACGCGCAAAATCCACGCCGTATACCGCGCCAAAATGTGTCCAATATTCTTCAGAGGAAATTCAGTGTACGTCAAAGCCGCCAGATTATGTGGCGATAGATGGCTTCGCCGTCCGCTTCGGAGCGTCAAGAGTGCGCGTGAGAATGGGATTCTTGAGGGAAAGGGTGGTTCGCGACCAAGCTACGAGTGCTCCGTCTTCCCATCCAGCAAATTGAGCGCGTGCGGCACCAACTCCAACACCGCTTGCAGCGATTCCACCGCCCCGTTGGGGCTGCCCGGCAGATTCAAAAGGAGCGACTTGCCACGCACGCCGCACACCCCCCGGCTCAGCGACGAGAATGGAGTTTTCTTGAAACCCTCGCTGCGCATCCGCTCCGCCACGCCGTCGATCACACGCTCACAAATCGCTTCTGTTGCCTCTGGAGTAACGTCGCGCTCCGCAATGCCCGTCCCGCCCGTAGTCACGATAAAGCGCACGTCCAGTGCCAGGTGGACCAGCGCGTTCTGAATCTGCATCGAATCGTCCTGCACAATCTGTTTCGCCACCACGCGAAAGCCGGACTTCTCCAATAGCGCAGCCACTGCTGGTCCCGAAGCATCCACGCGCTCGCCGCGCGCGCAGGAATCGCTAACCGTAACCACCGCCGCCGAAAAACCCGCAGACATGTTCGTCTCAACTGTCGAGGAGGACATCTTCCTCCTCATCGGCGCGACCGCTTCGAGGACCGCCGCTCGCGACTGGCCCAGCATCAGCGGCGGCGCTCTCCACGGCCGTCTCCCCGCCGCCCTCACGCTGCGATTCGTCCAGCAAGCGCAAACCTTCCATCAGCAATCCCTGCGTGTTGAGCTGTGTGGTTTCCTGATCGGTCTTGCCTTCAAAATTGAGTTCGAAATTACCGCCGGTCCAGCGCAGAACCTTGAAGACCGCCTGATCTCCCAACAAAGATCCGTACGTCGCGTGCTTGACCTGGCCTTCAACAAAAAAGACTTCGCACTTCTCGCCTTCGTTGTTCAGTTTGAGCTGGCAACTCTTGCGGCCCATCTCGAGCGACTGCATCAGGTCGATCACATTCATTTGCGAAAGGTTTCCGCGAACCACGCCGTCAGAAGGCGCAGTCTTCGCCATTTTTTCAAGAGCGATGCGGTCCACCGTCCGCTTGATTCGTTTGGTCGCCTCCTTCAGAAAAAATGGCTTTGCCAGATAATCGTCGGCGGCATCCTGCGGGGATAGACGCTCATCAATGTCCGACCGGCTCGCCATTAACACCGCCGAGAAATTCGCCGTCGCCGGACGGCTCTTCAGCTTTTCCACCAACTGCCGTCCATCCATTCCTGGCATACGGTAGTCGCAGACGACGAGATCTGGCGGATCATCCACGGCCTTGAGCAAAGCATCCGCCGAATCCGTTGACGCCGTCACTTGCGCAAACTGAGCGAGCGCATGCTGCAGCATACCCAAGACCATCGGGTTGTCGTCAACGAGAAGCAGCTTGACTTCATTGGCCATCGAGTTTCACTTTGCGCGTTGGTAGTCCCCGCTCTTTCCGCCACCCTTCCGCTCCAACACAATCTGTCGAATCTCGATCCCCTTATCGAGACTCTTTGTCATGTCATAAATCGTCAGGGCAGAAACCGCGGCGGCGACGAGGGCTTCCATCTCGACTCCGGTTTCAGCGGTTGTAACGGCTTTGGTACTGATCGCGACGCCATTCTCGCATAGGCGCATCTCGACATCAATGTGGGAGAGCAGCAGAGGATGGCACATGGGAATCAGATCGGAGGTCCGTTTGGCGGCCATGATTCCCGCGATGCGTGCGACTTCCAGGGGATCGCCCTTAGGATTTTGCGGCAGCGCTCGCAATACTTCCGGCTTGATCGCGACGAACGCGCTAGCCTCGGCTTCGCGTCTGGTGGCGGATTTGTTGGAGACGTCGACCATGCGGGCGTGGCCGGAATCGTCGTAGTGGGAGAGCTTCTTCGCCATGCGGAGACTCTATCTTACACGCGGGACCGAGAGCAGCAACTCGGCGGCTGAGTAGTGTCCTAATTTGGTTTTTTCACCACAGAGTCACAGAGACACAGAGAAGCCAACCGCATGGCAAACCCACGTCCCTCTGGGTTTTTACAGGCTCGAGGGTTTCTCTGTGACTCTGTGACTCTGTGGTGAAAAAGGCGAATCAGGACACTACCGGCGGCTGAAGCCGCTGTTTGTTGGTTCCTTGCGGCGCGGTGGAATCCGCGCCCTTTCAAAGCAGAGTCTATAACGGCAGCACCGCAACCCACTCGCCGGCAAGGATGTGTTCGCGATCGGGTGGGATCACGATGAGGCAATTGGATCGGGATTGCGCCGCGATATCGCCCGACCCCTGCCAGGAAACGAGTTCTACCTGGGAGTTTTCGTATTGGCCGGAAAGAATGGCGGGAAGAAATCGTTTCAGTCCGGTCTTGATACGGATCTCGGATTTCAGGCGAGAATGCAGGAAGGCGAGCGGGCGCGGAGACAGTCCGGCTAAAGCCTCGAGCAGCGGGCGTGCGAAGAGTTCGAAGGTGACCATGGTTGAGACTGGGTTGCCGGGAAGGCCGAAGAAATATTTGTACATTGGTGGAATCAAAACCTCACGGGCGGGAGCCTGCCCTGAGCTTGCCGAAGGGGCGCCCGCGCCACACGGGATGCGGCCGAATACTACGGGGCGGCCGGGTTGAATTTTTGCTCCGGTGAAAAAGAATTCGGCTTGCATATCGGCGAGGACCTGTTCGACCAGATCGTAGCGTCCCATGGAGACGCCGCCGGTCATGAGTAGCAGATCGGATTGCAATCCCAATTCAATCAATTGGCGAAGGCGGCCAGATTCGTCGGGAGCGATGGGCAGCAGTACGGGAACGGCGCCAGCGTCCTGAATCTGGGCGGCGAGGGAATAGCTGTTGGAGTTGCGAATCTGAGTGGGACCGATTTCGGCATCGACATCGACGATTTCATCGCCAGTCGTAAGTACGGCGACCCGCGGACGAATAAAAACCTGGAGTCGCGATTTGCCCACCGACGCCGCCAGAGCAATGGCGGCTTCGTTGAGTCGGGTGCCGGGAGCAAGCACAAGGCTCCCGTGCTTGGCTTCGGCCCCCTGCGCCACAATGTTTTCTCCAGGGATAACTGTCCTCGTGATTTCGAGGCGGTCGTTCTGCAGGGATGTGTACTCAACCATTACTACCGCGTCCGCGCCTTGTGGGACCGGGGCGCCGGTCATGATGGAGACTGCTTCGGCGGGATTCAGTGTGGATGGGATTTTGCCAGTCGGCCCCGCCTTGATCTCTCCGACCACAGTTAATCTAGCCGGAAGTCTGGCGAGATCTGCGGAGCGCACCGCATAGCCGTCGCGGGTCGAGCGGGGAAAAGGAGGAATGTCGCGATCGGCGGCGATGGATTCGGCGAGAATTCTTCCGGCGGATTGCAGGAGGTCTACGGTTTCATGCGCGCCTGGGGCGAGGCGCGAGGCGTGATCCTCGACGACGCGGCGAGCGTCTTCAAAAGTTAGGACAAGAGATGGTGTTGGCGGTGCAGCCATGTGGGAGATGATAGTGGAAAGGTCCCCACTTCTCGCAAAAACCGCGAGAAAAATGGGGTGCCCGGCAAAGAGAATCCCATGAGGGATGCTGACCGCTTCAGTTTGGCTCTGGCTCAGATTATCCGGAAGAGATTGACCTACGCAGAGCTGACTGGAAAAACTTCGGAGACTCCCCTCGAACCGTTCTAACCGCTTTTATTCACGGCGCGGGAGGCGCGGTAGCGGGACTTCCTAGTGCGTTGAGTTTCTTCGCTTCGCGCTCTTTTTCCAGGTGGCGATCTCGCTGTGCGGAACGGCAATTATGGCATTCATGGCGTTTCTGAACTGATCCTACTGCGGATTTTCGTTTTTCTCCTCGTCTTCCATGATCTCGCTACTGTAAAATGCGAAACGGGAACTAGATGTTCTCAGAGGGACTTTCTATTTCGGGAGGAATCACACCCACTCGCCTCTCGAAACTGTCTGCCACCTCACTCATCTAGTTCCCGCTCTGGGATGGGGCCAGTTCTGGGTGACACGTGAAGGGTTGAGACCTTCGCGGGCCGGTTCAAATCCGACTGGCTCCACCATTGGCCGTGTTGCAACTTGCGGCCAAGATCAAACACAACGATGCGCCGCACGTACACGGGAATCTCAATTCCCGAGGCTTACGCGGCTAAAACCCCCTTCAAAGCCTTTGGCTTCTCGGGGTGAGGAATGGAGCAGACCAGCACAGAGGGATGTTCGTGCAAATGCCGTCCTAATGCCGTCCTGAACCAGTCTCAGACCACCTTCGGAGCGAAAAGTGCTTCGATCCTGCGACGATCTTTTCGGAAGCTCAAATTCAAAGCTCAAATAATCGAGGCTCAAATTTGAAGCCCTCAAATTGCCACGTGCAATTGCAGCGTTTCAAACAACGCTATTAGATACACGTAGATTCATTTAAATACTAGTGAATAGGGTAGTGCGTTGGCAATACAAATCATGCGCTACCTGCGTTTCCTGAGGATTGAACATGCCTATCTTGTTGATTCTACGATCAACCCGATTGGGCGTTCAGACGACTGCTACGGTAGCCAAATCACGACGATAATTCACTAGCTCTTGCGGTTCGATCCCACTTGAGAAGGAGCGATCCCAAGACCTGACCTTGGTCAACTAGATGTCTTTATGCCAAAGTAACTAATTATAAATAAAGCACTTACAGCAATAATGAAACCTACGAGTTGCATATATAGCGTTTATCGGATACAATCATCCTGCGGTGTGAAATCGGCCCGATGGCACAGAGCGGCGAAGCGTCGGCGTTTGGCAATCCTTCCCGAGAACAGCGGGAAGAGGTTGAAACCTACCAAAAACTTCGAGCGGCGGAAGCGAAGCTGGTGGGACCGGATGGCAGGGCAGAGACGTTGCCCAACAATCTTTATTCGTTTCTGCTTCGATTGCTGGCTGATCTCCGGGCGGGCCAGTCCATCACTCTCCTGCAAAGCAGGCATGAGTTCACAACTATCGAGGCCAGCAAGGTTCTGGGAATGTCGAGGCAATTTCTGGTGCGGTTGCTGGAAAAAGGTGAAATCCCGTTCCACAAGGTGGGCACACACCGTCGCATATACGCGCGCGATGTGCTGGCATATAAGGCGAAGCGTGATCTGTCCCGACGCAAGAATTTGGACGATCTCGCAAGGGCAGAGTACGCAGAAGGCCTGTACAGTCAGATACCGGACGATCTCGACGCAGAACCATGACGCGAAACCATAACGCGAAATCATGAGCGATGCTGTCGTATTAGATGCGTGCGTGTTGGTTCCCATGCCTCTGTGTGACACGCTACTCCGGCTTGCCGAAGAACCTGCTCTGTACCGACCTCTTTGGAGCGAACGAATTCTTCTTGAGGTGGGAAATGTGCTGGAGAAAAAGTTAAAGCGGACCGCATTTCAGCGCGAAAGGCGTGTGCTGGCAATGCGAGGCGCTTTTCCTGAAGCTGAGATAAGTTTCCCCGAGGATCTCGCAAAAGGCGTCACATGCGTTCCTGATCTGAATGACCGGCACGTCGTGGCGGCCGCCATCTTTGGCGCTGCAGACATAATTGTGACGCTTAATAAGAAACATTTTCCGGCAAGCTGCATTGAACAGTACTCTCTTTCCTGTCAGACGCCCGATGAGTTTCTGGTGCGGCTATTCTTCTTGGCTCCTGAATTGGTGTTGGAAAAAGTGGACTGGCAGGCGGCAACATTGGGTCAAGAACGTTCGTTCATTGTCCAACAATTGCGAAAGATGACTCCATTGTTTGCCGGTTTGCTGGAAAAGGGACTTATTGGCGGCTAACGGCCAAGGCGAGACGTCCTCAGTTCTTATCTGACCAATTCTTGACCCAGCACGGTGGCATTGCTGGCAAACGAGAGGCCGGTTTCGAGATCGACCACACGGTCGCGGACGAGTTGGGCGATTTCTCCGTCGAAGTGTTGCATGCCTTCGGTGGCGCCGGCTTTCATGGCGTCCAGCAAGGTCTTGCCTTCGCGCTCGGATTTTTCGATGCACTCGCGGGTTCGCGGATTTGCCTTTAGGATTTCGGCGACCGCGACACGGCCGCTACGATCGATCTTGGGCAGAAGACGCTGGCAAACGATGTAACGGAACGATTTTGCGAAGCGCGCGCGAATCGTTAGTTGTTCGTCAGGCGAGAATGAGCTCACGATGCGCTCCACCGTCTTGGACGCATCCATGGTATTGAGGCTGGAAAGAACGAGATGGCCGGTCTCGGCGGCCTCGAGAACGATTTCAATGGTTTCGCGGTCGCGCATTTCTCCGACCAGAATGACTTTAGGGGCCTGGCGGAGAGCGGAGCGCAGAGCGTGGGCAAAACTGGGCGTGTCGCTGTGCAACTCGCGCTGATGAATGGTGGAGCACTTGTGGTTGTGGAGAAACTCGATGGGATCTTCAATGGTGATGATGTGGTAGTACTTTTCGCGATTAATGCAGTCGAGCAGGACGGCGAGAGTGGATGATTTGCCCGAGCCCGCGGGTCCGGTGACCAGAACGATGCCATCCCGCAACTTGGCTACGTCCGAGAGATGTGCGGGGAGGCCGAGCGAGGCCAAGTCAGGGATCACGGTGGAGATGACACGCATTACGACGGCGCAACTGCCACGCTGAATGAAGATATTGACGCGAAAGCGGGCGACGCCAGCCAAGCCGTAGGAAATGTCGCAGGAGCCATGTTCGCGGAGAGTGGCGACTGCCTGTTTGTTGTCGCCAATCAGATCGGCGGCGATGAGGCGAGTGTCATCTGGCGTGAGGCTTGCCAGACCCGGCACCTGCACAGGAATGAGCTGGCCGTAGACCTGCACCTGGGGCGGGCGTCCCGGAGAAAAGACGAGATCGCTGATCTTCTCCGCGGCGCGCAGCATGGCAGCGAGCAAAGCAGGCGTAGCCACTTTGCCGCCGGAATAACCTTCCAGAGAAACCGAAACTGCCGAGACGCCAGGTGCCGCCATTCCATCCTCAAAAACGAACTTGACTTAGGGAATTGCACGCACCACAGAACGGAGAACGGCCAGCCCAGGGGTTGGCCTGATACACACACTCTACCCTGCTGGCGGACGAAGCGTAAGGGCAAGCAAGTACATAGTCCTTGGTAATGTGGCAGCGGCCCAAGCAAAAGGGCGGCCGCTGGCCGCCCTCTTCTGATTCAGGAAGTTGCGAGTGTTCTATTTCTTGGGGGGAGCCTTCTTTTTCGTGCCAAAGCTGGTTTCAACCGAGGCGCCAATCGTGGCAAGCATCTGCTTCGCAACGTCAGCATACGGGCCGTTGGGTTGCAATTCCAGATACTTGTTGAAGGCCTCGGCGGTTCCGGGCGGCGCAACGGTTTTGTCGCCCTGCAAGGTGGCCTTGCCGATAAGATTCACACCCTTTTGATAGTAGGCATCGGCTCTGTTGGGGTCGGCTGTAATACACTTGTCGAAAGCGACGATTGCCTTATCGGCTTGGCCGGCGTTGGTGAGTACCGCTCCCTCATTGAAATAGTACTGCGCGGCTGCGGCGGGATCGGCTTGCGCCGCCATCTCGTAGGTTTTTACCGAATCATCAATCTTGCCGGCTTTGCTGTATGCCTCGGCGAGGTTGTTGTAATAGGCGGCGAGAGTCTTGGTGGCGTTCGGGTCTTTGTCATTGACGACTGCCTGCTTGAGCTGCAGCGCTTTCTGATAAGAGTCCACGGCGGAATTGAGGCGCTTTTGTTTCTCCGCGCTATCGGTTTGCTTGGTAGCCGACATGCGATAGGCGTCGCCGAGCTTGAACCAGATGAGATCCCGGGAGGGGTCAATCTCATTGGCAGCATTGAGGCTGGCGATTGCGGTCTCAAAGTCTCCGGCATCGGAGGCAGCCTTGGCGGCGGCCAGCTTCTCATTCAGGGCCTTGACCGTGTTGCCTTCCTTCTTTTGTTTCTCGATCGCTTCCTGCTGAGCCTTGATCTGCTCGGGCGTCAGACCCTGGCCCTTGGCCGATTCTTCGGACTGCTTTTTCAGGTCGAAGTCGACGGTGGCTTCGTCGGTGCTGACGGGCACTTTGCCGAAGTGAAACATTTCCTTGCCGGCTTTAGCGTCATCCGCGTTTTTGTACAGAGTGACGGTGTAGTTGTTGCCGACGCTCACCCCCAGGGAGAAATACTCGCCCTTTTTGTTGGTTTTGAGAGTGTATTTCTGACCATTGTCCTGGTTCGCCCAAACGACCACCCCGTCGACGATGGGATTGCCTTGTGCGTCCTTGCAAACGCCTTTCACCGTTCCCGAGGCCCCTTGGGCGAAGATCGGGACGGCACACAGTCCCAGCATGAGGAGAACGAGAGAAAATATCGCGAGATGCTTCTTCATTTTGGCCTCCCGGCGCAACTCCATTGATGATTTATTGAATGTTGATTGTTGATTGAAAAACGGGCATGATCCGCTTCCGTGTTTTTTCAATCAACAATCAGCAATCAACAATTTCTTTCTCGTAAGGAATCGGATCGCGGATTCCCGCGGCCGCGAACGCCCGCAACCGCAACACGCAGCTATCACACAAGCCGCAGGCTTGATCCTCGTGGCTATAGCATGACCAAGTTAAATCGAACGGTGCATTCAGTTCAAGGCCAAGGCGGATAATTTCCGCTTTGCGCATGGCGATCAAGGGCGTAACAATCTGGATGTTGCCTTCTTTCGTGCCCGCGGCGATGACGCGATTGAAGGCTTCATAATACGCCGGACGGCAATCGGGATAACCGGAACTGTCTGGTTCGACCGCTCCGATGTAGATTTTTGAGGCTCCGAGTACCTCGGCCCAACTGACTGCGACGGACAAAAAATGCGCGTTTCGGAAGGGAACATAGGTGGCAGGGATCTCGTGCCCGGCGGTGGGCGCGGTGGGGACAGCGATGTTTTCGTCGGTGAGTGCCGATCCGCCAATGGCGCGCAACGCCTCATTGCGCACGACAAGCCTGTCCCGAATGTTGAGGCGATCACAGATCGCCAGGAAGGATTGCTGCTCGCGACGCTCGGTGCGCTGTCCGTAACTGACGTGGAGTGCGGCGGCCGCGTAGTCGCGGGCAGCCAGCGCCGCGCACACGCAGGAATCCATTCCCCCACTGAGCAAAACAACCGCGCGCTTTTTGTTTTCGTGCATTGTCGGGACACTAACCGTTCTTCATCGAGAACTTACAACCGGACTCGTTACCCGATCCTATGGAGTGGCCGCTGTTACGGGCAATACATAGTTGACCGGGGCGTGATCAGCGAGCGGGCGCAAGGCCACGTCCCCGATCCTCCAGGCATAGTTTTCCAAATAGTCTTCCTCGGCTTTAGTTTGATCGGCGGCGATGTATGGATCGTCCGGATCAAGCTCATGCACAGCGCGGTTGAAATCGATGTACTGAATCTTGCCTGGGATGTGCGCGTAGCCGCACGCTTCCGGGGGCACTCGGGGAACGAGATCGCAGCAATCGACATAGCGATGATTGTCCAGCCCCCGCAACTGGTCGACGAAAACCTGGTCGCCCACCCGCGGACAACCGATTGTATAGAGAGACTTCGGCGCTTGCAGAGTCGACGCGAGGGTGGCCATGGCCGCGCCCAGACTGTGTCCAGTGAATAGAAACTGGTATTCGCTGAATTCATGGAGCGCAGCCTTGACTCGCTGCCAGATCTCTTGCAGGGCTTTGTCGAAGCCGGAATGCACGCTGCCTCCGCCCTGCCAGGGGTGGGGCCGGATATCGAGGTCGTCGCCCAGGTCGCTGGGATCGTCCTTATCCGTGCCGCGAAACGAAAGAACGGCAACTTTACGATTGCCGTCAAGCGCGAGGAAGGCGTGCGATCCCCCGCAGTCGGGCGCGTTGACACTTTCGAAGAATTTGCAGTCGGTAAACTGGATTCCCGCCAGGACTTTCCGAATGCGGGCCTGGTCAAATGCGAAATTCGTATCGATTCGGCAGTAAGCGAGTCGCGCCATCTCTACGGAAAGGGCTGCGTCGGATCGCGGTCGGCCATTGGGAAAAAACACCGCGCGCTTTGCAGGATAGTAAACGTCATCCTTCTCCGCGCTGTAGGGAATTCCCATCGTACCCCTCCGCTAAACGCCCTTGACCGCCGGGTCCCAGATGAACTTGTGCAATTGCAAGCCCAGACGAGCAGGGACATCATCGGCAAGCATCCACTCGGCTAATTCCTGCGGGTCAAGCAAACAGTGCGAACTGTCCCGCGATCCGGTCGCATTCTTGCGGAACGCTGGCGAAAAGAGGACGGCATTTACGCGATCGGCGAGTTGGTGTTGACTCGTGAAATCGCGGGCAAATTCGTAATCGATACGATCGCTGAGCACGAATTTTACTTCGTCGTGAGGCGTCAGGGCTGCGAGGTTGTCGATCAGAAAAGTATCGGGCTCGCCCGAATTCGGACACTTCACGTCTACGATCTTAATCACGTCCGCCGGAACCCGTGCCAGCGGCCGCTCTCCGCTGGTCTCGAGCAGCACTCGATAGCCGGCTTCCAGCAGTTGGCTCATCAGCGGCAGCAGTTCCCGCTCCTGCAGCATGGGCTCGCCGCCGGTGATCTCGACCAACCCGCCGCTGGGACTGAGTCGCCTCACCTCGCCCCAAACCTCATCCGCGGTAAGTTTCCGGCCGCCGTGGAAGGTGTACTCGCTGTCGCACCACGAGCAGCGCAGATTGCATCCCGTCAGCCGCACAAACACGCATGGCAGGCCCGCATGTGTCGACTCGCCTTGGAGCGATTTGTAGATTTCGGTGATCTGCATGGACGAATAGCGCTGGCGTTTCGCCGACCCGGTCGCGGGCAGGCCGTCCACTGGCAGCCACTGGGAACCTGCGACTTCGCTGCGGGCAGGCTGGCGGCGCTACGACTCCGAGTAAGTTGCTGTTGTGGTATCGGTCTCGTACACAGTCACATTCTTTACCCGCACACGGCCGTTGGTCACGCTCTTCAGGCGCGTATTGGACTCGTCATAAAAATACTTGGCCAGATTTTCCGCCGATGGGTTGATCACCGTAAAGGGTTCGACGTCGTTGATCATCTGATGATCCAGCCGGTCGATGACGTGTTTCATCACTTCGCGCAGGTCTTTGAAATCGAGCAACAGGCCGGCTTTGTCTAACTCAGCACCGGCGAGCGTCACCCGGATTTTGTAGTTATGGCCGTGCGGATTTTCGCACTTGCCCTTATAGTTGCGCAGGTAGTGCCCCGCGGCGAACGTGTCGTCAACCGTAACCTCGAACATGGATTCCTCAATGGCTCCGCACCAATACAGGCGGGACCGCGTTGCTCAGCGAAACATCTATTGTACCGCTCTCCCGCTTGACTCAGCCAATGCACCCGTAGCTTGCGCGTTCGGCGTTTTCTCACGCATCGGCATTGCTGCAGCGCTCTAGGTTACAATTGCGAGCAAAAGCATCGCCAGCTGGGTTCAACCCGCGCCTGCGGGATTAGGGCGATGCAGCGAGGACTGGTGCTGATGAACGTTTTATTGCTGTCGATGCCGGATTCCTTTGAGCACATGCCCCCGGTTGCGATTCGGATGCCCAATGGCGCGCTCACGTCGCTGGCGGGAAACGTCGATTCGCACCATCGAGTAGCCGTGGCTGACCTGATCCTGGTTCACCGCCAGGTTCGCGAGACAGTAACCCGGCTTGTTCGCGAGATCGACCCGGACGTCGTCGGACTCTCCATTATGACGTTTCAGCGCCGCACCGCGGGTCGCGTTATCGACCTCGTACGCGCTCTCCGACCGGGAGTGAAGATTGTAGTGGGCGGTTACGATCCGAGCCTTGCGCCCGAGGCGTACGAGAACATGGGCGTCGATTATTTAGTACGCAGCGAGGGGGAGGTTACGTTCCGGGAACTGTTGCGCGCGCTGGAGCGGGGCTCGGGTTTTGAGCAGATCGGCGGTCTTTCTTATATGAACGGCGAGAGTTGGGTCCACAATCCGGCTCGTCCGCCGCACCGGCTCGAAGATAAAGAGATCCGTCTGCCGAACCGCGGCGCACGCGTGTTGAAGGGATACACGTTGCTGGGACGGCAAGTGGATGTGATCGAGACCTCACGCGGCTGCACCTTCGATTGCAGCTTCTGCTCCATCATCGAAATGCGCGGACGCAACTTCCATACTTACTCGTTTGACCGCGTGCTGGCCGACATTCGGGACGCCTACGATCACGGCACTCGAACCATTTTCCTGGTCGACGACAACATCACGCTGAACGTGAAGCGCTTCGAGGCGCTGTGCGAGGCCATCATCGCCGGTGGGTTGCACAAGATCGATTACTTTGTGCAGGCCATGACTTCCGCGATTGCGAATCACGGAGAAACCCTGGCTCCGCTGATGCGGAAGGCTGGATTTCGCTACGTTTTTCTCGGCATCGAAAATATTCTGGAAAACGACCTGGAATTTCTCAAGGCCTCGGCGAAGAACACGGAGCGCACGAACGGTCAGAACACCGGCAACGCCACGCTTAAGGCCATCGATTACATCCATCGCAACCAGATGTTGGTGGTCGGCGGGTTAATTGTTGGCAGTCCAGGAGACACTCGCGAGTCCATTGAAGCCAACCTGGAATTTGCGCGCCGCTACGTGGATTGGCCTTACATTCAGCATCCCACGCCGTATCCGCGCACGCCCATGACGAAGGAATTCCGCGATCAAGGCCTGATCATGAATGAGCGGCTCGAGGAATACGACGGCACCACCGCGGTAGTTCGCACTGAACATCTGCCCGCTGAGGAAGTCGAGTTCATGCGCTGGAGAGCGGAACGCTGGATGAAGGTTCATCACGTCCCTGTCGCGCTGAAGCATGATCCGAAGTTTGTTCTAACCACTGGATGGAAGATGCTGGCCCATACCTTTCGCGGCAGCTCAATCCGGTCGGCGCTGGGGCTGGAGAGCGAGAAGAAAGTGTTTGAACGGTATCGGGAGATTCGGCGGGCGGAGCGGGAGTACGTGTGAAAACCAGTAGGATATTGACTGCCGCCGATTTCCTTACTACAATGTAAGGAATACACAATATTGTAAGGAGCCGGTTATGGTCGCCGCCAGGGTTACTTCGAAAGGGCAAATCACGATTCCGATGAGAATCCGCACCGTGCTCGGAGTCGGTGCCGGAGATCGCATTGAGTTTGTAGAAGCGGCAGAGGGACAGGTCATCATGATTCCTGCGACCCGATCCGTTCGAGAATTGAACGGAATGTTTCGAGGCCGTCGGAGCAAGCCCTTGACGATTGAGGAGATGGACGAAGTCATCGCCAAGCGAGCTGCTGAGTCCCGATGATCGGTCTCGACACGAATATCGTGGTTCGCTACCTTACTCACGACGATCCCACCCAAACCGCGAAGGCGATTCGATTGTTCGCATCTTTTTCCGAAGATGCCCCCGGGTTTCTTTCGCTCATCGTGCTGGTAGAGTCGGTCTGGGTGCTTGAGCGCTCCTACGGTTTCAAGCAGGACGAAATCGTGCGGCTGGTTGAAACTTTCCTGCGGGGGCGGGAAGTCGTGGTTGAGCGGGCGGAGTTGGTTTCCCAGGCACTGCGAACGTTCACTGCGACTGGAGTAAACTTTTCCGATTGCCTGATTGAGCGCTGCGGCCACGCGGCAGAATGCAAGTACACAGCTACGTTTGACAAGCGAGCTACAGCGGTGGGCATGCGGCTCCTCTGAAGGCAGAAGAATCCCTAACCGGTTGAGCCGAAAAACTCCTCCACCACTCGCATCTCCGTAGTCTTCTTATAATTCGGCAGGCTCTCGATGAACACTCGCCCGTATTGTTTCTTCAAAATGCGGTTATCGAGCAGCACTAGCAGGCCGCGGTCGTGCAGCGAGCGGATCAGACGTCCGAAGCCTTGTTTCAGCGTGATCACTGCTGCCGGCACCTGGTACTGAAAAAACGCGTTGCCACCGTCGGCGTCAATTGCCTTTACACGTGCGGCCACGACCGGATCGCTGGGGACGGCAAATGGCAGACGATCGATGATCACGCAGCTCAACTGCTCGCCTTGCACATCCACGCCCTGCCAGAACGACGAAGTGGCAAACAGGACGGCATTCGGCGTCAGCCGAAACTCTTCGAGCAGCGCGGTTTTCGGCGCGTCGCCCTGTTTCAGCATGGGGAAAGTCAACTCGCCCAGCAGCCGCTGATAGATGTCATTCATCTGCGCATAGCTGGTGAAAAGCACGAAGGCTCGGCCACGGGTGATTTCCAACAGCCTGCGAATCCGTTCCGACGCCAGCGCCGTGAATTGTGGCGCCCGTGCGTCGGGAAGGTCAGGCGGGACATAGAACAGAGCCTGACTTTCGTAGTCAAAGTGCGAGGGCAGCACCGATTCGCGCGCATGCTCCAACCCCAGCCGCTGACGGATGTATTCGAATCCTCCGCCCACGGCGAGAGTGGCCGAAGTGAGGACCGCGCACTCCAGCTTCGACCAGAGGCATTCGCGGAGGATGGGGCCGACGTCAATCGGCGTGGCTTGCAGAAAAACGTTTTGCCTTCCGCCACGAAAGCCTTGAGACATTTCCCCGGTTTTCTCCATGCCGGAGCCTGCCCTGAGCGAAGCCGAAGGGTGTCTTTGTGGCGAATTCATTCTTCCGCCGCGCCGCTCGATCCAGAACACGGTATTGCGATCGTCGGACTCCATGGCGAACCCGAGTTGTACTTGCAGTTCGTGCGCACGCCGTACGAAGTTGAAGACTTCCTCCGGCTTTTGCGGCAGGCTTTCCAGTTCACCCGCCAGCCGCGTTAGTGCCTGGTTGAGGGCCATAAACTCGTCTCCGTTTTCTTCCAGAAACTCGCGCCGAGTCTCGAAGGCGAAACGTCCTTCACCCGGCGGCAACAGGGAGAAAAAGAATTGCGACCTGTCGCGCAAACTTCCCAGCGCACCCGAGAGCGATGCCGACATCATCCGGTTGTGTTGCAAGGAAGACTCGACATCCCGTGCCAGGTCTTCAACTCGCAAATTGCTGACCGAGATTCCGAAGTAATTTCCCGCAACATCCTCCAACTCGTGTGCCTCATCGAAAATCACCGCCGCCGCTTCCGGCAGAATCCCTGCGTCAGGCGCGCCTTCGGCTTGTAACTTGATGGCAAGATCGGCGAAGAATAAATGATGGTTGACGATGATGATGTCGCTTTCCATGCCCCGCCGGCGCATTTCAGTGATGAAGCAGCGCTCATACTCGCTGCACTTTTGCCCGACGCAGGCATCTGAACGAGCATCCAGCTTGTGCCAGAGCGCGCTGGCTTCGGGAAGCTCGGCGAGTTCCGCGCGGTCGCCGGTCGCAGTTGTTTTCTCCCAGGCGGCAACCGCGCGATACTGCTCGATCTCTTCCAGGCCACTTAGCACTGGCTGGTCGGTTAGGTCGTAGAGCTTCTTGCGGCACAGATAATTGTTGCGGCCTTTCATGTAGCAGACCGAGAGGCGGCCGGGTCCTGATTCTCCAAACAACGCCTTCTCCAGGAAGGGAATGTCCTTATAAAAAAGTTGTTCCTGCAGATTCTTCGTGCCGGTCGAGATGATTACCCGCTTGCCGGAGCGGATCACCGGCAGCAAATACGCCAGCGTCTTTCCCGTGCCGGTGCCAGCTTCCACAATCAAGTGCCGCTTTTCTTCCATCGCCTGCTCGACCGCCTGCGCCATCTGCAACTGGCCACGGCGGAATTCATACGCGGAGTGCGTGCGGGAGAGTACTCCGCCCGGCGCAAAGAATTGGTGAAGTGAAGCGGCCTTGCCGCTTGGTGCGGAGCGCTTTGGCGTGGAAGGAGATACGGGTTGGGAACCTAAAGCCACGGGAGTCTCTATAATACGAGTTCCGGGCATCGCAGGCGGGACACCATTGGGTCTTGCGACCCGAGGACAGCCGGGTGCGGCTGTCCCCACATTAAGACTCATTTTGACCCAGCCCACTTACAACTCGACCAGCACTCTCGCCACCACAGCAGCCGGCGTCCCGACGCTTGCTATCGTGGGCCGACCCAACGTAGGCAAGTCCACGCTGTTCAACCGCATTGTTGGATCGCGCCGCGCCATTGTCGGCGATGAGCCCGGCATTACTCGCGACCGACTCTATGGAGACGCCGAATGGCGCGGGCGGCGCATCCGCATCATCGACACCGGTGGAATTATTCCAGAAGACAAAGATTTCATTCCCTCAGAAATCTTCCGCCAGGCTCGGGTTGCATTCGATGAAGCCGCCGCCATCATCATGGTCGTGGATGGCCGTACTGAAGTTGCAGCGCCCGATCTTGAACTGGTGCGCCTGCTGCGCAAGACGAATCGTCCGCTCTTTCTGGCGGTCAATAAAGCCGACACGGAAAAGCAGGCGCACATCGTGGACGAGTTTCATCGGCTGGGAATCAATCAGATGTTTCCCATCTCCGCCGAGCACGGGCGCGGGATCGATGACCTGCTGGATGCCGTGTTTGAGATTCTGCCGCCCAAGGAAGATGCTACCGCCGAGCACGCCGAGATCGCCGAGGAAGGGATGGCAAGCGATGGAGTCGAGACTGAAGGAACCACGGAAGACGCGGAGCTAGCCCCCGTTTACGAAACCAAGGTCGCCATCATCGGCCACCCGAATGTCGGCAAGTCCACGCTGTTAAATTGCTTGACGGCTTCTGACCGGGCGATTGTCTCGCCTATTCCCGGCACCACGCGTGACGCGGTCGACGAAATCGTCGAGCGCGACGGACGCCGCTTCCGCTTCATCGATACTGCCGGCATCCGCCGTAAAGGCAAGACCCACCTGATGGCGGAAAAACTTTCGGTGGTGATGGCGCGCAAACATCTCGAAGGCGCAGACATTGCGCTGCTGGTCATCGACGCCACCGAAGGCGTTAGCCAGCTCGACGCAGCCATCGCCGGCTATGCCCACGAAAGTGGACGCTCCATAATTATTGTCGTGAACAAGTGGGATCTCATCACCAGCGGCACGCTGAAAGCGGGGAGGCCATCAAAGGCGATGCGCATGCGGGAAGGCAAGCGGCCGGGCGACCGCGAGGCTTACGAAGAGCGACTGCGCTGGGATCTCAAGTTCCTGAACTACGCGCCTATCGTCTTCATCTCGGCCCACACCGGCAAAGGCACGGAGCGAATCTTTCCGCTGCTCGAACAGGTCGCCACCGAGCGCCGCAAGCGCATCACTACATCCGCCATGAATCGCTTCATCGAGACTGTGGACTTTGAGCGGGCGTCGGTTCCCATGCGATCGCGCGTGAAGATTCTTTACATGACGCAGGCCTCGGTCGCTCCGCCGACGTTTGTGCTGTTTACCAATCGCGCCGTGAAGCTGCACTTTTCTTATCAGCGCTTTTTGGAAAACCAGATTCGAAAGGCGTTTGGATTTTTGGGGACGCCGATTTGGATTAAGAATCGGGCGAGGAATTAGAACCTGCCCTATCGGTAGAAGTTGTGTATGATCGGCCCAGTGAATCGGAGGTTTGATGTTCAAATCAAGGTGCTGCGTTACGCTCGCAGTGATCTATTGCCTGGCTGGCGCCCTTACTCCGACTGCCCTGGGTGCGGACCGAAAGGATGTTATCCGGGAAGCGCGCCGGTCCTATTACGATCTGAAAAGCAAAGGGCTGGCCGGGTTTGAATGCCAAGTGAGCATGGATTGGGACTCAATGTTTAAGACATTGAAACCCGACGCGACAGGGCGGGACCAAGTTATCCCGATCTTGAAGAAAACTCAGTTTCAGGTTTTGGTCGGTCCCGAAGGCGCTTCGACGGTCTCTCATCATTCTGACGTGGCGCCTCCGAACGAGGAGGTAGCCGGGCGAGTTCGTCAATCGACCGGGGGCGTTGAGCAGGTGCTGACTGGATTCTTCCAGACCTGGTCCGGCTTCATGATGGGCGCGCCGTTTCCCGAAGCCGATGGCGATTATCTGCTCGAGAATCTGGGAGAGAATTACCGTCTGACCTATAAAGAGACGTCAGTCGACGTCGTTATATCAATGGCTCACGATTTTACGATTGACGAAATGAGAGTTACGACACCGGACTTTGAGGCCAGGGTCCATCCGGAATTCGCCAGGAACCAGGGCGAATTCGTATTACTCGGCTACGAGGCGACGTACAAGGCTGCATCCGGCGCCCCGCAGCAATTGTCAATGAAAATCGAAAATCGAGACGTCCAAGGGTTCAGTTTGCCGGCCACGGTTACCGCAACCGTGGACCTGCCTGCTGGGAAGCTAGAAATGCCACTCATCTTCAGTGATTGTAAGGTCACGAAGCGCTGATCCTTCGTGTCGAGAGGTTGGATGCTCCATTTGAGCGTCACTCCCCCGCGACCGCCCGGTCCATGGTTAGCAGCCCCACGCGCTGCACGCCGGCGTGATGCGCCACGTCAATCACATCGGCCACGTACTGGAAGTCGACGTCGTTGTCTCCGCGCACGAAGACTACTTTTTCTGCGCGCTTCAAGTAGATTTCCGCGAGCCGCTGCTCCAAATCTTCCCAGCGCACGGCGTCCTGATTGATCTTCACCGTTGGCGGCTGATCGTCTTTTGTCCACACCACCTGAATGACCACCGTGCTCGGCTGTGGGATGTTCTGCGTTTGTTTCTGGTCCGGTTGTGGGATCTGGGCGGTTTCACCCTGGTCCTTGTCCATCGATACTACGACCATGAAGACGATGATGAGCGTCAGCAGCACGTCGATCAGCGGCGTTACGTTAATCTCGGGACCGCGCGCACCCTTGCCTGCCATTGAGAAAGACATAGAAACTCCTCGGCTGTCTTTTGGCACGCGCGTGTCTGCAGGATCAGACACCTGGAGTGGGGTGAGAGTTCCCGCACCGTTGTCATTCCGAGGAGCAACGCGACGAGGAATCTGCTGTCTGCCGCGCGCCAGCGAAACCAGGATTCCTCGCTTCGCTCGGAATGACAAATGAGTGACAAACGAGAATGACAAGTGAGAAGGAACGGCAACATTGGTTGCGCGCGGTTGCGCGTTCTTGCATCGACCGTGCATCATGGAACAATGGTCGCGCGACGCATGATGGCGGCCCGGAAATAAATCTGACATGGCACGCCTCTCGCGGAGCACAATTCCTGGATTTCTTGTCGCTGCTACTCTCTTTTTGACCTCATTCGCCCACGCGCAGGATAACTACGAAATCCAGGTTTACGGCTACGACACCGTTGTTCCTCGATCCACTATGGTTGAAATTCACTCCAACTTTACGGTCGAGGGCAGCAAGACGGTGCAGAATGGCGTCCTGCCGACGAACCACGCTGAGCACGAGACTCTGGAAATCACGCAGGGAATCAGCGAATGGGCTGAAGTGGGCTTTTACGTCTTCACCAGCATTCAATCGGACGGCGGATGGCAATGGGTGGGCGACCACATTCGGCCTCGGGTGCGGGTTCCTGAGTCATGGCACTGGCCCGTGGGCGTAAGTTTGTCGAACGAGATCGGCTACCAGCGGGCGGCGTTCTCGCCGGACACTTGGACCTGGGAAATTCGCCCCATCGTCGATAAGAAAATCGGCAAGTGGTATCTGGCCTTTAATCCGGCGCTTGACCGCTCCTGGCACGGGCCGGGGGTGAATCAAGGGGTGACATTTTCTCCCAACGCGAAGTTCAGTTACGATTTCACCAAGAAAATTGCGGGCGGGCTGGAGTACTACGCGGCTTACGGATCGCTTACCGGCTTCGATGCTCTGAAGGATCAGCAGCAGCAGTTCTTTCCCTCGATCGATGTCGACTTTGCTCCGCAGTGGGAGTTTAATTTCGGCGTGGGTATTGGCACGACACGATCCACCGATCACTTGATCGTGAAATGCATTATTGGCCGCCGTTTCTCCTGGCCGCATGGTCGCGATGCCAAGCCAAAATCCCCGCAGTGATCTTGCTCTATCCGATCGGTGCGGCCGTGGGCGGCAGTGGCGGAGGATCGTACGGGGGAGGGGCTCCGGGAGAAATCTGGGGCACGGGCGCCGCGGGCGGTGCAGGGTAGAGCTTAGCCCGCAAGGCCGGATAGCGCTCGGCGAAGAAATAGATGGAGTAGGCGGGGAAGAACACGATTGCGGGCACGGAGATCAGTGCTGACATTAGAAGGAAAACCGCCAGCAACACGCATCCAGCCACCACTGCCAGTGTGATCGTGCCGGCGGTCCAACCCACGCCCGCAGCTTTGGCGCCCAGCACAGCGGCCACAACCACGCCGACCACTGGAATCAAAATGATCAGAGCAAGAATGAAGCCCACGATGCCGAGAATGATTGACGCCCCAATCGCTAGCACGATCTTCATCCCTACATAGGCAGCGTAGCCGCCTTTCTCAGCCTGGATCATGGGCAAAAGCCGCCGCCAGCCTTCCATTGCGCCAATGTTCTCCAGCGCCATTTGCGGCACGACAAAGTCTTTGGTCAGCACAAAAATCACAGCCATCGCGATGACGAGAAAGACGAACAGAAAAAATAGTGCGATGCCACTCAGCACCAGCGGAACCATGTGCTGCTTAGGATCGCTGAACCATCCCAAAACGAAGGCAGCGCCTGCCGGAATTCCCACCAACACAATCAGCACGCCAAACGTTAGCAGCGAATAGAGCAGCTTCCAGAGGAAATAGCGCCAGCCTTCTGCCTGTCGTAGGCGCCAGCCTTGGCGGATGTGGCACTCTTTCGCCAGCACGCCATCGAACAGGATGAAGCGCATGACGCTGCTGATATACATGAACACGATGCCCAGCACGAACGCGGCTACGATGACCACCGCGATCAGCCCGGCAAATAGCGCGAGATTCGCCCCCGATAAACCTGGCACGGTCGGGTGCTGAGAAGGATTAAGGTTGGGAATATTGGGCGCGTTGCATCCTCCGCCGGAACTGAGTTCTCCGGCTAACAGGCCCACCACCGCCAGCCGCAGCCATTGACCGAAGCGGAAGGGCTGCAAGAGCTGTCGCTTGGTGTGTTCAAAAGCGGGAGAGATCGCGTCGACGGCTGAAAATGGCAAGAGTACACCTCGGCATTTATCGAATGGGGAGCAAGGTACTGCAAACTGAGAAGCGGGTCAAATGAATTCGGAGGAACTGTCGTTAGCACATGATATGTCCGGTAGAGATAGCAAGTGATGTGTCCGCTTTTCGGGCGGTGGGGGTAGGAGAGCATAGAGGGCATGTTCTCTTACACGCAGGCCGCGATGGAGCGGACGATGAAGGTACAGGAAGTGATTTTGCGGGCCATGGCGAAGAAGATCACGTGGTGGCAGGC
>Ga0307479_10000252_pt1 | contig 51031 bp, 77 predicted proteins | sample atmos_gasesECM4C_FD_203743 | JGI IMG/M metagenome (GOLD analysis project Ga0307479, IMG submission 203743) | Hardwood forest soil microbial communities from Morgan-Monroe State Forest, Indiana, United States - atmos_gasesECM4C_515 | ecosystem: Environmental > Terrestrial > Soil > Temperate...
CGCATCTCTCAAGTACGCATCTTCCAAGTTCGCACCTTCCAAGTACGCACCTCTCAAGTACGCACCTCTCAAGTACGCACCTCTCAAGTTCGCATCTCTCAAGTACGCATCTTCCAAGTTCGCACCTCCCAAGTTCCCACCTTACAAGTACGCACCTCTCAAGTTCGCATCTCTCAAGTTCGCATCTCTCAAGTTCGCATCTCTCAAGTACGCATCTTCCAAGTTCGCACCTTCCAAGTACGCACCTCTCAAGTACGCACCTCTCAAGTACGCACCTCTCAAGTTCGCATCTCTCAAGTACGCATCTTCCAAGTTCGCACCTTCCTTAACCGCTTGCTCTACAGTCTCTTTCGTAGTGTTATTCTCTTTCTCATAAGAAAACAATACTGAACCACCAATAGTTTTAATTTCTATTTTTAGTTTCAATTACCATTACCTCGCTGTGTCATTCTAACTAAATTACCACCACAACCACACCTGTTATATTTTTCACCTTGTAACATACTTGTAGTCCATCCACACTTAACACATCTTTTCTCGATTAAATTACAAAGTTTCATTAGCCCATTTCCTCATACGTTCAAGTTCAAAATCATTGGTCATAGCAAGCATGCACTTTTCCACTTCTGATAATTGCATTAATGGATAATCTGTATTATTCTTAGGGAGAATCCACTTTAATTTATCTGCAATCTTAATAATTTCTCTCAGACGTTCTAACTTGCTGGTCTTCAAACTACTATCCTCTTTAACCTTTCAGTTTCGTAATTATAACATCTTTCGCAGTTCATCAAATAATAACCTCTATCATAGGTATATTCACATTCACAAACGATAGCACCTTTTAGAGTAATTATATTGTAATCAGAGTTAGGATGTTTGTGATGTAAATGAAATGGTAAGTGAATCAAGAAACCTAAATAACCATACCAATCATGTAATCGGAAATGTAATCTTTCTTTCCAAAGAGATGGGGATGTCATAGGGAATGTTCCTTTTGAATATGATCATACAATTCCTGTTTGAATTGATAGAAATCCTTTCTTGTTCCATAAAGTGCTTCTTGGGCTTTGGATAAATCCCATCTATCACATGTTGAACAATCACGCCAACCCCCTTTCTTTTTGAAATTATTTCCCTCTGCTACTAAACATCGATCTGCATCAGTATATTGAACACCTCTCTCTTCAGCCCATTTTCTATGATCCTGACTCTTTGCTTCTTGCATTAAATTAAAGACTTCAGTCCATATAGGCATAAAGTTTGGTAATGGGTCTACTAACTCAGATTGCTGTTCAGTTTTAACTTCTTGTTCAAATTTCTCTTCTAGACGAGCTTCCTCAGTCGTCATCGGGATCTCCATCTGGAAACCATTGTTTCTGCCATTCTGAAATTAGAAAGGTTTCCTTACCATCTAACTCTAGAGTCTCTATTCCTTTGATTAACTGACTATCCCTTTCATAAAGAGCATAACACATCTTTCCAGTTATTTTCTCTAGTCTGTCAACATGAAATATTTGTAAGAGTCTCAGAACCCAATCCATACCGCCAGCAGTTCCAATTCTACGTTTTAATTTCTTATCATAACCATCTAACGAATATCCACCAAATCCTTGATGAAGCCCTTCCTCTTTATGTAAGTTAACAAAGCAAGTTAGGATTCCATGATCTTCAATAAATAAATCTACACTTTCAACTCTTGCTAATTGTTTTTCATATTTTGTTTCTAATTCCGTTGCCATAGCAATGTAATAGAGAGTCATATAGATAAAGGTTATGACATAACCATAGGTTTTAATATGATGACGGTTATGCCATAACTTTAATATAGTACACAAGTTATAGTATAACCATGCAAACAGAACAACAAACAATTCAAGCAAGAGTTGAAAGCCTAGTTTTTGAAAGAGATGGAAAGAAACTCATTGCACTAGGAAATTATGCATTAGACTTTAACAAAGAATATCTTTACCTCGGAATGAGCAAATCAGGTCAAGTAATCTTAGGAGATGAAAGATATGACGGAGTAAAGAGAAGATACGGTAAGATCTACGATGATAAGATTCATGCAGAAGGATCTAGATTCATAGAAAAGATTCCAGAGATAGGAGGAATTTCAAGATGATGGATTTATCTGATAGTATGGAGAGAGAAGCACAAGTAGCACATGCTGGTATTGTTGTGGGATTAGAAGAATTATTAAATTATAACTACATCAAAGAAAATTCAATAGAGGCAGTAAAAAAGATATTGGAAAATCATAGGAAAAAAATTACTATCCCAGACATCTTATTTAGTATAAGGGAGTCTCGTTAATAATGTCAATTACAGTCTGTCATTCCTGCCAAGACGGAGATCATGGAGAATGTTTACACTGGTATAACGAAAATTGTGGGTGTTCATGCAAAAATGATTACTCAAAGACAAAGGTGATAATTCCTAAATGACTTTTGGTGACGGATTATCATTTAAGTTTGTCAGGTCAACAAGGAAGGAACACAGTGCTGAATGTTGTGGTAAACCAATATTCAAGGGTTCGTCTTGTATAAATGCAAGTGGAAAAGATTACGATGGATTTTTTACAAATTGGTATGTTCATTTAGATAGAAAGTGCTACCTGTTTCTAGTTGATAATATCGATATGGTTGGTGAAGGTGACATAACAGAATTGATACCAAAGGACATGATAGCCCAATGAAGTGTCCTAAATGTAATTTCAGAACTGAATCAGGTGCAGAACTAAAACAGCATTGTTATGATATGAGGCATAGATTAGGATGAAGCTTTGGTATGTAAACTACAAAAGAGCAGTTCTCGTTTCAGAAGAACGTGACAAGCTTCCCCAAGTTGTAGAACTACGTAGAGGTAAGCAAACTATTACTTATATCAGGGAGGATTTGACTTGACTACTAATCCATTACGACTTGATAATACTAAAAATTGTAATCATTGCGGACATCCAAATGCAAAACACGCCTTTGATATTTATCCAATGAAGAATACTACAAAACCTTGTGAGTTATCTTGTTTAATTTGCTTTGATGAAGAAACAGAAAGGTTATCGAGTGAGGGCAAGCTCCAATGACATCTAAAGGTAAATATGAAATAATCAGGGAATTAAAACAATTCACTGAGATGGATAAACTTCTACTTGAACAAGCCAAGCTTAATGAATTGGCAGAAGCAAACAGACTAAAGAGAATGGAATTACAACACTTTCAAATAAGACATTTTAATTCTAATCTTACTGAGGAAGATTTTGAAGATAAAGCAGGATATGTAGAAGGATGGAAAGATCAAGAATGAAATGTTGTTGCCCTGAATGTAGTTGTGGATTTGTTGATGATTGTAGTGAATATCCTTGTAACTGCTGTCATTTACAACATGGGAGAGGTAAATTAATGCAGGAGATTCATTAAAATGAGTTTACAAATAGTTGAATGTCCAAATCCAAAATGTAAACATAAATTTCCTACTACTAGACAGGGTAAGTTTCAATGTGGGAAATGTGGCAAGAAATGGAAGGTAGAAAAGAAATGAGAGTAAAATATCCAACTAGACCAGTTTCAAGAATTAGAACACTTGATAGAATTAATTACGGTTGTAGATTGGTAATGAATGATGATACACAATTCTGGTTCACTTTAACAGAGATGAATCAAATAGTTAGAATGTGGAGATCATTTAAAAAACAATCAGGATTTAAGAAGATATGAACGCACAACAAGAACTAGCTTACCTAGAAAGTTCTACAAACCATCTTACTAGAGAATTACATAATAGATTGAATTGGGGATTACAACATTTAGATCCATTTACTTCTGAGACAGGCAGACCACCAATGACAAGCTTTGATTATATTATGATGGAGAGGAAGAATTGATAACAGCCGAGCAAAGAATCAAAGAATTAACCACAAGACAGGTTTACTATGGCTCAAGCTTGGTAGTTAATCTAAACGCTGTAAAGGGTAAATTCTATTATAAGGTTTATGCATGGCTGAATCAAGGTAAGACAGATTCAAAGATTCTAGTTCTACATGATAAATACAATGGCGAAGATCCAGAGTTTCTATTTACTAAAGCTCAACACGAACTAAACACTACATTAAAACTAGGAGTTCCTAAAAATGGGTAGAAAACAATACTATCTTGACAGATTCATTGGTAAAATTAGATTCACTGATACATGCTGGGTTTGGGAAGGACATGTACAATCTGATGGTTATCCATCTTTTGTTATTTTAAGCAAGAAGGTATTAGCACATAGGTTTTCTTATGAAGAATTCGTAGGCGATATTCCAGAAGGATTACAACTTGACCATCTATGCAGAAATCGTAGATGTGTTAATCCTAGTCATCTAGAACCTGTAACATGCCTTGAAAATCTAATGAGAGGTCAAACAATGAATGTGTTAAACAAATTAAAAACTCACTGTAAGAATGGACATGAATATACTAAAGAAAACACATACCTTAGAAATAATGGTTGGAGGTATTGTAAAATTTGTCGATATGAAGCAGGTAAAAGAGCTTCTAAAAAAAATCCAATTCTGATTCTCAATGACATGTATTCTCAAGTGCAATCGAGGTCTTTGAATTGAGTCAAGATTCAAAAATATCATTTAAGCAAAGAATTGATTTTGGCAAAGAAAGTTCATTATTAGTTTGGTATCCAAGAATCAAAGGCTTACCAATACCACAAGTACAAACAGAGATTGCAGGGACAGGGCATAAACCATTGTATGATTTTATGGTAAATGAAAAACCAATACCTGAGAATGTATATGAAAAAATGTATCAGGCTATGGAGAGAATAGGCAAGTATCCTATGTTCATGAGAACAGACCAATCTAGTGCAAAGCATAGTTGGAAAGATACTTGTTTTCTTACATCAAAAGACAAATTGAATCATAACCTTTCTTTCTTGATAGAGAATCATGAGATGCAAAACATGGCAGGTGAATTAGGATATGAGGCAGTGGTATTCAGAGAGTTCTTAGATTTAGAATCATATTTTACTACAGACTTCTATGGAGATTTTCCAGTCAATAAAGAAGTAAGGTGTTTCATAAGAGATGGCAGTTTTGTTTCAATGCATAACTATTGGTTTGACGATGCAGTAAAACAAGGACACCCACATGATACAAAATGGCGTGCAAAACTAAAGAAACTCAATACTATAGGAAAAGGAGATAAAATGATGATCAAAGCTCATTTGAATTTAGTATCTCCAAGATTTCAGGATTATTGGTCTGTAGATTTTGCAAAAGGCAAGAATGGTATTTGGTATCTTATTGACATGGCAAGAGGCGAAGTATCATATCATCCTGAAAACGTAATTGAAAAGTTCGATGATATGAACTCTAAAGGGTTGAGAAAGTAAATATGTACGATGATGATTACAGACCAAAACCCATTCCTGATAACATTAGTGATGGAGTTGCAACAGTTCGAGTATTTACAGATAAGCCAACAGACACAAAAGCATACAAAGTTACAAACTTTTTCCTAAAAGAACTTCATAGATCCATTGGTACACCTGCAACAATGGATGGTAATCATATCTACCTAACATTTTCACTTAATATGGGGAATGAATACAAACATGAAGAAATTATAGAACTTTGTATTCCTTTAGAAAAGACAGAAAAAATATTTGAATTGCTACGAGATGCAATTAAAACAGCAAAAAGAAATCAGCAGTGGCGATTTGAAGAACAATTAGAAAAAGCCCGTTATATCGCAATAGGAGAGAATCATTGATGTTTGGATTCGTTGAAAAGAAATCAAAAAATATTCAGACAGGTGATGGTTATATTGTAAAATATGAAGATAAACACATCAGAATAATTAAGGTTCAAGATTGGGCTTTATCATACAAAACATACAGTGATTTAACAGAGCATTTAGATGCAGGATATAAAATAATTTCACAATCTGAATCTACATCATGGGGTGATAAATTCATTACATATACATTACAAAAGCCTAATGACACTACAGATAAGGAATTTCAGTAATGGATTTATTTAGCATACCAATAATTTTCAATCATTTTTGTAATGGAGGAACTTGTTATACTGAAACTCAATTCATTACTATCTCAGATTTAGATTTGCTTGTAATTGGAATTAATTGTCTCTACGGTTATTTCATTATGAAATACTACCTTAAATCCAAGAAGTCTAATTACATTCCACAGACCAAGTCCGAGAAATGATTTACAGTAATTCAATGATCTATGGAACCTATGGGTTCATCATCATCAGTGTTCTAGACATAGGGAGAATTACAAAAAGTTATCCGATGAGTCATGCAGTATCAATAGACTTTTGTTCTCAAACAGCTAAGCAAGGTTTATTGAGAAATTTTTATGGTGAGGATAACCAATCCTAATAGAACATTATTCCTTACTCTTTTAATATAAGAATATGGTAATCAAATCACGAAGAACAGAAGCAGGGAAGACATTACATATATGATCTTGGAATCGGCAAGGTCAGGATTGACCAAGACCAAAATCATGTACAAGGCTTATCTCTCATACCATCAAACAATAGAGTATATCAATCATCTTCAAATCAATCAACTCTTGAATTTTGACTCTAAAACGCAACTATATACTACTTCGGAAAGGGGATTGAGAATTTTACACCTGCAAGAAGAAATCAAGGATATTGCACCTGGAATATTAGAATATGGACCAAGCCTTAGAAGTTGAAAGAATAAAAGAAATTGCAATCAAGTTCTTTTCACAGCATTATTCGGTGAGTAGTGTAAAATCAATCGAGATGGAAGATGGGCTATGGAAGGTAACACTTGATGGTCAAGCCTTTGGGGATAAAACGATCAAAATTTTCATAGATCCCAATATAAGAAAGATTCTCAAATTTGCATAACAATCTTCTAGTACAATCTTAGCATGTTGTAATAAATAAGTAGGATATAAAATATTCATGCAGAAAACAAGGCGGTTTTTTATATTTGTTTTACCTCTCTTGTTTTTGGCATCCACAATCCCACATATTGCCCATGCGGATAACTCCACGTCAACCCTTGGTGTACAATCACAAGATTCGTATGGCAATATGATAACGGGTTATTATAACGTGATTTATGATAATAATGGAACCAGAATTGGTTCAGGTTGGACCCCAATAAATTATCTATTAAATAACAATCAAAATTATTCCTTACAAATTGGAAGTTTTGGTAAATCGGTCTTTAATCATTGGATGGACACAAACAGCCAAAGTGCCACAAGGCTAGTAAACATTTCACAAAACACCACACTTACAGCAATCTACAAAACAATCCCTCAACCACCAACAAATGTTAATGCACAACCAACTACCTCTTCTGAAATTGATATTACGTGGAGTCTACCAGCACAAGACGGTGGTTCATCCATCATGGGTTACATGATTCAGCATTCTACCGACAATGGGGAAACGTGGACTACAATCGGAAATACACAAAACCAATGGTTCCATGATACAGGTCTTTCGGCTGCAACAAAATACACCTATCAGGTCATGGCAATAAACGATGTTGGCAACAGCGATCCATCACAGCCTGTAAGTGCCACAACATATCTTTTCAGTACGCCACCAGTTAATATTCCTACACAAAACATTCCATCCCCTGCACCGTCACCAACTCCAATACCGCCAATAAATGATACAGCCTATATTTATCCAGTTTGGAGATGAAAAACATTCAATTAAAATTCTTGTTTGTGGCTTCTGCTATCCTGCCTTTTTTTTCATTAATACCCAATGTAAACGCAATGGGTGATGCACCATCAACATGTGATAATAGATATGATGGGGTAATCACATCTATGACAATCTCATATAATAATCAGACATTCGATGCGATGAAAAGTAATATCGTATTGGATGTTCCAAACAATCAAAGCTACCTAATCTCCTTTACTATTCACACAAACAACCAAAGCTCACAGGGAAATAATAATACTGGAACTACCTGGTATGATACAGACGCATATGGCTTTGACCTTGGCATGTGTGTTAGTAACGTAGGTGCTAATCAGGATGTATCAACTACCCTGACACTTTCCGAACCACCAAATTTTGATCCACAAATAACACAACAACAAGTAGGTTGGAGTACATTCACAAATGGTCCTGTCAGTTATAATATTAACTGGACCTCTCCACAGAATCAAACTTCACAATAAATTACCTGAACTTCAATGCACAAGCCTTTAATATCTACAATTTTATTTAATTTGATAGAGTCTTTATGAATAAATTAAAAAGAAATTTACCGTTATTTACAAGCCTAATTTTGTTCATAGGAGTCTTATCTTTTATTCCCTCAAATGTTTTTGGCTTTAGTTCTTTACCCATAGATGAAGGTTTGAAAGGCGGTGATGATAATGGTGGGGATAATCACCATTGTGAAAACGAAAAATATGAGAGAGAATGTGGTGATAAGCAAACATTCATCAATCCAATCTCAGAACTTATTTCATTCCTGACAAGTACATTCTAGTTAATAGAATTTAACAAACTTGTAAGTTACATACATGTCATAATGTTTATTAACCGAACATTCCTCTAGAAGATAGTTAAAATGGCAAACTGGCATACAATAAATATTTCAGATGCGAACTATAAAAAATTAATTAAGATACAAAAAAGACTTACCAAGGAAAAGACAAAATATGTTGGATTTGATGAGATATTATTTATTCTTCTAAAGGAGAGCGGAAATTGAAGACTGAATACAGGAAATTAGAAAAAACAAACCATTCCTATAGAACCATTCTTCCTTTGAACATGATAACAGTTCTAAAGCTAAAAGAAGGTGACTTTATCAAAATCACTCAAACCAAAAATCAAATCCATATAGAGAGGGCTGATAAGAAATGAATCATATCATGTATAGCATCTCAAAGGACATTCTTGCAGCAAAGGAAAAGGGACTGGATGGCTTTGAGTTGTTGTTATACCAATTCATAAAACAGGATCCTAAAGGAATAAGCACAAATGAAGTAAAGAGATTTCTTAGTTCTACCAAATTTACCAGCGATGTAATATTCAAGGGATTATCAAACCTTCTTGTAAGAGATTTGATTTACAAGGAAGGCGATCTTTGGAAGGTGTTATAGGGTGTCACTAGTGGTTCTTCGCAAGAGACAAAAATCTGCACGTGGTTCAGAATATAACTGTGAATGTTATAAATACAAGGCAAGCAGAGGAAAACGTGGTTCAAGCAGGTATTCAAACGGAAGCTTCTTTTGTAAAAGATGTGCTACCTTTATCAGTGAAGAAGGAACATTCTTTTCAATCTCCCACAAAAGATTGTGCAGATGTTGTCGAAGACCAGTCAGGTCAAGACCAAGAGCAGGAAGATTACGAGCTAATTGGCGAAATGAAAATAACAAAAAAACTAATCAGACAAATTCAGGGGTGGCTAATGTATGTTAACAAACAAAGTTACCTGGGGTATTCTAAACGAACCAGAAAATACATACTCAAAAGATACCGTAAATCCAAGAGCTAGATTAGAAGCAGAATTTTTAGGATTGATTTGTACAATGATTAGAAGGGTGACTGATGATCCTGAAGAAATTGTAAGGGAGGCAATAAGAAGATGAAATCATGTCAGGGATTATGTTCAAGGGAAGGAATAAAAAATCACAGAATGATCTACCTGACCCATGATTCCTGTAGACCATGTAATGTTTTTTATCCAAAAAACAAATATAAAAGATGTCCGTGTTGTTCAGCTAATTTGTCAATTCTACCAAAAAGTCCAAAGTTAAAAGAAAGATACAGGCAGATTTATGCAATGGCGGTATCAAAATGACTCTTGCTGAATATGCAAACGAAATAGTAAGGACTTGGGAGGAAGCAATGAAAGCAGGAAGAGAACTATCCACTGATGAACAAAAATACATTCTCTCATTACAGGAAAGGGCAATAAAAGAACATCAGGAACAAAATATTGAACTAATAAAAATTGAAAGAGAAGGTGAAGAATTTGCAAAGCATCATCTGAATTTCATAAAGGATAAAGATAACACATGTTCCAGAAACTAAATCTTGAAGGACAAAATGCAGGCTATGAAGACCAGATCAAAGCTTTATTCGTAACAATTCATGAACCCTTTTACGCTGCTGGAAAACTTTTACACTGGCCTGAATCAAGCACCATTGGATTAGGATTAAACAAAACAATCATCGATGTTTTGTTAAAAATGAAATGCAATCTTGTGGTCAAAGTAGATACTGCACATGCAAGCTATTGGTGTCATTATGATAGGATAAAGAAATTCCTTGATGAACATCAAACCGAATATACCATATCTGGAAAGACATTAAATGTTATATCTTGGAAAATATTTATACGCTTAGGAGAACATGAATGATTGCAATAAAATCAATTAAGCAATACTATGAAACAAATCAGGAACTTCTCACATTGATGGAAACATTCAGACAAATGGTTAACGAATGCATAAGGATTGGATTAAAAAATAACATTTGTAATTTGAAAAAGTTATCTTCTTTGCATTATAAAGATTTAAAATATTATAATATTCAAGCAAAATATAAACTCACTGCAATGTCTCAAGCATGTGGAAGAATTTCACAAATGAAATATGCTATAAAGCAGGGAAAAACACCTAAATCACCATATATTCAAAAACCATTTCTAGTATCATATTATGGGTTCAAAATCAATGGAAGATTACTCTCAATACCTATAAAAAATCAAGAAACGAATCCACAAAAAAGTATTTATGTAAATATTATCTTAAACCCTCATACACAAAAAATCCTGACCAATAAATCCTTAAAAGTAAAATCTTTCGTAATTACACCACAACACATCAATCTTTGTATACAAAAGAAAGTTGAAGCAATTAAATACGAAACCGCCATTGGAATAGACAGGAATCTCAGAAACGTTACTATTGCAAATAATACTAAAATAATCCAATATGATATGTCAAATCTTCCCAAAATAAAACAAAGATTTAACAAGGTATTATCATCCTTCAAAAGGAACGATCATCGAATAATGCAAAGAATCTATTCAAAATTATCCAGAAGAAAATCCAGAAGAACAAAGCAATTCTTAAATCGAATATCAAAAGATATTATTCAAAGGGCTAGAGAATCAAAATCAATTATCATACTGGAAAACCTGAAAGGAATAAGAAAATTATATAAAAAAGGAAACGGTCAAGGAAGAAACTATAGGGGAATAATGAATGATTGGCAATTCTATGAGTTGCAAAGACAAATTCAATACAAAGCGAATTGGGAAGGAATACCAGTAGAATTCATTGATCCAAAAGGCACCAGCCAACTTTGTCCAATATGCGGATTTAAAGTCCAAGAGGATAAGTTTCAACATCGTCAATTATGGTGCAGTAATTGTAAGAAATCAATGGATAGAGATGTTTTGGCATCTCTCAACATATCGTACAAGGGGTGGCTAAGGTTTATCCATCCTAGTTGTGATGCAATTGAAGCAATGAAGGGGAATCTGGAAACACCAGTAATCCTTAGAGTCGATGCATCAAAGTTAGGTATGAAATAATGACCGTCAACCTAATAGAACCCTTAACTGTTATTAACAAGCTAAATCAGGAGTTAAAAGAATAATGGCTCATAGATTCAATTCGGTTACAGGCAGAAAAGAACCTAAACCAAGTGCAAGCGAAAGAACTTGGTCAAGATGGAGAGTTAGAAAGAGAATAGAAACACAGGAAGACGTTCAAAGATTATCAAGATTGGAAGAGGTTAAAGAAAGAATCAAAGAAGCCTTCTTTAACAAACTTCGAGCCAAAAAGGAAAAGGAGAAAAAACCTATTTGACACAATGCTCATATTATTATCATACATGGAGTAATGCATACCCAAAGCGATGTAGTAAAGAAGAAGGTCATACTGGTGAGCATGTTGAAGAAAAGCCTTTCCCAACACAACCCAATAATATATCACAACAGCTTGTAGGATGGAGAAAGCATTGATCCAATATCATAATGACGACTATGTTGTTATAATTAAATATCCGAAGAAGAATAAACAGGCACAACTACCAAAAAAACCCAAAGTGGAACCACTAGCTAAGGTTTATCCAGGTATCCATCCAGTAAAATTCCAAAAGGCAAAGGATCTGTTATGGACAGATTAGCTGAATTTGATGAGGATCAAGATTTTCCTTTAAAGTATGATATTGAGACAAAGATCAAAGCTCCACTAAATATTTTATGGTATAATGTAAATTTCAAGTTTGAGGATAACTATCCTGCCAAGATGCCGAGGGACTTTGCTAGAGATATGATTGAACTCTATTCTAAGGAAGGCGATATTGTTTGGGATGGATTCTGTGGTTCAGGTGTGGTTCCAAGAATGGCAAATAAATTAGGAAGATTGGGATATGGTTCTGATGTAAATCCAAAGGCTGTAGAATTATCAAAGAACCACGATTTTACCAATAAGGACAAATATTGGGTTGATGATTTAGAATCTGTATCACTTCCAAAGAAAGCAAACTTAATCCTAACATCCCCTCCATTTGGCATTTCGATTGGAGGCGACAAGAACAAATATTCAGATGAAAAGAAAGATCTTTCAACCTCTCATACTATTCAAGAATTCTTAAAAAGGATAGAACCATGTTTCAAATCTTATTATGATAATTTGATTCCAAACGGCTTGTTGATTTTTGATTCTAGAGATCGTACCAAAGATTCTATTTATTATGATTTGAATAGAATATTTTGTAATATGTGTGAAAAGATTGGATTCAAAGTACATGCAAAGTATTTTTATTTTTTAATGCCTTGGTCACTCTACTCATATAGAAATAAAGAAAATAAACAGATTGTACCCAACGTTTCAACAATGGATGCTTATGTAATGTATAAACCTAGTATGGAGAAATTACTTTGAAATCTATTCCCTCTCGTAATAACAATAAATGCAAACAAGGCAGACATGAACCAAGTTTGATTCTAGGTCCTGATGGTAAACATTGGTGTGTAAATTGTGGAGCTAGCCTGAAAAATTGAAAAAAACCAATCAATATTATTATGAGGCTACCAGAAAGGCTACTCGCAACCACGATGCACCCAAAATCGACTACTTACAAAAAAATATTCCAATCCCATCAATTAGGGAAGAAACAATATTGGATTCAAACTTTTGGACAAGAGACGCAACAAGAATACCTGACCTGATCTTAAATCCAAAATCTTCGAACCAAGTAATATTAGAAGACGATACTGTAAAAAGTCATGGGGAATTGGGATTCGAAGAGGGTAGAACATTGAATCGAAACGAAGATTATGTCAGAGCAAAAAGACCGTTCTTTGTTATCAATGAAGACCTAGCAAAGAAATTGCAACTTGACCAAGCTAGATTATCAATTTATTTATACTATATGACTTTAAGTCAAATTAGAGCTGGTCTTTGGAAATGACACTTTACAAAATAAAATTAAAAACAAAAAGCGTTTTCTATGTAGAGACATCAGAAAATGTCCCAATCAATAACTTTCTTGACGTAATGATTTGGTGCGTGCGACAATGACAAAGCCAGCACATGCCAATCTAAATTTTATCCTCACTGATAGATGGCTAGCTGGAATAATTTCCAGCGAGGAATTTTTAGACAGAATTAAAAGATATGTAAAGCTAAGGAGGCAATAAGATGGTTCTTAAAGATTTATTTTCTCTCTCTCTCACCATAAAGTACCGTACTTTTTCTAATTATCTCTCGCAGAATAGCATGGTGGAATGAATGTATAGGACAAAATTAACTTCTAACATGAAAGCAAAACTATACCCCTCACTTGTTCATAGAGATGGAGACGTATGTTTCTATGATGAGATGCCTTTCAGACAAGACATGGAAGGATTACAACGCACCTTTGATCATTTAAACAATGATGAATTTGATAATAGAATTGAGAATCTTGTCTTATGCCATTATGATTGCAACCAAAAGAAAAAGACTGATTTTGATATGCAGATGAAGGCAGTTGATAAGCTTAGAGACAATGTTAGTTCTGCATCTCTGGGTGGGAGAGAGAATCTCACAACCACATACGAAAGCGTTGACGAATTAACGGAGGGAGAAGTCAATCGAATTATTAACAAGCTTACTACTACATATTTGCAAGAAAGATTGCCAGACAAAGATAGCGATACTTTCCTTTCATTCTCTGATACACTAAACTCAATAACCTATTTGGTTCAACAAGATACCAAAGGGAGGGGGAGTCAAGTAGCTGTAAGAAGAGCTATTGATGTAAGATGCTGTTCTATTGGCGAATTTCAAATTTCAAGAGAAGATGGAAAGAGAATTATTCGCAGAAGAAAGTCCGAACCAATTCAACCATAAATATTATATTCATCAAAACAAATCTAACAACAGATACAGGATAGCCAGAGAATATAAAACCAGACCCAAACCCTCTAGGATAAAATATCTGGCAGGGTAAGTTTCTCAAACCGACTTCAACCCTACTTAATTCCTGTATCAATCCTCTGCACTAGCCAGTGGTGATACCGTTGCACCTGCACCACGATATGCTTCACGAACCTGTAAAGCTGTGGCAGCATCCCTGAAAGGTCCTATTACCTGGACAAGATCCGTATCTTCCCTAATCATCTTAAAAAACCACCTAGTCAATGTCCAAAACCAAAACCCTTTTTTCTAGGTCTTGAAGCCTCATACTCGCTTTTTCTCTGTTCCCATTCTTCTATTTCCTGTCTTGCCTTTTCATATTTTCTGGCATCTGCTTCCATCTGCTTTATCTTCTTGGCTCTCTCTATGGTTTCATCATAGTTCTTTGGCCTTGAAAGATACTTTTGCTTTCCACTAAAAAAGTTATACAAATCCTTGCCGGTCTTGTAAGTGTCCTTGATGGCATCATAGGTTTCTCTAATGCCCAATTCTGCATTTCTCAAATCAATATCCTTGTAACCATTAGATTTTGGTGCAGCCTTTTTCTTCTTTGGCTCTTTGTCTTCTTCCCAAAATACGCCACTCATGGATTAACCATACTAGTATTGATATTAAAGAATTTAGAATCGTTTGTTTAAATATCACCGTCCCGAATAACTAGGCATGAGCCTGTTCTTTGACAACAAACCTCATTGTGGTATTTGCCATCAGGAACATGAAACCCATGAACATGATTTATCTCTGCCAAAAATGAATAACAAGACCATGAAAGTGCCAAAGGAAAACATGGATATGGACCTTCCAAAGGCAGAAGGCTTTGAGGGAAAAGAAGACTATCTTGGCGTGCCTCACCACTGGACTAGAGCCTACAAGCATCCAAGCGAATCACTCTATTAGGCGTAAAGCATATTTACCATTCCTTTATCCAATATCTCAAGATGCAGAAGCTAATTTATGGAAGCCTATTAGCTTTGATTTTGCCTGCATCTTTTCTTTTTCCAAACATCTCTGCCATCGCAACCACTCATTATAACATACTGGCAGTGGAATATTCCGAAGGCTGCCAAAAGATGCTTGACAACAACATGAATACCACATGTCCTACCCTTGACAAAATATGGAAATATGACAAGACAAACAAAAACATCTCAGGAAATTTATTCAAGTATCACGGCAAATACATCAGGACTAATCCACAGGTAAGAAACCATTTCATGTTTTATAACAACATGACTGTTTGTGTGGATTGCTCTATGAACAACATTGATGGTCCAGACCTAATAAAGACAATCTTTCTGGAACCATCCAATTTTGGATATATAAACAAAACCGAAGTAGTAACAAACAATCATTATTCTACTCTGTCAGATAGGTACGTATCGCCAGACTGTATCACATCCACTATTGGATATTCAGACTTTATGTTAAATGACACCATAAAGTACATGCTATCCAACTGTACAACAACAAGCTACAATGCCACCAAGACAAATACCATAAAGGATGTATTACCAGATTACAAGGATGCCATGTCATACAAGAACCAGAAATGGTTTGTCCAAGCTCTTCAGGCCACCAAGACAACAAACTGCCTGATCCATAAATGCCATACTCCAAAAGACCCATATTCAAAGTGGTAGACAATGGAAGGTTGCTACATATGCTGTGATCCACCCAAAAGAATCTGTTCAGTCTGCAACTCCAAGACCTGCCTTGAGCATTACAAGCTACACAGCCCAAGATGTGTCATAGGAAACAAGGTAAGGCTATCAAGGTTAGACTTGCTAAATTGATAAATACCTCTAGAAGAATTAAATCCCAATGGTTAGCAACTGGTATCTATCGGGAAAAAGAAGGCGTAAAGTTGTTCCATATGGAGGTTGCGTCTACATGCCAGGATTTGTTCATGCAAGATCCAAGGGAAGAAGGGTCAAGGCACTTCGTTTTGGCTAAAATCTTAAATAGATTACCTATCTTATAATTTTCGTGGAAGACCAAGACACCATTACATTCTCATTGCCAAAAGGTTCTACCCTTATAAACCGACTTGATGGTATAAGGGGAAATATAAGAAGGTCTAAAGCCATCAGAATTATCTTAGAAGTTATTTTATCGCAAGAAGACAGTTATGTTAGAAACATCTTAGGGGTAAAAACTCCTATAGAAAACAAATCAGAGGTAGCACCAGACGTTCAACAGGAACAAAACCAAATGCAGTGAGTGTAACCTAGAGTGTTACACCAACGAGAAGCTACGCAGGCATGAGAACGTAGCCCACAAACATCACAACAAAAACCGCCTAGTTAGGCGTGGTTACATACCTGATGACCATATGTAGTGTGCCTAGATCTCTATAGGAAAAATTATCTCTGTAGAAAAAAAATACCTCTAGGGAAAAAATAAGGCAGAACCACTAGTTAATAGTAATTAAGTGTGTGACATTGGTGTCATATTTCCAAGTTTTTTTGAAAAAATAAATTAAAAAATAAACTAAATTTTTTTCTTTTTTCTTAATCTCTGTAATTTTGGATCAATACAATATATAAAAAAAATAATAGAATAAGGCCGTGGAGATGCGAAGTATATCATCTGAAATATATAGTAAATGATAAATAAAAAATAGTATATTATTTATTATCAGACAAGCATATTAATATCCAAGTCTTTACATAGGATGAACACCACATGGGTAAGTACCTTACTGATTTAGATCTTAGATTCATGAGAACACTGACTGACTCGGAAGGTGCATACCGTCAGGGTGCTTACCGTACTGCTGCACATTTGTTGTATCAACTCAACTTTCATCTTCCACCAGAAGCAAGCATTGAAGACCTGCCAGCACCATCCATTAGAACAAAAGGCCTTTACCAAAAGCTTGTCATTGATGAGCAATATCGAGATTACTATGAAAAGTATTCACCACTAATCTACAAGGCGATTGCCAAGTTTAACCAAGATGAACTGCTAGCCTATGCACAACGTAATGGTAGTGGCTAATGGCCAAGCTACTAGAGGTACAACAGACCAAGTATGCGAGGGATGCCAAGAGGGCATATGATGGCACTACCTATTTGGATGGTGTGGAAATCCCAATACAGTATTCGCCCACCGTTACTGCAAACCAGATTGTGAGACAATTAGAAAGGCACGGTATGGCAACTGTGAACATTATTGGAATTCCAGGATCAGGAAAGAGTGAGACAGTTACAATGCTTTCCCACCTTATACATCCAAAAATTCCCGAATGTGTTATTAAATGGGCTGGCTCTAATGAGCTTCGTCACATAAAGGAATATTTAGCCGAGTTACCAAAAGGAAGAAATTACATAATTATCTTTGATGATACAAGTAATGCCCTTGACGCATTAAGTGGCGAGGAACTTTCTGATGCCTTTTTATCTTATACCAAAGGCAGGCATAATGTTTTAGGAAAGCTTTGCATCTTTATGATTTACCATTATAGCAAGTCACAAAAGAAAAACTTTAGGGCAATGGCATTGTTCAATGTTTTTCTTTCTGCTACTGCAACAGAAAAAGGAAATATAAGAGAATTGATACGAGGGGATGATATTGCAGTTGGAAGATATAAACAATTCCAAAGAATTTTTACTGAAGCATTTACCAATAAAACCTTCACACTTCATTTTGGAAGAGGGGGTCATTTTCCATGTGAGGACTCGAATCCTTTTAGAATTGCATTTGTGCTAGGTCCAATGGGTGCGGATATTCGTTTGACTAAAATCATGAAATGTTCAGAATGTGCAGAAAAACCAGTGGCTAGATTTGTTCCACCAGAAGAAATCTTAAAGGTAATTGAATCAGTTTATGGATTGCAAGGAAGAATGGCACTATCCTACATTTCATATACAATGGGTTATAAGAATGGAATATCTGAAAGATTGAGACATGCATTAAACTATGTCCATGAAATTTTTGCCGAGAATGCTACTGACAGAGAAAAGCTTGCCAATCTTTTGACAAGCCTAAGAAGGACAAGAAAGAAGCGTGTAAACAGAAGTAGGATTCATGAATTTGAAGGTAAGAAAAAACTAGAAGAAAAAGTAGTTTACCTTCAACCTGAACAAATCAAGGAAGTTATTCCACCTATAGATGAACCCGAAATAGAGGAAGCCAATGCAGACACAATATCATCAAATTCAAAAGAAGAAGCGGTGGAAGAACCAGATGATGAAAGTGATGATCTAGTGGAAGCAGAAGCTATGGAAATGCTTCAAGAAGACAACTCTGTCATAGAAGAACCGTAATTAATAAATACATGTTAAAAGACCGTATTATATGGATAAGACGAGACAAAGAACGGTTACACTTCCAATAAAGATTCATCAACTTGCACAAGAATTAGCAAAAAAAGAAAAGCGTTCAGTTGCCAACTATGTTACCAAACTAATCTTGGAGGCCAAAGAAAAATGAGCCAACCAGAAGACAAACCAACCCTGCCTAAAACCAAACCAGAGAATGAAAAGTTAACTGGTAAACATATTGTTATTTTAGGATTTGTGGCAATTTTAATAATAATGGCATCTGACTTGATCCTACAGAACCAAGACATCCAAAACCTCAAAACTCAATTAGACAAGACTAATTTGAATTTATCTACCCAAATTAACAAGACTAACGCATTGGTAAACTTTGACCAGCAAGTAATCAATTGGGCAAATACCATAAATACCCAAATTCAAATATTAAACCAGACAAAGAAATGAGTGTTATAATTGGCTGAACTAACCAAGCGTGAAAAATTACTAGTTGTGATGTTAAGTACCATAGTAAATCCAATGTGGAATGAAAAGCCTTGGAAGTTCCAGTATGACATATTCAGGTCCTTGCAGGCAATACACGCACCAGGCAAATATTCAGAAGACGAGTTAAAAGACCTAGTAGAATCAATCCATGCAGTTTATCAGGAAATTGCAGGACAAGCAAATCACATGATGAGTAAAGCAAGATGACCATTACAACATCTCTTTTACTTGCAATGGCAGTAATCTTGATGGGATATGGATTCTTTCACATTGGCTATATGGTGGGCAAAAGAAAATACGAACCAAAAAAACCTCAAGAACAAGCGGAAAAGAAAGGATGAAAACAATACTTTCCCTTCTAGGAGTATTGACAATCTGCATTATGGGACTGGCTTTACTTGAACCCAAGTCAAATATTCAACAATATGACTGGCATTGCAATTCTAGCAACAATGGCTACTTTTTTCCAAACGACTCTTGGGATTGTTTTACAACTCCATATGAGAAATCAGGGCATCAAGTGGTTGATTCGATAAGCTATGACGGATCTACCCATAAAGGAACCTTTAATGAAACGACGAAAAGCTAGCAAACCAAAGCCATAAGAACAAGTATATTATTTATTAAATATTGTGGCACGAAATGACCATCTCTTATATTTAACCATAGCTATAATTATTGGGGTAGTTGGATGGCCATTATTACAATCTAGTAATTTTTTCCTAGGTGCGGTACAATTACAGAATCTATTTGGGATTGTTACGGCACCAGGTCAGCCATTGGCAATTGCCCATACACCAAACGATACCCTGCATTTTAATGGACAAAACGGCATTCGTTTCATAGTCTTTCCGTTGAATAATACCATTCAGGCAAATTATACTGGAAATCAATTCAACTATGTTTTTTCTAGTGTTGGATTAGGCAAGGCAGTTTATCAAAATACAGTTGGACTTTCAGTAACCTTTAGAAGCTTGATTGGAACGGGTGGAATAACAACCACTCAAAATGCCAACGATATCACACTCGGATTGGCAAACATTCCTTGGGTTGAAGTAAACAAGACAGGATCCATCCTAAACGATATTGGTTCACCAACATCACCATATAGTTTTAACAACCAAAGGCTTACATCCCTTGGTACACCAATCTCTGCAACAGACGCACAAGTTTCAAATCATCTTGGTTTGATAGGAAATTTGGTAACAACTGTTTGTTCAAACAACCAAATCCTAAAATACAACTCTACAGATTCCACATGGCATTGTTCTAATGCATCTACTGGAACCCTCATATCAATAAATAATGATGGGACACCAACCCAAACCATAGCAGGAACAGCAAATCATATTAAAATAACGGATGTTGGTGCAACCCATACAATTGACACATCATTCAAAATAAACAATTCGACATGTAGCAGTGGCAAATTTTCTAGTTTTGATAACAAGACAGGAAACTTTGTTTGTTCTGGTGGAACTGGTGGTGTAAATACATTAAACGGATTTCAAGGAACGGTAAAGATTTTTCCACAAGTAGGAAATACTACAATAACAAATTCATCTAATACAATTACAGTAGGTCTTGGTCCAAATCCATTACTTGTAAACTTGCAACCACAGACTGTTACCAAAAAAGTTACAATGAACCAATTGTTTTTGGGAGGAAACGAAAATGCTAGCGGAAACCGAATAACTAACTTGGCATTTCCTGTAAATGGAAATGACTCAGCAAGAATGAATACATTGGGAAACAATAATTTATCCCCATTTGGAAACCCAACTGCCGGACAAGTATTAACTTTCGGATCTAACAGTACATGGATAGCAAAAACATTACAAATTTCTTCAAATGCCCAAGTTGAAGCACCAGATGTAATAATATTTATCAACAAGACAAATTCATTTTTCCAAGCAAATAATGCAACAACAGGTATTTCCTTAATACAAAATTCTAATGCAACAACTGTAGTTCAAACCGCAATGTCCCATCTTGCATCAACAGGTGGAAAAATTATCTTCCAGTCTGGTACTTATCCAATTCACATTCAACCTACGGAATCAAATATTGTCTTTGAAGGTCAAAAAACATTCCAATTGGGGTCAGTTATTTTAGAATCTGATTCATATGGACATCCCATTTTTGATATTAAAGGAAACAATCACCTGATCAAAACTTTTCCAATCATGGGATTTAACTTTGAAGGCAATCAAAACAGGGTTGCAGGTGTTGTAAACGATTGTATTTTTGCAAGCCAGACAGGAGGTCTAATTATTGAAAATTCTTATTTCCAAGGATGTAACAAGAACGGAATTTACTTGCAAGAAGTGTGGGATAGCAGGATGAATGATGTCAATATGGGATTTAGTGGAAACTGGACAGCAAAAAGCCCACAATTCCCGTGGGGATATGCAGGAATTTACCTAACTGATCTAACATCGACAAGCAATTCAGATAATCTTTACATTTCAGGAAGTGACTTTGAGACGCAAAATGGAATTGATATAATAATGCATGGATTGGGATTAGGCGGAGGATTGATAAATCAAATAAAAATAACTGACACTAAATTTGAAGACCATTTTCTCAATACTTGCAAGTGTGATATTCCTTATCATATATATACAACAAATGCAACGCAACTAACATTTATAGGCGACCAATTTTCTAGTGCAAATGGAACAAATGTAAATTTGCAATCTGGTACTTCAAGGGTTGCAATGATTGGGGGAATATTTACCAACAACAACGTCAATGCTTCTTACAACATGCCGAACAATAACATGATAATAAATGCCACCGATGTAATGATTTCAAATACTTTCTTTAATTTTATAAATTCTGGTGGTTCACAAATTAAGATTGGTAATCTTGCTAGCAATATATCAATAATAGGTAATGTTATTTCAGGAACAGGATGGAATGTTGGTTCGCAAACCTTTTGTCAATCATGTGTAAAGGCAATCGATCCTCTTTCAAAAGTAAAGACATTCATCGATTCAAATATAGGAATGAATCTTCAGAATGCACTTTTTATTAATTTTACCGATAATACATTATCTCAGGGCATTAACCACAATGGAACATTAACGATTCTCACCAATACCACTCAATCAGGATTGAATGTCTATTACACAGGCAACCAAGACTTTGGGGGTTCAGGAATTTTAAGGGTTGGAGATGCAAACCAGAACCAAACAACAGGACACATAATATCTACTCAAGCCGATAGCTTCCTTGGTCAAATATGTGCAGTTGGTGAAGTAGGAGGAAAATGGGACAACTGTGATGCTGGAATTGTGGTCAGGGCAAATCAAGCTTATACAGCAAACTCAAGGGCAAATGAAATGTGGCTACAAGTTGAACCATTTGGTACCAATACACCCATCACTGTATTTAGGGTGGACCCATCAAAGAATGCAGGAATTAATACAGGACAAAGATTTAATCTAGATGAAATAAATAATGGCGTTGCAAATCCAACACCAAAAAATTATTTAAGATATGACCCAACTGTAGGAACGTCAATTTTTAGTAATCTTCTCAGCATGATAACACTTAACGGCACATCCAATTTGCAGACAATAGATATGCATAGTATGAACACGACCAATTTGAAACTTGGAAATACCATGCAGGCAAATGAACAAAGCATATTGAATATCCATGAACTATCATGGAATGACGGTGAAAATATATTGGGTACAGATCCAGCAGGGTCCATCGAGATAGGAAATTCAACTGCAAGTTCAACAAGTCCATATATTGATTTTCATTGGGGTGCAGGAAGACCACAGGATTACAATTTAAGACTGATTAACAATGGCAATAGCACCTTAACAATCTTTGGAAATTCATCAGGAACAGGAAAACAATTAGCACAATTTTCAGATGTCGGACATAATTTCTTTAGCATACCAATCTCTAATATTAAATATGGAACCAATACCAACGCAAACAATTTTAAGATAACAAGCTTGGGAACACCAACATTATCAACAGACGCACAAGTAGCTAATCATTTAGGCTTACTTGGCAATATGGTCACAAGCACTTGTCTTGATACGAATTTATTGACTTATCATTTATCAAACCAAACTTGGTGGTGTACAACAAATGGAATGGGGACAATCACGGGTGCAAAGAACACTGGAAAGGGGACTGGAAGCCTTGGTTGGTATTCTGGTGTTAGTAGTAATTTAATCCAATTAAAAAACATAACAGCAGGAACTAACATTTCAATATCAGGAAACACCACAGATATTACAATCAATAGTGCAACATGGCAAAATAATACTGGAACAAATCTTGGAACCGCAAACGGTCTTGGATTATATATATCAAATTCTGGGTCATCTTTACAATTCCGTTCCGTTACCTGTGGAGTAGGATTACTATGTTCAAACAATTCAACCAATACTAGGATAAATGATACGGATGCAGGAAGTGGACTTAAATCATTAAACGGAAATACAAATTCATCCCAAACCATAGCAGGAACAGCAAACAATGTGACGATCACAGATGCAGGTGCAACCCATACTGCAAATCTTGGTTCTAATGCTGTTGTAACAAATGGCAATCCGCAAAAATTTGTAAAGGTCTTGGACTTTGGTTCGGCAAATGGCAAACTTACCAATGATACCTTCTCAACTTTTGGATTTTCACTTAGAGATAAGACGGATAGCTTTGGGGTGCAATTATTAAATCCAACTGATAATGGACATAACTATACATTATCATATCCATCTTTGAATTCCAACCAAACATTATTGACAACAACAGGTTCAGGTTCATCATTAACAGGAATACCGACTTCGATAGCTGGTACTGCTAACAACGTAACTGTATCATCATCAACAGGTTCAATTACCTTGAATCTTGGTTCTAATGTGGTTACAACAAATCTAAACTCACAAACCATAAAAAAAGCGATTGATGTAGCAACAAACGGAACATTGCCTGTTCTAACAACAACTGCTTCCAATAACGCAAACACAACAATTCCTTTATTCTTTACAAGGCAAGCAAATGAGGATTCTGCAAATCATCTTCGAGCAACCGCCCAAGGTCAATTTATAGGAATGATCGGTGCGGTTGGATATAATGGTGGAACATTTGAAAATCCAATTACATCAGCAGGATTGAAATTCAAAGCTACACAAACCCATACTGCATCGGCAAACGGTATTACCATGTATGGTACTACAATAGCAAACGGTGCAACATCAGGGTTTATCGGTTGGAGATTGGACCAATCAGGAAATTTTGGAATCACATGTGGTAAACAATTCATCTTGAATTATTTAACATCAGCAAGTGCTGATTTTGCAGGGACTAATTACCTTACAACACCTTGCAGTACAAATCAATTGGTTGCAGCGGTAAATGGTAATAATGCATTTAACTTTACTACAACAAACGGAATTGTGAACGTAAACTTTACAATTCAAGATTCCACAGACAGGACAAAGCAAGTAAGGCTTTCATCAATACTAGTAAGTACAGCTCACAAGGAATCGCAAAACTTTCCACCGGAGAATGGAACCATCCAGATACAATTTAATACAAATGAAACCGATGGTGGAAACCGAACTGGAATAACTTCACAAACACCAGTAATGCATGGTTTGGGGTCTATGGTTAACACATTAAACCAAGGGAAGATTCAAGTGCAAATAACAAGCGGTTGGGCATCACCTTCTACATTATCAAGTGGTTGCAGATTGACAGTCCAATATGGATTAACAACAAGTGTTACTACTCCAACAGCAGGTGGGTCTTTGGTTGGAACCAAGGCATTTAATATTCAATATGCAGACTCGGCCGTTGCAGGTGATCAAATTCCAATTAACTTGGGCGGATGGATTTCAGGATTAAGCAAGGACTCTAAGTACTGGATCGACATGAGCGAAGCAAATGTTGGAGCTAGTGGAACATGTGCTGTGAACAATCCATCCATTAGCTTGACAGGATATTAAAATGGCAACAATGGAAACGGGCATATTCGTAATTCTAGTAGCAATGGCATTTGGTTTTATGCTGGCAGGATTCAAAGTCAAATGGCCTTTATCTCCATTCTTAAGATTCATATCAATTGCAATATTCTTTGGTACTGCTGTATTGATGGCATCTGGAATGGGAGTCCAGACAACCCGAACCATGACAGATGGAAGTACCACTTGGACTGAAACTACACCACTAATTCCAGCAGGAGGTTCAGGAGTTGTAATTAGTTATATCTTCATTGGAATGGCTCTAGTAAATTTGATGTGGATTGTCAAAGAGATGGTAGTAGGTTAGATGATTGATAATCTCAGGATCTTTCTCTTTGCCAGCCTTCTAGTTGTCTGCTTTACAATATCTGTAATGGATGCAGATTCAATAATTCTAAGGAGGATTAAATCGTTATTTAAGATAAAGACAAAGAAGGTAGAGATATGACATTTGTTCAGGAAGCCTTCTTTGAGGTATGGCTAGTCCTATTATGTATTAATGTAGCCTTGCTTGTAGTCGGGCATACCATCCCAGGTGTTCCACTACATACACCATTTGATGCTGCTGCACCAGTCACACCAGTTCCCTTGCCAGCTTCACTAAACTATTCAAATCCTAGCGGAACAATAGTTTCAAGTCTTTCTACATCTTTAAAAAATGAAACTAATGGAAATCCATTAGATCCTATAAAGGATTATGTTTTCTTTCCATTAAATGTAATATGGTTCTTTGCTACATTTGTTACTGGTGGATTCGCATTATCAATTCTTGCAATATTTGGCTTTCCAGTAATTTTTGTGATAGCCGTTCAGGCAATAATGTTAATCCTCATGGGTCGTGGACTTCTCTATTATTTCACTGGTAGATGAAGGAAATTGATAAATAAGATTTGTTTGTTGAAAATTCTATAATAGATAAATATTATAGTTTAATTTTCCTTGGAATTTCTCTAATCTTAATAATTCCTTTCTCAAATAATGTGGATGCCACCAAGACAGGTTATGTAGATATTTTATACATCAATCCAAATACAAATAACTGTGGTACTTATGGAGGCAGTGGTTCTTTAAATTGTTGGGATGCATTAGTCAACGTTCATAACTTACATCCTAGGGTTCCCATGTTGGCTATTGTAAATCCCAACAACGGTCCATGTTTTGATGGTTCCACTTGTAGTGGTCCTAGTGCAGCATATGTTTCTGGAATAACAAAATTAAAGAATGCTGGTATAACAGTCCAAGGTTATGTATCTACACATTATTGTGCAAGACCGCTAAACTCAACTTATACAGGTTTTCAAAATACCAGCCCACCATATTATGTTGAGGGTTATGTAGATCATTGGTTTGCTTTTTACCCAAACATTGACGGGATAATGTTTGATGAGATGCAAAACACTGAACCCTATACTTGTCAAACTAGTGGAAGTGTAGATGTCAGAACATACTACAATAACCTAAAAGACTATGTACATAACAAGGGAGGAACTATAGTTTCTGCAAATCCTGGTGCTGCCGTACCATCAGACTTTGTTGGTAAAGTTGACGGTATGCATATCTATGAAAGTTCAGGAACCCCTAGTCTTGGGACATTATCTACAAGGACTTTTTATCCATCATATGACAAGTCTAACTTTTCCTATATCTCTTATGGGGTTAACTCACTTGATACAACATTTGAAAAATCATCAGCTACTTATGTAGGATGGTTATTTATTACACCAGACACTTTACCAAATCCATATGATACTTTACCACCTTACCTATTGCAAGAAGTAGCAGCACTTGATTCTAATGGAACTTCACCACAAGCACCAACGGGATTAACAACTCCTACACAATCAACATCACAAATCATTCCAAGATGGAACTCTGTAACAGGAGCTATTTGGTATTTGTTATCAAGAGAATCTCCTATTGATGGCGGATTCTCTCAAATCATAAACACGACTTCATTGACCTATTCTGATACTGGAAGAACAGCAGGAACACAATACAATTATGAAGTCTTTGCTGGAAACTCTTCTGGTACAAGTGTAAATGCATCTGCCGAAAGTTCAAACTATACCAGTCAAGTTGCACCAACTAATATCAGTTTTAGTTTGATTGGTCCGCATACAGCAAGGATCAGTTGGACAAATCCATCAGGAAACGAGACTGGCTTTAAGATAGAAAGGGAATCGCCAGTGGGAGGCGGATGGTCCACACTTGTTGCAAACACAAACAACCAGACAAACCACTATGACCAAACAGGGCTTAGTCCTAGCACACAATACAACATCAGGGTATCAACAATTTATACAGGTGCAAACATTTCCACAACACCATCAACTCCAAACAACTTTACAACCACTAGTGGTAATGCACCAATGGCACCAACGGGATTGACTACGCCAACCCAATCAACAACAAAGATTAACCTACGCTGGAATGCTTCGACTGGTGCAACATGGTACCTAGTTTGGAGGGAATCGCCAATCGGAGGTGGATTTTCTCAAATCCTAAACACTTCCTCACTTTCATATTCCAACACTGGTCTTACTATTCAAACACAATATAATTATAAGGTATTTTCAGGCAATAGTTCAGGAACTGGTGGTGCATCCTCAACTAGTGCAAATTATACATTTGGTGTACCAACTCAACCAACCTCACTTTCTGCAACGCCAGTTTCATCATCACAAATAAACCTGTTATGGACCGCACCATCAAATAGCTTTGGTAATGCAATCAATGGATATAAAATTGAAAGGGTAAACGCCTGCATTGGTTCTTGGAATGTTATTGTTTCAAACACAACCAATACTCTGACAAGCTATTCCAATACGGGCTTGACAAACTCTACCTGCTACAAATACAGAGTTTCAGCCTACAACATAATCGGTTTGGGTTCACCGTCATCAAATGCAACTGCAACAACAAATGGAAACTCACCACCAGTTCCACCATCGCCTGACAAGATAGCTTGTAACCAATCAAAGGATCAAATCTGGTCGGCAGCAGCATTGATTCCAATTACTCTGGTTGCGATGATTGCAGCAATCATAAAGGATTTCAAGCGAAACCAAATCCTAAAACTCCTGCCCATTGCTATTGTATTGGAATTATCATTGGTAGTTGGAACAATGATTGTGGCAGCAATCCAGTGTTAGAAAAAAGGGGATGAAGAGATCATCTTAGTTTCTGAATCTCTTGTTTACGTTTACCCATCACTACTTGCAATACCAAGGAACCACCAAAGACCACCAAGGGCATTATGCTAAATGTCCAGGCTGGTGAGCCAGAGTAATACGCTGGCAACCCAAGTATCAGTCCTACTTGCAAGACAACTTGTGCCATTGCAAGTGCAAGACTTATTGCTAGTTTGCTCATGGTGTATTAATCCACACCCATCTATAAATACTTTAGTGTGGAACAACATACTTATTACATATGGTTGCAAAATTATACATATGAAATTCATTGCCACTTTTGTATCTCAAGGTGAGGGAAAGATTACAATCCTAGTTCCTAAAGAATTGCACAAGGAAGCAAAAAAAATAGGATTAGGTAAAAAACTCAAAATAATTGCAGAGGAATTGGAATTATAATGTATGTTACGCCAGGCAATCCAAGGAATCCAAAAAAGCAAGAGTGCCATTCCATTAATCATCTTGGTAGCATGTCTGGCAAACTCTACTACCACAATCATCCAAGCTTGGCTTCCAGAATCCTATCCTGACTATTCCGAATTAATTATTCCATCAGTCCAAAAATGCAATCCACTTCATTACCCCATTACTGAATCTGTCACATTGGGACCCAATGATACCGTGATAGACTTGCATCAGACTCACCCATCAAGAGATCCTTTAAAGTGGTGGCTGAATTGCTTTTCCTACAAAACCTTTGGTACTCCAAATCTTATCCCTATATTTTTCAACCTTGGATTAATGCCATTGGTTTATCTTTTAACTGTCAAGATTACCAATAACAAACTGATAGGGTTATTCTCATTTATCGCCTTTGTCTCAAACCCATTATACAATAACTGGATGACATCTGGAACCTATGATCAGGTGTGGTCATTCTTCCTGGTCTTATCTATTTATCTGATGTACAAATTCAAAACCATTGGGACCATTTCAGCAATAGTTTCTTTCATTGCCAGCCTCACCGCTAAAGCCTTGGGTTTAATGTATCTGCCATCAATATTGTATTCATACTGGAAGACAGAAAATTCACCAAAGATGAAATTACTTCTCTTATTATCCACACTTGTTATTTGTGTTTCATTAGCAGAATTGTTTATAAATAAAACCAGTTTCATCTTTGGTGGAACATTAGGCTTTCATCCTGAAAATCTCTCCATCGCAGCATCAAGGGACTTTGAGATGCTATTGCCAGAGTTGCCGTTCTTAGGAACATTTGCTTTGATTGCGTTCTACTTTAAACCAAAAGAATCATTGCAGGCAAAAAAGACATCGGCAGTATGGATCCTAAATGCTTTACTCACAACACCAATCATATTTCTTTTCACAAACCAGTTCCAGTTTGTTTACAGGTTTGTTCCCCTTGCTGTATTCATGTCAATATTCATTGGCATAACAATAGTAGAGGCAGGCCAGTTCATCATAGAAGCCAAACTACGAAGAAAATCAAACTAGGTTTTGCTTAAATAAGAATACCATAATAGAGACAGTATGCTCTTAGATGAACTGCTAGGAATTGTGTTTGCTGTCATAGGCATCATAATACTCCTAATCGTCTACAACGCCATAGGTGGCTTGCAGAACTGTTCCGCAATAACGGATACGACACTTGCATCTTCATGTACTAAGACAAAGAGTTACGGTGCTCTTGTGTTTAGTATAGTGCCTGTCTTTATCCTATTAGGTATTTTACCAATGTTGCGTAACGTCTTCGCCAGAGGATTCGGAGCTTAATCAAATAAGACTAACGGATCATCTGACAACCCTCCCTTTTTTAAATTAAAGAACTAGCGAAAGCAAAAACTAAAAACCATAATGTATATAAACCATGTAATCCATACATTCTATATGGAAACAACAACGGTTGCATTAAAGAAGAATACATTAGAAGCATTGAAAAATCTAGGGAAGAAGGGACAAACTTACGATGATATTATTCAGGAATTGCTAAAGAAATGAGTGAACTAATTCCCGAAGACCAACTTCAACTTGAAAAAATGAAAACAAGATTCCTAACCTTTGTCAATAAAACTGACAACTGTTGGACATGGATAGGTACAAAAGATGCAAGAGGTTATGGAAGATTCGCTATAAAATTTAAAAAGTATATGGCACACAGAATATCTTATGAATTATTCAAGGGTGAAATCCCGAATAAACTAGTTATTGATCACTTATGCAATAACAAACCTTGTGTAAATCCTAGTCATCTTGAAGCCATTACACATAAGGCAAATACGTTACGTGCAGGAAGTCCAATTGCTGTTAATGCAAGGAAAACGCATTGCGTGAGAGGTCATCCGTTCAATAACCAAAACACTTATCCTCAAGTTGGAAAACGAGGAAGAGGCTGTATACAATGCAGGTTCGAAAATTATAGAAAGCGTTATTTGTCAAACTATAGCAAATTCCGAGAACACGACAAACAATACTATCAATTAAACAAGGAAAGAATCAAGGCTAGACAAAAAGCCTATTACTGGAAGCAGAAAAACAAACAGTGATTTACTTAAATATGAATAAAAACTTTAATTAACAATGTTACTTGACGAACTGCTAGGCATAGTATTTGCAGTAATAGGAATCATCATTTTATTAATAGTCTATAATGCAATTGGTGGCTTGCAGGATTGTACCAAAATTACAGACACCACACTAAAATCTGCATGCTCTAAAACAAAGTCTTATGGTGGATTGGTATTCTCAATTGTACCCGTCTTTGTATTATTGGGAGTTTTACCAATGTTAAGAAATGTATTCTCACGGGGATTTGGTGGCTAGATGTCCTTTGATAATGCAGTAGGAATTATACCGCCAGTTCTAGGATTGGCTATAGCTGGTTATGCAGTCAAGACGGTAGGAAAAATGATGCATGCTACATGCAAACATTGTGGACATACGGTAAAGGCAAAGGATCATGAAACCTTGCATCTCAAAGCAAGAACCCATTCAAGAGAACATAATTCAAGCTACCATACCTACTTAGCTGGTTGGTAAATCTTTATTTATCAATAGGAATTGAAAGATTCAATGAGACATCGTGAAAGGCTAATCAAAGCGATGCATAAAAGAAATAGTTGTTCAATGTGTGGGCATGCCAATTTCAGTATTTGTGGGAATTGCAAGAAAAACATTTGCGGTAATTGTATATCTAGGCATTTTGAGAAACATCATAATGGACAAGGGCATTCATCATTTGCTCATATAGGTGGTTATTAATGCAAAAGAAAATACACTTTCATTCCAAGGAAGCATATGAAAGGTGGCTCGCATTCAAGCACATCCACGGGATAGAACTAGGGACAAACGAGCAAATCTATATTCGTGGCAAGCGACACAAAGTCCATCATAATAGTTAAGTACAATTAACCATCATACCAATCACGGAACCTCACAAACATCAACAATTAATTCAACTTGGCTTATTTGGTGGAAGCCTTGTACTATCCATAGCATTACAGATCCTTTTGCCTTTTCCCTTTGGGCTGGCAGCAGCAATAGCAATCTTTATTATTTTGCCAATGGCGGTACAAAAAAAGATGATGAAGCAAATGATGGGACATACTAAGCTCAAATATGCCTGCATTGTTTGTTCCAAGACCCACAATGACCGTTCATGCCCTAGGTGTGGTTCGCTATCAAAGAAAGCCGTTCTATAATGTTTTTAACTCATGGAATAGAGGGGAATAATAGCAATGGCAATTAACATAGTGATCCGTCTACTGATAGCTTGGTTTGGAATAGGTGCGTTATACTTTGCCATGATGCCAGTGATTCATGAGTTTGCTTATAATCTTACTTTATGGAATTCAATGCCACAGAACCTTTTGGTGATAAGGGATAATTTGTATTCGGTATTTTTGATTACAGGAATCATCGCATTTAGTGTTACTGTTTTGTGGGCCTATAGTGCGGCTACGAACAAGGTAGTAACCGACAATGAATACATTGGTTGAGGAAAATGAATCATAAACTTTTTTTTTTCCAATTCTTGTTTCAATCTCCCTAATCTTATTTACATCAAATGCATTTGCTGACGGCATTGCAACCCAGGAAATTAATAATGGCAACTCTACCAATGATTACAATCCATCATTAGCCAAAGGAACATTTCACACCACCATTCCACAATTATTAGACTTTGTAGATTCCAATGGCAAGCCTCATTATTTGTTAGATAAAATCACAAACAACACTGATTATCTGAATGTTGAATCTGGCTCACTATCATTTACATTTTACAAATCAGATTGTTCTATCAAGATATTTCCAGCAGGCCACATAAACCAGAATTCCGTTCCCGTAATAGATAGTTATAAAATTTTACTAAAGAATGCAAATGGCAGCAACAATTGGGTTGAGGATAATCTATCAAACCAAGCTTGTCATGTTTCCTATGTTGATACTGGTGAGGATGTAATAATCAAAGGGGTTCGCAGCGATAATGCAAGTGGAATATTTATGACCACATATGATTTGAGAAGCAACGGTGATGTGGAGGCAAGTGCCACATTTCACAATCTTGCAAATAATGGATTAAAATATAGCTTTACCGACATGACCACAACACCAGGAAGCTTGGTGGTAAACGGATTAAAATATTCTGTTCCAACTGGTCTTGTAAACTATGAAAAAAATTCCGTAGTGATTGACAACCAGACAATACAACCACTAAATAATCAGGTTGCCATCTATCCTTCAACTGCCTTAAGTTCACCAATTACAATTACATCAGGAAATACTAACTTCAAATATTCGACTCAAGAAACAGGAACCTTGCTCTTGACAAGGGTATTGGAAAATTCTACTTTTGTCCAAACCATAAACGACTATTCTAATGTAAACCAGATTCTTCCACAAGGGCAATCAATATCTCTTGACCCAACTTTTAGCTACAACTCTGGTTCGAACTATCAAATAGTCACAACACAAACAACCAGTTCTACTTGTGGTGTTCCAAGCATAAAGCAAAGTGGATTTTGGGATCTTACCATACCATCATCATCACTCAACGCAGCCTGCACAAGACAGGTTCAGCAGTTTAACATCAACTCACTTAACAATACCATAATTGATAATGTCTATCTCTTGATCAATGTAACATCTGTAAACAATGCAACCTCTTGTTCTATCAATAATGTTCAGGATCAACCATCAGTATCTTCGGCAACTACGCTTTGGAATGACATTACATCTGGAAGCAATTTTGTTTCCAACAACAACTTTTGCAAGACAACTGGAACCTCTATTGTAAATCTAGGACCAAATGGAATCTCGGCAGTTCAATCCAGAATAAACAATGCCATTTCAAACAACTGGTTTGCTGTAGGAATCAAGGCATACAATGAAACTAGAACTTCAAATACGCAAAGTACACTATTTTCTGCCAATCTTATTCAGTTAGGAATTGATTATCACACTGCCTTGCCATCAAAACCCCTCAATATGTTAGGCGTTGGGCATCCTCATAAGAATACCATTACCTATACGGTTCCAAATTCCAAGGGTTCCAGTTCGATAACAAACTATAATTTATATCGAGGCTCATTTCCATTTGCCAAAGTCCCATTGCCTGACTTAAAATCTTCAGATGTTGAATCATATTCATCCAAGTTAAACATGGCAAACAACACCGCACTATTTCATTTTGAAACCGTCACAACTCCCACGCCAAATACATACCATCCAATATTCAATGGAAGCTCTGGAAATGGGGAATACCTAAAATTAATGGGAAATTCAACAACGGGCTTTAATGATACATTTTCATCCTATACTATATTTAATGCAAACAAAACTTATATTTCAAATTCATCATCAATCCAAATAGATACGGTAAATTCTAATTTGAAATGGACCGCCTCACCATCTACCACACCACAAAACTCCTATTATGACTTGCAAAATTTCTTGGGTAACGGACATTCTGCTTCTGATACATCTTGGATTTTGAGGTTCAAGTTTGTGGTTTCTGGTTTTGCAGGTCACACATCGGGAGATCCACCAGTCATAATGGTTGGATTGATGAATAAAACCGATTCTGATCCATTAGACTTAACACATGTGAATGCAATCTTTTTGAGAATCCCTGCCATTACTGGTAATTTTATCAGTGGAGTAACATCATATAACAAAGATACTGCAAATCATATCACTCCCGTTACTACAGGTTTGGGAACTGGTTTGGGAACTTATTATGTCCAGATTTCACGAACTGGTCTTAATACTGCAAGTGTGAAAATATTCAGCGATCCTACATTTACCACATTGGTTGGAACTGCTAATTTAACCCCTGATTCGCATCTGACGAATCTAAGGTATATTGTAATATGGAATGATCAGGGAGCTTCATTTCTGGTAGGTGATGGTGTTGAAGGTGGGACACTTGATGACTTGCAATTTTGTAATGGGTGTACATCATTGGTTTCTCCACCAATAAATTTCCCTGCTACAAACATAAAAGGAATGATAGGCAACTCTGCTAATTTCACACTATCATCACAATTTCTTAACTTTTCATCTACCAATCCAACAATAGTTCCAGTTCAGGGGACAAACAGCTTTTCCATTAGTACCGATATTAAAAAGGCAGACACATCAAACTTTATGGTTCTAAACTATACCAATACATTTGGAAACCAGATTGCATTTGGTGTCAACAATACATATGGATTCATAAAAACTGGTTCTTCATACATCCTACAGAGTCCATCAACCATTGACATAAATTCGCAAAACCAAATTGCGTTTTCAAGAATTGGAAACAACTGGTGCTACCTTGTTAACGGAACCATTGCAGGCTCTTGTGTGACAAGCTCGACTAGCTTGGCAACTCCAAACTCTAATGGAGTAACCATTGGATATGCAAAGGCAATGGTTGATGAGTATTCAATTTGGAATAGTGGACAATCAGCAAGCTTCTTTGCAAACATCAATTCCAGGTTACAAAATGCTTTTAATCTGATAAAAGAGACTGGCAATGTAACTTCAATCTCAGATACAGGATTGGGCAATGGCACTAATTTCTATTACAAAGGACAAGCGATAAACTCCAATGGCAATGGAACATTATCTGATACCACAAACGCTACTACATCTACTGTTCCATCTGCACCAATATCCATCACACTAAACATCGTCTCATCAAACAGGATTGATATATCATGTGTGCCACCTGCATCAAACGGTGGGGATCCTATAACAGGTTATCAGTTAAAAAGAAATGGTACCCTGTTAGTTAATAGCACAACTTCATTATGTGGGAATTATTCAGATACGCCAATAAATGTTAGTGACAAACAAAATTATACCATTTGTGCATGGAACGGTGTGGGATGTGGGCCTTACATATCCTCTAATACAAATGCCACCGCTTCAACATCGGCAACAATAACCTTGCATCCATTTGTCATTGGAGATGTCATTGGCATAAACGCAACAACCAAAATAAACACTGGTCAACCATCCCCTGTAATTTTAAAGACGCTAAAGTTCTATGTGAATAATACATCATATCAAAACGTAACCCTAAACCAGAATGTCGCAGTTGGCAACAGTTCTACATATTCTACCTTCTGGTACCAGTTCAAGAACTTTAACATTAATACATTCAGGGTGCAGGCTATAGTATCAAACCTTACTGGAACAGTGCAGCAAACCTTCATTCCCTTTAATTCTGCAAATCTGTTAAGAGGGGAAAACTATAATCCAAACTATTTCATTGCCCTCACACCTTCACAAGGATTTGTCAATTATACCACTGCAAGATCCATGAATAATACACTGGCGTTATTGAATGTAAACTTAAACAGGAACGCTTCATTATTTACAATTGAATGTCTATATCAAACTCCATCAGACATTCCCTCCACTATGCAACAACTCTCAGGTGGGCAATGGGATAACCATTCAAACATTGCAGCCTACGCAGGCGTTCACAGGGATCCTTCCTCATCACAAAATATCTATGTGACTTGTTATGATCCTAACCAGTTATTATTTACCACTACCATTTACAGCAATGCCACTTTGTTGACAGGCATCTCTTACTTTGATAGTACCTTTAAGGGATTCATTGGGGTTCCAACGGGAGTATTCTTTTTGCTTATTGTGGCAGGACTGGCAACAGGCAGAACAGCACCAACCATAGCCGTAGTCTTGCTTGCAGTTGCAGCCATAATGACCTCAATTGGATTCTTTGCCATTAATCAAGGTGTATGGGGAATTTGTCTAATTGCTGCTGCTTGCTGCCTCTTTGGAGGGAAAAAGTTCTTATAGAAGTGGATTGCCACCAAATATTTATATAACATATTTTATAGGATTGCATGGAAAAAATATCAAGTTCAATGAAACATTATTATAACAATAGAAGACCAATTCTTGCAAAACAACATCAATATTATGAAGAAAACAAAGGTCGGATATTAAAAAGATGTGCTTCTTATCGTAAAATTAATAGCAAGAAAATTAAAGAAAAAAGTAAAAAATACCGATTGAAAAACAAAGAAGCATACAAGATTTACCAATTGAAATATAGAGCCTTGAACCGTGACCATTTATTACAACAAAAAAAAGAATGGAAATTAAAAAACTTACCAAGAATAATAACCGAAAGGAAAGAATATTATCAGCAGAATAAGGATTATATAAAATCCAAATCAAAGAAACAATATGAAAGAACTAAATTCAAATTCCGATATGACGTGTTGAGATATTATTCAAATGGAATTCCAGAATGTGCTTGTTGTGGATATGATGAATTTCCCTTTTTAACCATTGATCATATTAATGGATGGAAAAAGGCTGGACACAAAAGACGCATAGGTGGTAATAATCTCATCTTGTGGATTAGAAAAAACAAATACCCAAAAGGATTCCAAGTTCTTTGTTTTAATTGTAACATATCCAAAGGTGCATTTGGAGAATGTTGCCATAAAAAGCCATATGATCCAACGATAAATAGGGATAGAAAGGCACGCTTTAAAGTAATACAACATTATTCACCTAATCTAAAATGTGCTTGTTGTGGAGAAAATAACCTTGGATTTCTCACAATCGACCATATCAATGGCAGGGAATATAAAGGAAGAAATATTGGTAAAACTTATCGTGGATTAACAAACAAAGGTTTTCCAATTGGTTACCAAATCTTATGTTATAACTGCAATTGTGCCAAATCAAACAAAGCAGAATGTCCTCATAAATCCCAAAGCTTAAAACCTATCAATAATTAAACTAGTCAGAGCAAAGTGTCTACAACCAACAAGCCTTTATGGTCATTCGGGCTGCCTACGATGGAAATTGCAGGTGGCAAGGAACCAATCGCCATCGTCTTTTTGTCATCACGAAGGTTCTCTGCCTACAAGATAAAACCAATAGGGCAATATTTTATTTTAAAATCAAGTGCCATTCGTGGACTCTTTGAGATGGATTCAAGGTATGTCTATTTTTACAACAAGACACCAGTGTATTTTTATGATTATAGAAACCCAAAACCAACAGATCCCATTATAGTAAATGAGCTACACCAATTTGCAGAAAAGAATGCACTTCACAAGATCAAAAGAACTGACGTACATCTTGCAGCAAGGCTACGGGGAAGAATGGCACGAAACAAGACCAAATCAAAAGACGAGGTCATAGCAGATCAGGAAAAGGAAGGTGAGTTTGTACAGAAACAACTAGACGATGAGATTGACCTATTCATTGATGATGTGAGGACCAAGCAGGAAGAAAAGATGAAAAAGTACAATGAATCAAACAAGGAAGGCGAGCCACCTGAATCCGTAACAGAACAGGAAGTTGCATACCTATTGACTCAACATCTTGTCAGGGCAAAGCACATTGACGAGAACCAAAAGCTATTGCTTGATGAACAAATCAGATCAGGGCAGATGACTTTTTCAGGATTGATTGGGGATTTGAGAACCAAGGAAATTTTGACAGTCCATGAGCCAATATCTACAGACTGTCAGTTGTTCCTAGATGAATTTCATGCATATGATCCTGCCAAGCTAGATACATTTGTCGGGGAACTCAAAAACATAGATAAGGGACTAAAGACCATGACTTCGATTCCAGTCAAGAACTGGATTCCTGCCACTGTCATAATGGCAATATTCATCGGTGCCTCTATTGCTGGAATCGTGATATTCCAAAACATAGGTGAGATTCAAAAGGGATTGGGACAACTCATAGGTCAGACACCAGCCAAGTTCCTTCTTGATTTGTTCCTTCATAGGTAAATGCTTAATTGTCAATAGGCAATAATCTAATCAAATGAAACTCTATCTGCTTTTACCGTTTCTATTCTTATTGCCAATGAACGTGGTTTTCGCCATCCCTGGATCATTGTGTGTAGAGCAAATTACCTGTGAGATTCCCAAGTTTCTTGCAAATCCATTTGGAACTGCAATGGATTACATGTCTACTTTCATAGGTGCCACAATGACCCTCACAATCATTTGGGGTGTCTTGCTTGGTGTATTGTGGCTATGGACATCATCGCCAATGCTTGTTATGATTGTAGGTATTATAGTATCTACGACAGCCGTAGGACTAAACCAGACAGCCGTCGGAATTGGTTTACTCATAGCCAGTGTAGGATTGGGATTGGTACTGTTCCAAGTCATAAGGCAACGCCCAAACATGCTCTCATTCTAATACTTTAATAGATAGTTCCTAGTGCAATAGCTAGTGTCAGATCCAGGTATTATTCTCTCGGAAGCTTCTACTAGTATAGAGGGTGGCATTGCAGAACATGACAGCCTCAAGGTAAAGACCCTTATCGTTCCACGTAACTCTGGAATCCAGACTGTCGTGCCAATGATTTATGATGCTTTATCAACTGCTGAAGGAATGGAAGCAAGGTACAGACCATTTGCATTAAAGCGAGTCAAGAACAGGATCCTAGGACTGGAAAGCATGTCTAGTGAGAATGGCAGCATGTGGAAAGCTATTACCACCACAACACAAAGATCATTTGTTGAGAACGTAAACAGGGGACCATCGCCATCCAAGATGGACAAGTTTTTCTATGGTGCCAAGAATTTCAAGAACAATCCAGGGGTAAATACCAAGGATGACTTATTCTAGGATGCAATCTGAAGCTACTGCTGCCATAAAGGAAGTAAAGTGTAAAAGGATAATAGCCTCACCCAAAAAGAAAAATGCCATTGTTGGATATTGTGGTGGTGTATGTCATCATCTTGCTGAATTTACAAATGACAAGACATGCCTTTGTTGTACCAGCACAAAGGGAATTACAAGAAACCCGACCTATGATTCTTGGACAAAAAGATTTGATGGTATAATAGAAGACAATCTTATCTTTCTTGAAGGTTTTAGAAAGTGGCCTACAAAACCAGAGAACAGATTTTATGCATGGATAAAGATGGGCTTGTGGACATATAAGATTGACATAAAGTTCTTTGCTGAATACATGGAGATTGTTAACCTTGACCATGAAGGAGTAGACAGATACGCAATGTTCTTTGAGTATTTGATCAAAGTGGCACCACGCATAGCTTTATAGGTTTTCTTTAAATGTGAACAGGAATAGATTATACCATGAGTGGTGGACCCAGGACTGTACATCCAAGTGTATTCAGTTTGCTCTATAATACCATCACACCCCACCACTCATATTTCATTTTGAGGTGTAGAATTTAGTAAACGAAGGCGTAACGCCTACTGGACCAATTAGCATAAACCGTCAGACAAGTGCTGGCAATACTTCAAGCGACAATCCTCCACCGCCTCCACCTAATCCATTAACTAATCCTTCTGTTCCAAGAACAGGCAGTTCAGGGAGTTCGCAAGAAAATAATAGAATAATACAACAGCAAGAACAGCTAAGGGAAAACGACATTCAGTTTGGTAAATTCAATGCACCCTTGGCATCACTAGGAGATACACAAGCTATTAGTGGAGTATTAAATTCACCTGAATTTGGTGCTAGTGCAGAGCTTCAAAATGCAGCAGCATCAGGAATTCTAAAGAACGCTGGCTATCCAGCAGGCAAGGATCCGATGTCAAGACTTACATCTATTCTAAATGTTCAGGGTGCAGGCGGTAGCACAAGACCAAATGCAAAGGGTGGAATAGATTATGGTGTAACCCTAAATGAAAACCTTGGAATAAAGGCAGAAGACGACCACCCATTGCAGGGACCATCAAGTACATCTGACTTTGCAACAAAGATGGGTGGAAATGTAGTTGATTATCTGACTGGTGGGATACAAAAAGCATATGGAGAACCTGCACCAAAGGGAACAAACCTTTCTGTCAGTTTAGGGGAATCATTGGGCATCTCTGACAATACCCCAAAACAAAAACAATCTAGTTCAGTAAGTGATTATCTTGCTGGCAATGCAAAACCACAAACAGTTGGTGGAACTTCAAAGCCAGAGATTGATTTTAAGAAAAGTATTGCAAATGCATTATCATCAGGTGCAAGCTCATTTGATATTTTCAATGCCCAAAACCAAAAGGTAGGAAACGTTTCTGCAAAGGGCAAGTCAGCAGATGAGATTGGAAATAACTTGTTAGGATTGGGAATCTTTGCTGGTGAGGGAACATCATTCAAACCTGTTCTTGCTTCAAACCAAAAGATAAAAGAAGAGAACTTGCAAAGCATTTCAAATCTAAAACAATCAATAAGTCAATTGCCTGCGAACAAACCAATCTCAATATTGGATTCATCAGGCAAGGTTATTGGTACAACCTCAAAAGGAGGCTCGCCATTGTTTGATATTCTTAAGGCTGAGAGTTCTGCAAAGGGACCAATTAGCTTATTTTATACAACTGAATCTACTATTCCTGCATCATCGGTATTAAAGAATGGAAAAATTGATACTGAAAAGTTTCCTGCCTCCGAGGTATCACCCATAGGCGAATTTCTCAAGGGTGCCTATTCTCAACAATACAACATATTTGGACCTCCTACAGTTCAACAAAAGACACCCGTTTCAACCTTCTTTTCTGGTTTGTTTAATGCTAGTGGCGAACTGATCAAGGGAAAGAACCCATCTGAAACATTTGGAAAGGGAATTAATGAGACAGAAAATCTAGTTAAGGAAAGACCTCAATTTGCTGCTGGCTCACTCCTTGAAGAACTTGGATTCAATCTTGCAACTGCTGGAACTGGTGAATTTGCTAATGCAGGATTAAAAATAGGTTCAGCAGTATCAAGAGGAATCAAAAACATTCCAAAACTTAATGAAAATATAAGATTGGGGTTACAAGAAGAAGCTGTTCCATCAGCAATTGAAACACAAAAAGGTAGTTCGTATGATATATTTGGACAAGGTACGGAAGGGAGGACATCCATTCCTTCATCATCGATTACAAGTGACATCCTTGGAATAGGCAAAGCTGGTGAAGCTGTTCCAGTACGAGTTATCAAACAAACAGGAAAACCAGTAATCAATCAACCTGATTATGGAATTGGTGGTTTTAGCAAAGCCACAACAAAGTTCAAAGGCGAAACTAAAGCACCTGACAATGTAAATATTCCAAATTTATTTACAAATCCAACAGAGAAGGTCCCATATATTAATTCAAGAGATTTGCGACCGCCTTCAAATGTAAATGATATATTTGGAATAGGGAAAGCATCCAAAGAAATACCCATAAAAACAAAGCCTGTAAATATCAATGACCTTGCACCTGATGTAAGACTAATCGGAAATGACAAAGGTGAATTAGTTCCATATTCTGATATTAATCCAAATATTAAAAATTATAAAACCGACTTGAAAGGTAACTTATTACCAGATTTCATTGTGGGAAAAGAAGGTGAGGTTCTAGGTAGACCTCCAAGAGATATATTAGAAAAGGCACTATTTGATGAAGCTCAACAGAAAGGAATAATCCCAAAATCCATAAAATATTCTGAAATGGAAAGAATACTTAATGTACCGCCATTTCATGAGGCGTTGAAAATATTTAATAAAGAAAAAATCAAATCTTATGATGAACCATTTTATAGTTATGGTCCTAATGAGAAAGGCTATTCTTTAAACGAAATTGAAAAATATACGCCTATTGAAGAAGCTTTTACAAATTTCTTTGGAAAATCAGACTTGGCAAAATCTTTACCCCTTAGTGAAATTGACAATCTTTACTTTACCAGAGGAAGTGATATTTTAACAGGTAAAGGGAACCCAAAAACTAAATCAAATATTGATAAGATATTCGAGATTCCAAGAAAGAGTAAAGCCAAAACGGGCCCAGTGGAAAATTCACTTGCCTTCATTGGAAAAGGAAGCGAAGCAGAAATTAACATTGTTAGAAAAACAACCCAAGATGAATTTGCACCACACGCTATATTATTCAAAGGTATTGAAGGAAAAGCCATACCTGGATTGACAAGGGTTCCTGACTCGGTAGATTTATTCTATAACAAGCTAACTGGCGAAACCAAATTGATTGAGAAAGGAAAAGCGGATATAAAAAGATTAACAAAAGCAGGATTTGAGAGGCAGCCTGCACATGTAGATTGGTATTACGGAAAATCTTCACCTTCAATTCAGCTAAAGATTCGACAGGCAATGAACAAAGGATTAGCAAATGAAATTACGGATATGTTTGGTTTCGCAAAAGCAGATGTTGGCAAATCCAAAGCTTCAGCAAGTCTTTATGGTTATCTATCTAGAAACCCAGAAAAGTTTGAAAAAATAGGACCAGAAATATCAAGACCTTTTGTTACCAGAGTCTATGAATCAATCAACAAAGGAATTGAAAAACCCAAAGAGAGATTATCTGGAACTGAATCTGGTGCCTTGGGGAAAGCCAAATTATCAAGTCAAGATATCGGATTTGGTTCAAGCGGATTGGATAGGATATTTGGAGATTTGGGATTTGGAGTAAAGAAAAACATAATAAATCCTGAAACTGGAAAAGCAGAAAACATCTATTTTGATTTCACCATTCCAAAAGGGGAACCAGTAAATTATGCCTTTATAGGTCCAATAAAACCAGTCAAAGTAAATCCTGCAAAATCATTCGGTGGTGAATTTACTACGAGTGAGCCAGCAAAAGTAGGTGCAGGGGCAAGCGGAAAGGGTAAAGCATTAGCAAAACAAATCTCACCTGAAACTGAAAGAGAAATAAGTAATGCTTTTCTATCCTTAAAATTAAATGAAAAAAATATCAAACCATCAACAACCAAACCAACACCTTTTACATCCTTTGCACCGACCGTCTCAAAAGGGAAAAATAAAAATACAAATGATACAGGTTTGGGTTTTGAAATAATAAGTTATCCACAAGGAACCGAAGAGAAATTTAGGGCAAAATCAATTCCACAAACAGGTGTTGATACGGTATTTGGAAACATAACTGGCTTGTCAACCTCATTGAACTCTCAATCAACAACAAAGCAACAACAAAAAAGCAAATCATTATTCATTGATACATCCTCTTTGGTAAATGTAAAGCAGAACATCAAGCAAAACAATCAAGATATTTTTGGATTAGGAATAGGACAAAGGTTAAAGACTGGACCTAAATTAATTCCAGCACAAGGATTATTCCAGGTTCCAATTCAGACACCTTCACAAACTCCAATTCAAACTCCCATTACAGTACCAATACAAGGACAAGAAACAGTTCCCATAACAACACCAATTACGGTTCCAGTTCCACCACCTGAAAGACCGCCACCGCCAGTTACATCAAATCCATTCTTTCCTGCTGGATATTTCCAAGGAACCAAATATTCATTTCCAAATAGACCTGGTAAAACCAAAAGAACCTACATATTGTTTTCAACCAATCCAAACGTGGTCGGAGAATTTTATACAAAGGGAGTTGCAGAGGTAAGCAAAAGCTCATCGCCAAGCGTATTTAATTTAATTGACCGTGCAGTTGGAAAATCAAAAAGAAGCAATAGTTTGTCTGCCTTTGTATCGGCAGGCGAAGTACGAAACAAGACCAAACCAATCAAGCTTACAAGTGGAAACTTTAACCGAAAATCAAAACCACTCAAGCCAAAGAAATACAAGAACACTTGGTTTACTGGCTGACCTTGAGGCTCTTATCTGACTTGAATCTCCAATAGCACACAAAGAGGACTGGCAAGCTGATTATACTAAAGAAAGCTAGCCTTCCCAATTCATAGTAAATGCTCTGATGAAGGTCTATGTTTAGCACAAAGTCAGCCATGCAATAGGCAACCCACATGCCTGAACCTACGACCAGTAAGAGACTGAATTTGCCCATATCATAATAACCCAATAATACTACTTAGGCTTTATTGATCATTTCATTCATTGCAGGTCTGAATAAACCAAACAAAACAAAGATTATCCAGCCAATAACGAAGAGATCCGCCATTATGTTAATTGGAATTGGATGGAATGGAATTACCTCTATCACGAACCCTGCCAATATCATAGGAAGAAAAACTATCGATAGAATTATTGCAAAAAAAAGAAACGTACTCTCTATTTTATTATTAATTCTAGTGAGTATAGGTAATTTTTTCATTTCAATAATTCCTGTATGTATTCATCAACTGTCATTCTTCTGCCTAGCTTTGCTTCAAACTGTAACTTCTTTTTATTTAGGATTACCAGTGTTGCCTTTTCTAATTGAACTGTAGTTGGATCTATTGTCATGAAAAGTTTCTCCTAAACCAAGATTTGTTTGCTAGCTTTTCCTTTCTTAATTGTACTTTACTTTTATAAGGAGATAGGATTTGTTTGATCTGATCTCTTTGTTCTTGTGGCATATCTCTAACTGAATAAGTCACATCATCCCACCAAACACTTCTGGTTCTATCATCTCTATAGAACTTTGTAACTCTTCCTAACCATAACCCACCATAACAAGTCCATAATAATAGAATCCATATTGGAAATATTAATCCCATGATTAAGCATAATGATATTACTGCTTGCTCTGGTGTTACTGGTGTTTTTATGCTATCCGAATAATGATTCATTATTGGAGTTATTACATTAATCCACTGAACATAAAGCCACCCACCAATAGACATTGGAAGCAAGGCAGATATTCCTATTTTGACATTATTCCAAGTTATTTCCTTTTTGAATTCTTCTTTCCAATTACTTGATTTAGACATTATCTCAAATCTCCCACTATAAAACTAAGCTTTGAGATTATTCCAACCACTACCATGATCACAACAATGCCAATAACTAGCATTGGCATGGCATACATCAATCCTTCAAATACTAATTGTGGGTTTAAATATAAAACAAGGCCCACTGCACAAATCAGACCTAGCATTCCAACCTTTAAGCCCATTTTGAGCCTGCTTTGTTTTTCTTCATATTGGTATCTTTGCATACCTTATATTACATATAGTGGTATATAACGTTATATGTGTTTATAGTGATTTTAACAAAGTCCCCATGCCTATTGTTAACTCTTCTTAACAAGCTAGGAAATCTTTATCTATCAAATATTTGTTTGACTAATCATGTGGGAATGTCCGCAATGTGGTTACAAACATAAGTCAAGAGAACATATGAACGGTCATATGAAAACACATTCTGGAAAATCTTCATTCAGTTACATACACGGTTACTAAAATCTTAATTACTAGTTAATCTTCCTTAACTACGGGATTAAAGCTAGCTTCTTGGGTTCCCGAGGAATCCCAAACTTCCAAGTCACCCAAGAATTAAAAGTTTAAATCCCAAGAAGTTTTTGTTATACCATTGAGCGAACTTTCAGGGAGTAATCAAGATTTAAAAGACCCTTGGGTTAGACTGTCTATAGTTCTACAGACAGCCAAAGATATCAAACAAAGCTTTTCAATGTTACTTGAGCCATCCATTAATGGAAATAAATATTGCAGTTTGGGTTATGCAAGAAAAGCAGCAGGGCAAAATACATTAGAAGTTATGTTCGGTTCATTTACAACTAAATTATATGGTTTCAATAAAGAAGAAAGAAAAATGTTGCGAAGATGTACAGAGCCAGATTGTGATTACATTGGAACATTGGGAAGCTTGATTCCCCACTTGAACGACTATCATAGATTAAAAATTCCGATGATAGGTAAGATTCTTCCTGCAATTAAAGAAGATAAACGACCCACTCCAACCAAGTCCGAATACAGAAAATCGAATTTAAAATATATTATTAAAGCACTTCTAAAATGAGCAAGGCAATTCTACCTGTTGATTTCTGCACTCTATGTGGTGAACGATTAAAGGATAATCTAGTAATAACAAGAAAAGCCCATGACAAAATTAATCATGAAAAAGAACTTAAAAAACAAAAATCCAGCTTTAAGGTCTTAGTGGTTGTCCTAGGCATTTTGATTTTGGGTGGTGTCCTTATACTTTTCAACCCTTCAATTTTTTATAGCCTAATGTCTGGCTCATTGAAAATTTTAGTTACCAAAATTAATCCCGATTTAGGTTCTAGCCTCAATATAATAAACCCAAGTGATTATACTGCATGTCAAACGAATGTGTTAAAACTCAAACAATCCATCTATGCAAAACAAATCCTATCTGGACAAGATGTTGATACCATGAACAATCTAATAAAAAATTGTAATTTGGATTTCTCTACTTACGAAATGAGTTCATCCATACTGACTGACAAAGCTCTAGCTCCAATAACCACCATAAGTAAACCTTAAAAGCTTGTTAACCTTGTTTAACAATACTTGAATCAATGCCCTTGCGGAACGGAATTTTTATCAAGACGAAACAAAGGCACAAGCCCTTATTGTTCTGTTTATTGCGGTAACAAGTATGGGTCACACAAATGACATTCCTAGACCAGAATCCAAAATCAAAGGAAGAGTTACGCAAGGCATGGCTTGACCAATGCTTTAGTAATTCAAATTCAAACAATTCTCTTCATGTAGCTGGCATTGCCCTTGTAACTTTTGACAGGTTCCTTAGCATAAAATTTCCAAACATTGAGGAACCAAAAGTCATATTGGAACTAATGAAAATCTGGACTGATCCACAAACCTATACCAAACTCTACCAATTCCTAAATGATTATGTACAATTTTTAATATCTGAAAAACTACACCCCACATCCATCAAGGTTTACTTTTCATTCATCAAATCATATCTTAGGTATAATGGAATTAGAATTTATAATGAAGAGGTAAAGCAATTTGTCAAGCTACCAAAGAAAACAAAGGAAGCCAGATTACCACTTTCAAATGAAAATGTAATCAAGCTTTTAGAAGAAGCTGAAAACAAATGGAAGGCAATAATTCTGGTTGGAATATCAAGCGGTGCAAGGCTAGGTGAGATATTGCAATCAACCATGAAAGACTTTGATTTTAAGGCAAAACCAATTACATTTAGGATTCGAGCATATACCACCAAGACCAAGCAGGAACGTTCAACTTTCATAAGCAAGGAAGCATACAAGTATATAAAACTAATAATAAAAGGAAAGCTACCTGAAGACTTTCTTTTCATTAAACACTGGACAAAGGATTCTATCAGACAAGCTGAGGCAAGCTTTAGTCAGATAAGAAAGAGGGCTGGCTTGACTGAAAAATATGAAACCTCAAACAGATATAAGATTAACTTCCAGGCTACAAGGGCTTTCTTTATGACAAAGGCAACCGAGGTAATTGATGGGGACTGGTCACATAAGATGGCAGGGCATGGCAAGTATCTGGATCAATATTATAGGCCAGAGGCAAATGCGGATAATTACCTAACGCTGGAACCTTACCTTACTATTTTCAAAGAACCAGAAAATTCATCTTAATTCCCGTCCCTCTCTTTTGTCATTAGAGGAACATGTAATGTCATTGAGCCTAGCTTATCATAAGTAGTCATAACCTTAAGCTGAAACCCTTGTCTATTTGCTAATACCTCATACTTTGGTTTTGACCATCCTTTACCTGGCTTCATTGCTGATAGTGAAATTACAATAACTCTTTTTCTAGCTACTCGTTTAAGTTCCTTCCAGTACTTTGGAATAAAGGCTAAGTTCCACGGAGGGTCAGATACTACAGTATCAAAACTCATATTTTTAAATGGTAAAGCTAACGCACTAGCTTGAATATCACATTTGGTGAACAAATCAAGCTTTACATCACCTAATTGACTTTGACCATTACAAACATGAAGGACAGAACCAATACATCTATCGTGGACTAGCTTTTCTTCCTTTGGATGCCATCTCCAGGTATTCTGATATTCTTCTACCACTTGTGCCTGACTCATTGATTCACACTCGTTGAAAATACTAAAAATCGTATTGGTTTCTTACAGTCCAAGCAAAAGCCTTGTAGTGTGACTCTAGGATACCAACAAACACAATAATCATCGGAATTAGTCTCATAGCTCATGGTAAAACATCCTTATTTCTACATTCTTCGCATAGTCCAGGATGTGTCATAATAATGTAGTATGAATCCGTAGTGTACATGTGAGCTTTACATCTATTACAATGAATTTTTATTGAACATGAAAATTGACCATAAGACATTTCTAATTACCTTTGTCTCCTGATGTCGGGAAAGGGTAAAGTATATCATGTTCTCCTAAAATGCGTTCTAGTAAAGATATTTGATTCTCACACTCAATAATCTCTTTTTCAGAGACTTGAGCATCATATTTCATTTTACGTGCAATTTTCAATCTTCTTAATTCTGTTTTTATTCTATAAACTACTTCTTGATCGTCTATCATTTAATTATCACATTCTTAGATATTTGTACTATTTCAGTCCAACAGTGTAAACACATCCATTTATTGTATAAATGAATACCTCTTGGATATGCATCTGAACCAGAACAAAAAACACATGAAAGTTTTTCCATTTACGATTTCACCGTTTTGTCGTCAGAGTTTTGTATTATTGTATAGTATTCAAATTCAGCGTCATTGAGATTTAGTTTTCTACTATGAAATGATATGTCCTCTGTATTTTCTCCATCTAACTGTTCTCTGCATCTTAGAGTTGTTTTGACTCTGTAATATCCCTCATCTGGTTCAATCTTTGTATTCCAACTACCTATTTTTTGATTGATTAAGTCTTGTTTGTAATAAACTGCAAGATTAAGAGGTAAAGAATTAGAATGTAAATAATTTCTACTGTCAGGCATTTCGATATGAATAGTAACTCCACCTTTAGGATGCTCTTTTAGATAGACGTTTGAATGGTCTAACTTCATTCCCGACCTTCCTTTTGAAATGTAATCCCATAATGACTATCTAAAAATATCTTGAATCTAGCCCTACATCTTGGACATGGATTTCCATCCCACATAATCCACCCTATGAAGATATTTTGTTCCTTCTTATCTATCTTAGTACCAAAGACCTCTACAAGTTGTCGTTGACCTAAGTTATCCTTCGTCATTAGAGATAAACCTCACAATCACATTGATCTTCGTATTCGGGTTCACTTCCTTTTTTCCACCAACCACGTTTAGCATGACTACATAGAGAAGTTGAAACTATAATATGACCAGAAGTGATTTTACCTGTATGTTCTTTTTTTGAATGTCCACATCTAAAACATTTATCCTTGACTCTCTGCCTAGTCTTTAGTCGTTCTAACATTTTTCTACAATGTTTATGATATTTATCATCTATTCCAGTAACAGGACAAGTACACCAATTACATCTCTGTTCTAATTCTTGACCGTTTGTTGTGACCGTCATCGGAACACCACTGGCTTGTCATCCCATGTAATTTTACCTTGTCTATGAAGCCCTTTATGTCTTAATTCTAATTGACAATGATAATTTTTCTTTTTATCAAAGTCAGTCATACCGCTATTACAAGATGGTTTGTTTGTCGTCAAGAACACCAATCTCCTTTCTCATCATGTTTACTGTAACAATCATCACATATCTTGCATGGTTTACCATCCTCATCTCCAAATTCATAGACTTGATGCATTTCACCATATTTGAACCAGAGCCCACAATCTCTACATTGATACTTTTTGATTATTTCTTGAATACCTTTTGACGGTTGTGTCATTGAATACCTCTCAAATATTTTTTATAGAACTCAATCTTTTTCTTAATTTTCTCTTCTTCCATTCCTTGTTCATACCATTTAATTATATAAAGTGAAATTGCAATCTCATCTGCGGTTGCCATTACTTATTCTCCATCTTGTCCGTGAGAACCATATCAATAAGCTTCAAGGCGTGCTTTGCAAAATAACTTGTCTCTGGTGTATCACCTGATTTTATTTGATAGAACCATTGTTCACTGAAATTGTGTAAACCCATATCATAGTATGGAATCGCACTAACTACCTTTTTAATACAAGTCATGTTACCTTTTCCAAGACTACCAAGCAAACAGGCACAATCACCTTCGTATTGTGTTCCGTTTACATGACCTGATACTAACTTTTCTCTCAGATATGGTAACTCCTTTCTTGCATGTTCGAATACATAGAGCATGTCCCTACTGCATTGATTGATGTAAGACTCTGGTAGGGTTTTTTCATTCGCATCTCTCAAGTTCGCACCTCCCAAGTTCCCACCTTCCAAGTACGCACCTCTCAAGTACGCATCTCTCAAGTTCGCATCTCTCAAGTTCGCATCTCTCAAGTACGCATCTTCCAAGTTCGCACCTTCCAAGTACGCACCTCTCAAGTACGCACCTCTCAAGTACGCACCTCTCAA
>Ga0307479_10000253_pt1 | contig 51005 bp, 43 predicted proteins | sample atmos_gasesECM4C_FD_203743 | JGI IMG/M metagenome (GOLD analysis project Ga0307479, IMG submission 203743) | Hardwood forest soil microbial communities from Morgan-Monroe State Forest, Indiana, United States - atmos_gasesECM4C_515 | ecosystem: Environmental > Terrestrial > Soil > Temperate...
GTCATCTGCGTTCCTGGCAAGGCGTCGCCGACGCAGGCATAGTCGAAACTTATGTCGAGGAGGCGCAACGCAGCCAGGGACGCAGAGGGCCGGTGAATAGCATGCGAATTAACCGAGCGGGACACTGAATCGACCTTTGGGGGGAGCACGGCGCTCGAACCTTGGTTTCGGATCGGCGGATTGTAGCATGCGTCCTGCGGAGACCCCGGGCCCCCTCCCCTTCGCTTCGGCAATCGGTTTTCCTCGCTCAGGCCCCAAGCGCCAAGCGGTCGGCGAGGGCGTGCGGCAGGCCGGCCTTCAGGATACGCCTTTGGGCGGCTGAGATGGGATAGGGAAGGCGGTACCAGCGAACCAGCCGGCGCTCGCTGTCGTAGGTCATGAAGGAGGCCCGGGGGTCGCGGTCGCGCGGCTGGCCGATGGACCCCGGGTTGATCAGGTAGCGGCCTTCCCTGTCGAGCACCAGGGTACCGCTGGCGCCGCGCAGCGCGGTCACTCCCAGGCGGCGCCCTTCGAGGGAGAAGACCGAAGGGATGTGGGTGTGGCCGAAGAAGGTCACCGGCGTGCTGAAGGAAGAGAAGATCTCGAAGGCGTCGATGTCCGAGAAGACGTAGGTGTCTTCGTCCAGCGGCGAGCCGTGGCAGATGGCGAGCCCGTCGGCAACCGCGAGCGGCCCTTCCGGGAGCTCCCGCACGTAGCGCAGGTTGACGCCGGTGAGCCGCTCGGCGGTCCATTGCGCGGCGGCCAGCGCGGTCTGGTTGAAGTTGGTGCCCGGGTCGAGGCCGGCGGCCACCTTGTCGTGGTTGCCGCGCACCGCCACCAGCCGCGGCGCCAGCCGGCGCACCGCCTCGACCACCTGGTTCGGCGCGGCGCCGTAGCCCACCAGGTCGCCGAGCACCAGGACGGCGTCGAACCGCTTGCGCCGCGCCCGCCTGAGGACGACCTCGAAGGCGTCCCAGTTGGCGTGCATGTCGGAAAGGATCAGGTAGCGCACCGCCGCTCCCGCAGCAGCAAGCCGATCCTCGCCGCCACCTCCTCGGGCGCCTCGCCCGGAGAGACATCCACCGTCAGGTCCGCCTTGCGATACACCGGCAGGCGCTCGCGGTAGAGCGCCAGCACCTGGGCCTCCTCGCGGAACAGCGGCCGATCCGCCTTGCCCAGCGCGCCGATGCGCTCGACGATGGTGGCGAACGACGGGTTCAGCCAGACCGACAGGCCGGCGTCGCGCACCAGCCTGGCGCCGAGCTCCGAGGTGAGCGTGCCGCCGCCGGTGGCGATCACCGCGTCGCCCCTGCCCACGACCGACTGCAGCGCCTCCAGCTCGAGCCGCCGGAACCGCGGTTCGCCCTGGCGCTCGACGATCTCCCGCACCGTGGTGCCCGCCAGCCGCTCGATTTCGTGGTCGAGGTCGACGAACGGCAGCTCGAGCAGCCCCGCCAGGAGCTGCCCCACCGTCGTCTTGCCTGCGCCCATGAACCCGGTCATGAAGATCCGCATGCTCCGCCTTCGCTCTCGACGTTGCTTGCCCGCTTCTCCCCGAACGCCGCCGCCGCCGCGGCCAGCCACCGGCAGCTCGTGCGCACGTCGCCGCGGCAGGCGGCGCCGAGCGCCACCACCGCGTCGGCGCCCGCCGCCAGCACCGCCCCGACCCGGGAGGCATCGATCCCGCCGATCGCCAGCAGCGGCTTGGCGGTCCGCGACCGCGCCCAGCCGACGAACTCCAGTCCGATCGCCGGCTCGGGCGGCAGGGACGGACCGGACGGACCGTGGCGATAAGAGGGTTCGGAGCGGGTCTTGCCCGTGGTCGGGAAGACCGGCCCGACCGCGATCAGGTCCACCTCCGGGTCGGCATCGGCGGCGATGAGCTGGAGCTCATTATGCGTGGACTGGCCGATCCAAAGCGAATTTCCGATCGCGCGCCGCGCCGCTGCCGGCGGCAGGTCGGACTGCCCGACGTGCAAGCCGCAAACTCCGGCCGCGCCGAACAGCGCGGCGAGGTCGGCCCGGTCGTCCAGCCACAGGTCGGCGCCGCTGCCTTCGAGCGCGCGGCAGCTGGCCTCGACCGCCTCGTGCCACTGGCGGCCGGTCCAGCGCTTGGCGCGGATCTGGATGGAGCGCACCCCGGCGGCCGCCATCTCGGCCACCGCGGCGGCCACCGGCAGGGGTGCCAGGGCCATGGCGTCGGCGATGGCGTAGATCGGCCCCGGCTGCGGCCGCCCGCGAACGCTCATCCGGCCTGCGCTTGCCGCTTCACGAAGCCTTCCAGGAAGCGTGTCGAGAGCCGGCCGGCGATGAGCTCCGGATCGCGAAGGATCCGCTTGTGCAGCGGGATGGAGGTGTGGATGCCTTCGACCACGAAGAAGTCGAGGGCGCGCGACATGCGGGCGATGGCTTCCGGGCGGGTCCGGTCGTGAACGATCAGCTTGGCCACCAGCGAGTCGTAGTACGGCGGGATGACGTAGTCCTCGTAGGCGTGGGTATCGACGCGGGTGCCGGGCCCGCCGGGCGGGTGGAAGGTCTTGAGCTTGCCCGGGCTGGGCACGAACGTTTCGGGGTGCTCGGCGTTGATCCGGCATTCGATGGCATGGCCGCGCGCCGCAAGGCCGCTGGCCAGGGTCAGCGGCTGGCCGGCGGCCACCTGGATCTGCAGCTTCACCAGGTCGATGCCGGTCACCATCTCGGTGACCGGGTGCTCGACCTGGATGCGGGTGTTCATCTCCATGAAATAGTAGGAGCCGTCGGCGTCGAGGAGGAACTCGATGGTGCCGGCGTTTTCGTAGCGCACCGCCTCGCACAGGCGGACCGCCGCGGCGCCCATCTCCTCGCGCAGCTCGGGCGTCAGGGCCGGCGAGGGCGATTCCTCGATCAGCTTCTGGTGACGGCGCTGGATCGAGCACTCGCGCTCGCCCAGGTGGATCACCTTGCCGTGCAGGTCGCCGAAGACCTGGAACTCGATGTGCCGCGGCTCGACCAGGTACTTCTCGAGGTAGATCCTGCCGTCGCCGAAGGCCTTCTGGGCCTCCTCGCCGGCGGTCGCGAGCTGGCCCTCCATCTCGCTTTCCGCGGCGACGATGCGCATGCCGCGGCCGCCGCCCCCGGCCGCCGCCTTCAAGATCACCGGGTAGCCGATCTCGGCGGCCAGCGCGCGGGCCTCGTCGGCTCCGGCCAGCGGCTCGCGGCTGCCCGGCAGCACCGGCACGCCCGCGGCGGTCGCCGCCTGGCGGGCCTGCGCCTTGTCGCCCATGGCGCGGATGACCTCCGGTCGCGGACCGATCCAGGCCAGCCGGCATTCCTTCAACACCTCGGCGAAATGGGCGTTCTCGGCCAGGAAGCCGTAGCCGGGGTGCACGGCGTCGGCGCCGGTGATCTCGGCCGCCGAGATGATGCTCGAGATGTTGAGATAGCTGGCCGCCGACGGCGGCGGGCCGATGCACACGTCCTCGTCGGCGTAGGTCACGTGCAGGCTGTCGCGGTCCGCGGTGGAGCATACGGCGACCGTCTGGATGCCGAGCTCCCGGCATGCCTGGATGATCCGCAGGGCGATCTCGCCGCGGTTGGCGATGAGGATCTTCTTGAACATGCGTGGGCGTCAGCCGGCGGCGGGCTGCGGCTCGGCGTTACTGAGTGGCCTGGATGGCGAACAGCGGCTCCCCGAACTCGACCGCCTGGGCGTTTTGGGGATAGACCTCGACGACCGTGCCGTCGACGTCGCATTCGATCTCGTTCATCAGCTTCATCGCCTCGATGATACACATCACCTGCCCCCTGCGGACGCGCGATCCGATCTCGACGAACGGGCTGGCGTCCGGCGAGGGGGCGCGGTAGAAGGTGCCGACGATCGGGGAGGTGAGGATGTGTTGCTCCCGGGAGGCGCCAGCGGTACCGCCCGCCGTGCCGGCGGCGCCCGGGCTCGACGCCCCCGGCGCCGCCGCTTCCCCGGCATGCACGGGCAGCCCGGGGAGCGGCGCCGCGGCGGCCGCCGCCGGCAGCGGCAGGGCCGTCAGGCCGGGCTCGCCCGCCAGGCCGGCGAGGCCGGCGATACCGGAGCCGGGGGCGGCCGGCGACGACTGGCCGGCCGCGGCGGACGGCAAGCCGCCGGTGGCAGCGGGCGCGGGCGCGTAGCCATCGACCTTGAAGCGGAAGCCGGAGCGCTCGACCTCGAGGCCGGCCAGGCGATGGCGCGCCACCAGCTCGACCAGCTCCTTCATCTGCTCGAATGTCAACAATGCATCCCCCTCCGACTCGAACGGCTCAAAGCAGATCCTGTTCCAGCGCCAGGCGGGCCCGCCGCAGCTCGAAGCGAGCGCGGCCGTAGTTGCCGTCGGGTCCCAGCACCAGGAGCAGGTAGTAGTCCTGGGTCACCACGCTGACGATCAGCGTCAGGCGGTCGGTGAGCACCGACAGCTGCTGCACGTCGCCGACCGCCAGCTCGCGGTGGTTGTCGCCGATCGAGCGCGCCTGGGAGACGAGCTCCGCGGCCAGCACCTCGATGTCCAGGTCGGGGTCCGAGCTCACCGATTCGACCGGGATGCCGTCCTTGGCCACCAGCGACAACGCCAGAACGCCGCCGATGCGGTCGCTGATGCGGCTCAGCTGCTCAAGGAACATGAGGGCTCCTCGGCTGCCGCAGGCGCGCCAGGTAGCTTTGCAAGAGATACGCCCTGCGCACCTTGCGCGGGGCGTGCGGATCTTGGAGGCCGGCGAGCAACTGGGCGCTCAGAACGCCGGCGGACAATGCGGCCGGGACCGGTGCCGGGGCCCGCGGCGCTGCCTCCACCGGCTCGGAGGCCGGCGCCGGGGCGGCGGCCGAGACCGGCATGGCGGCCGGGGCCGCCGCAGAGACCGGGATCGGCTCGGAGGCCAGGGTCGGCTCGGAGGTCGGGGCCGATGGGGACGTCGGGGCCGGCGCGGAAGCTGGGGCCATCTCGGAGGTTGGTGCCACTTCGGAGGCCGGGGCCACTTCCGAGGTCGGGGCCAGTTCGGAGGGCGGGGCCGGCGCGGAGGTCAGGACCGGCGCGACCGGCGCAGGGACGGCGGGTGCCGGCGGGACCGGTGCCGGCGAGGCCGGCGAGGGGGCTGCCGCGGCGGGAGCCAGGAATGCCAGCCGGGACATCCCCTCCCGAGCCGCGGTATTGCCCGGCTCGCGGTGCAGCACCTCGGTAAAGATCCGTTCCGCCTCCTCGAGGTGTCCCTGTCGCATGTACAGCTCGGCCAGGGTGACGGTCGCGGCGGCGGCCATTGCCGGTGCCGGCAGCGACCGTGGCAGAGGCGCCACGTCGTGCGTGGCCGCCGCGGCGGGCTCGCCGGCCGTGGCCGGGTGCTCGGCGGCCGCCGCCGGGTGCTCGCCGGCGACAGCGGGCTCGCCCGCGGCGGCAGGCTCGCCCAGGGCGGCAACAACGGCGGCAGCCGGTTCTTCGGCGGCTCTCGCCGCGGTAGGCACCGCCGCGGCCGGCGTCGCCGTCGCCTTCTCCAGGGCGGCGGCGAGGTCCTCGAAGTAGAAGATCCGCCCCGTCGTGAAGCCCGCCAGGTAGAGCCTGCGGCTCTCTTCAGGCGCCGGGTCCGGGAAGGGCTCCGCGCCGTTGCCCTCGCTCCGCCCCCGCGGGAAGGGAGGGATGGCAGCGCCGGCAGCGCCGATCGTACCTGGAGCGCTGGCAGTGCTCGGGGCGCTGGGACTGTTTGAAGCGCTGGCAGTGCTTGGAGCGCTGGGAATGCTCGAAGTGCTCGGGCTGCTCGGAGCGCTCGCACTGCTTCCGATGCTCGGGATGCTTGGAGCCAGGGGCAGGGTCTCCGGCAGCACCCCGAGATCGAAGAGGTCGTCCTCGGCGGCGGCGGCGCGGGGAGGTGCCGCCGGCCCGAGGTCGAACACTTCGGCTGCCGGCGTCTCGGTAGGATCCATGCGCGACCTCTCTGCCGGCTCCTCCGGGCGCGGCCCATCCGCTTGCCGGGGAGGACGGCTCATCGCCACGACCCGCCGGCGCAGCTCTTCGATCTCCGGGTCGCTGTCGTTGAGCAGGCTGTAAAGATCGAGCCGCTGGCCCGCACGCTCGGGCTCGCTGGTCTCTAGGTAGGCCCGGACCAGCAGCTTGTTGGCCACCATCTGCGTCGCGTCCTGCTGGACGACGCGCTCGAGCACGCCGCGCGCCTTCTCGGCGTCGCCAAGCTCGAGCAGGCACCGCCCCTTCGCCACCAGCGCCGAGAGGTATCCAGGGTGCTCCTTGAGGCCGCTGTCCAGCACCTCCAGGGCGTCCTGGACCCGGCCCAGGTGGCGGTATTCCTCGGCGAGCTGCAGGAAGATCCGCGACGACGGGTCACCCTGCCAGCGTGTACGCAGCTGGGTGAGTCGATCCGGGAACCCGTCGCTCATGCAGCGCGGCCCCCGTGGGAGCCCCGGGGGCGGCGAGACAGGCGAGTCGAATCCAGGGCGGCGGGCAAAGTGGCCGCATTATAGCAGGCAAGGCCGGCCCGAAGGCCCTTTCCGCCAATGCCGGCCACTACTTAGAGCCCACCGCCCGCGGTGACCCGAGCCACGAAACAGGTGCCGGTAGCAGGCGAGCGAGGACTACTCGAAGCGTCCATCGGGTCGCCCCCCGCAACCCCTCGTTCCCCTTCCCTCCCCTCCGGGGGGGAAGGGGACGCCCCCTCCCCTTCGCTTCGGCTAACCGTTTCGTCTTCGGCGGGCGGCCCGCGGGACGGCCCGCCTGCTAGGGAGTGATCGTGATCGTGGTCGTGCCGCTGACCAGCGCGCCTCCGACGCCGGGCGACTGGGCGGTGACGGTGATCCCCGTGGTGCCGGCGGGCACCGAGGCGACGGTCAACGTGCTCGTGGCAGCGTGACCGGCATTCGGATCCGTCTGCGCGCTGGTCGGCTTCACGGTGCCGAGTGTGGTGGAGAAGATCACGAGAGCATTGTCGATCGGGACACCCTCGGCGTTGAGGACCAGGGCGGTCAACGTGATCTTGGCGTTCGAGGCGGTGGCCGAGATCTGCCCCGGACTCGCCGACACGGAGACGGACGCCGCGGCGTTGGGGTTCACTATCGCGATCATGGCCGTCGCGGTTTGCAGGGTTCCGTCCGCCGCCGCGGCAGTGGCAGTGACCGTGATCGAGGTCTGGTTGGTCAAGTCCGACGGCAGGACGGTCAGGGTATCCGTCGCCTCGCCGCTGGCGTTGGTCGCCTTGAACCCTCCCCTCGAGGCGAGGGTGCCCACGGTGGTAGTGAAGTTGACCTGCACCCCCGCCGCGGGTTGCCCCAAGGAGTCCCGCACCAGGGCGACCAGCTTCGGACTGCCTCCGATCGTCGAGATATTGGCCGGGATCGCCTGCAAGGTGATCGTCTTGGCGACGCCGCCGATCGTCACGTCCAGCTCGGCGGTTGTCATCACGTCGCCCGAAAAGGCACTCACCTTGGCGATGCCGGCGGTGCCATTGCCGGTCAGCGTCGACACCGCGTTGCCGTCGCTCTTCGTCGACGCGACGGTGGGATTGAACGAGCCCAGGGTGGTGGAGAACTGGACCTGGGCGCCGTTGTCCGGAGTGCCGTTGGGTTTGATCAGGGTGGCCGTCGCCGTTGCCGAGCCCCTGGGCGAGGGGATGGTCGTCGGGCTGACGCGCAGCGTCAGCGTCGAGCCCGAGGGAGCGACCGGGTTGGCCTTGCCGCAGCCGGCTATCGGAGCCAGCAGAGCGACCAGGGCGAGCAGGATCGAGACGGCGGACAGCGGCAGGAGGGCGCGGTGACTCATGGTCCCCAGTATACGAATGGGGGCGGCCGCCCGTCCAGGCGGCCGCCCCGGTCGATACCAGAACGAAACGAGCGGGGGGAGGGGTGATCCCCTTCCCCCCGAAGAATGGGCTTACATGCCCGGCACCTTGACCGCCTGGGTTGCCGGAGCGGAGGTGCCTCCCGCGTTGCTGACCACCAGCACCACGTTGTAGGTGCCGGCGACGGCGTAGGTGTGGGTGGGATTCTGCACGTTGCTCGTGAAGCCGTCGCCGAAGTTCCACTTCCAGCTCGTAGGGTTGCCCGTCGAGGTGTCGGTGAAGGAGACCGTGAAGCTCCCCGTCGGGACGGAGAACACGAACGACGCCGTCGGCGCCGCGGGCGGCGGGATGACGCAGTTGTTGGGGTAGCCGGGCGGGATGTAGGTGAAGCCGCCCGACAGGGTGGCGGTGCACGAGGTCAGGGTGTCGGTCACCACGACGTTGACGCTGGTCGGAACCTCCTGCGTGCCGGTGTTGTTCGGCCCGCAGGGGGCGGTCCCGAAGTTGCCGGTGAACGGCGGCACGGTGACCAGGAGGTCGGTCGACGTCGAGCCGTTGTTGACCGAGACACTCGCGGTGCCGAACTGCACCGTGTCCTCTCCGGGGATGAAGAAGGCGCCGTGGATGTCCGCGGGATAGCCGCCGGTCGGATCGTTGCGCGACGAGGTCACACTGACCACGCTCGGCTTCGGCACGACGTAGGTGAACGAGGGACCACCGCCGGTGTTGCTGTCGCCGTTGTTGATGTTGGTGACCAGGACCGGGCCGGTGATGTTGGAGCAGGCGCTGACGATCGGGATCCCCGACAGCACCTGGATCTCGGTGCCGCTGGTGGACAGCACCTGGGCGGCGACGCCGGCCAGCGAGACCGCCACCGGGTCCGCGAAGCCCTGGCCGAAGACGGTCACCTTGATCGGCTGGTTGAACTGCGTGATGGTCGGGCCGGCCGAGGTGACGATGACCTTCGAGCCGTACTTGAAGGCGGCGGCATCGATGGTCGCGAACCCGGAGGTGACGTTCTTGACCAGGATGCTCACCAGCTGGTTGGTGTTGTCCTGGCCGAAGCCGCGGGCGGGCGGCGTGACGACGATGATCTGGTTGCCGGTCACCGACTGGATCGTCGCCTCGATGCCGTTGAAGCTGGTGGCGCTGGCGCCGGCGCCGAAGAAGACCTGCACCGGGGCGACGAAGAACTCGCCGGTGATGGTGACCCGGGTGCCGCCGTCGTTGGTGCCCGAGGCCGGCGACACCGAGAAGATCTGCGGCTGCTGGACGCCGCCGCCGCCGGGCACGTAGGTGAAGGCGTTGGCCAGCGTCGCCGAGCCCGCCTGCGTGCCGCCGATGTTGTTGGTCACCGTGACGCTCACCTGCAGGGTCGAGCCCACCGGCACCGGCGAGGCGGACGGCGGCACGATGACCTGGATGGCGTTGGTCGAGACCGACTTGACGGGGGCGCTGCTGCCGCCGAAGGTCACCGAGACCGGCGCCAGGAAGCCGCCGCCGGAAATGGTCACCACGGTGCCGCCGGCGGGATCGCCGGTGTTGGGGAACAGCGAGTTGACGAAGAACGTGCCAGCCGAGGCGATGACCACGGTCGCGGCGCCGGGAGCGAACGTGCTGCCCTGAGGGCATCCAGCCGGGAGCGGCGAGGTGGAGCACGCAGTGGCGCTCACGGTGCCGGTGCCGGCGCTGGTGCCGGGGAAGAGCACCGCCTGCGCCTTGCCGTGGACCAGCTGCAGGTTGACGCTCTGGGCGCCGCTGCCCACGGCGTTGAACTCTCCAAGCGTCGTGGTCAGCGTCACCGGCGTGAGGTCGGGCGGGGGCGTGCCGTCCTGGACATTGACCGCGCTGACGTTGATCTTGCTGCCGGTGCTGGTGCCGATGGTCAGGTGGGACGGGTTCGCCGTCACCGTGATGCTGAACGTCGTCACCGGCGGCGGGACCTTGGGAGTGATCGGCGCCGATCCAGGCTCCGTCGGAGACTTCGTCGAGCACGCGTATGCAACCGCGATGGCGACCGCGGCGACTGCAGTCAGGAGGCGACGGTGATACCGGAACGATTTCATACCCATGCTCCTCGATGCCGTCGATCGCATCGCTCGCGTCGATCTCGTCATGGAACGAACTCGAATGTGAATGTTGCCGTCGGGGATTGGATCTTGTCGCCGGAGATGGTCTGGCCGAAGAACGTCACCATGGCATCGAGCACGATGATCGCCGTGCCGGTTTCGGTGTCGTGGCCCGGGTTGATCAGGTCGCCGAGCGGCGGGCTCAGCAGCTGGTCCTGGCGCACCACCGGCAGGTTGTTGATCACCCCGGTGCCGTTGACCGGCACCTCGACCGGGAAGCTGGCGATCAGCGGCGGCGGCACGCGCGTGCCGCTGTCCCGGCGCTTGTAGATCACCTGGTAGGAGGTGACCTCGACGTCCTCGAGTGCCGAGGGGGTGCCCGGGTTCGGGTCCTTCACCACGCTCTGCAGGGTGAAGGTGCCGATGATCACGCCGACCCCCTCGGACGCCACCACCGAGATCGCGCCGTTGGGGACGCCGGTGATGTTGCCGAAGGTCAGGACCACCGGCCCGGCGGTCTTGTCGGTCCGCGACCGGCAGCTGCCGGCGACCGGGAGGATGGCGACGAGGACGACCAGGACGACGGCCTTTCGCAGCTGGTTCACAGGTTTCATATCGGGCTCCGCAAATCTTCCGTCCGGGCTCGGGCGCTGATCAGATCTTGATCACGCGGGGCGTGATGAAGATCAACAGTTCGTCGTTGTTCTCGTCCCGCGACTTGTTCTTGAACAAGTGGCCGACGATCGGCAGGTTTGACAGGCCGGGGACGCGATCCTCGCTGACGTTGCTGGTCACCTTGTAGATGCCGCCGATGACCGCGGTGCCGCCGTCCCTGACCACCAGCCGCGTCCGCGCATCCTTGGTCGAGATCGGCGCGTTGGTGGCGCCGGCGATGAGCAGGCTCGTCACCGGCTCCTTCTTGGAGATGTTGATGTCCATGATGATGGTGCCTTCCGCCGTCACCTGGGGCGTGACCTCGAGGCGCAGCGTGGCGTTGATGAACTGCGTCGTCACCGTGTTGTTGGCGATGGTCTGGATGGGCAGCTGGATGCCGCTCTGGATGTAGGCCTGCTGGTTGTTGAGCGTCGCCACCTTGGGCGCCGACAGGATGTTGAGCAAGCCCTCGTGCTCGGCCGCCTGCAGCTGCAGGTCGAGGGTGAAGGTGTTGAGGACGTTGCCGAGGTCGAGCTTCAGGGAGCCGTTCTGCCCGCCGGTCAGCAGGTTGACGTTGCCGGGAGCGCTGGTGCCGCCCTGCGAACCGGCGGTGATGTTGTTGGGGAAGATCAGGCCGGTGGTGTTGCCGTGCGCGGCGTCGGCGACGGCATTGAAGCCCCACTGGATGCCGAGGCTGCGGCTGAAATCCTTGGTGGTCTCGATGATCCGGGCCTCGATCATCACCTGCGGCTCCGGCGTGTCGAGGTTCGACACCACCGCCAGCACGGCGTCGAGGAAGTCGGGCAGCTCCTTGATGATCAGGGTGTTGGTGCGCTCGTCGACGATGACGCTGCCGCGCTGGGTGAGCAGCCCGGCGGTGCCGTTGCGCAGCAGGTTCGCGACGTCATTGGCCTTGGCGTAGGAAAGCCGGCGCATCACGGTGCGCAGCGGGATGACCAGCGCCCGCGCCTGCGCCAGCTGCTGGCGGTCCTGGGCCTCCCGCTTCAACACGTCGTTGGGCGCGATGCGGATGACGTTGCCCTCCCGTTCGTAGCCCAGGTTGTTGATCTTCAGGACCTCTTCGAAGGCCTGGTCCCAGGGCACGTTCTCGAGCTCGGCGGTGACCGTGCCGTTGACGCCGGGCTGCACCACGATGTTGAGGCCGCTGATCTGGGCGAAGGTGCGCAGGACCTCGGTGACATCGGCGTTGGTGACCTTGAGGTCGATCGGCTCGCCGGTGTAGGCCTTCTGCTCGCCGGAGACGTCCCGCCCCAGCTTCTCCCCCGTCGTCGCTCCCGCCACGCGGCCGAGGTCCGCAGAGGGCTGCTGCAGGGACGTCGCCCCGGGGGCCACGTGCGGCAGGATCGCGGTCGAGGCGCCCTTGGCCTTGCCGGCCGGCGACGGTGCCGCGTCTTCCACTTCGACGCCGGCCGGGCGCCGGGCCGCCGCGACCTGCACGGGGGCCGGGGATCTCAGCGACAGGTCCGAGGGCGGGGCCGATGGCGACGACGGCGGCAGCGGCGCGGCAGCGGCGGCGACTCCCGTGCCCGCCGGCGCCGCGTCCGTGGTCGAGGTCCCCGCGCTCGCGGAAGCCGCGGCCGAGGCCGAAGCCCGGCTGGCCTTGCCGCGGCGCTTCGCCGGCGCCGGTGGTGCCGCCGCGGGAGGCGAGGACGGGGGCGCCGCGCTGGCCGCCTGCTGCTCCGCCGCCGGCGTGGCGGATCCGGCGCTGCCGGCCGCCGCGCCCGCCTGGTCCGCCGCGGACGGCGGGAAGCTCACCACCAGGGCCTGCGCAGCGCGTTCGATGCGCGGCACGACGTTCTGCTTGAGGTCGAAGACCACTCTCGCCACGCCCCTGGGGCCGGGCCTGAACTGCGCGACCCGCACCTGCTGCACCACGCCGGAGTGAACGGCCAGGGTCGAGCGCGAGCTGCGGTTGACCACTCCCGCGATGTCGACGACGAAGCGGCTGGGCTCGGTGAGCGCAAAGGTCGAGTAGGGGAATTCGCCGTCGCCGGAGATCCGGATCACCGTGCCGCCGCCGTCCGTGGAGACCACCTCGATCCCCTCGAGCCGGCTGGCCGGCGTGCCGGTGGGAGCGGGCGCCACCGCCGGCGCATCAGGCGTGCCGGCGCCGGCCGGCGTGGCCGGAGCCATCGGCATGGCGGGACTGGCAGGCGCCGGGGGCGCCGCCTGGGCTCTCGCCGGCTCCGCCGGCGCCGGCGCCGCGGCCGCGGACGGCTGCGGCGACGGTTGGGATGTCGGGGCCGCGGCGGCCGGCTGCGGCACCGGCTCGAACGCCAGCTTGGGCTTGACGGGCTCCTTGGTGTTGACGAGCTTGGCCTGGGTTTCGAGCGGCAGCAGGCGGATCTGCAGGTGCATGCCGTCGGCGGTGACCGAGTGCTCGACCTCGTGGCGGGTCGAGATCACCAGGCGCGTCATGGGACGGCTGCCCTCGGTCTCGCGCTGGACCTTGACCGACGACACCAGGCCGTCCTCGGGGCTGACGTCCTGCACGCGCGCCGAGGGCACCGCATTCGGCAGCTCCACCACCACCTTGCCTTCGGGATTGCGGTAGCTGGTCCAGACCAGGGGCGCGCTGGCCTCGAGGTCGACGAAGACCTCGGGAGCCCCCTCCCTGAGCTCCAGGGTGCGGATCTCGGTCGCCGCGGCGGCGGCGGCCGTCCCGGCCTGGGACCTGCCGCCGGCGACGGGCGCCGCCGACCCCTGCTCAGCCGCGGGACGGGCCTCGACCACGCGGGCCGGCTGGGACGACGTACAGCCGATCGCCGCAGCTAGGAACAACACCGCCGCGGCGATCAGTCGCTGCCAGCCGGCGCTCAGTCTGCTCATGACCACATCTCCCATGGCGTTCTCCCTTGCGGGACCCCCGCTAGCCGGGGTTCAACCTCATCACGACCTGTTCAAGCTCTTCACGACCTCGCGAAACGGTTTCAGGGCGGTCGGATCCTGCACGATCTGCTTGAAGACCACCTCGTTCTTGCCGATGCTCACCACATCGCCGTCGTAGAGCTGATCGCCTTCCTTGAGCAAGAAGCTCTTCTTCTGGTTGGACGCGTTCACCTGCGCGACGTAGCCGCGCGCGGTGCGGAAGATGCCCTTGAGGTCGATCTCGTCGATCAACAGGCCCGGGATGCCCTCCGGGCGGGGGCCGCGGAACTCGGGCCGGTCGGGTGCGATCAGCAGAGACTTGAACGGGTCGCGCCGGTTGCCGGGATCGTAGGTGAAGGAGTTGCCCTCCAGCACCGCCTCGTCGCCCTCGAGGATCTGGTCGATGTTGCCGGTGTCGGGCAGCGGCGAGCCGAGGGCCGGCGCCGCGCCCGCTGGGGCCTTCGCGCCCGCGGTACCGGGAGCCGGGGGTGCCGGGGACGTCGGCGACGCGGGGGCGGTGCCGGTGGCAGTGCCGGGCTTTGCCGGTGTCGCGGGCGAGGCGGCGGCGGGCGCTGCCGCCCCGGCCTTCGCGGCGCGGGCCTTGGCGCCGGCCTTGGCGGGCGGCTTGCCGCTGCCCTGGTTGCCGGTGCCGGTCGTGGACGGCTGCTGTCCCGTGGCCGCCAGCGCGGCCAGGAGGCACAGGATGGCGCCGCCGACTGCGGGAGGCAGGCGGCGCGGGCGGCGTGCGCTGTGGAAGATGCTCATCATTGATCCCCTGCCGACGGCTTCGGCGGCACGCCCCCCGCTCCCGGCGGCGGCTGCGGCAACCCGCGCTTCACCGGCTTGCCGAGGTCTGCGGCCGGCGCGTTCTGGTCGGGTTCCTTGTAGACGAAGGTCTTGGCCACGAACGTCGCGGCGATGGTGTGCGGATTGGTCTTGGTCGGCGTGAGGGCGTTGATCGTCAGGTCCTGGATGTTGATGATGCGCGAGAAGCGGCCGACCCGGTCGAACAGCAGCGCCAGGTTGTGGTACGTCCCGTCGAGGTCGACGCTGATCGGCCATTCGCTGTAGAACTCTTTGTCGTTGAGCGTGCCCGGCTTGAAGTCCTTCAAGTTGAAGTCGCCCTGCTCGGCGAGGCCGCGGATGCGCCGCAGCAGGTCGGGGGTGTTGCGGCGCGCCGGCAGGATGCGCAGCAGCTTGTCCAGCTCGAGCTCGAGCTGGTGGACCTCCTCGCGGAACTTGGGCAGCTGCTGCTGCGCGATCAGCCCTTCCTGCTTCTTGTGCTGCAGCTCCTCGAGGCGGTTCTCCTGCGCCTGGATGTCGTCCTTGATCGGCCCGATGTACTGCCAGTAGCCGAGCGCGAACAGCACACCACCGACGATCAGCCCCCAGCCCAGGCCGAAATACCAGGGCTTGCCCGTCAATCCCGATCCGATCTTGAGCGCCATGGGGCGGATCTCCCGCTAACGCGAGCTCGTGGTGGGCCCGGAGGGCGTGGATGTCGGCGGTTGGACAGGTCCCGGCGCGGCGCCGCCCATGGCCGGCGGCGGGACCGGCCCTGGCGTTCCCGGCGAGCCCGGCGCGGCGCCCGGCTTGGCGGTGCCCGGTGCCGCGCCCCCTTCTTCGGGCTTCTTCGGCGGCGCGAAGGAGTAGTCGAAGGTGACGAAGAACTTGTAGACGCCGTTGCCCTGCGCGCTGGTGTCCTTGAGCACCGGCTCCTTGAACTCCGGCACCTTGTCGAGGTTGTCCATGAAGTTGGCGACGGCGTTGGGATTGAAGGCCCGGCCCTCGATCTCGATCGAGCTGGCGTTCATCTTCAGGCGATCGAGCCACAGCAGCTCCGGCAGGGCGCGCGAGATGTAGTCCATCACCCGCACCGGTCCCCGCTGGTTGCTCTTGAGCTCGTTGATGACCGCGATCTTGTCGGCGAGGTTCTTCTTCTTGCGCTTGAAGTCCTCGACCTCCTTGATCACCGCCTGCAGCGCATCGACTTCCTTCTGCTCCTGCACCACCTCGTCCTGCTTCTCCTTGAGCTTGGTGTTCTGATACCACCAGTAGCCGGCAGCCGCGAGCACGCCGACGAAGGCGCCGACCAGGAGCATCCACATCGCGACGTCCTGGCTCGCGGCGCCCGGCGTCCTGGCCTTCCGCACCGCGGCCGGACGCTTGCCCTCGGAGAGGAGATTGATCTTGATCATGGCAAAAGTCCCCGCACTCGCCTCACCAGGCCGGCCGGACGATCCTCGCCGCTTTGGCCCGGAACCCGGGCAGCATCAGTCGCCGACCTTCCGGATGGCGAGGCCGACGGCCACCGCCATCATCGGCGCGATCGAATCGAGCCAGGCACGGTCGAAGACCCCTTCCTTGGCGTGCACCCGCCGCAGCGGGTCCATCAGCTCGGTCGGCACCTCGAAGCGCTCGCGCAGGATCTGCTGCAAGTTCGGAGTCAGCGCGCAGCCGCCGGAGAGCACCAGCTCGTCGACCGGACCTTCGGAGGAGGTCGCCGAGAAGAAATCGAAGGTTTTGCGGATCTCCGACGCCATCTCGCCGGAAACGGTGTCGAGCACCGGGCGGGCGTCGGCCAGGGTGTAGCGGTCGACGTTCTCGCCCCGCTTCAGGCTCTCGGCCTGGGCGAAGGCGAGGTTGAACTCGCGCTGCAGCGCCTCGGTGAACTGCTGGCCGCCGAACGAGATGTCGCGCCAGAAGACCGTGGTGCCGCGCGCCAGGATGTTGATGTTGGTGACGCCGGCCCCCATGTTGATCAGCGCCACCACCTTGCGCTGGTCGAGGTCGTAGTTGACCTCGTAGGCGTTCTGCACCGCGAAGGCGTCGACGTCGACGAGCGCCGCGGTCTTGCCCGTCTGGCTGATGACCGAAACGTAGTCGTTGACCTTGTCGCGCTTGACGGCCACCAGCAGGACGTCCATGTTGTCGCGCCCGGGCTCGCCTTCGGAGAGGATCTCGTAATCGAGGCGCACGTCGTTGATGTCGAAGGGGATGTACTGCTCCGCCTCCCACTGGATGGATTCCGCGAGCTCCTCGGCGGGCATCGCCGGCAGCGGGATCTTCTTGATGATCACGGAGTGGCCGGACACCGAGGTGCCGAAGTTGGCGTTCTTGACCCGGGTCTGGTCGTTGAGCTTGTGGATGGCGTCGACGACCAGCGAGGAGTCCATGATCGAGCCGTCGACGATCGCCTCCGGGGAAAGCAGCTCCACTCCAACCCGCTGGAGGTGGAACTCGCCAGCCTTCCGCTCGGTCAGCTCCACGAGCTTCACGGCAGAGCTGCCGATGTCTAGGCCCACGATTCCCTTCTTCCCACGCGAGAACAAGGCCACGTGCTGGACTCCCCCTATAAAGCCCTGCGTTCAACGCAAGTTAGAGGCACTTAGTTAAAGCTTCGCTGGAAGCTACCAGGAAAAAGTACCGGTGTCAAGGCACTCATGCATCCATCGCTATATTGAACAGTGTACGAACACTACACTAGACGAACCCCCGCCGCAAGTCCCTATGCCATTGAGCGACTTCGACTTAACCCGGCAGCGCCGAAGCCGTCCCGGCGCCGGGCTCGCCGGGATGTAAACGTTTGCTCTACCAAGGGGTCGATAGGAAGCCGCGGCGGTAACCAGGCGTCAATCGACGGCCGCGGGCGCGCCGCCGGCGCTGTCCGGTGCTGTGGTAAGATGCGCTGCTTCGCGCCGCGGCGCCTGCCGCGGATTGGCGCGAAAGAGCAAGAGAGAGGGACAGCATGGCCAAGCAATGCGACTTTTGCGGCAAGAGCACGGTGTTCGGCAAGAACGTGAGTCACGCGCACAACGTGACCTCGCGCACCTGGGAGCCGAACCTGCAGAGCGTCCGCGCCCTGATCGACGGCCGGGTGCGGCGTGTTGCGGTCTGCACCCGGTGCCTGCGCAGCGGCCGGGTGGTCAAGGCGCCGGCGCGCAAGTGGCAGCCGGAAGCGCCGGAAGCGGCGCCGGCATCTTCTTAGTTTCCATCGCCTGCGGAAACCCCACGCCGTGTAACTGGTGCCAGTAGCCGGGGGGAAGGGGACGCCCCCTCCCCTTCGCTTCGGCCATCGATCTCGTATCAGGAGCTCGCCTCGGCCTCGTTGCGCGCGCCCGAAACGTTCATCTGGCGGTCCACGCGCAGCACTCCCGGCACCGAACGCAGCTCGCGCAGCAGCTTCTCGAGCTGCTTTCGGTGCCGGAGCTCGCAGACGATGCTGATGGAAGCGCGGCCGGTCTCGTGGGTGTCCGCGCCGATCTGGGTGATGTTGCTGTCGGCCTTGGTGATGACCTCGGTCAGGCGGGCCAGCATGCCCGGCTGGTTCTCGGTCTCCAGCACCAATGACACCTGGTACAGGGTGTCGCGCTCGCGGTCCCACTGCACCTCGATCTCGCGCTCGGGGTTGTAGAGCAGGTTCTTGACGTTCGGGCAGTCCACCGAGTGGACCGAAACGCCGCGCCCGCGCGTGATGTAGCCGACGATCTCCTCGCCGGGCAGGGGGTTGCAGCACTTGGCCAGGTAGGCCAGCAGGTCGCCGTGCCCTTTGACGGTGATCGGCCCGGGACCGAAAGGCAGGATCTTGCTCACCGCCTGGCGGATCCGTCCCGTCTTCGCACCCGGCTCGACCAGCTGCTCGTCCCCGAGCACCCGCGCCAGCGCCTGGCGCGGCTCGACCTTGCCGAAGCCGATGCGGCTGTACAGGTCTTCCAGGTTCGCGATCCCTTCGTCGTGCAGGTAACCGGCGAGCGCCGGGCTGTCGATCACCTTCTTGTTCGCGATGCCGTACTTCCGCAGCTCCTTGTCGAGCAGCCGGCGCCCGATCTCGGTGGCGCGCTGTTTCTGCTGCGTGTTGAGCCAGTGCCGGATCTTCGACTTGGCGCGCGAGGTGGTGACGAAGTTGAGCCAGTCGCGGCTGGGGTTGCGGTTGGGATTGGTCAGGATCTCGACCATGTCGCCGTTGCCGAGCGCCGTGCGCAGCGGCACCAGCTTGCCGTTGATCCGCGAGCCGGCGCAGCGATGGCCGAGGTCGGTGTGCACGCGGTAGGCGAAGTCGAGCGGCGTGGCGCCGCGCGGGAACGACAGCACCTCGCCGCGCGGCGTGAACACGTAGACCTCGTCCGGATAGAGGTCCACCTTGAGCGCGGTGAGGAAGGTGCGGGGATCCTGGATCTCCTGCTGCCACTCGAGCAGCTGGCGCAGCCACAGGATGTTGCGATCGCTTTGGCGCGGCTCGGCCTTGCCCTCCTTGTAGCGCCAGTGCGCGGCGATGCCTTCTTCCGCGATCAGGTCCATCTCCCGGGTGCGCATCTGCACCTCGAAAGGCTGGCCTTCGTCGCCCACCATCGTGGTGTGCAACGACTGGTAGAAGTTGCGCTTCGGCATCGCGATGTAGTCCTTGAAGCGGCCCGGGATGGGGCGCCAGCTCTGGTGCACGACGCCGAGCGCGGCATAGGTGTCCTTGAGCGCCGGCGTGACGATGCGGAACGCCAGGTAGTCGTAGAGCTGCGAGATGTCGATGCCCTGGCGCCTCAGCTTCTCGTAGATCGAGTAGTAGCGCTTGACGCGGAAGCTGATCTCGGCGTCGATGCCGGCTTTCTCGAGGCTCTGCGCCAGGCTCTCGCGGATGCGCTGGATGGAGACCTCGGCGTGCTTCATCTTCTCGGCGATCTTCGAGTGGAGCTCGGCGAACTGGTGGGGATAGAGGTAGAAGAAGGCGAGGTCCTCGAGGTCGCCCTTGACCCGCGCCATCCCCAGCCGGTGGGCGATCGGCGCGTAGATCTCGAGCGTCTCGCGCGAGATGCGGCGGCGCGACTCGGCCGGCAGGTGCTCGAGCGTCTGCATGTTGTGCAGGCGGTCGGCGAGCTTGACCAGGATCACCCGGATGTCCTTGGCCGAAGCCAGGATCATCTTGCGGAAGGTTTCGGCCTGCGCGTCGGCCGCAGCGGTGCCTGTCGCCCGCCGCGGCTCAGGCGGCTCGTCGTCCGCGCCGGCCGCGGTGCCTGCAGCGGTGCCTGTCGCCTGGCGCTGCACTCGTCGCTGGTCGGCCGCGTTGCCTGTAGCGGTGCCTGTCGCCGGTCGCGGCACTCGTCGCTGGTCGGCCGCGTTGCCTGTAGCGGTGCCTGTCGCCGGTCGCGGCACTCGTTGCTGGTCGTCGCGGCGGACGTATTCGTGGCGGCTGATCTTGGTGACGCCGTCGACCAGCTCGGCGATCTCGAGCCCGAACTCGCTCTCCAGCACCTCGCGGGTGGTGAGCGTGTCCTCGAGCACGTCGTGCAGCAAGCCCACCGCCACGCAGGTCTGATCGAACTTGAGGTCCGCCAGCAGCCAGGCGACGTTGAGCGGGTGGATCAGGTAGGGCTCGCCGGAGCGCCGCACCTGGTCGCTGTGCATGGCCGAGGAGAAATCGTAGACGGCCCGAAGGAACTCGGGCTCGACCTTGCGCCCATGGCTTTCCAGGCACGAGACGATCTCTTCCAGGCGCACCATCCCGCGGGACGGCACCGGTGGCGCTAGCTTCCTGGTAGAGATCGGCGGCATACCTTGATTGCCCGATTGCCCGTCCGGGGCGGGCACTGTCAAGCGGAAAAACAAGTATAGGCGAACCGCTGTTCCAGCGCGCGTCCGCCGGCGGCGGCGGCGGCACGCCCGCCGGGGCGTGCGGAGCCAAGCACACCCCCTCGCAAGGGGCAGTGATCTAGCCGGGCGGGCGCCGGCGGGCTTCGATCAGGACGTCGATCTCGTCGGGCCGCGGGTTCACGAAGTCGAGCCGGATGCGGCCGTCGGCGGTCTCGGTGACGGTTGCCGGGATCGCGGTGGCGGTCAGCGACCAGCCCGCCGGCAACACCACGGCGTTGCGCGGCCGTCCGAAGCTGCGATCGAACACCAGGCGGTCCCCTTCCAGACGGTAGCTACGGGGGTCGGTGTAGGTCTCGGCGATGCGCAGGCGGGCGCTCTCGCCCTGGCGCAGCGGTGGGAAGTGAGCGATCACCACCTCGGTATCGGGCGCGATGTCGCCAGGTGCAGCGCCGCCCTCCGCGGCGACCTCGTGCAGCTCCTCGGCGGTGAGGCCGGCGTGCCGCAGCGCGTCGCCGCGCAGCGTCTCCACCCGCAGCGGCTCGCCGGTGTCGAGATTGCGGGCGGAGGGCGACGACGCGGCGCTGCCCTTGCGCACCACGTTGAGGTACTTGTCGGTGCCCGCGCGGCTCTCGGTGTAGTCGTGGTAGAGGTCGAACGCGTGGCTCTCCGGCTGCCGCAGGAAGTAGACGATGGTGCGGTCCTGGTGGGCGCGCTCGCGCAGCCGGTCGGCCCGCCGCTCGGGAGCGGCAGCAGGAGCCGTGGCGGCCGAAGGAGCGCTGGCGGAAGGAGCAGCCGCGCCGGACGCAGCGGTAGCCGTGGCACGACCAGCCGGGGTGGTGGCTGACGGGCCCGGGAGCGCCTGTGTGGCCCGGTCGGCAGCCGGCGGCGCCTGTACAGTCCGGTCGATGGTAGGGCTCGGCGGTGCGGCCCGGTCGCCGGCCGCCACCGGCGGCGACCCGGCAGCCGCCGGCGCGCCCGCGCCGGCCAGCCTCCTGGCTTCGAGCAGCAGCGCAGCGTCGTCGGGGCCGTTGTGCATGAAGCTCACCGCGATCCGCCCGTCGGGCTCGGACAGCACCTGCGAGGGGATGTTGCACGCCACCAGCTCGTAACCGGCCGGCAGGACGACGGCGTTGCGCCGGATCCCCAGCGACCGCGCGAAGACGATGCGGTCCGCACCCTTGCGGTAGTAGCTCTTGGCGTCCTTGTAGGTCTTCTCGATCAGCAACCGCACGCCGCCCTCGTCCGGCACTGGACGCGGCAGCCGGATGCGCAGGTAGCTGCCGTCGGGCGCCGCGTCCGGCAGGCCGCTCTGGCGCGCCGCGGTGCCGCTCACCACCTCGAAGCCGAGCGGCTTGCCGGTCGCGCGGTCGCGGACGCTCTCGCCGCTCGCCTCGCTGCCCTTGCGAATCGGATTGAAGTAGGCGGTGGCGCCGGCGCTGGTCGCCGTCACCTCGTAGAGGATGTGGAACTGCGCGCTGTCCGGCGCCAGCAGCTCGTAGCGCGTGTAGGCGTCCGCCTCCGTCTGGCTCTCGCGGCCCGCCGCCGCGCCAGGAGCGGCAGCCACCGGCCGCAGCGGCAGCAGCAGCAGGAGGAAACCCAACGACCTTGCAACCAGATCGCTGGGGTGCCGGCGGCCGGTCGCCAAGAGCGACTCTATCGCCGGCCCGACCGGCGGCGGCCGGCGGCGGCCCGCGGCGGCCGCGGCGTGGAGCCGGACGCCGGCTCCGCCCCCGCCGGCTTGGCCTGGGGGCGAGGCGAGGCCGCGGCGGTCTTGCCGCTGCCGCCGGCGGGCACGGACCTGCCGGCGGCCGCGCCGGCGCCGGACCTGGCGCCGGCCGGCTGGTTTCCGGACTCGCCGCGAATGCGCGACCTGGTGCCGAACATCTGCTCCCACAGCAGGGCGAACGGGCTCGCCACGTAGACCGAGGAATAGGTGCCGACGATGATGCCGACGGTCATCACGAAGGCGAAGCCGCGCAGCACGTCGCCGCCCAGGGCGAGCAGCGCCGCCACCGTCAGCATGGTGAGGCCGCCGGTCATGATGGTCCGCGACAGCGTCTGGTTGATGCTCTCGTTCATCACTTCGATGAGCGGCTTGCGCCGGTTCTTGCGCATGTTCTCGCGCACACGGTCGAAGATGACCACCGTGTCGTTGGTCGAGTAGCCGATGAGCGTCAGGAAGGCGGCGATGGTGGTCAGGTTGAACTCGAAGCGCATGACGATGAACAGCCCAAGGGTCACCAGCACGTCATGGATCGAGGCCATCACCGCGCCGATGCCGAAGCGCAGCTCGAAGCGCAGGCCGATGTAGATGAGCATGCCGATCAGCGACAGGGTCACCGCCCAGAAGCCCTGGCGGCGCAGCTCCTTGCCGATCTGCGGGCCGACGTTCTCGACCCCCAGCACCGCGTATTCGCCAAGGAATGCCCTGTCGCGCAGGGTCTCGAGGGCCGCCTTGTCGAGGCCCGGCGTGCGGGCCACCGCGTCCCAGTCGCGGAAGAGGCCCTCCTTGCGGCGCTCCTTGATCAGCGCATCGGCGATCGCGGCCTGCGGGCTCGCCGCCGGGCCGGCCGCCGCCGGCGCCGCCAGGGCCGGCGAAACGGTGCCGCCCAGCAGCTGCACCATGTCGTCGGCGCCGGCGGTGTTGAGATCGAGCTTGCCGGCCTGGCCCTGGTTGAAGTGGCGGTTGAGGGCGCCGACCACCCGCTCGCGGCTCCCCTCCTCCGATCCCTTGGTGACGGCGGTCTTGACGATGATCTGGTTCGCGGTTTCCTTGTCGAAGCGCTGGATCTCGGCGTCGCCCAGGCCCGCCGCCGCCAGCAGGCTGCGCAGCTGGTCGACCTGCGGCTTGTCGCGGAAGCGCAGGGTCAGCTGCGTGCCGCCGGCGAAGTCGATGCCGAGGTTGAAGTGGATGAAGAAAACGGCGAAGAAGAAGACCGCGATCAGGACCAGCGAGATGCTGATCCAGAACTTGCGGTACTTCATGAAGTCGATGTCGGTGTCGCCCAGCAGCCGCATGCCACGCTCCTTATGCTACTTCTGCTCGTCAGTGCCGCGTTTCCCAGCCGACCGATCGCATCCGCCCGCCCCGCTAGCGGGACACTAAATCGACAGCGTCGCCACCTTGCGGCGCGACAGCACCAGGTCGAAGATCCAGCGGCTGACGAAGACCGAGGTGTACAGCGATGCCAGCAAGCCGATGACCAGGGTCACCGCGAACCCCTTGATCGGGCCGGTGCCGAACTGGAACAGGAACATGGCCGAGATCAAGGTGGTCATGTGAGTGTCGATGATGGAGGTGAACGCCCGCTCGAAACCGTTGTCGATCGCCTTGCGCACGGTGAGCCCGGCGCGCAGCTCCTCGCGGATGCGCTCGAACACCAGCACGTTGGCGTCCACCGCCATGCCGATCGTCAGGATGACGCCGGCGATGCCCGGCAGCGTGAGCGTCGAATGGAACAGCCCCATGCCGCCGAACAGCAGCAGCACGTTGAGCACCAGCGCCGTGATCGCGTTGACGCCGCTCAGCCGGTAGTACAGCAGCATCACCAGCACCACCAGCGCGCTGCCGACGAGGCCGGCGCGTAGCCCTTCGTTGATCGAGTCGCGGCCCAGCGACGGGCCGACGGTGATCTCCTGGAGGTAGGTGATGCTGGCCGGCAGGGCGCCGGAGCGCAGCACCGTGGAGAGGTCCTCGACCTCCTTCTGCGTGAAGCTGCCCTCGATGATGCCCGAATCGCTGATGCGCGAGTTGATCCGCGGCGCCGAAACGATCTGGCCGTCGAGGACGATCGCCAGCCCGGAGCCGACGTGCTCGCCGGTCAGCGTCGAGAAGGACTTGGCGCCGTCCGGAGTGAGGCTGAACCCGACGATCGGCTGGTTCATGTTGCCGAGCTCCGGCCGGGCGTTGCGCAGGTCGCGGCCGGTCACGGTGCGGCGCCGCTCGACCGCGTAGAAGAGCGGTCCGGGAGCGCCGGCATCGCGTTCTCCGCGCTGCGCGGGCAGGACCTCGACGTCGTCCGGCACCTTGCCGCCGAAGTGCTGCAGGATCTCCTCGCGGCTGACCGGATGCGCGCCGTCCTTCGGATACACGGTGATGCGGAACTCGAGGAAAGCGGTGTTCTTGATCAGCTTGCGCACGCGCTCGAAGTCGTCGACTCCCGGCAGCTGCACGACGATGCGCTCGCCGCCGGCGGCCTGGATGACCGGCTCGGCGACGCCGTAGGCGTCGATGCGGTTGCGGATCGTCTGCACCGCCTGGTTGACCGACTGGTCGCGCAGCTTCGAGACGTCGCCGGGCAGCATGTCGAAGGTGATGCTGTCGGACTGCTCGCCGTGGTTGAAGCGCGACAGGGCGCGCTTGGCCGCGTCGAGCACCGTGATCTTGGCGTCCGGGGTCAGGCCGGAGACGGTGAACCTGGTGTCGCCGGTGCGCTGCGACTTGATCTCGAGCTTGCCCTGGGAGTCTTCCTTGACCTGCTGCACCAGGCGCGCCATGTCGCCGTCGGTCTCGGCGCGCAGCGCGTCCTCGGTATGGACCTGCAGCACCAGGTGCATCCCGCCCCGGAGGTCGAGGCCGAGGTTGATCTTCTGCTGCGGCGGGTAGGCGGCGCCGATCGCCGCCAGGACCGAGGCGAGGATCAGCAGCCCGCGCCAAAGCAGGTTGCGTTTCATGGGTTACCGCCTTTCTCCGCCTCCGGCTCGAGGCCGGTGATCGCCGATTTCGCGATCCTCACCTTCACGTTGTCGGCGATCTTGAGCACCACCGTCGGCCCGGTGACCGCCGCCACCTCGCCGTACAGGCCGCCGTTGGTGATCACGCGGTCGCCTTTCTTGAGGTTGTCGACGAGCTGCGCCAGGGCCTTCTGCCGCTTGCGCATCGGCAGCATGATCAGGACGTAGAACAGCGCGAAGATCAGCAGCAGGGGCGCGAACTGTCCGATCTGCGTCAACGGGTTGGAAGCGTTCATGAGTCGTGTTCTCGGCAAGCCGGTCGAGCCTGGCGGCCTGCGTCAGGGCTCCTCTGCTCTTGGGGATCGGGGTGATGCGGGCCGGCCCCGGACGGATGTTTTCTGGGTGCTCTGGACGCCTTTGGGTGCCTCTGGACGGCGAGAGGCGTGGCTGGCCTGGCCGCCAGAGCCAGGGGCGAGCCGCGCCGCCAGGTCCGCCAGCGCACCGAGGGCGATAGCTTGCCGGAGCTCGGCCATAAAGTCAAGGTAATACCGGAGGTTGTGCAGCGTCGCGAGCACCGGGCCGGTGAGCTCGCCGGCGCGCATGAGATGGTGCAGGAAGGCGCGCGACAGCCGGGTGCAGCAGGGGCAGCCGCATTCGGGATCGAGCGGGAGCGGATCGTCGCGGAAGCGGGCGTGGCGAATCTTGATCACCCCGGAGCGGGTGAACAGGACGCCATGCCGGGCGTTGCGGGCGGGCAGCACGCAATCGAACAGGTCGATGCCGTGCATCGCCGCGTGCAGCATGTCGGCCGGGTAGCCGACTCCCATCAGGTAACGCGGCCGCTCGGCGGGCAGCGCCGCGGCGGTCTGCTCGACCACCGCCCGGCGCTCGGCCGGCGGCTCGCCGACGCTGACGCCGCCGATGGCGTAGCCGTCGAAGTCGAGCTCCGCCAGCTCGCCGGCGGCGCGCTGCCGGAGGTCGCCGAAGACGCCGCCCTGGACGATGCCGAAGAGGCCGCCGCCCGCGGCACCGCGCCAGGCGGCGCGCGCCCGGCGCGCCCATCCCAGGGTGCGCTCCCACGAGGCGGCAGCCTGCTCGCGGCTGACGGGCCAGGGGAGGCACTCGTCCAGGGTCATGGCGACGTCGACCCCCAGCCGCTCCTGCCAGGCGACCACCGTTTCCGGGGTGAACCGCCAGGCCGAACCGTCGAGGTGGCTGCGGAAGGTGACGCCGTCGTCATCGACGGTGCGCAGGTGCCCCAGGCTATAGACCTGGAAGCCGCCGCTGTCGGTGAGCAGCGGACCGCTCCAGCCGGTGAAGCGGTGAAGGCCGCCCAGCCGCTCGATGGCGTCGATGCCCGGCCGCAGCGCCAGGTGATAGAGGTTGGCGAGAAGGATCGGCGCGCCGGCGGCGGCCAGCTCCTGGGGCGTCACTCCCTTGACGGCACCCAGGGTGCCGACCGGCATGAAGGCCGGCGTCTCGACGGTGCCGTGGGGAGTGACGAGCCGGCCGCGGCGGGCAGCGGGCCAGCCGCCCACCAGGGCGCCGGCGGGAGGGCCGGAGATCGCGGGGAGGATTTCGAAGGCGAGCCGGCCGGGGCTGCTCAGGGCCGGGCCTTGGCATCCTTGCCGAGGTCGACGATCCTGTTCTCGACCCCGGGGGGGAGCTGCAGGGCGAAGCGGTCCGCGGGGAGCGGCGGATTCCACTGGAAATCCTTGAAGTCGTAGCTGGTGGAGTCGCCGTCCGCCTCCTGGTATTCGAGGTGGTTGGGGAAGAAGCGCTCGGAGTCGATGTCGACTCGCATCGACTTGATGCGTTTCTTGATGCGCTCGTAGCGGGGAAGCAGCTTCAGGCGATAGGGATCGCCCTTCTGCTTGGGCAGCGTGAGCTCGACCGTGAAGTACTCGAGCAGCGTGTCCATGCTGCCGGAAGCGCCGAGGAACTTGAAGACCTGGCTGGAATAGCGTCCGATCTTCAAGGTTTCCGCGCGCTTCAGATCGCGGTACCAGGTCGTCATCTCGCTGCCGCGGATGACCACCGTGATCGGTTTTGGAGCCTGGTACTCCCAACGCACACGGTCGGGAGCGGCATACGAGAAGGTGCCGGTCGAATCCTCGGGTGCCACCAGCATGGAGCTCACCCGGTGCTGGACGAAGCGGGCCTCGATGGTCCGGACCTCCTTCTGCTGCAGCTTCACGCGATCGAGCAGCGCCTGCAGGCGGTCGGCGCCCGAGAGCCCGGGGGCCATCGGGTCGGGGAGCTGGCCGCGGTGCACGGCCGCCGCGGACCGCGTTGCGAGCGTCGGGAGCGTGGCGAAGATCGCAACCAGGGCCACCAGGGCAAGCCGCGGGAGCAGTCCGAGCGGGAGCGTCCCGGCCTTGGCGCGTCGATGAGGATGGGCGTGTGTCATGGTGGCTCTCCGCGGTTGCCCGGACCTTTGATCGTAGCCCTCTCGTCCCCCTGGCGCAAGTTGGCAGGCACGCATGCACGCGGGAAAACCCAGTGTACTGCGTCGTAAATCCAGTGTCCCAGCCGCCGAGTCATCCGCGTTCCCGGCCAGGCGCGCCGACACAGGCATAGTCGAAGCTATGTCGAGGAGGCGCAACGCCGCCGGGGGCGCGGAGGGCCGGCGGATGGGATGCGGGATTTACGACGCAGTGCACCAGGGCGTACCGCGGTTGACAGCCCCCCGGTCGGATGCTAGCTTCGCGCCCTCTGACCGGCCCCCCATGGGTCCGCCGCCCGGGAGTATGCAATGCCTGAGCTGAAGCTGGGAGTCAAGCACGAGTGCTTCAATTGCGGCACCAAGTTCTACGACCTCGGGAAATCCGAGGCGATCTGCCCTAAGTGCGGGTCCGACCAGAAGAACGCCGCACAGGCCGAGTCGCCGGCCGCCTCCCAGGCTTCGCGCCGCAAGCGCAAGGCCGAGATCGTCAAGCCGATCGAGGTCGAGGAAGAGGAAACGATCGAGGCGGCACCGGACGACGAGCTCGACGCTCCTGAGCTCGAGGGCGCCGAGATCGAGGAAGTCGAAGAGGACATCGACGACGAAGACTGATGCCTCGTCGCCGAGATCCCTGGTCGCCCTGGGGCTTGGCGGCAACCTGGGCCGCCCCGGCGAGATCGAGGCGGTCCTGCGGCGGGCGTTCGAGCTGTTGCGCGACACCCTTGGCGACCTGCGCGTCGCCTCGCTCTACCGCGGCCCGGCGGTCTCACCCCTGGTCCAGCCTGCCTTCTGGAACACCGCCGCCGTCGGCAGCACCACCCTGTCGCCCGAAGCGGTGCTCGCCTTCGCCAAGGCCCTCGAGATGGCGGCCGGCCGCCGGCCGGGACCGCGGCTCGGACCGCGCCCCCTGGACGTCGACCTGCTGCTCTACGACGACCGGCGCTCGGCGGCGCCCGAGCTGACCCTTCCCCATCCCCGTCTCGCCGAGCGCCGGTTCGTCCTGGCGCCGCTGGCCGAGATCGCGCCGGACCTGCCGATCCCCGCCCTCGGCGCATCGCCGGCAGAGCTGCTGCGGCGGCTCCCTGCCACCGCGCCGCCGGTCGAGCGTCTGGCCTGGGGCGGCGGCGGCGGCACCTCGGCATGCCCGGATTCCCCCCAGGCGCCGGCGCGGCGGCGCGGGGCCGGCAAGACCTGAACCGGCGGCGCCCGACGACGATGCTGGCCGACGCCCTGCTCCTGTTCGTGTTGCTGGCCGCCTGGGGAGCCCAGGCCACCGTGCCGTGGCGGCTGGCGGGAGAGGCGGCCGCGGCGCCCGCGGCCGGCGGCGAGGGTCAGCCCCGGGGCGGCCGGCGCCGCCGCCTGTGGCGCTTCGCCGGCCTGCCGCTCGCCCTGGCCGGCCTGGTGGCGGCCTACGCGCTGGCCAACCGCAACCCCGACGCCGCCGTCGCCGTTCCCCTGGTGCCCATGCGTGCGACCTACCCGGGCGCCGCGCTCCTGGTGCTGGTCCCGGCGCTGCTCGCCGTGGCGCTGCTCGGCGGGCTGGCCGGAGACCGGCTCGGGCCTGCCGGCGAGCGGCTCGCCGCCGCCGTCGGGCTGGCTGCCTGCATCGCCGCCGCCTGGGCGGGCGAGCTGCTGCGCATCGGCGAGGGACCCTACGGTTCGGAGACCGCGCTGGCGCTCCTCGTCGGCTGCCGCCTGGTGCTGACGCTCGCCGCCGGCGAGCTGCTGACGTCGGGGCGCCCGCGCTGGGCGGCGGCCGGCGGCATCGCTCTTCTCGCCTACCTGCCGCTGCTGCCTCCCGAGCTGCGCGGCGTCCTCTGGGGGCAGGGATTGCAGCTGACCTGCCTGGCGGGGGCGCTGCTGCTGCTCCTGGCTCGCTGGCTGCCGGGAGCCCTGCGGCCGCCGGCGCTCGCCGCGGGCCTGCTGCTGGCCGCCGTCGTGCTCACCCAGGCCGGGCACGCCTCGCAAGCCATCGCCCCGGGCGTCGATGTCCAGGAGCTGCCGGTCCTCCGCTAAAAACCCCCCATAGCGAGCGGGCGTTCGGGGGTGAGCGGTAGGGGCGCGGAGCAAGCTGTCGGAGGACGCCTGGTGGCATGCCGCTACACCGGGTCCCCGTGGACGAACACCCGCGAGCGCGGCATCTCCTCCTCGACGGCGCGCAGCACCCGCACCATCAGGTCGTGCGCGGCGACGAAGGAGGTTTGCCGCGGGATCTCGAGGTGGAAGGAAATGAAGGTCCTGCCGCCGCTGCGGCGGGTCTGCAGGCCATGCATGCCTGCCGCCTGCGGGGCGAAGGCAGCCACCACCGCCTCGATGCGGCGCAGGTCGGCGGGCGGCAGGCCGCGGTCGGAGAGGCCGCCGACCGCTTCGAGGATGAGCCCGGCGGCGTTGCGGAAGACGTAGGCGGCCACCAGCAGGGCCACCAGGGGGTCGATCGGCGCCCAGCCGGTCCAGCGCGCCACCGCCAGCGCCGCCAGCGCCGACGCGTTGATCCAGACGTCGGTGCGGAAATGCTTGCTGTCGGCTCGCAGGGCCGGGCTGCCCGATTGCTGGGCCGCCCGCTCGAGGCGCGGCGTGACCAGGATGCCCAGCAGCAGCGACGCGGACAGCACCGCCATGCCGAGGCTGGTCTGGTGCGGCAGCTCGAGCGAGACCAGCCGCTCGACGCCGGCCCACACCAGGCTGGCGGCGGCACCGAGCAGGAACAACCCCTGGCCCAGCATCGCCAGGTCCTCGTACTTGCCGTGCCCGAAGGCGTGGTCCGAGTCGGGCGGCGCGGCCCCCCGCCGCCGGGCGAAGAAGCTGGCGCTGTAGACGAAGCAGTCGATCAGCGAGTCGAGGGCGGCCGAGCCCAGGGCCAGCGAGCCGGTCACCAGGGCCCCGGCCACCTTGAGCGCCACCAGGAAGAGGCTCGACGCCAGCGGCAGCGCCGGCGCCCAGCGGCGGTCCAGCCCCCGTGCCTCGGCCGTGGTCACCCCGGGTACTTTGTCAGCAATGCCCTGGCCTTGGCGACCGCGTCCTCGCCTTCGACCTCGCCTTCGGGGCGGTCCGGACCCGGTGTCCGCTCCACCACCCGCCGCAGCAGCTGGCGAGCCTCGGCCGCGTGGGCGGGCTGGTACTGCAGCAGGGCATCGGCCAGGAAGACCGCGTTCAGGGGATAGTCGGGCGCCAGGGCCACCGCCCGCCGCAGCTCCGCCACCGCCTTGTCGCGGTCCACCCAGCCGGTGAGGAAGGGTACCTTGGGCGCCAGGGTGTGGAGGCGCCCCAGCAGGCGGTGCCCGCCGGCATACTCGAAACGCTCGTCGATGGCGATGACGATCTCGGAGTAGCGCCGCAAGCGGTCCCCCACCCCCTGCCGAGCGGCGGCGAGACGGCCGAAATTGTCGCCCCACAGGCCCCAGTGGATGCCGGCCCAAAGATGGAGCGGCGCCGCCTCGGGGATGCCGGCAAGCGCCCTGGCGGCCGCCACCGGGGCCATGGCGTCCAGGCGCTCGCGGCCGCCGGCGTGGCGGGCGAGCCGATCGAGCCCCGCCTCGGCCACCGTGCGGGCGGGACCGAACACCTCCTGCTTCTGCTCCTTGGTGATGGCCACGAACTCGCCCCGGAAATGCAGGGCGCGCAGCAGCTTCCAGCAGGTTTCCAGGCGCTCCGGCTGGGCCTTCAGCGCCTCCTGGTAGGCGGCGATCGCCTCGCCGATCGGCACCGGGCTGGCGTGCGCCCCGACGTGTCCCTCGGCGCGGCGGGCCCAGGCCGCGTCGCCCCTGGCGATGGCCGCGTCGGCCGCGGGCGCGGGCGGGGTGTTCTTGACCGCCGCGCCGGGCGAGGGCTGGGCGGCGGCGGCCCCGGCTTGCAGCGCGGCGGCCGCGGCCGCCGGCAGCAGGAGCGCGAGCGGAGCGGCGACGGCCAGGCGAAGGGTGGCGCGGCGGGTGGGAGCATGCGGCATGGGTCTTGCCTCCTGGGGAAGGTGACCGGCGGCGCCGGCGCGCATCGCGCAACCGCCGCGGCGGAGGATTCTGCCACAGGCCCGGCGCGCTCCCCATCTCGCGGGCGGCGGCCGGTGGTCGCGGTATCATCAGTTCCATGACGACCGGACCCGACAAATCGCGGCTGCCGCTCTTCCCCCTGGAAGACGTGGTTCACTTCCCCCGCACCGAGCTCAAGCTGCACGTCGTCGAGCCGTCTTGTCGCCGGCTGGTGCGCGACGTCATCGAGCGGGACGAGGACTCGCGCTGGATCGGCGTCGTGCTGCTCAAACCGGGCCCGACCCTGGACGCCGCCGGCCTCCCCGAGGTCTTCCCGGGCGGCACCGCCAGCCGGCTGCTCGACGCCGAGCTGCTGCCGGACGGCTGCTCGAACATCGTCCTGCACGGCGACTTCCGATTCAAGCTGCAGCGCGAGGTGGCCGATCAGCCCTATCGCCAGGCGCTGGTCGAGCCGGTCGAGGAACCCTGGTTGAACGAGCGCGACGCCGGCGTCGTGGCGGTGCGCGGCGGCATCCTGACGCTGCTGCACGGCCTGGCGGCGGAGCTCGGCGAGCGCTTCCCGTTCCGCGAGGACGACATCGACGAGATCGGCCAGGGCTGCGGCTTCGAGGAGCTGGTCAACCGCATCGCCGCCGAGATCGACGTGCCGCCGCTGCGCAAGCAGGCGCTGCTGCAAGAGGCGCTGCCCGACCGCGGGCTGTCGGTCCTGTCGATCCTGCGCAGCCGCCAGCTGGTGGTCGACCGCCTGCGGCCTTTCCGCCACCTGGCGGCGAATAATCATCTGAATTAGCGTGCTCTCGATCCGCGACCCGGTCCACGGTTTCATTCGCGCGGACCCGCTGGAAGCGGCGCTGATCGCCAGCCGCCCCTTCCAGCGCCTGCGCTTCATCCACCAGCTCGGCTTCACCTTCCTGGTCTTCCCCGGCGCCGAGCACAGCCGCTTCAGCCATGCCCTCGGCGCCATGCACCTGGCCGGCCGGGTCTACGACGCGCTGTGCGCCAAGGGCGAGGGCCTGCTGCCGGCGGGCGCATCGGCGCCGGAACGGCGGCTGGTGCGGGCCGCCGCGCTGCTGCACGACCTCGGTCACGCGCCGTTCAGCCACTCGGCCGAGGAGCTGTTCGAGCACGCGATCGACCACGAGGAAATGACCCGGCGGCTGATCACCACGCCCGAGATCGCGGACGCCTTCGAGCGCCACGGCGAGGGCCTCACCGCCGGCGACGTCATCCGCCTGCTCGCCGGCTCCCCCGACCCGCGCGCCTCGGCCAGCCGCCGGCTGCTGGCTCAGGTCATCTCGGGCGAGCTCGACGTCGACAAGATGGACTACCTGCTGCGCGACGGCCTTTACTGCGGCGTGCGCTACGGCAGCTACGACCTCGAGCGGCTGCTCGACACCATCCAGCCGCTCGCGGACCCGGAGAGCGGCGTGTGGGGGATCGGCGTCGAGGAGGGAGGGGTGCACGCCCTCGAGGCGCTGGTGATGGCGCGCTATTACATGTTCACCCAGGTCTACTTCAACGTCACCGGCAAGGCGCTCGAGCTGCACTTCAACGCCTGGCTCGAGGAGAGCGGCTGCCGCTGGGCCGCCGACCCCGACCGCTTCCTCGCCGAAGACGACGTCTCGACCTGGACGACGATGCGCCGCTCGCCGAGCCTGCATGCCCGCGCGGTCGTGGCGCGCGAGCACTTCCCGCTGGCGTTCGAGACGCGCGAGCACCTGAGCCGCGAGGAGAAGGACCGCTTCGAGGATCTGCTCCCCGGGCTGGTCGAGCGCTTCGGCGGCGGCAACCTGCTGTTCTCCAACTCGGCCAAGGACCCGCACCGGATGGGCAAGAGCCGCATCCGCGTCCTGGTGCGGCGTTTCGACGGCTCGCTCGAGCCGATGGAGAGGGCCAGCCAGTTCATCCGCCACCTGGCGCGCATCGACCGCTACCGCGTGTACACAAAGGCGCCGTTGCGCGAGGCGGTCGCCGCGGCCCTGCGGGAGCGCTGGGAATGATCGTGGGCGCGGCGTTTCGTGCTCAGGAAACGAGATCGGCGAGCGCCCGGGCGAGGTCCGGGAAACGGAAGCGGTAGCCGGCGGCGAGCAGGCGGCGAGGGAGGGCGCGCTGGCTGCGGAGCAGGGCGGCGTCCGCCAGCTCGCCGACCGCCAGGCGGAGGAGAGGCGCGGGGACGGGCAGGAGGCTGGGGCGATGGAGCTGGCGCCCCAACGCCCGGGCGAAGTCGCGGCTGGTGACCGGCTGGGGCGCGCAGAGATTGAATGGACCGCTCGCCGCCGGGGTCGCGAGCAAAAAGAGGATGGCCCCCACCTCGTCGTCCCGGTGGATCCATGGGAACCACTGGCCGCCGCCGCCAAGCGGCCCGCCGATACCGAGGCGGAAGGGCGGCAGCAGCTTCGCCAGCGCCCCGCCGGCGGGGTCGAGCACCACGCCGGTGCGCAGCACGGCCCGGCGCACGCCGAGCGCCTCGACCGCCGCGCTGGAAGCCTCCCAGGCGACCGACACCTCGCCCAGGAAGTCCGCCCCCGAAGGATGGTCCTCGCCGATCTCCCGATCGCCGGAGTCGCCGTAGTAGCCGACCCCTGAGGCCTGCAGCACGACGGCGGGAGCGCGCCCGGCCGCGGCAGCCAGGCGCACCGCTTCGACCACCGCCTGCCCGGCGTCCACGCGGCTGTCGCGGATGCGGCGCTTGCGCTCGGCGTTCCAGCGCCCGGCGGCGATCCCCTCCCCCGCCAGGTTGAGCACCGCCGACCCGGCCGCGAGCAGGGGCTCCCAGCCCGCGGCCGTGCGGCCGTCCCAGCGCGCCGCGCGCACGCCGGCCGGCAGCCCCCGCACGCGCTCGGGGTCGCGCGACAGCACGATGACCTCGTGGCCCTCGGCCGCCAGGCACGCCGCGACCGCCCTGCCGATGAGCCCCGAACCGCCGGCGATCACCACCCGCATGGCCACCCCCTTCCGGGGGCCATCGTACGCCACGCGCCCGGCATGCGCCGGCGCTCTCTCACCACTCGACGGCCAGGCGCAGCCGGACGTCGCGCCGCTGGTCGCGGTAGAAGAGGCACCCCTCGCGGCGGCCGTGAAGGTAGAGGTCGCGGAGGATCTCGACGTCGTGGCGGCAGTAGTCCTCGACCAGGTCCAGGCGCCCCTGCTTGACCCACTCGAGGGACTGCAGGCCGTCGGCGGACTTGCCGAGGCCCAGGGTGTCGAGAGCCAGACGCCCCATGCCGACGCGGAAGCCGAGGCGCCGGTGGACATCCTCCAGCAGGTCCAGGGTCGGCAGGGTGCGGCAGTAGTCCTCGCCGGTGTAGCCGGCCAGGACCCCGAAGTCGAAACGCTTGACGTTGAAGCCCACCACCAGCGTCGCCTGCCGCAGCGCCGCGGCCAGCTCGGGGACCTGGCGCTCGCCGAAGGCGGCAAACCGCCCCTCCTCGAGGAAGCAGGCGACCGCGATCGCCACGCCCATGCGATGGCAGTTCCCGAAACCCCCCACGTCCGCGGCCGAGCGCAGCGTCTCGACGTCGAAGAGCACGGTCCGGGGAAGCTCGCGATGGCGCCGCGCTTGCTCGGAAGAGAGCCATGGCGACGCGGGCACCCTCGCCGGAGCCTCCGCATCCAGCCCGGCGCCCGGGATGGGCGGCAGCCGTGCCCGGGACCAGGAATCGGGGGCGGGAAGCCCCGCGGGGAAGTCGGCCACCGCGGCAGGAAGACGCGAGGCGGCAGGGATCTCCACCAGCGCCGTGGCCGCAGCAGCGTACGCGGCGGTTTCGACCGCCGGGGCGTGCGCTTGCGGCAGCAGGGGCACCGGTGCGATCGCCGGCACCGCCGCCTGCTCGCTCCCCAGCAGCAGGCGCAGCACGCGCATCGCTCCCGCCTTGTCGAGCGGCCGATTGCCGTTGCCGCACTTCGGCGACTGGATGCAGGATGGGCAGCCGCTCTCGCAGGGACAGCCGGCGATCAGCTGCAGCACCCGTTCGAGCAGGCCGGCCAGGTCCTCGTGGCCGCGCGCCGCGATGCCCACGCCGCCGGGGTGGCCGTCGTAGATGAACACCGCGCCGCACCCCACCTGCGGATGGAAGGGATAGGAGATGCCGCCAATGTCGCCGCGGTCGCACAGCGCCAGCAGGGGAAACAGCGAGATGGCGGCGTGCTCGCTGGCGTGCAGCGCGCCGAGGAAGTGCTCGCCGGCGCGGCGCAGGGTCTCCTCGAAATGGCGCGGCACCTGCCACCACAGGCCGACGGTCTCGAACTCGACGGGTGGCAGGTCCAGCGGGGTCTGATCGATGGTTTCCTGGCCATGTACGCGCTTGCGCTCGAATCCCACCACCCACTCGGTGACCTTGAGGCGCCCCAGCCAGGCGCGGAGCGGCCCGGCCGGCGCCCCGGCCGCCACCGCCGCGGCCGCCCCGGCTTCCACCGCCGCGACCGCCCCGGCCGCAGCCGGCGCGACCGCCGCTGCGTCCGCCGCCGGCCGCAGCACTTCGAGGATCTCGGTCTGCTTCTCGGTCAGCGGCGTGGTGTAGTAGTCGAGGTCGGCGGCGACGGCGCGCACCCGCCGCTCCTCGCGCTCCAGCGCTTCGACCAGGTACTGCCGCCCGGCGTGCAGGTAGACCGCCCCCGGGTGGCACTCGTGCAGGGCGCGGACGGCGTCGACGGTGCCGATCAGGCGGCCCCCGCCGCCATCGCCGTTGGCGCCGGCGAGGATGGCGAAGGTGTTGCCGGTGCCGCGCAGGTTGATCAGCCGCTGCGGCGAGCGCCGCAGGCAGAAGATCTCGCCGGCCTGCTCCGCCGCCTCCCCCAGCGCCGCCGACTCCCCCGGCGCCACCGCCGCCCCGGGCGCCGCCGACTCCCCCGCCGCCGCCGCCGCGGCCGGAGCGCCGGCCCCTGCCGACCCCGCGTCCGTCGCCGCGCTGCCGGCGGCAGCGGACCCGGCCTCAGGCGGCCCGCCGCCGGCACCGCGCCAAGCGGGCGCCGCGACCATGAGGTGCCCCTGGCGCAGCAGCCCGTCGAGGCTGGCCTGGTGGCGCTCGATGTAGGAGCGGTCCTGCCGCGGCGCGAGCGGCATCTCGGCGGCGGCGCATACCAAGTGCCCGCGGGCGACCTGCTGGTTGCCCGGATCGACCACCAGGCGCTCGCAGGGCCGCTCGAGGAACTGCTCCGGGTGGTCGAGGAAGTACTGGTCGAGCGCGTCCGGCATCGCCACCATCACGGTGATCGACTCGCGTCCGTCCCGCCCGACCCGGCCGGAGCGCTGCCAGGTGGCCATCATGCTGCCCGGGTAGCCGACCAGGATGCAGGCGTCCAGGCCGCCGACGTCGATCCCCATCTCGAGCGCCGAGGTCGAGATCACCCCGTCGAGGGTGCCGGCGAACAGCGCGCGCTCGACATCGCGGCGCTCCTCCGGCAGGAAGCCGGCGCGGTAGGAGGCCACCCGCGACGCCAGCCCGGGCTCCTGCCGGCGCAGCCAGGAGTACAGCAGCTCGGTGATGCGCCGCGCCTTGGTGAAGACGATGGTCTTGAGCCCGGCGTCGAGGCAGCGGACGAACAGCCGCAGGGCCGCCGTGTAGGGAGACCCGTCCGGCCGCACCAGCAGCAGGTGCCGGCCTTCGCGGGGCGCTCCCGACTCGGCGATCCAGTGGAAGTCGCGCCCGGTCAGGTCGGCGGCGAACTGCCCGGCGTTGGCGGCGGTCGCCGAGGAGGCGATGAGCACCGGATCGCCGCCGACCGACCGGCACAGCCGCAGCAGCCGCTGCAGCACGTGATGGAAGTGGCTGCCGAAGATGCCGCGGTAGGTGTGCAGCTCGTCGAGCACGATCCACGACAGGTCGGCGAGCAGCGGCCCCCAGCTCGTCCAGTGGCCCAGGATCCCCACGTGCAGCATGTCGGGATTGGAGATCAGCACCCGCGGCAGCCGCTTGCGGATCGCCGCGCGCCTGGCCGGCGGCGTGTCGCCGTCGTAGATCTCGCACCCCGCCTGGTCCTCGTCGAATCCCGCGTCCGCGGCCAGCCGCCGCAGCTTGCCGCGCTGGTCCTGGCCGAGCGCCTTGAGCGGGAACAGGAACAGCCCCCTGCCCGCGCCGCCGGCGGCCGCTTCGGCCAGCGGCGGCAGCTGGAACACCAGCGACTTCCCCGAGGCGGTGGGCGTCGTGATGAGCACGTCCCGGCGCCGCCGCACCGCCGCGATACCCTCCGCCTGGTGGCTCCACAGGCGGTCGACGCCGCCGCGCGCGAGCGCTCCGGCCAGCGCCGCCGGCAGGGGCGGGTCGAGGTCGCCGAATCGCTCCGGCTGCGGCGGCAGGAAAGCGGCGTGAACGATCTGGGAGCCCAGCCGCGGGTCCTGCCGAAGCTCCTCGACGAGCCCGCCCAGCGTGGCGGCGACGGCGGCGTTACGGCTCATTGCCGCCATTCTAACCCGCTCCGCCCCGCCGGCGATGTACACTGGAAACCTCGGAACCACGCACCGCTCCAGGAATGGTCAGTCGATCGATGCGCCGACCCGCCGCCCGACCACGCCGCCGCGCGCTCCCCCTGCTGGCCAGGCTGCCGCTCCTGCCGCTGCCGCTCCTGCCGCTGCCGCTCCTGCCGCTGCCGCTCCTGCTTCTCCTTCTGCTCCTGCCGCTCCCGCCGCGGCCGCTGCTCGCGCGCCCCGCGCCTGCCGGCGCGGAACTGCCGCCGTTCGCCGCCGCAGCCGCCGCCGAGGCCGCGGCGCTCGGCCATGGGGCGGTCGTCACCGCGGAGAAGCGCGGCGGACGGTGGGACTTCGCCATCGCCGGCCAGCCGTTCGCGGCCGGGCATGCCGCCGTCCCTACCGAGAGGGTGCTCTTCGAGATCGGATCGATCTCGAAGGTCTTCACCGGCATCCTGCTCGCCGACGCCGTGGTCGAAGGCAGGCTCGGGCTCGACGACACCCTGGCGCAGCGGCTGCCGGTCAAGTTCGATCGACCCGCAACCGGGGCGGTGACGCTGGTGCAGCTCGCGGCCCACGCTTCCTGCCTGCCGCGCCTGCCCGACAACATGCCGCACGCGGACCTCGCGGACCCCTACGCCGGCTACGACCGCAAGGCGCTGTTCGAGTACCTGGCGCGCGCCCAGCTCGACGGCAAGCCTCCTTGCGCGCCGTCGTACTCGAACCTCGGCTTCGGGGTGCTGGGAGTGGTGCTCGAGACCGCCTACGGCAAGTCCTGGGCGGCGCTAGTCCGCGAGAAGATCGCCCTGCCGCTGGGCATGGCCGATACCGCGCAGGACCTTTCGCCGGAGCAGCAGGCGCGCTTCGCGGCGCCCTGGGTCGGCGGCAAGCCGGCGCACGAGTGGACTTTCCAGGCGATGGCAGGCGCCGGCGCGCTGCGCTCGACCGCAGCCGACATGAGCAAGCTCGCGGACGCCCTGCTCGCCGGCGAGCATGGGCCGCTGGGCAAGGCCTGGCCGATCCTCGCCGCGGACCGCGCCGACATGCCGGCGATCGGCGGCAAGGTCGGCCTGGGGCTCGAGCGCCTGCCGCCCGGCCAGGGGCCGCACGGCAACGCCGAGGGCGAGCGCTACGGACACGAGGGCGGCACCGGCGGCTTCCAGAGCCTCATCCTGGTCTGGCCGGCGAGCAGCCGCGCCATCGTCGTGCTGGCGAGCAACGGCGCCGCCTCGCCGCGCGCCTGGCTCGCGCGGTGGCAGGCGGCCGGCGACGAGCCCGTCCAGCGCCGGGAGATTGTGCTGCCGGCGGCCGCACTGGACGCCTGCGCCGGCGTCTATGCCATCGACAAGCAAGCGCGCCTCACGATCCTGCGCCGCGGCGACGGCCTGGTGGCGCGGCTCACCGCCCAGCCGTTCTTCCCCGTCTTCCCGAGCGCCGGCGACGAGTTCTTCTACCGGGCGGTGGACGCGCAGCTGAGCTTCCATCGCGACGCCGCGGGCAAGGTCGACCGCCTCACGGTTCACCAGAACGGCCGCGACTTCACGGCCGTGCGCGAAGCCGTGCCGCTGCCGCACGTCGAGTTCCCCAGCGCCGCGGCGCTCGCCGACTACGCCGGGGAATACGACTTCGGCGCTTTCCAGCCAGGCTCCACGTTCACCATCTCCGTGAGCGGCGAGACGCTGCTCGCGAAGCTCACCGGCCAGCCGGCGGTGCCGGTTTACGCGGTCGCGAAGGACAGCTTCGAGTACGACGTGGTCAGGGCGGCCCTGACCTTCGAGCGCGACGCGGCCGGAAGGGTCGTGGCCGTGGTGCTGCGCCAGAACGGCCTGGACATGAGGGCGCCGCGGCGCTGAGCCGGCAAGCTCGCCGCCGCTCGGAAAGCCGCCCGCCGCGGACCGGCTGTCAGTCTGACCAATAGGAGACGCAGCCCTGGTCGGAAAGCTTCTTCCTGAGGCCCAGGTCGAAGGTGGCTATCGCATCATGACGCCCTTCGCCAGCCACGGCAGCGACGATTGCATCGCCAAAGGATGGGATGACCCGAGGCCAGATCTCGAGCACGAGGCGCCATGGGACCGAGGCCACGGTCACCACTCCCGGAGCTGCCAGCAGCTTGCTCACGGCGCTGGACACGGCGACAGGATCCACCTTGTAGAGTTGGACCAGGACATGGACCGTCTCGACAATCGTGATCGAATGAAGCGCCAGGGTGTGTTCTCGATGGGTCGCACCGCGCAAGAGCGCCGAGGCTTTTTGTTGTTGGCTCTCGTCGCGGTCGGTAAGGAATGAGACCAGCACGTTGGCATCGACGAGGATCTGCTTCATCTGCCTTTGATCCCGATGAGCTCGCGCGCCTTGCGCACATCCTCCACGGGGTCTCCGGGGCCGACCTTGAAGGCGCCTTGGAGCGCAAGAAAGGCTGGGGTGGCAACGGTGACCCGGACATGGTCTCCGACCACCTCCCACTGCAGGACGTCGCTAGGCCCCACTCCCAGCTTGTGGCGGACTTCCTTGGGAACCGTCGTCTGGTGCTTGACCGTGATCGTCGACTTCGCCATCTCGACCTCCTTACGGAATCGTAGGCCCGGTAAGGAAACCGCGCAAGTCCTCGGCAAAGAGGCCGGCTGGCCCGGCAAGGCCGGGGAGCGCGTCAGATCTGGTCGAGCAGCTGCTTGCGCTTGGCTTCGAACTCGGCGGGCGAGATCAGGCCGTCGTCGGCGAGGCGCTTGAGCTGCCGCAGGCGCTCGGCGGCGCCGGCGCCCGCGGGAGTGGCCGCCGGCGCGGCGCCCCCGGCGGTCATCATGGGACGGCCGGCGGTGCGATAGGCGGTGATGGCCGCGTCGATGGCGCGCTTGTAGGCGAGGGGCTGGCTGATGCGGGGGAAGACCTCGGCGCCGCTCTCGGCGGCGGTATCGACCTCGACGTCGCCGTAGCCGAAGATGCGGGCCCAGAAGCTCTGGTGGTGCTCGACGTTGTTGATCTTGTCGAGATAGGAGTCCATCGAGCTCTGGCTGACGATGCCGTGCAGGCGCAGCAGGCGCCGGTCGGTGAGGATGTACTGGTTGGCGGCGAGCTCGACGTAGCGGGCGAGCGCCCAGATCAGGGCCACCGCCACCACCAGGCCGGCCAGCACCAGCACCCAGTGCTGGCCTCCGGACTGGTTCCAGCCGACCAGGCCGGCGAGGGCGGCAACCGCCGCCAGGGTGAGCGGCGGCACCAGCGGCACGCGGCTGGGGTGGGCGCGATAGAGGATCTGCTCGCCGTCCTGGAGGTGCTTGGCGATGCTCACGGGCAAGATGCTACGACAACGTCGCAGCGTTTTCTATGGCGATGGCAGGGTCTTTGCCATAGAATCCAAGCACTTTGAGTCCCTCGACCACACGCCTGCTCGTCGTTTCCAACCGGTTGCCGACCGTTCTCGAGAAGAAGGATTCCGGCTGGACCCTCAAACCCGGGTCCGGCGGCCTGGTGAGCGCCCTCGCACCCGTGCTGTCCCACCGCGGCGGCGTGTGGATCGGCTGGCCCGGGCTCCCCCTCGAGCGGGGCGGAGACTGGGAAGCGGTGATCGCGGAAGGGTTCCGCGAGCGCGGGTACGACCTGCTGCCGGTGCTGCTCAACCAGGAGGAGGTCAAGGGGTTCTACGAGGGATTCTCCAACGCCATCCTGTGGCCGCTGTTCCACGACCTGACCGGCCGCTGCGACTTCCAGCCGGCGTACTGGTACACCTACCTGGCGGTGAACCGCAAGTTCGCCGACGCGGTGGTGGAGAACAGCCGCAGTGACGATTTCGTCTGGGTCCAGGACTACCAGCTGATCCACGTCGCCGAGTTCGTGCGCGAACGGTCCGCGGCGCGCATCGGCTTCTTCCTCCACATCCCGTTCCCGCCGCTCGACATCTTCATGAAGCTGCCGTGGCGGGGGCAGATCCTCAATGCGTTCCTGTCGTACGACCTGCTGGGGTTCCAGACCCAGCGCGACCGCCGCAACTTCCTTTCCTGCGTCGAGCACCTGCTCGACAAGCCGGAGATCCGCAAGGTCAAGTTCGGCGGACCGCAGCGGGTCGAGGACGCCAGCCTGGTCGAGGTCCGCACCCACAACCGGGCGGTGCGGGTCGGCACCTTCCCGATCGGCATCGACTACGCGGCCTTCGTCGAGACCGCCGCCTCCGAGGAGGTCGAGCTGCGGGTCGCCGAGCTGCGGCGGCGCATCGGACCTTACGAGCTGGTGGTCGGCGTCGATCGGCTGGACTACACCAAGGGACTGCCCGAAAGGCTGCAGGCGTTCCGCAACGGCTTGCAGCGCTTCCCGGAGCTGCGCGAGCGGGCGCTGCTGATGCAGATCGTGGTGCCCAGCCGCGAGGCGGTGGCCGAGTACCAGGCACTCAAAGGAGAGATCGAGCAGCTCGTCGGCGAGATCAACGGCGAGTTCTCGACCCCGGGGTGGGTGCCGGTGCATTATCACTACCGCAGCCTGAGCCGGCGCGACCTGGTGGCGCTCTACCGCATGGCCCGCGCCGGTTTCGTCTCCTCGCTCAAGGACGGCATGAACCTGGTCGCCAAGGAGTTCGTCGCCTGCCAGGTGGACGGCCTGGGAGCACTGGTGCTCTCCGAGTTCGCCGGCGCCGCCGCTCAGCTCAAGAACGGCGCGCTGCTGGTCAATCCGCACGACATCGAAGGCATGGCCGACGCCCTCAAGATTGCCTTCGAGATGTCGCCCGCCGAGCGCCTGCACCGCATGCAGGCCATGCAGGAAGTGGTGCGCAAGCAGGACATCTTCTGGTGGGTGGATTGCTATCTCAAAGCCGCCCTGGGGAGCGTGCCGGACGACTTCCGCACCCCCAAGGAAGTCCTGCCGCCCGCCGCCGGCGCCGACAAGAGCTGGGCGGAAATCTAGCCCGGCTGCCCCGCTGCCCCGCTGACTCGCCGATGATCCAGCCTTCGGCTCTCGAGCACTGGCCCGAGATCGCCGGCCGCCTGGCCGGCCGGCGCCCGGCGCTCTTCCTTGACTACGACGGGACGCTGTCGCCGATCGTCCAGCGGCCCGAGCTGGCGCTGCTGGCCCCGGCGGTGCGGGCGGTGCTGCGGCGTCTGGCCGCGCGGATGCCGGTGGCGATCCTTTCGGGCCGCCTGCGGGAGGATGCCGCGGCGCTGGTCGGGCTGCCGCAGCTCCATTACGCCGGCAGCCATGGCTTCGACGTCGCCGGACCGCCGCCGGCCCCCGGCGAGCCGCCGCTGCGCGTGGAGTTCGGCGACGGGGTGCCTGCCGCCATGCAGCGCGCCGCCGAGCGCCTGCGCCGCGATCTGGCCGGCATCGACGGCGTCCTGATCGAGGACAAGCGCTTCGCGGTCGCCGTGCACTACCGGCTGGTGGCCGACCGCGATCTGCCGCGGATCGAGGCGGCGGTCGATCGCGCCGCGGGCGACCTTGGCGGCGCCGGCGGCCCGGGCGAAGGAGGTCCGCGCCTGCGCAAGACCGGCGGCAAGAAGGTCTGGGAGCTGCGGCCCGACGTCGATTGGCACAAGGGAAGGGCGCTGCTCTGGCTGCTCGACCGGCTGGGGCTCGACGGGCCGGACGCGTTGCCGATCTTCCTCGGCGACGACGTCACCGACGAGGATGCCTTCGCCGCCGCGGCCGATCGCGGCGGCATCGGCATCCTGGTTGCCGAGGAGCCGCGGCCCACCGCCGCCGCCTACCGGCTGCGCGACCCGGGGGAGGTGGAGGAGCTGCTGACCCGGCTCGCCGGCCTCGTGGGGGCGGCCGCGCCGTCGGAGAGCGCCGCGGCCGGGACCGGGACCGGCCCGCTGCCTCCCCCGCCGCCCGAAGGATTGCCCGGCCGCACGGCGGCGATGCCCGCGGCGTTGCCGGACGACGCGCCGCTGGCCGCCGACTGGCAGCCGGGGCGGGTCCACCTCCTGGGGCCGCTCGCCGTTCCCGGACATACGCCGCGGCTGGTGCGGGTCTACCTGCCCTCGACCTTCACGCCGGACGGGCCGCGCTTCGTCCTCTGCATGTTCGACGGCCAGAACGTCTTCGAGGACTACCCGTCGTATGCCGGCGGCTGGCATCTGCACCTGGCCGTCGAGAAGCTGGCGCGCGGCAAGCGGCCGGCGCCGGTGGTGGTCGCCATCGACCATGGCGGCTCGAAGCGCATCGACGAGCTGTCGCCGTTCGAAATGTCCGCAGAGGATGGGGGCGGCGGCGCGGCCGGTCTCGACGGCCTGCTCGATTGGATCGCGGACAGCCTGATGCCGCGCCTCGCCGCCCAGCTGCCGCTGATCGGCGGCCCCTTCGGCGCGGTGATCGGCGGCTCCTCGATGGGGGGGCTTGCCGCCCTGTACGCCCATTTCCGCAAACCCCGGTGCTTTGGCGGCGCGCTGGCGATGTCGCCTTCCTTCTGGATCAAGGACGGCGAGATCCTGCGCTGGGTGACGGCACAGCCGGCGCCGGAGCTGTCGCGCATCTACCTCGATTGCGGAGTGCGCGAGGGGAAGGGCACGCTGCTGCCGCAGGTCGCGGCGATGGCCGCCCATCTGGCCAACCGCGGCTACGACCGCGACCACCTGATGTTCCGCGCCGACCCGCGAGGCGCCCACTCCGAGGCGAGCTGGCGCCGGCGGCTGCCGCAGGCGCTGCGATTCTTCTATCGGACCCCGGCGCGTTAGGCAGCCGCGGGCAAGCTCGGGAGTGCCTGCGCCCGATCGTCAGTCGGGCGCGTGCAGCGCCACGCTGGAACCGACCCAGGTGCGGTCCTTGTTGAAGTCGACGCCCACCATCTTGCCCTTCGTCATCCGCACCAGGTTGTTGATCAGCAGCGGCCGCTCGTCCCAGACGTACATCATCCGCACCTCGACCTTGGCCGGATCGTCGGGCGTGGCGACGGCCGGCGCGTACTCGATGCGGCGCTGCAGGATGTAGTCCTCCGGCCGCGAGATCGCCCGCAGCTGCTCGGCGGTGACGCCGACCTCGACGCCGTGGCCGGCGAACGAGAACAGCGGCTTGAGCACGTAGTTGTCGAGATCCGCGGGCAGCTCGCGCAGCTCGGACAGGAAGTGGCAGGCCGGCGCGTAGGGACCGGGGATGAACGGCAGCGAGAACTTGCTGAGCCGCCAGAACCAGTTGGGATGTCCGACCCACTCGACGTCCAGGCCGGCGCGGAACAGCGGCGGCAGCTCGAGACCGCGGCGGGCCAGCTCGTCGAAGATCACCCGGTTGTAGATCCGCCGGATGGGGACCTCGCCGCCGCCGTCCCGCGCCGGACGGCGGTAGAAGGCCTGGCGGCCCCGCACCGTGACGTCGGCAAGGCCGACCGTCGGCACGCCGAGCAGCTTCTCGGTCATCACGAAGTCGACCCGCGTCTTCTGCTGTTCGGGCTCGATCTCGAGCAGCACCACGGTCTGCGGATCGGCGTCGCCGACGATCACCCGGCGCAGGCACTCGCGATAGGAATCGTCGTCGAGACCGGCGAAGTACGAGGTCATCCCGGCGGGCAGGTCGAAGTGGCGGCGATAGGCACGGGCGAGCAGCCACTGGAAAGCGTAGAGCGACGGAAATCCCTGCAGCTCGATGAGCCGCGGCACCACCTGGCCGTCGACGACGGCGAGCGCCAGGTCCACCTGCACGAAGGCGGGGTGGGCGTCCTCGCCCGGCACCTGGTATTCCGGCGGCACGGCGCGCGCCGCGGCCTGCAGGTATTCCGGCGAGCTCACCGCCGCCAGCACCTGCTGGGCGGCGCGCTCGAGCTCGGCGGTGAGCGCCGCCGGCAAGAACACCGGCGTCTCGCAGATCCGGAACGGGATGTGCAGGCCGGCCTCGGCGTCCAGCCCCGACACCAGCGCGTGATAGCGCTCCGCCGTGAAGGCGGCGTTGAACGCCTGCCGAATTTCCGGAATCATACGGTGCGGATCCCCCTCAGAGACCGGCGTGGGTCTCGGCGACGATGTAGTCGACTACCGCCTGGTAGTCGCGGCCGGACTGCTCCCAGACCAGCAGCTGCCGGTCGGCGCCGGTGCCGCGGCGCAGGATCTCCTGGATGTGGTCGATCTCCCGGCGGCTGCCCAGCTCGTCGACCACGTCGTCGACGAACTCGAGCAGCTCGTGGATCAGGTCGACACAGGGCACCTCTGCCTGCTTGCCGAAATCGATCAGCTTGCCGGCGATGCCGTAGCGCGCCGCCCGCCACTTGTTCTCGTTGAGCAGCAGCCGGCGATAGAGGCGGAACCCCAGGTTGTTGCGGATCAGCTTGTACACCTTGACCGTCACCGCCTGGATCAGGGCCGCGAGGGCGATGGTCTCCTCGACGCGCATCGGCACGTCGCAGATCCGGTACTCGAGAGTGTCGAAGAACGGGTGCATGCGCAGGTCCCACCAGATCTTCTTGGCGTTGTCGACGCACCCCGTCTTGATCAGCAGCTTGATGTAGTTCTCGTACTCCGAGAGGCTGGCGAAATAGTCCGGGATACCGGTGCGCGGGAACCGGTCGAAGATCTTGCTGCGGTAGGACTTGAGGCCGGTGTTGCGGGCCTGCCAGAAAGGCGAGTTGGTGGACAGCGCGAAGATGTGCGGCAGGAAGTAGCGGGCGGTGTTCATGATGTGGACCGCGACCTCGCGGTCGGCGACGCCGACATGGACGTGCAGGCCGAAGATGAGGTTGGCGCGCGCCAGCTGCTGCATGTCCTCGACGATCTCCTCGTAGCGTGGATGCTGGGTGATCGCCTGGTCCTTCCAATGGGCGAAGGGATGGGTGCCGGAGGCAGCGATGGTCAAACCGTTGCGCCGCGCCAGCGAGGCGAGATCGCGGCGCAGCGCCATCACTTCGCGGCGGGCCTCGCCGATGTCGGCACAGATCTTGGTGCCGACCTCGATCACCGACTGGTGCAGCTCGGGCTTGAGCTGATCGCGCAGCGCGGGCCCGGTTTCGCGGTCGGCCAGCAGGTGCTGGATGTGGGAGCGCAGGTCCCGCGTCTCGGGATCGATGAGCTGGAACTCCTCCTCGATGCCGAGGGTGAACTGCTGCAACTCGTCGGGCATGGCCTCTCACCTCCGCGGCCGCGCTACCGGCCAGCTCCTCGCTGCTCCCTCACACCTTCCGGTCGTCGACCCAGCGCTCGGCGAGCGGCGTGGTCGGCGCCGCCGGGTGCTCGGCCGCCGCCGCGGCTTCCACGTCCGTGGACGGCGGCGCCGGGGCCGGCGGCGGCGGCGGAGCGGAGGCTGGCGCGGCGTCACCGAAGCCAGCGGCGCCAGGGGCGGCACCGGCACCGGCGGCGGCAGTGGCCCAAGCGGTGGCACCGGCGGCGGCGATCACGTACTGGCCCCAGGTCAGGTTGTCCCTGCCGGGCTGGTGCGCCAGCGCCTTGCGCACCGCCATGCTGGCAGCCGCTTCCACCACCCATTCGAAGTTGTCGTCGCCGATCGAGAACTTGTCGGCGTCCGGCGCCGGGTTGCAGAAGTCGATGGCATAGGGGACGCCGTCGCGGACGGCGAATTCGACGGTGTTGAAGTCGTAGCCCAGCGCCTGGTTCAGGCGCAGCACGCCGTCGCGCACCTTGTCGAGCAGGTCGGGGGCGACCGGCGGGCCGTTGCGCACGTAGCGCTCGTGGAACGGCGACTTGGGGTCGTACTGCATGATGCGGACGTCGCGGACGTCGATGCAATAGCAGCGGAAGTACTCCTTGAAGGCGATCTCCTCCTGCAGCATCATGACCAGCTGGCCGGTGTCGTCGTAGGCGCGGAAGAACTCGTCGGCGTCGTGGAGCTTGTAGACGTTCTTCCAGCCGCCGCCGGCAAACGGCTTGAAGAAGGCCGGAAAGCCGACATAGGCGAAGATCGCTTCCCAGTCCAGGGGATAGGCGAGGTTGCGCATCGAGCGCTCGTTGGTGTCGGGCGGGTGCTGCTTCGACGGCAGCAGCACCGTCTTGGGCACGGCCACCCCGACCTTGGTGGCCAGGCAGTTGTTGAAGAACTTTTCGTCGGCGCTCCACCAGAATGGATTGTTGACCACCGCCGTGCCGTTGAGCGCCGCATTCTTCAGATAACCCCGGTAGAAGGGGATGTCCTGCGAGATGCGGTCGACGATCACGGCGTAACCGGTGTCGTCGCCCTGGATGACCTTGTCGATGCGCACCGGCTCGGCGACGATCTCGACGGTGCCGCCGGCCGCGGCGCTCTTCGCGTTGACGCGGTCGATGAAAGCCCAGGGGAAGCTGTCCTCCTGGCCGAATAGGATTCCCACCTTCTTGGTTGGCGTCATGAAAGGTCCCTCTCCTCAGAGTTTGTCAAGATAACGCGGAAACATGTCGCGCCACAGCGGCCAATCGTGCTTGGCCCAACGCCACACGTCCAGCCAGTGCGGTATGCCCTTGGCGTCGAGCAGGCGCGAAAACCACGAGTTTGCATCCAGGCAGACATCCCATTCGCCGGCGCCGAGCACGATCGCCATCCGCCGGAGGTGGTGGAGGTGCCAGGGATCGTTCAGGCCGGGCAGGTAGTCCACCGGATTGTTGAAGTAGACGTTGTCGTCGAAATAGCCGTGCATGAACTGACGGATGTCGAAAGCCCCGCTCATGCTGATGAGGTGCGACACCTGGTCGGGATGGCGCAGGGCCACGTTCATCGCGTGATAGCCGCCGAAGCTGCAACCGCCGACCGCCACCCGCGCATGCCCGGTGTCGGCTCGCGCGTGCTCGAAGACCTGGTGCACGATGACGTTTTCGTAAGCCATGTGCGTCTTGACACGGTCGGCGGGATGAATACCGTCGTTGTACCAGCTGTCACCGTCGATGGCATCAGGACAATAGAGCTTCACGCGGCCGGCATCGACCAGCGGCCCGGCAGCCGCGATCAGGTGGAAGTCTTTGTACTCGTAGTACCGCCCCTGGGAGGTCGGGAACAGGATCACCGGGACCCCGGCATGCCCGAACACGAGCATTTCAAACACCCGTCCTCCCAGGTAGGGGGTGCTCCAGCGTATGTAATCTTCCTTCACTCGCTATCCAGGCGCTATCCCGGTCCGCAGCGATTCCCGACGTCCGCGGCAGGGTCGGGCAAAGGGTAGCACAGCCGGCTTGACGGTCCGGTCACGGGCTTATGGTATGAGTTACACAGTCCGCGGAACGCCGTGTCCACCACCCCCCTCAATCCCCCGCCGCCGCGCGAGCGCGACCTTCCGGCGACGCCGCGCGCAGGCGACCTGGCCGCCACGCCGAGCGAAGGCCACCCGGCTGTCACGCCGCACGAAAGCGAGCCGGCCACGCGGCACAAAGGCGACCTTCCGGCGACGCCGCCTGAAAGCGACACTTTCATCACGCCGCGCGAGCGCGGCTGGGCCTTCGCGCTGCTGGCCGTGGCGGTGGCTTTGCGGCTGGTCGGGGTCTGGGAGTACCGCTTCAACTCGGACGAGCCGCAGCATGCCCACGTGGTCTGGGGGTGGACCCGCGGGCTGATCCAGTATCGCGACTTCTTCGACAACCACACGCCGCTGTTCCACATGCTCTGGGCGCCGCTGCTGGCAGCCTTCGGGGAGAGCGTGCGCTCGCTGTTCTGGCTGCGCCTCACCATGCTGCCCCTGTACCTGGCGGCCCTCGCCGTCACCTACGTCATCGGCCGGCGCCTGCTCTCGCCGCGGGCGGCGCTGTGGGGAACGGTGCTGACCGCGCTGCTGCCGCCGTTCTTCGTCAAGACGCTCGAGTTTCGCACCGACGTGCCATGGACATTGCTCTGGCTGGCAGCCTACGCGGTGGCGACCGGCGGCGCGGGCCGGAGCGGCCGCCTTGGCGGCGCCGGCCAGACCAGCGCCGTCCACGCCGGCCGCCTGGGCGGCGCCGGCCACGCGGGCCACCTCGGGGGCGCCGGCCAAACCAGCGCCATTCAGACCGGCCGCCTTGACGGCGCCGGCCGCACGGGCCGCCTGGGCGGCGCCGGCCGCACGGGCCGCCTGGGCGGCGCCGGCCGGAGCGGCCGCCTAGGCGGCGGCCTCGGCCCAGCCCGCCTGTTTACCACCGGTCTGCTGGTGGGCGCGGCGGCCGCGGTTTCGCTCAAGAGCAGCCTGCTGCTGGTGTGCATGCTGGGCTCGGCACTGGCGGCAGCGCTGTGGCCGCTTGCCGGCGGCGGCGGTCCAGGCGAGGCGGCGGCGCCGGCGCCGGGAGCGGCGCCCGCACGCCAGGGGACCCGCGCCATCGCCCGGGCGCTCGCCGGCGCCGCCGCCGGCCTGGCCGGACTGCTGGCGGTCCCGGCCGCCGTGGCGCTCTATTTCCAGCGCCACGGCGCGCTCGACGCGCTGCTCGCCGGGGCGGTGTGGCACAACCTGCAGGTGAGCCAGCACGGCCCGGCGCCGCTGAAGCGCGCTCTCATCCTGGCGATCGGGGCGCCGCTGCTCCTGGTCGTCACCCGCTGGTCGCTGCGCGCCGGACCGCCGGCCTTCGCCCGCCAGCGGCTGTTCCTGGCGGCGACGGCCGGATCGTACCTGATCGCCATGCAGGTGCTGTGGCCGCTCATCACCTCGCAGACCTATCTGCCGGTCGAGGCGCTGCTGTGCCTGTTCATCGCGGCGGCCGCGACCGCGGGCCGGCGCGGCCGGCCTGCCGGCATTTCGGAACCCGTGGCATCCGCCAAGCTCGCCATGCCCGCCGCGCCGGCAGCGCTCGCCGCATCCCCCGCCGTGGCCGCCGTGGCCGCCGCGGCCGGCGACCGGGGCGGCGAACCGGCCAGCGGGAATGACCGTGAGGCGCCCGCGCCGTCGCCGGCGCGGGATGTACCCACGACGGGCCGGTCGTGGAGCACGGCGGGGCGCGCCTTCCTGGCCCTAGCGCTTGCCGTCGAGCTGGTCATCGACGTGCTGCATGGACCGCTGCGCGGCGACCAGACCGCCCCCACGACCGCGATCGTGGCCGCGGCGCTGCGGCTCACCGGGCCCGGCGAGGCCGTCTTCGACGACAAGGGCGACGCGGTCTTCCGCCGGCGCGCCTTCTTCCCGGTGCTCGAGGACATCACCCGCGAGGCGATGGCCCAGGGGCGCATCGCCGACACCATCCCCGAGGCGATCCTCGCCAACCATGCCTGCGTCGCCACCCTGGCCAGCCGGCGCCTGCCGCCGCGGGGCAAGCAGTTCCTGGACGCCAACTTCCTGCCGGTCGGCCCGGTGCGGGTCTGCGGCAAATGGCTAGCGCCGGCTCTCGCGGGCGCACCGGCGCGGGCGATCCTGTTCCAGGTCCAGATCCCCGGCCGCTATGCGATCCTCGGCGGCGGCGGTGGCGGCGGCGGCCAGGCGCGCGGCCGCCTCGACGGGGTCGAGCTCGCCGGGCCCCGCGAGCTGGCCGCCGGGGTCCACGTCTTCGAGCCGCGCTCGCCGCCGCCCCTGGCGCTGATCTGGGCGCGGGCCGCGGAGCGCGGGTTCTCGCCGTTCCCGGCGCCGGCCGCCCCGGCGCGACGCTAGTATTACTCCGTTAAGTCAAGAAGAGTCATTCTGATATGCCCGCCTGCAGAGTGGGCACCACCTCGCCCAGCGCACCAGAAGAATTTGGAGCCTCTGCCGGGTCTGGGGAAGGGTCCAAGATGGAGTT
>Ga0307479_10000254_pt1 | contig 50962 bp, 49 predicted proteins | sample atmos_gasesECM4C_FD_203743 | JGI IMG/M metagenome (GOLD analysis project Ga0307479, IMG submission 203743) | Hardwood forest soil microbial communities from Morgan-Monroe State Forest, Indiana, United States - atmos_gasesECM4C_515 | ecosystem: Environmental > Terrestrial > Soil > Temperate...
GCTCCAACAAAGTGATCAACACCTGGCCAACCTTGCCGGGCAGACGCAAGCGTGCGCCATTTTTTGTAAGGTTCTGCCGCTGCAGATCGACCTGGAATGGCCCGAAGCGCACATAGCGAGCGGGAAATTTGCCGACGCCGTTGTCACCCCCGTTTGCATGGCTGGCGACCTGAAACTCCATGTTCATACGCTTCCCCTTGCGGCTAAGAAATGCGAACCGCGATCGAAAGTTCGATCTTGGAAAACCCGCCTGCTGCGGGCACCGCTCGCTAAGAGCATGAATGCTCACGACTGGGGAGAATTGACAAGCCCTTGGGTATAAGTTATATCTGAGATGTATATACAAGTCAAGATGGAGCCCTCATGCCGGCTGTGCTCTCCGAACTCAACCTCAATGGCACTGGTTCCTGCGCCTCGTTCAATTTCCGCCGGACGGCGCGTGCGGTTACCCGCTTCTATGATCAAGCCCTGGAGCGTTGCGGCATCCGCTCCACACAATTCGCTATTCTGGCGGGTGTGGCCAAGACGCAGCCGACCTCGATATCGGCGCTGGGCGACGTTCTCCTCATCGATAGCACTACGCTTACGCGTAGCCTGCGGTTGCTAAAAAAGCAGGGATTCCTGACGGTTTCGGAACGGGCCAGTAAGCGGCAGCGATTCCTGAAGCTAACCCCTGCCGGTGAACGGACTTTGGCGGAGAGCCTTCCGGTGTGGCGCAAAGCGCAAGAGCAATGGGTGCAGTCTCTAGGCGCCGAGAATTGGACCAAGCTACGCAGCGAACTGGAAAGACTCGCGCATGTCGCGGTCGCTCTGGAGAAGTCACCGAATCAGAAGGCCGCGAAGGCTTAACTTCGTTTCGTTTGCGGTTCTTCTTTCTGGCGTACTCGCGCTAAAATAGAGGCGATGCTTACCCAAATCGCTGGATCAGACGCGGCTGCTACGCTTCATCCGCGGCGCAAAACGTATGGTGTGAATATTGGGCACGTGCGTGTGGGCGGGGGCGCGCCCATCGTGGTGCAGTCCATGACCAACACGGACACCGCGGACGCGGCGGGGACGGCGCAGCAATGCTTGGAGTTGGCCGAGGCCGGATCGGAAATTGTGCGGGTGACGGTGAACGTTCCGGAAGCGGCGGCGGCGGTCCCGGAGATCAAGAAACGATTGCTGGCGGCCGGATGCAGAGTGCCAATTATTGGGGATTTTCACTATAACGGGCACGTTTTGCTGACCAAATATCCGGATTGCGCTGCGGCGCTGGATAAATACCGGATCAATCCGGGGAATGTGGGCGCGGGGCAGCGGCGCGACGAGCAATTTTCCACCATCTGCAAGATTGCGAGAGATAACGGAAAGCCGGTGCGCATTGGCGTCAATGGCGGCTCGCTGAATCAAGAGCTGGTGATGCGTAAGATGCAGGAGAATACCGACAAGAATTTGGGGAAGGAGTCCGAGGAGATCATCAACGACTGCATGGTGCTTTCCGCGTTGGAATCCACGGAGCTGGCGCTGGAATCGGGCTTGCGGCACGACCAGATCATTATTTCGTGCAAGACTTCGCGGCCGCGTGATTTGATTACCGTGTATCGGGATTTGAGCGCGAAGACGGAGCAGCCTTTGCATCTGGGGCTTACGGAAGCGGGCATGGGGATGAAGGGGCAGATTTGGTCGGCGGCTTCGCTGGGCGTGCTGCTCTACGAGGGCATCGGCGACACCATTCGCATTTCGCTTACTCCGCGGCCTGGCGGCGATCGCCGCGAAGAGGTATACGCAGCTTGTGAGTTGCTGCAAGCGCTGGGGCTGCGCTCGTTTTCACCGAGCGTAACCGCTTGCCCCGGATGTGGCCGCACCACTAGCTCGACATTTCAGGAGCTTGCGGAGCGCATTCAGGGCTATATACGAGACATGATGCCGATCTGGAAGGCGCAATATGATGGCGTGGAGACGATGACCCTGGCGGTGATGGGGTGCATCGTCAACGGACCTGGCGAATCGAAGGCGGCGAATATCGGCATCAGCCTGCCCGGCACCGGTGAAGCGCCGCGCTGCCCGGTGTACATCGATGGTAAGAAAGATGTGACCCTGGAAGGAACGTACGATGAGCTGGCGGCAGCATTCCAGGCGCTGGTGGACACTTACATCGCGAAAAAATACCCTCGCAAGACGGCTGAGGTCGGCGCAGCAAGATGAAGATCAGCCGCGAAGATGTGCTGCGGGTTGCGGACCTGGCATATCTGGACCTCAGTGAAGCTGAGCTGGAAACCTACCGCAATCAGATTGACGAGATTCTGGAGTACATCGGCAAGCTGAACGAGCTTGATACTGCAAACGTGGAACCGATGGCACAGGTTTTGACTGACGATCAGACGGCGGACGCGACGCTGCGCGAGGACGTGGTTGTACCTTGTGAGCTAGGGGCTGAAATCCTGAACGGGGCGCCCGATCCCGAACCGCCCTACTTCCGCGTGCCTAAAGTGATCGAGCGCTAGCCCATGGCAACGAATTGGACCATCGACGGGGTGAGGGAAGCGCTTCGTTCCAAGAAGATTTCTGCGCGGGAACTGGCGGCGGATTATTACAAGCGTATTGAGGCGCGCAACGCCGAGCTGAATGCGTACCTTACGCTGTCGCAAGAGCGCGCTTTTGCGCAGGCCGACCGCGTGGATGCGCTGGTCGCGGCGGGAAAGGCGCTGCCCCCTCTGGTGGGCGTCCCTATCGCCGTGAAGGATGTCATCAGCACGCGCGGCGTGCGCACTACCTGCGGCTCGAAAATCCTGGAAAATTATATTCCGCCGTACGACGCTACCGCTGTCGAGCGGCTGGAGGCGGCCGGTGCCGTCATCTTGGGCAAAACAAATTGCGACGAGTTCGCCATGGGTAGCTCGAATGAGAATTCGGCGTATGGTCCGGTGCGGAACCCCGAGGCGCCGGAGAGGGTGCCGGGGGGATCGAGCGGAGGTTCGGCGGCGGCGGTGGCGGCGGGCTTGGCGGTGGCGTCGTTGGGAACCGACACGGGCGGCTCCATTCGGCAGCCGGGATCGTTTTGCGGAATTCCGGCCATGATGCCGAGCTATGGCCGCGTATCGCGTTACGGACTGATCGCCTTTGCGTCTTCGCTGGACCGCATCGGGCCCTTTGCGGGGAACGTGCGCGATGTGGGCACGGTGCTGCAAATGATTGCGGGCCGGGACCCCAACGATTCCACCTCCACTACGGCGCCGGTGCCAGACTATGGCGTGGAAGTCGAAAAGCCGGTAAAGGGATTGCGCATCGGAATCCCGAAGGAATATTTCGGCGCGGGTATGGACGCGGAAGTCCGGAAAAAGATTGAGGCTGGAATAGAGGTGCTGCGGAAACTGGGCTGCGAGATTCGGGAAATTCGCATGCCGCACACAGACTACGCGATTGCCGTTTATTACATCATTGCGACGGCGGAGGCCAGCTCAAACCTAGCGCGCTATGACGGAGTTCGCTACGGGTTGCGCGTCGAGGGCGATTCCCTGCTAGGGATGTATCGCAAGACGCGGGGGAAGGGGTTTGGCGCGGAGGTCAAACGGCGCATCGTACTGGGGACTTATGTACTATCGGCTGGCTATTACGACGCATACTATCTAAAAGGCCAGAAAGTGCGCGCGCTTATCGCTCAGGATTTCCGCGATGCGTTCACGAAGGTAGATGCGATTGTGACCCCCACATCGCCGGTACCGGCGTTTAAGCTCGGGGAGCGAACGAACGATCCATTGCAGATGTATCTTGCTGATATTTATACGGTTACGGGATCTTTGGCGGGAGTCCCTGGGATATCGGTGCCTTGCGGCAAAATCTGCGGGAAGCTCCCGGTAGGCTTGCAGATTTTCGGGCCTCCGTTTAGGGAGGGCCGCGTCCTGCAACTGGCGCGGGCATTCGAGGAAGCCGACGGGGCCAGCTTGTAAACTGGCTCTAGATCCTAGTCAAAATTTCTATCAGAAATGTCATGCCCTCGCTCGACCCCATCCTCGAAAAACTGGCCGATGCACAACATCGGCTATTGCGCGCCGCCGATGCGATTCCGGCCGACTACTGGAAAACCCCGCCGCGGGAAGGCGCCTGGTCGGCCGCCGAAGTCATCGCTCACGTAATCACCATCGAGCGTACCGTGGTCGCGGCGGTGGTCAGAATTCTGAAGAAAGAGCCAAAGCAAACCCCACTGCTGAAGCGGTTTCGCTTACCGATTGTGTTTGCGGAAAGACGCTTTGTGCGGCTGAAAACTCCCATTCCCGTTGATCCGGAACTCTTGGGGGAGAAAGAAGTAATGCTTGCGGAGCTGCAGGAGGTCCGCGATCACACGCTGGCCGTAATAGAGAAAAACCGGGACCGTGACCTGCGTGTTTACAGGTGGCAGCATCCCTTCCTCGGCTCGCTCAATGCATATCAGTGGTTCGTCTTGCTGGGATCACACCAGATTCGACACGAAAAGCAGATTCGTGAAATCGTCGCTCGCCTGCCAAAAGCAATGCCGATTGCGCAAGGTTAATTTGCCTCTCCAGCAAAAGCTGTAGGCGTGCAGGAAAGCGAATATGGGATTGTGGAGCGGATTTGCAAAAATGGTACAAATTTTACAGCTAGATGAATTTTATTCCTGCGAGTACTAGCTAGCGGACCCGCCTTGACAACGCTCGAAAAGCGCGAATTGTTGCGATTTTAGGCGCAAAGTACTAGCCGAATCGTTTTGCTTCCAACTAACGGAACGACTATTGCTCTTAGATGAGTGCAGCCCTAGGATGGCATCAAGCATCTAACGGGTAGGAAGGTAAGGCGGAGAAGAAAAGAGGGCCAAGGGCCGTGGTCACCGTCAAAGCAAGTCAGAAGATTTTCACGGATAATGAGGTGGCGAACCTTACCGGGATTTGTGTCGACCACCTGCACAATTTTGCCAAGAGCCGTCATCTGGGTTTTATCGCGCGAGCTGCGGAAGCAGCGGGAATACAAGCGGATCAGTGGCTTTTCACCTTGTCGGACCTGATGGTGCTGGTCACTTTGTTTCCGCGCTGCACGCATTAGGCGCTGGGCTGACCGAAGCGCTGCGATTGGCAGCGAATGTTTGAGCTCTCCGGAACATCGGAGAGCTTTTGTTTTTCAGCAGGGCATTGCCGAGGGTTGCGGGCGGCGCTATGCTCGTTGCCTAAGGCAAACCGCTGCGCAATTTGGCGCATCGCAATCATTCAGGAATCCCCTATGAGCTGGAGTTGCATGTCATTTTCCTTCCAATGCGTGGTTTTTCTGGCATGCGCGAGTGCTGGCAGTTCCGCCCAACACTGGAGTTCCCCTGAATACGGTCTGTCCGCGCAAAGCCAGCAAGCTCCATCCACCAAGCAAGCTGGGGGAGACGATCCAACGGCGGCTTCCCGGCTTACGAGAGGCAAGAAACTGGTGTTGAAGGATGGCAACTTTCAATTGGTGCGGGAATACGAGCGCAAGGGCGACCGAGTGACGTATTACAGCCTGGAACGGGCCAGTTGGGAAGAGATTCCGGCGGCGATGGTTGATTGGGACGCTACGTCTAAGGCCCAGGCGGATTCGGACAAGGCTTCCGAGGCGCTGCTTGGGAAGATTCATGCGCAGGAAGAGGCTACCAAAGTCGATACGGTGCTGGACGTTGACGCAAGTTTGCAGGTAGCTCCGGGGGTGTTTCTGCCGCCTGGTGAAGGGATGTTTGCGATCGAGGGCAGGTCGGTGACGCCGATCGCGCAGGTAGGGTCGCAGGTTAAGACCGACAAGAAGACGTTCTTGAAGCAGGTGCTTTCGCCCATCCCGGTTGTGCCGGGTAAACGGAACGTGGAAATTCCTGGTCCGAAGGCCAAGACGCGAATCAATACGAGCGGGCCAGAATTTTATCTGCGCGAGGCTCCGCCGGACCCCGATCGGGATTCCAGCGTGTATAAAAGCAGCCGGCCGGGGGAATCGGGGCCGGAGGTAGAGCTGGTGCGCGCCACGGTCAAGGGGAATAAGAGACAGCTGGAGTCGATTCGCAGCATATTCGGGCAGGACTTGAGCACCGAGCGGAATTCGATTGCGATCCAGAGGTGGGAGATCGCGGCTACGGTCTATCGGTTTACCTTGGGGGAGCCCTTACCGCCTGGCGAGTATGCGCTGGCGGAGATCCTGCCGGACGGGATGAATTTGTATGTTTGGGATTTTGGCGTGGATGGGACGGCGCCTTCACCTGCTAAGAAATAGCTAATACCCTTCCTCTCCGTTCGTGACAATCGGACACTTCGAGGATGGCTCTTCGACCGAAAAAGCGGCGGCTAGACCGCCGCACTCCAAAATTACTATTGCTTTGTGCCTGACGGGACGGGCGGCGGGCGGCGCTCCATTTCTGTGGGGACGGCAAGGGAGCGGGTTCCGTTCTTGCCTACTGCTCGGACGGCGAAGAAGTGATTGTCGGTGGAGACGCCACGCAACACGGTTTCGCCGGGGGATGCCACAAAGTCGTAGACCTGCCAGCGCGGTTCCGTAGTTTCGCGCCAAAGGATTTCAAAGCCGGCACGTTCGGGATCATCTTCAGCAGACCAGGACACCTTCGCATCGGGGGTTACCGCGCCGGTGAGGCGGGCGTTCGTTGGAGCTGCTGGGGCCATGGCTAACTGGCGCAGAGCCTCGGCGTTATTGCGTGCGACGTCGCCGAGGAAGGTGGCGTTCAGATATTTTGCGAAGTCGCCGTACTCGATGGCGTTTTCGGTGCGCGGGGTCTGATGCTGGTGGGTGTAGTCCTCGAGGGGTTCGGTGAAGCGCACCGCAGGAAGACCGGCTTTGTAGAAGGGGTAGTGGTCGCCGCCCCGGCCGTAGCGATCGACGCGGAAAATCATGCGGATATTTTCGCGGCCGTCGATTTCCTCGACGGCGCGGGCCAGTTCGCGGCCGGGCGAATCGCAGTCGTCGATTTCGCCGTTGCCTGAGAAGAGGCGCACGCGATGGGGTGCGCCGGGCGACGGATCGGCCCCAACGATGTCGTCGTCGAGCATGCCGCCGATGGTGTAGCCCTGCTGCTTGGCCCATTCGAGGAGGCGATAGCCGCCGAAGAGGCCTTGCTCTTCTCCCGATATGGCGGCGAAGAGAAGGGTGGCGCGATTTTCGGTCTTGCCGTTCGCGGCGGCTCTGCTGAGGAGGCGCGCGGATTCCACGCTGACGGAAACGCCGGAGGCATCGTCGTCGGCGCCGGGGGCGTCAGCGTCCGGGTCCATCACGTTAGATGGGCGCGAATCGAAATGGCCGGAGACGATGAAGAGGGTTTTCGCGAGTTTGGGATCGGAGCCGGGCAGGATCGCGTAGACGCTTTCCAGGGCGAGTGGCTTTCCGGCGGTGCGCTCGGAGGCGGATTCATATTTGTCGACCACGATTTGCAGCTTGCCGCCCGAGTCTTTAGCGATTTCGTTGAGGCGGGCGATGATGTGATCGCGGCCGCAGCCTATGCCGCGCTTCGGGTCGGTCCAGGAAGAAAGGGACAGCCGAGTGCCGCAGGAAACGAGCTGGTCGATCAATGCGCGCATCGACTTAACATCGACGGCTTGTCTCCCGATGGCTGCGGCCGGGCGCAGCGGCACTTTCGGATGCGGCTGGCCTTGCTGCGGCTCCGCCGGGTCGCGTTGCGCGGACCGCTGAGCGAGAGCCGGCGAGATGGCAACACAGAGACAAACACTTAGGACGATGACAGCGGCGAAAATGGTGTGATGTCCAGAATTGCGTTCAGGCATCGGCTGCGCTCCGAGAAAATGTATTTAGCAGTCCGGCATTCTAGCCTAACTGCGCAGTCGACACGAATTGATACGCTTGACACGGCCGCTTTCAAGGCAGACTGTGAACTACACAAATGGATCTCACATCGCAAGGGCTGTGGATCGACGCGTTGTGGTTTTTGTTCGGTCTGTACTGGATCGTTTCGGCGTTAAAACTGAAGAAGACGAAGAAGCGCGAATCGTGGGGCCAGCGGTTCCGCTACGTGCTGCCGCTGGCGGCAGCGTTTTACCTGCTGTCTCGACCGGAGGCGCATTACGGGTGGTTGGGCGCACGCTTCGTTCCTGAGAGTGACGCCGCGGGTTGGGTCGGTGTTGCGCTCACGGCCGCGGGCGTGGGCATCGCGATTTGGGCGCGCTGGCATCTGGGCACCAACTGGAGCGGCGTCGTCACCCTAAAGGAAGGCCACGAACTGATTCGCAGCGGCCCTTACCGGAACATTCGCCATCCGATTTACACCGGGATTTTGCTGGCGCTGCTGGGCACCGCGGTCGCCTTGGGCGAAGTGCGCGGCTTGCTCGCTGTAGCAATCGCCTGGCTTTCGTTTTATACCAAGGCTCGCCGCGAGGAATCCTTCCTCACGCAGGAATTCGGCGATCGTTTTGGCGAACACAGTAAGCACACGGGCATGTTCCTGCCTCGCTTTTCCTAGGGAGTCACAGTCACAAACAGCCGCCGACTAAGCCTCTTCTTCTACCAGCTGCTCGCCGTGGGCGGCCTTGTGGGTCGCGATTACCTTTTCGGCTAGCTCGTTGGGGACGTAGTCGTAGTGGGAAAATTCCATGGAGTAGGTGGCGCGACCTTGCGTTTTGGAAATGAGGTCGTTGGCGTAGGTTAGCATTTCGGCCAAGGGGACCTGGGCTTTGATGATTACGTTGTGGCCGCGCAGATCGCTGCCAGCGATTCGTCCGCGGCGGGAGCTGAGGTCGCCCATCAGGTCGCCGGAGTATTGGTCGGGTGCGTAGACCTCGACGTGCATCACCGGCTCGAGCAGAACAGGCCGCGCTTGCTTCATGGCTTCCTTGAAGGCTAGCGAGCCGGCGATTTTGAAGGCGATGTCGGAGGAGTCGACGTCGTGGTATTTGCCGTCGTAGAGGATGGCGCGGAAATCGACCATGGGGAAGCCGGCAAGATAACCGCGCGCGGCGGCTTCGCGAATTCCTCTTTCCACGGAGGGAATCCAGTTCTTGGGAATCGAGCCGCCGAAAATGTCGTCGACGAATTCGATGCCTTTGCCGCGCTCGATAGGCTCCATTTTGACGCGGCAGACGCCGAATTGCCCGTGGCCACCGGACTGCTTCTTGTGTTTGCCTTCGGCGTCGGCTTTGCCGCGGATGGTTTCGCGGTAGGGGACTTTGGGCGGCTTTAGCGTTAGGTCGACGTGATAGCGCTTGTGCAGCTTGGCTACGACGACTTCTATGTGCTGTTGGCCTGAGCCGGCGAGCAAGAATTCTTTGGTTTGCGGATCGCGCGAAAAACGCAACGCGGGATCTTCTTCCATGATCTTGTGAATGCCTACGCCGATTTTGTCTTCATCGGCGCGGGTTTTGGGCTCGATGGCGAAGGTGATGGAAGGCTCGGGAAGTTGCGCGGGCGGATAGTAGATCGACGAAGCTTTGTCGCCGAGCGTTTCGCCGGTGGTGGTTTCTTTCAGCTTGGCGATGGCGCCGATGTCGCCGGCGTGCAGCTCGTGGATTTCCGTGAGCTGCTTGCCCTGTACGACCTGCGTGTGCTGAAAACGCTCCGGGAGGCTGCGGTTGTAGTTGAGCAGCGTGGCGTCGTTCTTGAGCACGCCGCTTTTGACCTTGAAATAGTTGATGCGGCCGGCGAAGGGATCGGCCAGCGTCTTGAAAACGAAAAGAGAAAGCGGCTGGCCGTCGTCGTATTTGCGCTCGATGCGATCGCCCTGGCCCTTAGGCTCCTTGAAGCCGACCTGAGAGTGCTCGTCGGGATGCGGGAAGACGTCGGCGATGAAGGTGAGCAGGCTGGCGGTACCGACGTTGCGCAGGGCGGAAACCATCAGCACTGGAAAAATCTTTTCGGCGACGATAGCTTTGCGCACGCCGGGGATCAAATCTTCGATGGGGATGGTGCCTTCGCGAAAAAATTCTTCCATCAATTCATCATCGCCCTCGGCGACCATCTCGACTAATTTTTCATGGGCGGCTTTCGCTTCGTCGGCAAGCGCGGCGGGAATTTCTTCGATGGAGGGTTTGCCATCGCCATCGGGTTTATAGATGTGCGCCTTCATAGCGACTAAGTCGATTACGCCGCGAAAACCTCTCTCCGTGCCGATCGGCAGCTGCAGGGCGACGACGTTGCGGCCAAAAACAGACTCCAGCGATTCCATGGAGCGCTCAAAGCTGGAGAGCTCGCGATCCATCCAGGTGAGCACAAAGGCGCGGGGGATGTCGTACTCGGTGCAATAATCCCAAACTTTTTCGGTGGTGACTTGCGAGCCGACGTGGGCGTCGACGGTGATCAGCGCGGCGTCGGCCGCGATCAGGGAGGCTTTTGTTTCAGTGATGAAGGTGGAATAGCCGGGGAGATCGAGGAAATTTATTTTTACGTTGCTGCCCTCGCAGAGGGTGCAGGGCCATTCGGCGTAGGCGAGACCGGTCTGAATGGAGATTTTGCGCTGAATTTCTTCTTCGTCCCAATCGGTGGTGGTGCTGCCTTCCGCAACTTTTCCCCACCGCGGCGTCATACCCGCGGTGTACAGCAACGACGACACCAGTTGCGTCTTTCCGGTGCCGCCGTGGCCTACAATGCCAACGTTGCGAATGTCCTTAGTGGGATAGCCCTTCATATAGACCTCCATTGGGCGAGGTCCGCCAAGCATGATGGAGGCGCGGGCCTGCGCCTAGCTTGTGTTGCTGGGGTTGGAGAGCGCGGCCCTTTCCCTGGGTCCTGCGAAGAAGGAGGACGAAGAGTTAGTTAGCAAAATCCCCTGGTCCGCTCTCGAGCGGTGTCGACCTCGGACAGCCAAGGTCCACACGAGGCGGATGCTAGCACAGCGGATTGGCCAGGGCAATCGGCGTGGATCATTCCGGCTGAGGCCAGGGGTCGAGGACGGTCTGCATGCCTGGCAAAATCGAGATTCGCTTGAACCAGTCTGTATGGCCGGGAGCCTTTACGACTATGAGATACGTCTGGCCGGCAGCAAGCGGCAGAGTTGCGGGAATGTCGCCGACGAATTTGCCATTAATGTAAATCTCGGCAGCTTTAGGTTCGCGAAGTTCGATCGTGCCAAACGCCTGGACTGCCGAATTGCTCTTCGCTCCTGAGGCAGAGTCCGGCGAGGACAATAGTTCTTTGTCAGTTTGATTTGGATCTGGGAAGTATTTCAGTAAGACGGCCAGCAGGTCTGTCGCGCTGATCGCAAAGCCGATACCGCTGACATTCTTCCTCTCCAGTTTCAGGGTGGTGATTCCGACGACTTGACCGCGGGCATTCAGCAACGGGCCGCCGCTGTTTCCGGGATTGATGTTGGCATCCGTCTGAATCCAGATTCCGGGACCGGCGGCGGAAAACTTGCCCACCGCACTGACAATTCCCTTGGTGACTGCAAAGGGCATGGCATCGCCCGGATTACCGATGGCGATTACGGTTTCCCCCTGACGGACGTTGCCCGCGGAGGCGAGGCTCAAGTACGGAAAGCTATCGCCTTCCACTTTGACCAAGGCAATGTCGCGGTCGGTGTCCACATGAATGATATTGGCGGCCAGTTGCTGGCCTCCGGGCAGGATGGCCAACAATGAGCTTTCGCCGCGGGCCAGATGCGCGTTGGTTGCGATCACGCCCTTTTCGGTGACGAAAAAGCCGCTGCCCGATTTGCTCAGTCCTTTGAGGCGAACCACGGCCGGCTTGGCGCGAGCGATTATCTCCTCCACCGGCGGTACGGGTGTAAGGGCTGAGTGGTGCAATGGTTCGGCAGGATCCGCGATGTCGGCGGAAATCGTGCCCGTAAATACCTTGGAGATGGGGTCTAGGTCGACGTGAAAATGGTTGGCCTTGAGGAGCCAATACTCGCCGTGATTGTGACCTTTCAGTGAGACCCAATTCATGGGGCCTTCAGTCATCTGGATTTCTTTCGTCGTGTAGCCGGCCAGATTGATGCGGACGGTCATGGAATGTTGCAGCCGACGACCAACTGCGGTCTTAGTCTTGTGAAAGTAGCCGCCGGGCATTTCTTCTTCGTACGGCGTGGTACCAACGACAACTCCATTGATTTCGACGCTGGCGCCCGGGGGAGCGCTGGTGATTTTCAACGTATCGGCTAGCGCTAAGGCCGGGGCAATCGACATTAAAAGCGCAACGGAGAGAAAGCAGTCCGCCCGGGACGCCATGCACCAACCTCGAGGGGAGAATAAATTACAGACGCCGATAAGTTAACATATCAATAATAATAATCACAGGGAATATTTAAGGGTTGCGGGACGAATCCAAATTCGGCGAGTAACCTTGGCATGAGCGGACTGGGAGGCGCGGGTACTTCGGAAACTTTGGGTCGCTAGCGGAGAGCTGGCACATCACGAAGGATGAGCCCCGGTCGGAGACTATCGTGCGGGCGTGGCGGCAATCTGAACAGAGGCCGGCTGGGGCGTTGCTGATCGGATTGCTCATCATGCAAGCATAGCGCAGAGCCACACCTGAATCGCGCAGCAGCGTCGACCCAAAGCACGAGGTTCCAATAGCCAGAGGACTTGGCGGCGTCGCATAATCGAATCTATGACGCCGCGGGATTTGGCCAATTCGATTTGCGAGACACTGCGCGGGAGCGGACACGAAGGGCTGCTGGTGGGAGGCTGCGTGCGTGACATCCTACTGGGGCGTGAACCGGCGGACTACGACGTCGCTACGGATGCCACGCCTGATGAGGTCATGGCGCTGTTCCCGGGTAGCTTGTCGGTTGGAGCGCAGTTCGGCGTGATCATCGTGCCGCGAAATGGAATAAACGTGGAGGTTGCTACGTTTCGCGCGGATGTGGGCTACTCCGATGGGCGGCATCCGGATGCGGTGGTCTTCGCACGGACCCCGAAAGAAGACGTCCAGCGCCGTGATTTCACGATCAACGGGCTGCTGATGCGCCACGACACTGGCGAAGTGCTCGACTACATCGGCGGGCAGGCTGATCTCCGGGCTGGGCTGATCCGTGCGATCGGCGAACCGGACCGCCGCTTTCGCGAGGATAAGCTGCGCTTGCTGCGCGCGGTGCGCTTTGCCGCTCGCTTTGGGTTCCGCATTGAGGCAGCGACGTTTGAGGCTATCCGCAGACATGCCGGCGATATTGGGCAGGTTTCCGCGGAGCGTGTGCGGGATGAGATGACGAAGCTGCTCACGGAAGGCGCGGCCCGGCGAGGGTTCGAGCTACTGGATGAAACGGGTCTTCTGGCAGAAGTCTTGCCGGAAATCGCCGCGATGAAGGGAGTCGAGCAACCTCCGCAGTTCCATCCGGAAGGCGATGTGTGGATCCACACGCGGCTGATGATCGAGAAACTGTCGGCTGGAGCTTGGCCGACACTGGCATGGGGTGTCCTTTTACACGATGTAGGCAAGCCCGCGACTTTCCGATCGGCGGAGGAGACGGGTGATCGCATCCGTTTCGACGGTCACGTTGATGTTGGGGTGCGTATGGCTCGCGACATTACCCGGCGCTTGCGTTTCTCGAGCGAAGATACCGAGCAGATTGTGGCGCTAGTGGCCAACCACATGAGGTTTAAGGACGTCGAACAGATGCGGGTCTCGACGCTGAAGCGGTTTATCCGGCTGCCTCGCTTCGAGGAGCATTTGGAATTGCATCGGCTGGACTGCTTGTCGAGTCATAGGAGGCTAGAGTCGTACGGGTTCGTCGCCCGCATGCTGGCGGATACTCCGATAGAGAAAATCCGGCCAGCACGCTTGCTTACGGGCGACGACTTGCTGGAGATGGGATACAAGCCAGGACCCTTATTTCGAGAGATGCTGAACGCGGTGGAGGACGCGCAACTGGAAGGGGAGCTCAAAACGAAGGAAGATGCGCAAGAATACGTCCGATGTAATTTGAGCCCTTCGCGGGATTCCGGAACACCGAAAAGAGCCGTCAGGACTCGCCAGGCTAAGTCATCTAATTGATTTAATGAGAGTTGGTCGGAGGATTGCGGAATTGTGCAGGATTTGTTACAATCTTAGTGTAGGAGGCTAAGATTTTGTGCTGCATTCTTTTATAACTTTAGCACCGTTTACCATCCCGGCGCATCTAACCACTCAAGCGCCTGTCGTTATTTGATTCGCGCTTAAGATTGGGGACACCATGGCTGAGAAAAAATTCTCGGTGCCAGACGTTTTGCCGGTTCTTCCCGTTCGGGATACCGTGCTGTTTCCCGGCGCCGTTCTTCCGTTGACAGTCGGCCGGGAAAGCTCGCTGGCGCTGGTCAATTCATTGGAGGGGGAGGAAAAACTGTTGGCGGTGGTCGCTCAGCTCGACCCACGCATTGAGGACCCCTCGGCTGCGGATCTGCACAAGGTCGGGACCGTAGCTAAAGTACATAAGACCGTGAAGATGCCGAATGGCAATGTGGTCGTTTTCCTGGAAGGTCTACAGCGAGTTCAAATTACAGATCTGCTCACGTTGCGGCCGTTCATGAAGGCTCGGATTGAGCCGCAGCCGGATATTACCGGCGAGGTGGATGCGGAACTTGAAGCGTTGCAACGCAACGCGCAAGAGCTGTTTCGCGACGTAGTGGGACATTCGCCGCAACTTTCCGATGATTTGCAATCGGTGGCGATGAACATTGACGATCCTGGCCGGCTGGCCGACTTCATTGCGGGGACCCTACCGTCACTTTCGACATTGGTGCGCCAGGAACTGATCGAGACGCCTAACGTACGCAAGCGGCTGGAGGCGTTGATTCGCGAGCTCTCCAAAGAGCTGGAAGTGCTGGAGCTGCGCTCAAAGATTCACGAGCAAGTGCAGGAGCAGGTCAGCCAGAACCAGCGCGAATACCTGCTGCGCGAGCAGATGAAGGCGATCCAGAAGGAATTAGGCGAATCAGACGACTCCATGCAGGAGATCGACGAACTTCGCAAAAAAGTCGAAGACGCGAACATGCCAGCGGAGGCTAAGAAGGAGTGCGACCGTGAGCTGAAGCGGCTGGCCAAGATGACGCCTGCTTCCGCGGAATACATGGTTTCGCGAACCTACCTGGAATGGATGACCTCGCTGCCCTGGAGCAAATCTTCCGGGCATGAAGAGATTGACATCCAGAAGGCCCAGACCATTTTGAATGAAGATCACTACGACCTGGAGAAGGTGAAGGAACGCATTCTGGACTACCTGGCGGTGAAGAAACTGCAGCCAGGTATGAAGGGGCCAATTCTGTGCTTCATCGGGCCCCCAGGCGTGGGCAAGACCTCGCTGGGCAAGTCTATTGCGCGTTCGCTGGGACGCAAGTTCGTGCGCATCGCCTTGGGCGGCATGCACGACGAAGCCGAAATCCGCGGACACCGCCGGACATACATCGGCGCGCTACCTGGACAAATCATTCAAGGCATCAAGCGCGCGGAGATGAACGATCCGGTAATGATGCTGGACGAAGTCGACAAACTCGGACGCGATTTCCGCGGCGATCCTTCTTCGGCGCTGATGGAAGTGCTCGATCCTGAGCAGAACAACGCGTTCCGGGATCATTATCTAGACGTGCCGTTCGACCTATCGAAAGTGCTGTTCATCGCCACGGCCAACTGGATGGATCCCATCCCCGAGCCGTTGCGTGACCGCATGGAGATCATCGAGCTGCCAGGCTACACGGGAGAAGAGAAGCTGCACATTGCGCACAAGTACCTGATCCCGAAACAGGCGGCGGAACACGGCTTGAAGGTGGGCGAGCAGCTGGAGTTCACAGACGAAGGACTCCGAGAAATCATCCATAGTTTCACTCGTGAAGCGGGCGTACGTAACCTGGAGCGAGAGATCGCTACGATCACACGCAAGCAGGCGCGGCGCATCGCCGAGGGCAAGCCTGAAAAGATGGTGGTGACTCCGGAGGTTGTCCGCGAATTCCTGGGCGTGCCCAAGTTCCGCACGGAAAAGGAAGTTGCAGAGCGGGTCAAGAAACCGGGAGTGGCAGTGGGATTGGTGTGGACGCCGGTGGGCGGCGATATCATCTTCATCGAGGCCACGCGTATGCGGGGCGGGAAACAGTTCACCATGACAGGGCATCTTGGCGAAGTCATGCAAGAGTCGATGACCGCGGCGCTGACCTGGACACGAGCCAATGGTGAACGCTATGGTATCGATCCGGACTTCTTCCGCAAGCAGGACATCCATATCCACGTTCCGTCCGGCGCGGTACCGAAGGATGGGCCTTCGGCTGGCGCAGCGATGGTAACAGCGCTGGTCAGCTTGCTTAGCGGGCGAGCGGTACGTGAAGGGCTGGCGATGACGGGAGAAATGACCCTTTCCGGTGTCGTTCTGCCCATCGGCGGCGTGAAGGAAAAAGTGCTTGGCGCCAAGCGCGCGGGCATCAAGGAAGTGCTGTTGCCTGCGGACAACGAGCCGAACGCGGTGGCCGATCTAACGCCAGAAATTCTTGGCGATCTCAAGATCACCTACGTCCGTACGCTGGATGAAGTGCTCGAACACGCTCTAGAGAAGGAACCGGTGGCACCGGCCATCGTGCCACCGGAACCGAAGGGCAAGCGCGTGGAAGTACCTCGCGCGATCCACTAAGACAGGAAGCGGCTCCCGGTCGCGGCAGTGCCCTAATGGCTTCAGCGAGACTGGCGTCCGTTCTGGAACAGGCATTCAAGGCTCACCTGCCCCTCGTATCTGTCTGTGGTAGAGTTTTCGCCACGCCATGCGGATCTTCGTTCTCGGAGCCGGCGCTACCGGCTCTCTCCTGGCCCAATTATTGGAGCGGCAAGGACACACGGTCTGGTGCGGTGACCGCGATTTACAGCGCGCTCACCATTTTCTGGGCAAGAGCAGCAGCATCGCCATTACCGACGTAAACGCCAGGAACCTGCGTGGGATCGTGCGAGCCGCGCGGGGCTGCCAGCTCATCGTCAACGCCTCTGCCTCGGTCTTCAATCAGATTGTGATGCGGGCTGCCCTGCGCCTGCGGGTCCACTATTTGGACCTGAGTTCGCACCTGACCAAGAACCCGTTCAAAGCCGAGCAGTTGGCGTTTGCCAAGCGTTTTGAAGAAAAGAACAGGTGGGCGCTCATCAACACGGGCGCTGCGCCGGGGCTCACCAACCTGTTGGTCAAGCGCGCCGCGGAGATGCTGGACGTGGTGGAGACCGTGCAGATCCGGTTGTATGAAAGCAGTGAAAGCGACGACCCCATTTCGCAGTGGTCGCCCGAGGGTAGTTTTGACGAGGCTATCTCTAATCCTCGAGTGTATCGCGCCGGGAAATTTTTGATGGAGAAGCGTTTCGCAGAGCTAGAGAAATTTCGCTTCCCGGACCCGGTGGGATCCGCGAATGTAGTTCTTGCTGCGCAGGATGAAGTCGCGACGCTCCCACATTTTATTCCCATGCACAACATGGACGTGAAGATTGGCGGCAACGAATTCGACCGCTTGCGACGCTGGTACAAGCAGGGGAAGCTCTCGAAATCGCGGGGCATCGTGCGCCAGCGCTTCCCGCAAACTCTTTCGCCGCGCAAGATCGCGTCCTTGATTCGCCAAGGCATTCTGCAGAACGCGCGTTTCGCTGCGGTAGCGCTGGTAGCCGGACTGAAGCGGCGGGGCGAAGAGGAACAGCGCCTGCTGATCCGCACCGACTGTATATTTCCCACTTTGTATCAGATCCGCCAGCAAGGCCTGTACACAACACCCGTTGCGTACGCCACAGCTCATGTGGCCGCGCTATTTGTGAAGTTTTTTCCGCGCGAACTGGCGGGAGTGTTTCCGCCAGAAGCTTTGCCGGTCGAAACCCGCCGCGCCATTATCTCCGGCATTCGCAAGCACAGCGTGCGAATCAACCACAAGACGAGCGTGCTGCGAAACGCCGAAGATGAGGACGAATTCTAAGAAACTGGCCTGCTCGCTCGCCTAATCGGCCGCCGCCGCTTTCGCCTGCCCGGTAAAATGAATCGTGATCAGGAAGCCGTTCGTGCCATCGTATGAAAAATTGTGGCCGTGCCCTTCAAAAGCCTCGTGTTTGCTCTTCCACATGCGAAAACCATTGTTGGACTGGGCCAGCCAATATTTCAGGTTGTGCACGACAATTTCATGCGAAGGATTATCACCCTTGACCCGCTCCAAAATCACCTCACCCTTCCCATTGTTCATTTTGGCGTGAGCTTCGCCCGTCTTGGTGTCCACCCTCCACATAAATCCCGCAGTGTCCACGTCGGCGTGCTGCCACTTCATCGGATAGAGTTGCGCAAGAATGTCATTGAAAGCGGTCTTTTGTTCCGGAGTGACGCTGGGATCATAGTGAATGACGACCCAAGAATCTTTTCCGGTGCTCCAGTCGCTGCCTAGATCCGTGGCCAGCCATACTTTGGCCCCGTCCAGTTTCGTGTCCTTGTAATACCCTTTGTCCGTACGAAGGACGAGATTGGCACGGCAATATTCGCCTTCGTGATGATGCGTCGAGCGCGTGTTGAAGTAGCATGGGCAGAACATGTCGCAACTGCACGCTTCGATGTAAGAAGCCGTGAGGTCGAAATCAGGTTTAGCCACCGGTTTGTCCTGGGATGCCGCGTCGTATTGCGCGGGGAGCAAACCGCCCGTTAAGCCGAGGGCCAAAATCAAAAGGATTGTGCCTTTCATGAAACCTCCTTCGGAACGCAGAGGCGGGAAACCCAAGAATTAGCGGGATTCTACATCCGGTGCGCAACACAAGCAAGGCACGCCGGACGACGTGTTCCGGATGAGGCATAGACGACTTGATTTGCGCTAGCTAAACGTACGTGACGCGCAAAACCAAAATGCCGCAGGATTGTAGGATCAACTAGAATTTGTATCCGAAGCCAAACGAGATTACCGGATAGAACCGGTAAGGTGACGCGCTTTTGTTGAGCTTGCTTTGTTCCGCTGCAATGTTGCTTTGAATCGTGGGATCCGAGCTGATTGATCGGCAAAACAGACCGGAGGAATCACACGCGCTACCGGCCAGGTTCAGCCCCACACGGGGCGGTCCCTGATACGCAGCGCCAATTTCAAAAGATGTACTAAAGTGGCCGCTGCGCTTCGCCAAGTTTCCAATTCCGAATAGCAGCACGGGCGCCGCTTTATATACCGTCAATTTGCCGGTGCCAGAGACGGGATCGGCTGGGTCGCTAAGGTAGGTAGTTTTGCTCAACGTGAAGGTCTGCCCGCCCGGGACAGAGACGTTGGCGCTAACCTTGTCGCCATTGTAGATCAGCACGCCCGGGCTTAGATGAAACCATCTCAGCGGGAAATAATCGTAGGTGGCCTCCGCTGAGTGCAGGTCGAGAGTTCCCTTGTAGGTCGCGCCATCTTTATCAAACGTGTGCCCGTAACTAAACGCATTGAACCCGACGCGGACATTGGAGCGGTGTGAAACACCGACGGCGACCTCTCCGCCAATTCCAAGCGTTGACACCTTGACGCCTACACCGACTGGAACGCTTCCCTCGGATGATTGATTTGGGGAGGCTGGCGGGGCTGCCGCTTCGGCCACTGCGGAATCCGGCGAATCCGCGTTTGCTGCCGCGACGCCAGCCGTCACAAACTTAATCAGCAACAACAGCACCGCAAAAGTGGGCACTTTTCGCATGGTCTCTCCTCAAGAAAGCGAGCTTAGCACTCGCGAAACGTTGGATTTTATTAAGTGGCTCTAATCGCGGGACAAGAGTTACCCGGCCAAAGGGACAGGCTAAACGGAACGATTAGCAGCAGCGACTAGGACGAGAATAACGGCGGTTGAGTTGCTCAACATAAAACTCTTTGGCGCTCATTGGGCCCACGGTGTCGGACTGTCGCCCGGCGAGGGAGCGCAGGTATCGGTCGTACGCAGCGTCGCCGCACCATTCGCGGATGCCGCGCCAAAAGCGACGCGCCAACCACTTGATTCTTTTCGCCGCGTTTTGCATTAGTCATCTCCTTGCGCGACGCCAGAATAGCCTTCCGCCCATCGTGTGGGCACGTATGGCGATTCATGAAGGAGGGGCTCGCGCCGGCTGCTCAGAATCCTGTACCACTGCACTAGAGCTTCCACGATCAGAACGATGACCATAACCGCAAGGACAGCAGTCACCGTGGCGTCCAGCCGTTGATTGAAGATCAGCCGTTGCGTTTCCAATAATTTGGCGGCTGGAATTTTCCCGGCGGCAACTTGCGCGGCCAGTGTGTTCGCAAAGGCCAGAAAACCGATGCGCGGATTGCCATCGAAGATTTTCTGGTAGCTGGCCGTCATGGTGATGATTACCAGCCACGCCATCGGGAGCAACGTCACCCAAATCCAACGCGTGCGGCCCATCTTCAGCAAAATGGTGGTTGCTACCACCAGCGCGACGGCCGCCAAAAGTTGATTGGAAATCCCGAACAATGGCCAAAGCGAATTGATTCCGCCCAGAGGATCGACCACGCCCTGATACAGAAAATATCCCCACATACCGACAATGATGGCGCTGGAGGCCAAGATGCTTGGCATCCATGCGGTACGGCCGAGCGGTCTCCAGACTCGGCTGCCCAGCTCCTGCACCATGAAGCGGCCCACGCGCGTGCCAGCATCGAGTACGGTCAGGATAAAGAGGGCCTCGAACATGATGGCGAAGTGATACCAGATGCTGAGCAGGCGCTCGCCGCCGATGGTATTGGAGAAAATCTGGGCCATCCCCACGGCGAGAGAAGGTGCCCCGCCAGCGCGATTCCAAAGGGTCTGCTCGCCCACGGCCTTGGCAAGCCCGGCCATGGTTTGCGCTGTCAGTGGAAAGCCCCAACTGGTGATGGTGGCGGCGGCCGCATCCGGGGTCGCGCCCACAATGCTGGGCGGGCTGTTGATCGCGAAATAGACTCCCGGCGTCATCGCGCACGCGGCTACCATGGCCATCACACCGACGAACGATTCCAGCAGCATCGCGCCGTAACCTATGAATCTTGCATGGCTTTCGCGCAGAATCATTTTCGGGGTGGTTCCCGAGGAAATCAGCGAGTGAAATCCGCTAATGGCTCCACAAGCGATGGTGATGAAGCAAAACGGGAAGATCTTTCCGGCGAACACCGGGCCGCTTCCGTCGATGAAGCGCGTTAGCGGAGGCATGAGCACGTGCGGCCGGACAAAGAGGATGCCCGCGGCCAACGCGAAGATTGCTCCGGCCTTGATGAAAGCGCTCAGATAATCGCGGGGTGCCAGCAGCAGCCAGACTGGGAGAGCGGACGCGGCAAAAGCGTAGACAATGAGGGCAAACGCTAAAGGAACGCCGCCAAGTGTGAATACGTGCGCCCAAGAAGGCGAATCAGCTACCCATTGACCGGCGACCACCACGAACAAGATCAGCGCCACGCCCATCAGCGAAGCTTCCAGCACGCGGCCCGGGCGCACAAAACGCAAGTACATGCCGACCAGGAGTGCGATGGGAATGGTCATCGCTAGCGTGAAGGTCGCCCACGGCGATGACTTCAGTGCGTTGACCACCACCAAGGCCACTACTCCCAGTAAAATTACGAGGATGGCCAACACCGCGAGCTGCGCGATAAGTCCGCTGCGCTTGCTTACTTCTTCGCGCGCCATCTGCCCGATCGACTTGCCGTCCCGCCGGATCGAGCAAAACAAAATAATGAAGTCCTGCACGCATCCCGCAAACGCTGCTCCGGAGATCAGCCACAATGTCCCCGGCAAATACCCGAATTGCGCGGCCAGGGTCGGACCCACCAGCGGCCCCGGCCCGGCTATCGCCGCGAAATGGTGGCCAAATAGCACCCACTTATTCGTGGGCACAAAATCACGGCCGTCGTCATTGCGTTCGGAGGGAGTGGCGCGAGTATCGTCCAAAGCAAGGAGCCGCGCGGCAACAAACGCGGAGTACAGCCGGTAGGCCACGAGATAGCAGCAGAGCGCAGCGACCACGAACCAGATTGCGTTGAGCGACTCGCCACGGTCGAGAGCAATTTTGCCGAGCGCGCCCGCACCCAACAGCGCCACGATCACCCAAACCACGAGCCGTCCAAGTCTTTTCACGCCGACAAACCCACCGTCGCCTCAAAATCGAAAGCATGTTACGAGCGCGCATCGTATGCGAGCTCCGCTTGAGCGTCAATTCCGCTTAGATGCTTGAATCGCAATTAGACGTCACGACTTTTCTTCAGCCGGACAAGCCTTCATAAGGCCATCCCCCGAAACCGCCGACACTGTTTCTGCGCAGTCCGAGAATCTCAAGCCCCCGATACCAGCTGGCTCGGAATCGTGAAGGCTTGGCGACACGGATAGCGGTGTGTTGATTGGCTCCCGCTTTCCTCGACGCCAGAATCTCCAGTCCTGCTTCCTGCCAGCGTAGCAAAACGTGAGCAAGATCTTCCTGTGGTTGCCCTGCATCTTCTTGAATTAGAAGGATGCGGCGTACTCCTTGTTCTTGCAGAAATTTCGCCGAAGGAAAATCCTGCGGAAAGACCTTCCATCGATTGTCGAACAGACGGGGGTCGGGGGCATGGTCGCCCTTCATGCGCAAGGAATCGAGCAGGAACGCCGGAGGGGCGCTAGACGCAATTGAGATCCCTTGTAAGATCGGGCCCGTGGCGCAAAGAGTGAAAAGCAGGTCGCGCATATCCACGACAACGGTCGCTCTTGCGTGGCCAACGTCTTCTTGGGCAGCGTGATGCGGGGGACCCGCCGCCGTGAAGGGGCCAGGCGATCCATCGAAGGCTGCGACGGGACGAAAGCCTAACCTTGCCAGGGCTATCCCATAACGAATGGAATCGCCGCCGGGAAGGTCAACGATAATGCCTAGATCGGAATCGAATCGGAAGCCATTCAGGTCGGGCAGAATTTCCAGCGATTTTTCAGGCTCGGCGTCGAAATACACAATCTGTGCAAATGGCACCGGTATGACCCATTGCGACCAAACCGAGTCCGCCGGCGCCCACGCCGCGAAAAGCTCTTCAGGTGTCATTGGACCTCACCTTGCGCCGGTTCTAGGATCAACACGGCCGCATCTTGCGCATTTTGATCGATAAGAGGGCGCTCCGCGACGCGCCCATAGAATCCCGCCGCTTTGCCGCCAACCGTGAATACTCCCAGGCAGGGGTACACAGCGCACTTTTCTGTGGCAATTGGCACAGCTGCAAATCGTTCCTGCGCAACCCACTCGGAGGGGTTTTGTCGTGCATCCCAAAAAATCTCCGCGAGCTGCTCGGTCGGGGTTACTCCTGGCATCCCGATGCCTTCTCCAACCCTTCCCATGGCTGGCTTCAAAATCGAGTAATCGTCTAGCATGGACTTGATGTGCCTGGCTTCTCGAGTCTTGGGCAAGAGCGTTCGCCAAGTGGATAAATCGCACTTCAGCTCATCCCAGACTAGAGGAAATCGCTTGGTTTGCAAGACGATCGCAGATCCAGGATTGCTCAACGCGGTTGTAGAGCCTGAAAAATATGGCTTCCAGGAGTCTTTGTCCGGAAGGTTTGGCAACCACTCCGCGGGAAAGAAGCGCACAACAATTCGCGGGCGTCCCGAAGCGTAAGCGCTGCGAATTTCCGCCACACCACCTGCCCAATGGATATGCGCGGGGCTTACCAGGCGTGCGCCGATCTCCTTTTTTTCCAAATAACGCGAAAGGTGCTGCATGACCTGACGGTCGTCGCTGTAACTTGTCGCATGAACCAGAGCAGCAAAGCCTCCGCTGCCTATCGCATCGTAAATGGCCTGCGCGTAGATTTCGGAAGAGTTGGCGGGCGCTGTCACACCAGTAAGAGCATTAGCGAAAAGACTATTCCAGGCGCTTGCTTCTACGAAGCCGCCGGGAACGTCGGCGTTTACCTCCGAAATCCGCCATCCTTGTGAAGTGAAGTGAAAATCGAAACGCATAACGCGAAGATCTTGATTGGAAGATTCGGTGCCTTGGCTCTCGCGCAGTGCGTGCCGGATCCTTCTTGGAAGCCCGAGCCGTCGCAACAGCTTTGGCTGCCTGACTATCTCCCGCTCGGCACGCAGCGCCTCTTGGGAAAGCGTCTCCGCAGTTCTCCACAAGAATTCCGCCGTTTTTGACTCGATCAAAAGCGGGAAGGCCGCCAGCACGGAATGATCTTCCGACTGCACATCCCACTTACAGGCATCGAAAATTATTCTGTGGCGGAGTGCGCGCCATTGTTCGCGGCCCAGCGTTTCTCCGGCATAAACGCCTGGCTCCACTTAGAAAAGTCCCCGTTTATAGACGTAGAACACGGCAAGGACGACATACCCACTTGCGGTCGCTGCGCAATACGGAAATTGATTGTTCCATGAGTTCGCCGGACGCTTCCGCAAACCCCGTTCCAAAGATGCTGCTGCGACCGTAAGGACAGCCGCGGGCCATGAGTAGACCCCAAATTCGACTAAGGTCCGCGGCGCGGAATCCCAGTTACCCGCGACGCCGCCGCCTAATATGATTCCGGTGGCCGCGAGCCAGCCAGCCACACGAATGGCGGCAAATAGATTGCGTTCAATCGTGACGGTGTCCAAAATCCAGGCGATGCGGTCGAAAACAAGCCACAGCAAGACGAGAGTAAGCGTCGAGACTATTGAGCAAAATAGAACGACCTCTACACCGGGGCCATCCCCTATATTTGCACCGGCAAAACAACATGTAGCTGCAATGAGCTGACCTGCACAAACAATTGCCGCGGCGGCGTTCCGCCTCTCGATCACATCATCACGAATGCTGACGCCAAGAAAAGCGAAGACCCACTGGGTGGCGCCTACCCAGGCGAGCCCCAGAGCGCAATATTGGATAACAATCTTCGCATCCGACCGAACGTCGGCGGATGACAGCTTCGCTAGCACAACGAGCAGTAAGACTCCGCATAGCAGCGGCAGGAGGAAGCCGAGCCCGATGCGCACAAAACGTTGAGGCGAGGTAACTCCATTGGACCTGAAGGAAATAACCCAACGCACCAAAACTATGACCGCCAACGGAACGCTAAGTAGAAGAAAGCTGTCCATTCGACATTGCCGAAAATTGCGCTCCTCTTGTGCGAGGCCTCGGTGAATGAGGTTTACGGCGTCACGCGAGTGAATGCAAGAGAAAAATGGTTGTCGAGATAGTTGCGAAGTAACAGCGAACGGCCACTCATGCGCGAAGATCAGGGAATGTTTGATTGGAAACGGTGAGGCTAGCGGGCGTGGTCTTTTACGGCGGCGATTACTCTTTCCAGTTCATCGCGTCGGGGCTCTTGCTTGGATGGCAGGAGGTCCCACCCCGTCATTACTACGATCAGATTGTATTCCGGCACGACCCGCAACTCCTGGCCGCCCAGGCCGCGTGCTGCCCAGGCGAATTTCTTCTCAGGCGGGGTGCCCCAGGGCTGCAGCCACCATTGAAAGCCATATCCCCAGTGGCGTCCTTCATCTTCCACCGTCATCGCAGTCGTTGTGGAGGCCTTTACCCAATCCGCTGGGACGATCTGTTTGTTTTGCCACTTGCCATTCTTCAGAAATAGAAAGCCAATCTTGGCCAAACTCGCAGACGAGATGTAAAGACCGCCCTCGGTGTCCGCTAGATCCGTCGGCGTATGCTTCCAATGGTAGGGAATTCCGAGCGGCTGAAAAAGATACTGTGCGGCATACTCGTCTACATTCTTACCCGTGGCCTTCTTGAAGATGTGCGAAAGAAGCTGGGTGATGCCGCTGCTGTATACGAAAGACTTTCCGGGCTCGCCGGCCATGGGCTGATTGATGACGTATTGAACCCAATCGAACTGAGCCTCCATAAGGTCACAGGAATTCTTCGGATCGTTGTAGGGCAAATCTTCGTTCCACTCAAAGCCCGCGGTCATGGTCAGCAGGTTACGCAAGGTGATGTGCTGCTTGCGCTCATCCATATTTGCGATGCGGTATTCATCGAAGTATTTCAGGATCGGGGAATCAAGATCAGCGGGAAATTCCTTTCGGCCCATAGCGATCCCGATGGTAATCGAGGTGACCGTCTTGGAGACGGACTGCATGGTGTGCATACCGCTGTGCTGGTAATAAGGATGAAATTGGGTGCTGAAATAATTATATGGGCCATCTACGTCGTGGTTCAGCGGCCCTTCTCGCCTGACGAATGCACCGTAGATACTGGCGTAATCGTGCGCGTAGGAGCGGGCAAGCGTCTGCTTTGCATCGCGTATGACGAGCAAGCTATCCACCAAACCATATTTTCCAGCCGCGATGTCTGCATCAAGCGACGCCAACTCGCCGGCGTCCAAGCCAACGGCGGCCGGCTTAACGGCAGGCCAATCACCTTCCGGAAACTTGTCCTGCGCTTGCGTCGGAGGCAATAGGAGAATCAAGACGAGCGCAAACCGCGCAAAGCCCAGAAATGCGTTCCAGCGGAAGGCCATTGTTATTGCGTTCGCGTCCCGCATCTGTGCGCTCTGTGGTGTTTGTGGCAAAATGCCTCCCCTCCTCAATCTTGCAGCGAAGTAAATTGCAGCAACGGATGCAAATCGCGGAAAATCCGTACGAGTTCATCGCAAAACGTCTTGCGCGTCGCGGCTCCGGTGCCCAGCTTGCGGCGCACGATCCAAGCTTGCAGCTTCTTCCAATTCTCCGCTGCCGGCCAGCCGTCGTGGTGGATCCATTCTCCCTTTTCCGAACTGTACCAGTAGCTTTCGTAGCGTCTGCTGAGGCGCTTCCTCTGTTGCGCGAGCCGTCGCGGGTTCGCCTGCACGCGGGCGTCGGCGATTTGCGCGAGGGCGGACTCCTTTCGCTTGGAACCGGCATAGATTCGGAACCCCGAGGTGACCGTCTTGGCGGAAATGCCAACATAGAGCTGACCGGTTTCGCCGTCGCCACGGAACGGCGCGCTGAATTTCACGTACATCCCCGTACGATAGGGGGTCTTGTCTTTGGCAAAGCGGATATCGCGGTTGATGCGGGACAAATTCGCGCCGGTGCGCCCGCTGGTCTCAAACCGTGAATCCAGCTTCAATAGAGCCGGCGCCAGCGCCTCGCACAAAGCGCGCAAGGGTTGCACCACGCGCTGTTTGTAGCGGTCGCGGTTGGCCTGCATCCATTCGGTGCGATTGTTGCGCGACAAATCGCGAAGAAAGCGAAACGTGTCGCTAGTAATGATCGTTTTTGCGCCGGCGATGGACCGTTTGGAACTAGGCATGAGCGAGCCTTTGAAGTAATGGCAGACAAGCCTACACGATTCCTTTGGCGCGTCAATTCGTGTGTGACTCTTGCGCCCCGCAACTGTCCGAGCGGAGCAGTGCGGGCACAACACCAAAATGTTGGGAGGCCCGGGCATAGGCCGTTGAAAGCGCGCGCATTTATCTAGCGTTCATCTTCTGGGCTGTATACTTGACTTTGTTCGATCAACGCATCATAAGAAAAGAGAAAAAAACCATGCGCAAAGCACTCGCCCTTCTCGGCCTGAGTACACTCTCCGCCGTTGCTCTCCTTTCAGCCGCATTATTTTCCCGCGCTGCCGCCAAGCCCGGCACTTCCGGCTATCACGTCATCAAGACCGTCTCCGTCGCTGGCGACGAGGGCTGGGATTATGTTTACGTCGATAGCGACGCCCGCCGCGTCTACATTTCCCACGGCTCGCACACTGTGGTAATGAATGCAGACACGTACGCAATCGAGGGCGACATTCCCGATACGCAGGGCGTGCACGGCATCGCTGTCGCCTCCGACCTCGGCCGTGGTTTTATCAGCGCAGGCAGGGCAAACACGGCGGTAATCTTTGACCTGAAAACACTTAAAACTCTCGGTACCGTCAAAACGGATGCAAATCCGGACGCCATCATTTACGATCCCGCCGCCAAGCGCGTCTTCACCTTCAACGGCCGCGGCAAAAATTCCACGGCCATCAACGGCGCAGACGGCACCGTCGCTGGAACCATTCCCCTCAACGATAAGCCGGAATTCGCCGTGGCCGACGGCAAAGGCACCGTTTTCGTCAACGGCGAAGACACTTCCAATCTAATCTCCCTGGATTCGCAAAATCTAAAGGAGACGCATCGCTGGCCGCTCGCCCCCTGCAAATCTCCTTCTGGCCTCGCGGGTGACCTCAAGAGCCGCCGCCTGTTCGCCGTATGCGACGATAAAGTTTCCGCCGTGGTCGACGCCGACTCCGGCAAAGTCGTCGCCACCCCTGCCATCTGCGAAGGTCCGGACGCGGCCGCATTCGATCCCAGCTCCAATTATTTCTTCGCTTCCTGCGGCGACGGCAATCTCACCGTCATCCACGAAGACTCCGCCGATAAATACACGGTGGTTGAAAATGTGCCCACAAAAAAGACCGCCCGTACCATGGGCCTCGACCTGAAAACGCACAAGATCTTTCTCCCGAGCGCCGAATTCGATCCCCCAGCTCCGGGCGAGCGCCGCGGCAAAATGAAACCCGGCACGTTCGCAATAATTGTCGTCGGAAAGTAGCGGTTGGCGGGGCGGCAAGGCGGCCACCGTGAACCTACTTGCGTCGATTGCGGAGCGGCCCGAGTACAACGGTCATCTCTGGAATCGACGAAAAAATCAAGAAGCGCTTTACGTAGAGCACGCTCTTTAGTCGGGCTTTTGTTCCCCGGCGGGACGTTTGTCTTCTTCTTTGGCGCCTGCAAATTCCGGAAAATCCGTCTTCAGCTCTTCCATGGTTTCTTGCGCAGCTTTCTGGCCCAACGCGTAGCCAGCGGCCTGCGATTCGCGGGTTACTTCCGGGAGAACTTTGAGCATGCGCTTTCCGAGGGGCGAATGATAGTAGTCCAGCAGGCCTTGCAAATCTTCGGCGGTTAGATATTTGTCGTAAATCGGAATAACCCGTTCGTTGAGGGAATCGGGATCGAAGTGTTTCTGAAAGCGGGACACAAACGCTTCGACGAATTGCTTGGCGCGCGGATTATCGGGTTGCGAATCCAGCACGCTGCTTCGGAACTGCTCCATACCGGCTTCAATGAGTTGCTGGCCAAGATTTTTTGTGCCGGTAACATCCATCAATTCGCGGATGCGAGCTTCTTTTTGAGAGCCGACGCTGCCCGGAGCTGGCGGGGTGGTTTTGCGAAGGACCTGCGGGGCGGGCTTAGCCGGGGGGGAGGATTTCTCCTGGGCGATCACGAGAATCGCGGGCGAATGCGCGAGAACCACCAGCGCACCGCAAAGTAGTGCACACGCAACAAACAATGGTCGCATTAGAGCTCCTTAACCTCAGAGACATGATCGTCTTAGAACGCAACGATCACACAGAAAAGGGGAACTGAACTGAGGTTCTGCGAGGAATGAGACGCAATGGCGGGCATTAGGGTTGTGTCTGGGCCTGAGTCTGGGCTGGTACCTGCTGAGCTTGCTGTCCTTGGCCTTGATGGGGCTTGGCGAAGCGGGCGTGGGCGGCCACGCCGGGATATTCTTTGCGGAGATCTTTCAGTACGTCCTTGGCGAGGCGGGTACTGAAGGCGCGGTTGGCCACCTGCATTTCGGCATTGATCTTCGGCATCTCCGAAGCAAACTTTTGGCCGAGCGGAGAACCGTAGAACTGCAGCAGACCCTTGATGTCATCCTGGGTGAAGTGTTGGTCGTAGATGGTGACGAGCTGGGCGGTCGCGTCATCAGGGTTAAATTTCGCTTTGTAGTCCTGAATGAAGGCATCCACAAATTGCTGGCCGCGGTCGGTAGCGGGAACGGAGGCTTGAAGGTTCTCGCGAAACTGATCGGCGCCGTGTGCGGCGAAGTCTTGCAGGGCGTCGCGCGCGCCGACGAGCTCCATCAGCGATCGAATGTCGGCTTCCTTCGCAGGATCAATGGAACGTGTGGTTTGGCTTGCGCTTCCCTGGGGTGGGGTCTGCACGGAATTTTGCGAAGCGCCTTGGATGGCGAGGAAGAACATCGCCACATAAATAATGACCAGTGCGAGAACCGCCTTCATGAACCTGCCTCCGCGGGCGAAACCCTTGCGGTTTCCCCACGCTGCGATTGTAAGCAGGCGGGGCCGACGGAGAAGAGCGTCGAAGGACAGTTGTGTCGGGTGCTTAACTGTCCGTCCTTTGCTGTACTTTCGTTCAGCCGATAAGGTTGTTAGCCCGCACTGGACGTGGACGATGGCGTTTGCGTTGGCGGTTGGCGAAGCGTCTGTTACGATGCCGCGCGATGGCACAAACCGAAACTCTCCCGACGAGCCACGCGGATGCCGCGGCAATTGTTGAGCGCGAGGCGGGCCTTCACCGCAATTTAACGCCACGGCAACTTTCCATGATTGCGGTCGGCGGAGCAATCGGCACAGGTCTTTTCCTGGGCAGCGCGTTGTCGGTGAGTGTCGCTGGACCTGGCGTAATCCTGAGCTACACGGCAGCCGCCGCGATCGCGCTGGCTCTGATGTGGGCCCTCGGCGAAATGGCCATTGCGCATCCGGTGGCGGGTTCGTTCGGAGTTTACGCGGAAGTTTATGTCCATCCCTGGGCTGGCTTCGCGATGCGCTATTCGTACTGGCTGGGGCAGGTAATTGCGATTGGCAGCGAAATGGTGGCGGCTTCCATTTATTGCAAGCATTGGTTTCCGGCGTATCCATCGTGGATTTGGATTGCCGGGTTTTCGGCGGCGCTGATTTGGGTGAATGCCAGCAGCGTCGCGAATTTTGGGACGTTCGAATACTGGTTTGCCATGCTGAAGGTGGTGACGATCGTTCTCTTCTTGATGCTTGGGGCCGCGTTGCTGCTGGGAATTGGATTTCCGCGCATCGGAATGAGGAACTATTTGGCTCATGGAGGATTTCTTCCCCACGGCTGGGTGGGCGTTTGGCTGGGGATCGCAATGGCGGTGTTTAGTTACCTGGGCATGGAGATCGTTGCGGTGACGTCCGGGGAGGCAAAAGATCCGACCATCGCGTTGCCTCGCGCGATGCGTTGGACGTTTGCGCGGCTGGGGATTTTTTATATCGGAGGACTGGCCGTGGTGGTGGGCGTGGTTCCATGGACGCAGGTGGGACTTGGTGAGAGTCCATTCGTTCGAGTATTCGAATCAGCGGGAATTCCGGCGGCGGCAGGAGTGATGAACTTCGTGGTGTTGACTGCGGCGCTATCTAGCGTGAACTGTAATCTTTATTTAACGGCACGCATGCTGTTCTCGCTGGCGCGGGGCGGGTATGCGCCGGCGGCTCTGGGGCGATTGAGCGAGCGGGGCACACCAGTGACGGCACTGCTCGCGTCCAGCATCGGGATGGTGGCGGCGCTGCTTCTGGAGCGCCGATACAGCGGGACGGCGTATGTCTACATGCTAGGCTCGGCGTTCTTCGGCGGTATTTTTGTATGGCTGATGATCTTCGTGACACATCTGATGTTTAGAAGACGCGCCGCTCAATCGGGAGAGATACGAGTGCGCTTCGGACCGCGTGGTCCGTGGAGTTCGCTCTTTGGGGCGGCGGCGCTGGGAGCCGTGCTTATTTCGACCTGGTGGGTGCCGGGACTGCGCATCACTTTGACGGCGGGGCTGCCGTGGCTGCTGGTTATCACGCTGTGCTACCTTGTTTGGAGGAAGACTCATTCCGGCAACGCCGACGCTGGAGTTGGTATTCATGGATGATCTGCTGAAATGGCGCAGCGAGTTTCCTATCCTGGAGCGCTCGACCTATCTCATTAGCAACTCGCTGGGCGCGATGCCGCGTGGCGTTTACGACGTGATGCGAGGCTATGCGGATTCCTGGGCGGAGCGCGGGGTGCGCGCGTGGGAAGAGGGCTGGTGGGAGATGGCGGTGGCGGTCGGCGACAAAATCGCGCCGCTAATTGGCGCAAAGCCGGGCGAAATTTCGCTGCATCAAAATGTCACTTTGATTCAGGCGGTCATCGCATCTTGTTTTGATTTTCGCGGGCCCCGCAACAAAATCGTGATGACCGATCTGGAATTCCCGTCCACTCAATATTTTTATCACGAGCAGAGGCGCCTGGGCGCGCGTGTGGAGTTGGTGGCCAGCACCGATCCGGTGCGCATCGATCTGGACAAGTTTCTTGCCGCTATCGATGAAACCACTTTGCTGGTGCCGATTTCGCAGGTTCTGTTCCGTAGTTCTTATATTGTGGACGCACAGGCGATTATTGAGCGCGCGCACCGCGTCGGCGCACACGTCATCCTCGATGTGTTCCAAGCCGCGGGAACCATTCCGATTGATGTTCGTTCGCTGGGTGCCGACTTTGTCGTCGGCGGCGTACTAAAATGGCTTTGCGGGGGGCCGGGCGTCGGCTATCTGTATGTACGAGAGGATTTGCGCGCTAAGTTGCGTCCCGCGCTTACGGGATGGATCGCACACCGCCGGCCATTTGGCTTTGAGAGCGGAGCGATTGATGCGCGTGAAGATTCGTTCCGCTACCTCAACGGCACTCCGCATATTCCGGCGTTGTATGCGTGCCAGCCTGGCCTGGACATCCTCAACGCTGTGGGAATAGAGGCGATACGTAGCAAGTCCATGCGCATGACCGCGCGCTTGCTGGAAGGCGCGAAGTCGCACGGATGGCGGGTCAATACGCCAGAGAATCCCGCGGAACGCGCCGGAACTGTATCTATCGATTGCCCTCACGCCTACGGAGTGTGCCGCGAACTTCTTGCGAGAGAAATCCTCGTGGACTTCCGGCCGAAGGCCGGGGTGCGATTTTCGTCTCATTTTTATAATCGGATCGAGGAATGCGATTTTGCCATCGAGCAGGTGGACAATATCCTGCGCACGCACGCATGGGAGAAGCATGCGGCCGTCGCCACGCCGGCGTGATTTGATGGAAGCGAGCGACAACTATGAACAAGCGCGCCGCGAGATGGTGGAGACGCAGATCCGCAAGCGTCGCGTGACCAGCGGGCGGGTTCTTGAGTGTCTGGAGCGCGTTCCGCGGCATGAATTCGTCCCGGCGGAGTTTCGCGGGCGTGCGTATGAGGATGCTCCGCTTCCGATCGGGGAGGGCCAAACCATTTCACAGCCTTATATCGTGGCAGCCATGACGGCGGCGCTTGGCCTGCAAGGGCACGAACGCGTACTGGAAATTGGAACGGGGTTCGGTTATCAAGCGGCGGTGCTGGCCTGTTTGGTCGGCGAGGTTTTCAGCGTGGAGTTTCGCCCGGCACTGGCGACAGAAGCCGCCGAGCGTCTCTCGCGCCTGGGCTACACGAACGTCCACGTACATTGCGGCGACGGAACGCTCGGTTTGCCGGAGTTCGCGCCCTACGACGCCATTTTGGTAGCGGCGGCGGCGCCCGCGGTGCCAGCACCTCTCGTCGCGCAACTTGCCGATGGCGGCAGGATGGTGGTTCCGGTAGGCGGAGTGGAGAATCAAGATTTGCATCTGATCGAGCGTAGCCATGATATTTTTCGTACGAGCATGCTCGAGTCTTGCCGGTTTGTTCCGCTTCTGGGGGCCCACGGCTGGAAGGGATCCTCGCAGACATGAGCTCCGTGCCGCCCGAGCTATCTATCGTAATTCCGGCGTTCAATGAGGAGTCGCGTTTGCCAGAGACGCTGTCACGGATCTCGGCCTATGTCCGCGCCAGCAAACGGGAGACCGAGGTGATCGTGGTGGACGATGGTTCGACCGACCGTACCGCCGACGTCGCCAACTCCTTCCACGGCGAAATCAAACGCTTGCGTGTCGTGGCGAACGGCGAAAATCGCGGCAAAGGATATAGCGTTCGCCACGGAATGATGGAAGCGAACGGGCGAATCGTGCTGTTTACCGACGCAGACTTGTCCGCGCCGATCGAGGAGGCGGACAAACTGCTTGCGGCGCTCCGGGATCACGATGTGGCCATCGGCTCGCGTGCTCTGGATCGTCGGCTGATTTCGGCGCGGCAATCCGTTTTCCGCGAGTCCGCCGGTATCATTTTCAATTTTATTGTGCGGGCGATTCTCCGATTGCCGTTTGTCGATACACAATGCGGATTCAAAGCCTTCCGCCGGGAACCCTGCCTCGTGATTTTTCAGCAGCAACGGATTGAACGGTTCGGCTTCGACCCCGAGATTCTTTATTTGGCGCGTCACCACGGCCTGCGATCCGTTGAGATTGCAGTACGGTGGGCGCATTCGCCGGCCACCAAAGTGAGCATGATACGTGACAGCCTGCAAATGTTCCTGGATGTCTTCATTATTCGATGGAACTCGTTGCGGGGACGGTATCCGCGGTCGCAGGCCGGCGTTGCGAGGGCCGCTGATTGAGGCGATTCACTTTGTGACACAAAGTACTTGACATTCAGCTGTGCCACTGCTATTTTCCCTCATCATGGCTTTCGTCAGTCCACTGCGAACTCCCAAGCGCGAACCGATTCCCATCGATGCGCGGGCCGCTGATCATCTTCAATACATTCGCGAAACCATGGAGCGCGCCGTCGAGTTTACCGCTGTGCCCGGTTGGGGCGGGGTAGCCATGGGCTTGACCGCGATCGGAGCGGCATGGATAGCGTCCCGACAATCTTCGCCGCGCGCTTGGCTGACAGTTTGGCTGGTGGAGGCATTCGTCGCGGTGGCTATTGCGGCCTCTTCGGCGGCCACAAAAGCTCATCGGGGCAGCGCGAGATTGCTCTCCGGGCCGGGCCGCAAGTTTCTACTCAGCTTTACCCCGCCAATCATTGTGGGCGGCTTGTTGACGTTTTCGCTGTTTCTAGCGGGAGTACAGTCCGCGCTTCCAGGGGTCTGGCTGTTGCTATATGGCACGGCGATTGTTACCGGCGGGGCCTTCTCTGTGCGGGTGGTTCCGGTTATGGGATTGGCCATCATGGGCCTGGGAGCGATCGCACTTTTCGCGCCGTCTAATTGGGGGGATGCGTTCATGGGCGCGGGGTTTGGCGTAATGCAGATTTGTTTCGGTTTGTGGATCGCGCGGAATCACGGGGGATAGCTGGCGCTGTAGCACCGGAGTTGCATGGCTAAAGGATCGACAGCACGAGACGAAAGATACCAGCGGTCGCGCGAGGCAACGTTGCCCGCCGGACAATCAAGAGAGCCGGTCCCTGCCGATCTCGACCGCCTCATTCATGAGCGGGTGCGATTGGGTATCGTCAGCGCGCTGGCAGTCAATCGCTCGCTGACTTTTAATGAGCTAAAAGCCATGCTCAAGGCAACGGACGGCAACTTGAGCGTTCACGCGCGAAAATTGGAAGAAGCCGATTACATCGTGTGCACGAAATCCTTTGACGGACGGCTGCCCAAAACGGAGTACCGGCTCGCCGCAGCCGGGCGGAAGGCACTGGAGCGTTATTTAAATCACATGGAAGCGCTGATCCGGGCGACGCGCGAGGGCTGAAACAGCGCAAATTTTTTTGGTTCTTGACTTTGTATTACAGAGTAGTTTGTAGCGTATAAACATTGGAGCAAACACATGCAGACGGCACCCATCGTTCTACAGCAACCTGTAGCAATTCCACATCAACTTGCGCCCAGACGCTCACTCCACGTGGCTATTATTTCTGACGGGAACGGCCGCTGGGCCACTTCGCGCGGGCTGCCTCGCTCCGCGGGGCATCGCGCAGGGGCACAGACGGCACGACGCATCATCACGGCGGCTCCGGGTCTTGGTATCCGGACACTGACGCTCTTCGCGCTCTCTTCCGCGAACTGGAAACGCCCTCCGGCGGAGGTCGATGCCATTCTGCGATTGCTGCATGAATATCTGTTGGCCGAAACCTCGAACTGCATCGCCGAAGGCGTGCGGTTGAGCATCATCGGGCGCCGCGATCGCATGCCGCCGACGCTGCGCGAGGCCATTGCGGATTCCGAGGCTGCAACGGCCCGTGGGACAAGGTTACACGTGCGGATGGCAGTAGATTACTCCGCGCGCGAAGCCATTTTTCACGCTGCCTGCCGTTTCTACAAAGTGACCAAGCTCTCTCCCGAATCCTTTGGCGACGTGCTGTCTGAGGTAGTGCGAGGTGGATCGACAGACGTGGACCTGTTGATCCGCACTGGCGGGGAGCAACGACTCTCTGATTTCCTGTTGTGGGAATGCGCCTTTGCCGAATTTGTTTTCACGGAGAAGCGCTGGCCGGATTTTACTGTCGACGATCTGCAGGCGGCTCTTCGTGAGTTCGGTCAACGCCAACGTACACGAGGCGGCCTGCCGGATGCCATCGCCGGCTAGATTCCCGCACACGAAGGCTTTCTTGGGCCCGCGGCACATTAACGTCCTGGCCGGACGCATACCTTGATGGTTCTCATCGCATAACTGCTGGCTGTTCAGCCGTTTACAAACCCTGACATTTCGCCGCTGTCCAACGTCTGTATCCCAGGAGCATCGCATGGGAATTATGGGACTTGCGCTGGCTTGGGAGACTAGAATCCCTGCCTTGGCGCAACGGGAGAGGCGGGTGGAAGCATTCCGCGAAAAAGACGCCGCGCCCGATGCGGCGGCCGACCGGAGGGAGGATGCGGCTTTGGCGGCGGCCTGCCTGTCCGGTGACTTGCGTGCGTACGAGCGCCTGTATTCATTGCATGGCGCGCGGATGAAGAACCTGGCGCGGAACATTCTAGGCAGTACGACGGACGCCGAAGATGCGGTGCAGGAAACCTTCTTAAAAGTGCAGCGCAGCATCGCCAGTTTTCGCGGGCAATCGAGTTTTGCCACCTGGACGTTCCGGATATTGGTGAACACCTGTTATGACGCGCGGCGTGGACGCCTGCGGAGAAAAGAGGTTGCCGCGGACGATGAGCCACAGCGTGAGGACGCCGCTCCGCGCCCGGAGCCTCGGGCGGCGGTTACGCATCCGACGCTGCGCCTGGCACTCGAACGTGCGCTGACGAAATTAACGCGCCATCAGCGCGATGTATTCTTCCTGTATGAGGTCGAAGGATTCCGGCATGCGGAGATTTCATCGATGCTGGAAATCAGCGAAGCGGCCTCCAAGAACACGCTTTTCCAGGCGAAGAAAAATCTTCGCCAAATGCTGGCGCCTCCTCGCGGCAGTGACGTGGGAGCAGGGTGAATCCGATGAACGTGACTTGTAAAGATCGAGATCGAATTTTCGAAGACGGCACCGCGCGCGAATGGGCTGCGCTCGAAAATCATGCTGCGACCTGCGTGTCTTGCGCCGAAGAGCTTCGGTCCTGGAAGTCGCTCAGCATGGCGGCAGCGGAATTGCGCGATTACAGTGAAAACCCGACACTGTGGCCGCGGATCCAACAAGCGCTGGCCGAGAGGGCGGTCGCAATTAACCATAGGCGAGAGCGTTGGAGCTGGCTGTTGGCTAGTCTTTCGCTCTCCTGGCAAACCGTGACTGCCGCCGCGTTAGTGATGGTGCTGATGATCTCCGCCGGATTGCTGCTCATTAAGCCCAAGCCGCCAATTCAGCAAGGCAGCCTGCTCAGGAGCAAGGCGCTTACGGAAGTGGAAAGCGCGGAGTCCGCATATGTGCATGCGATTGACAAGCTTGCCGCGGAGGCCAAACCTCAGTTGGACAATCCGGCAGCGCCGCTGATGGCTAATTACCGCGAAAAACTCATGGTGCTCGATAGTGCCATCGACGACTTGCGTGCGCAGGCCGGCCAAAATCCGTCGAACGCGCACTTGCGTTACGAACTGCTGGCCATGTACCAGGAAAAGCAACGCACGTTGGAAGAAATTGTGGAGGAGAAGCGATGACTCGTGCTGTTGGGAAGATCCCAGAGAACGACTGGCCCGTTCAGTTGGGTTCACGCCGGATGCTGCTCTCCGCTGCCGTTTTGCTGGTCTCTGCCGCCGCGCTGACGGGTGCTGCGAGCCCCGGCCAGGAGCAGGTCACCCGGGACTTTCAGAAGACGCTCCCGCTTGCTGCCGGTCAATCGTTCCGCATCGAAAACAAATTTGGCGAGGTACGCATCCACGGCGAGTCGAGCCGCGAACTGAAGATTTCCGCCACCATCCGCGCGCAGGCAGACTCCCGCGAGCAGGCCCAAAGCTTCGCCGACAAAGTGCAGATTGAAGTTCAGCAGACGGCACAGGGCGTGGAGGTGCGCACTCGCTATCCGGAGGACAATCGAAATTGGTTCGGCCGCAAGAATGCGTCCTATTCGGTCGATTATGAGATCGCCATGCCTTCCGACGCGCCGCTATTTGTGAAAAACAGCTTTGGCAGCGTGAACGCCACGGGGGTGCGCAGCAAGTCGGAGTTCGACAACAGCCACGGGTCACTCAACGTGCGGGATACCGGAGCCGCGCGCCTTAGCAACTCTTTTGGAAGTATTGAACTAACCGGGACTGCGGGAGACACCTCGGTGACGGACAACAATGGCTCGGTGCAGGTTTCGCAGGTGAAGGGTGCGCTGGAGCTGCGTAATCGCTTCGGAAGCATCATGGCTCGCGATATTGGCGGGGCAGCCAGCATCACAGGAGGCAACGGAGCGGTCAACGTCAGCGACGCCGGTTCGGCCAATATCACGACGTCGTTCGGGAGCGTGGAGGCCCGAAATATTCGCGGCGACCTGATTGTTCACGACAATAACGGCAATGTCGACGTATCGAGCATTGGCGGCGCCACTGACATCACCGATAGTTTCGGGAACGTCACATTTTCCGACGTCAAGGGGCGGGTGAATTGCACGACCAGCAACGGCCGCGTCTCTGGAAGCTCGCTCTCCGGCAGCGCGGTCACCATTCGCGATTCGTTCGGCAATCTCGAACTGAGTAATATCGCCGGTACGCTAAACGCCGAAACTTCCAACGGGAAGATTACACTGCGTTCCGCGCGCGGCGGCGGCGAGCTGAGGTCTTCCTTCGGTGCTATCGAAGCCTCGGACATTTCCAAGGGCATCCGCGCGATTACCGGCAATGGCAGCATCACGCTATCCGATATCGGCGGCGACACTTTCGCCAAGACCACCTTCGGCAGCGTTTCCGCTGACCGCATCAACGGCAACCTGATCGTCGAAAATACTAATGGATCCGTGACCGCACGCAGCGTGAAAGGCGATGCGCAAGTGACTACTTCTTTTGCCGGCGTCACGCTGGAATCCGTCGGGGGGAGAATTACGGTGAACAATCAGAACGGCGGCATTTCCGTTATGGCCGCGCGGCCGGCCAGCAGTTGCCGGGACATCGCTCTGAAGACTTCTTTCTCTTCCATCCGCGTCGGAGTACCCGAGGGCTCCGGATATAGCGTCAACGCGCACACCTCGTTCGGCCGCATCTCCAGCGACCTGCCCATCACAACGACGGGCAGCCTGAGCCCCGACACGCTCAACGGCACCATCGGCTCCGGTGGGTGCCAACTGCAATTAACCGATGCTAACGGCAGTATCGAGATTGTTAAAGGGCAATAGAATTCTTCTCAGGCGTCTTCCGTTGCGCTCTCAGCGCCGCCTCTCTCGTTCCATAGCAAAGGCTCTCTTCAGAATTCGCGTGGCCGTCTCGGTTAACTTGTATCGTCCCAATTCTTCTTCGCTCGCGAAGACTACTTCCGTTACATCGCTGCCTGCCGCGGCTTGGCCGTCCACTCGTTCGCAAAGATAGTCGACGATCACATAATGGAATCGCGGCCCTTTCTTTCCTTCCTTGGCTCCGGCCGTGCTCTCCACGTAAATGCGGTCGAACACTTCTATCAACTCGATGACGCGCACGGTGAGACCGGTCTCTTCGCGCAGCTCTCTCGCTACCCCTTCCTCCAGCGTTTCGCCCAACTCCAGCATCCCCCCGGGAATCGACCACTCTCCAAGTAATGGCTCGCTGCCCCGTCGAATGAGGAGGGCGCGACCTTGGTCGATAATCACGCCACCCACCCCAACCATCGGCCGTTCTGGATACTCCCGCGAAGAAGGCATTTACTAGCGGCATCCTTTCCGCCGGGTTTCTTTCACGGCCACTGCCAGACGGATGGGGTTGACTTCACGCCGGTATATAATACGCTCGACAGTGGTGCTCGTGGTCTAAGCGGCGCCGACTTGAACCACTTACGGAGGATGGATCCGTGATCCGCTGCCCTGAATGTTCCGCCGAAATCGACGTCGACGAGGATGAAGTCGAAGAAGGCGAGATTCTCAGTTGCCCAGAATGCGAGTCCGAGTTGGAAGTCTCGCAAATCCATCCCGTCCATCTGAACATCATTTCGGAAGATGATGATGATGAAGAGGAAGAAGAGGAGGAGGAGATTGCCGAAAATGGCGACCTCCCCGAGGACGATGACGATGAGGAAGAAGACGAAGAGTAATCCATCCTTTAGCGGGCTCTCCCGCACGATTGGCATCTTCCCTCCCGCCCGCCGCCATCCAAACCTTTAAGGAGCGAAATCATGCATGTTCGCTGGGTCGTTGCCTTGGGGGCTGCGGCGCTGCTGGGTCCGTTCGCCGGATCCCTTACGCCCCTTTCGCAGAACACGCTTGGCGCTCAAGCGCAATCTTCGTCGTCCTCGAAAGGCAGTAAGCAGAAATACAGCCATGCCAATGACTTTTTGATCCGCGGAACTGTCTTCACGGAAAAGGCTCTCTCCTTTCCAGCTGTGCAACTCCGGATTAGACGCTCTGGAGAGAAGAAATTTCGTTGGGAGGACCAAACGAATTCGCGCGGCGAATTCGCGATCCGCGTGCCGCAAGGTACTCAATATGAGATGGTAGTGCATGCCAAAGGCTTCGCCGACCAGACTATGGCGATAGATGCGCGAACTGGCTCCGGGGAAAACAACCTGGTTTTTCGCATGGAACCGGCTAAGAGAGGAAAACAATGAAGCCCCGACTTCGGTTGTTTCTTGTGGCCATGGCTTTGTGCATAAGCGTCTGCGCGGCCGCGGCACAGGATGCCAAACGCGAAGCGCAACTGCGCACGGTCCGCGGGGTGGTGGTGGACAAGTCTTCTGAAGCCCCCGTCCCTTCGGCGGTGGTGTTTTTGAAAAATACCCGCACCAATGCGGTGCGGAGCTACATTGCCGATGAGGAAGGCAACTATCGGTTCAGCGGTCTCGACCCTAACGTGGACTACGAAATTCATGCTGAGAAGGATGGCGCCAAATCAGCGACTCGAACCATCTCCAGTTTCGACAATAAGAAAGAGATGGTGTTCCCTTTGAAAATCGAGAGAAAAAAGTCCTGACCCCGCGCTTCGTGGGAGCCTCGTCGGCTTAACTCAGAGAATAGACGCGACACGGGACGGCGGCCTCGTGTTGAACCTCAGAGGCCGCCTTGCTTTGCAATTTCACGGCGAGCAGAGCGGCAGCTTCAGGATGACGCGTCCTTGATGTCTTCCTGGGCTCGGCGCTCCGAACTCTTTGCTTCCGCTTTAGCATCGGCTTCCGGCTTCAGGGTTTGAATCGCTTTGGCGAGGCTCAGCGCCTTGCCGCCTTCCGGAGCACTGCACGAGGAAACATTACCCTTTCCTGGCTGAACCCCGGTGACATCCCACTTCAAGCAGTTGAATTTAATTTTGAGATTGTGGCTGACGTGTAGCGAAGCAACGCACTCGTTCAACTGACGAAAGGCCGTGCAGGCGTCCTCGAGCTTCGTCTTCGCAGGCAAAATAGCTTGCAACTCGGAAGCTAGTTTCTTGCTTTGATCGCCGTTTGCGGCAAGTTGCTCGCTGGCCGTCGGACCCTTCTTGATCCAATGAATTGGGTTATACGATTGTGCTGCAGCATTCGCTGCTCCCAGCAACGTAAGCACAGCAATCAATCCCGCAATGATCCACTTGTTTTTCATAGGTATCCCTTCCCTCGCAATCTTGTTCAAGTCGATCGCGAGGCAGGCGCAAGTGAAAGGCTGGTCTTCCCTTGGCATAGGCTGCTGCATTGCAGCCTTATTCTCACTAGTAGGCTCTCCGGCGGGCGCAATTTCGAGGACTTCGCGGACCGGTACTCCCCCAATGTGTCACTCCTGCCCATGCGTTCAGTTTTGCAGTTTGACAGACCTGTACTTCTTGACGATTGCCCCAATGGGCGTTCGCGCCTAGAGTTACTGAGGATCTCTAACGAACGATGAAGTCCATGCTGGGCCTCCGCGCGCGCTCGCTAGAACCTTCTCCCCTGGAAGGTTCGGGTGCTTTCCGTGCGCTTCAGATAGAGACGGAGTCTCAGCAACTTGCGCGCAGCGAATGGTGGCTCTGGTTCTTCGCCACGGTTGTGACCCTGCTTGCCACATCGGCGTTGGTGCTCTCTTTTTTGCCTTCTCTTTTCCGACATGCCAATCGTTTCTATGAAATTCGACCGGATCAAGCCCAGTGGAGCACGGCGGCTCTTGTACTTGTCTTCAATTTCTGGCTTGTATACCGGCAATGGTTCTTCCGTCGCCGCAGGAGGCAACTCACTGGTCAGAGTCCCTCTCCGGATAGGGTTAGCGGCGAAGTGGTGGACCCTTCCGGCTACGATCCAGTCACCAGCCTATACACTCGGGCCTCCATCGAGCAGCAACTGGGCAAAGAGATTGGCCGCACGCGACGCGAAAACGCCTCACTGAGTGTCGCTACCATTCATATCGACGAATTCCCCAATGTCGTGCAGCGGTATGGCAAGTCTGCGGTCGACGCATTGCTGAAGGAGTTTGCCAGACGCCTGAAAAAAGCCATTCGCGGGTCCGATTTTGCCGTGCGCCTAACCAGCGGTGATTTTCTGCTGATTCTTACCGAGTGCACTCTAGGCGAGGTAAAGCACGTTTTAGATCGCATAGGTCCGCTGGAAATTGTCTCCGCCGGGGAGAAGAATTCCCTCCCTTATTCTACTGGTTGGGTGGATTATCAACCTGGCGAGCCTCCGTCGGATCTGTTGAAACGCGCCACTCAAATTCTGCACCTCTACGAAAACGCTTCCAAGGACAGCTTCGCCACGACCGTAGCCCGTTGAGCGTGCGAGCTACCGAACCGCCATTGGAATCAAGCGATAACGGGTACCGAAGATTTACCAGCTAGGCTCTCATGGCTGTCGCGCCGCGCGCGGCCTGCAGCAACTTGCGCGCATTATCCCGAATGTCGCCGTGCGCAAACACAGCGTTACCGGCAACCAGCAAATCCGCCCCCGCGCGAACTACATCGCTCACCGTGCTGAGATCGATACCTCCATCGACCTCGATTCGAAACGACAGCCCGCGGCGCTCGCGAATCTGCGCTAGTGCCTCAATCTTGCGCAGCGCACCGGGAATGAATTTTTGCGCCCCGAATCCGGGATTCACGGACATCACCAGCACATGATGAACGATATCCAGGACTTCATCCAGCATGGGCACTGGCGTCGCGGGATTGATCACCACCGCCGGCTCGCAGCCATGCGATGCGATCAGGTGTAGGGTACGATTTAAATGCACACACGCTTCCTGGTGCACCGAAATCCAATTAGCTCCTGCTTCCGCGAAAGCAGCAATGTAGTCGTCTGGATTTTCGATCATCAAATGACAATCGAATGGAACCTTGGAAATCGTCTTGCGCAACGAGGCCACGACGGGCGGCCCAATCGTTAAATTCGGAACGAAGTGTCCGTCCATCACATCCAGATGCAGCACCGTGCCACCGCCTTCGATGGCCGCCAGCGTTTCGGCGCCTAGTTGGGCAAAATTGGCGGAAAGAATGGACGGCGCGAGTTCGATCAAGTAAAGCTCCTCCGTTGATTATACGCGGAAGGGACGGCCACTCCTTCCGAATATCGCAAGCCGCGCCTTATGCGGGCCACGGAATGGTGCAGCGGCGAGCGCTGCTTTCGCGAGCAAGCTCGAGGATGCGCATAACGTTCAGCGCGTGCTCCACCGTTACCGCAGGTGATGCCGTGCCGAGCAGCACATCCCGGATATTTGCGTAGTAGCTGCGGTAGTCGCTCGCCGCGGACGGCACTCGCTCTCGAAACATGGTCGTCCCTTCCGCATTCACAAGCGTCAGAATTCCGGAGTTCGCTTCCTGTTCCGCTTCGCTGGCCATTTCATTCCAAGGGATTCGCCCGGCACGCAACTTTGGCTCCAGCACATCAAAAGCGTGCTTCACGTAAGCACCACCGGTGCCATGAAGAATGAATCGCGGGCGGGTGACCGGCGCCAGCATCGTGGCACGCAGCAAAGCGCGTAGACCGCCAGCGTAATGCAACGTGAGATCGAAGGAGTCATCAACAATGGCATGCTCCCGCTCTTTGCGGATATCGGCTGTAACTGCCTTTGGAAGGCCGAACAGCAGTAGCGCATGATCGATCAGGTGCGGAGCCAGGTCCATGAAGACGCCCGTTCCGGGACCGGTGCGTTCGCGCCACGCATTTGCTTTCAGGTGCGGCCGAAAACGATCGTAGTTCGATTCAAATCGCACGATACGCCCAAGACGTCCGCCGCTTGCTAGCTTCTGCACGGCTTGAAAATCACCATCGAAGCGGCGATTGTGGTAGACCGTCAGCAATCTTCCCTGTTCTCGTGCAAGCTTCACCAGGTCGAGGGCTTCACTAACCGTTGGAGCTAAAGGCTTATCGACCACCACGTCGCGGCCCGCCTTGAGACATTGCCGGGCGATTTGATAGTGTGTGTCGTTCGGCGTCGCGACAACGACGAGTCTAATATCAGGAATTGTCAGCAATTCTTCGACGGACCGTGCGACGTGCGCATCGGGACAGAGTTGCGCCGCGTCATCACCACTTCTCTGCACGATAGCGGCAAGCCACAGGCCCGGAACCGCACGAATCACCGGCGCGTGAAATGATCGCCCTGCCAGTCCGAATCCGATGAGTCCGACGCCAATCATTTTCCGAGTCAAGTCAAGCAGGCTCTGAAGTTCAGGCGAAGAGCGTACACGAACTCTACCGCTGGACGAAGCTGCGCTGCTTTCAAGTCAACGTTGCCTACGGCGGCGTGCTCCTTCAGAATGTTTTGCACATGTCTACGACCACGACGGTTGCAGTCCCAGAACGTACCACCCGCAGCCACACTGGATTGCTGGCCGTGCTCTTCCTCGGTTTTGTCTTGAGCGGCATCGCCACGACGATCGTCGGACCGATGCTGCCGGTATTCATTCATAAATGGAGGCTGGATGACGGGCAAGCAGGCCTTTTCTCGTCAGTTCAATTCCTCGCTTCTTTGGTAGGAACCCTGGTATCAGGCACCTGGATGGCTTGGCGGGGATATCGACCATCGCTGGTCGCCGGTTACGCGTTCATCGGATATGGCCTAGCTATGCTCAATGCCAGCACACACCTGAACGCGTTGGCGGCTACCGCTGCATTCGGCCTCGGCTACGGGCTCATCACCCCGGGGACCAATTTGTATGTTGCGGAAGCCGGCGGAGCTCGTAGCGCGTCATTGTTGAACCTGCTCAATTTTACGTGGGGCGCCGGCGCAATGGCCTGCTCGCCGTTGGTCGCGCTGGCGCTCAGAAACAACCGCTTGCCGGGCCTGCTCATCAGCTACGCAATCTTCGGGGCACTGTTGGCGCTCGCCCTTCTCTTTGCGCACTTCAGCGCCGAGAAGCACGAGCAGCCCGCCACGACAGAGGCTGCACCGCTTCTAGTTAGGCGCGGGGTGACCATCGCGCTGGCGACATTGTTTTTCACCTACGTTGCCATGGAGACGAGCATTGGCGTTTGGTCCGCGGAGTATTCGCGACGCATCGCAAATGGAATCAGCAACATCACTACACTAACGCCCATGTTTTTCTACGCGGGCCTTACTGCAGGTCGCGGTTTGGCTCCCCTAGTTCTGTTATCGCTGTCGGAACGACCTCTCGTCTTGGCCGCGCTGAGCCTGACCGCGATCGGGACTACCGCGCTTATTTTCTCCACCTCCCTGAAGCTGGCCATCGCCGATGTTTTCCTTGCCGGCCTGGGCTGCGCTTCCGTATATCCCATTTACATCGCTTGGCTCTCGAAGTGGTACGGGACGCGAGCAAAGCGAATTGGCGGATTCTTATTCGCGTTGGCGTCGCTCGGCGGCTCCGCCGGTCCGTGGCTTGTTGGTACCTTTTCAAAGTTTTCCGGGAGTCTGCGCGTCGGATTTCTCGTGCCGCTGCTCAGCGCGCTCCTTATGATCTGCATTGTCACCAGCCTGCGTCGGCAAACGTCGCAGTGAGGTATTCTCTGTCCGTGCAAAGGCTTTCACGCCCGGAACGCTCACCTGCCGCAAGACTTCTACTCGGCCTGATCATCACCCTCGCGGTCGTCGTGGCCTACTCCGCATATATTCGCGTGCAACTCGTCGGCTTACGCAAGCTGCAAAGCAATATGGTGGATCGCGGCCGCAAGGACTCATTGCAATTGCTCCGGCTGCAAAATGACTTGAACACTGTGGCGTTGGCGATGCGGGACATGCTCGATGCCGGCGAGCCCTATCCCCTGGTCGCCTGGTCCGCGCAATTTGAGCGTGTGCGCGCAGATCTGGATTCAGCGCTGCGCCTCGAGGAAGGATACTCCGAGGTGCATCGCACGCCCGAGCAGCGCGCCTACCTGAGCCAGCAGCTTGCGCAATTCTGGGATGCGGTGGACCGCATGTTTTCCTTGGCCCGTGAAGGAAAAGAAACCGAAGCGCGCGATCAGATCCGATTGTCGTTGCAAGCGCGGCAAGCGGCGCTAAGCACCGCGGTTTCTCGTCTGCTGGTGGAAAACAATGAAGCCGAACAGCAGGCTGCAGGCCAGATCGAAAACATTTACAACGGTGTTCAGCGGCAGCTCTATATTTTTCTTAGCGCCGCTTTGATCGCCATAGCGGTGACCAGCCTGTACCTGATCCGCTCCAGCCGTCAGATTTTTGCACGGTTGGCAACGCTTTCCGAGCAGCGCAGCGATCTTGCCCAGAAGCTCATTTCGACGCAAGAGTCCACGCTACGCCACATCTCGCGTGAGTTGCACGACGAATTTGGCCAGGTGCTGACCGCGATTGGTTCGCTGCTGAGCCGCGTGGAGAAGCAGGTGCCACAAGGCGCGCCGCTGCGCGAAGACCTGCAAGAGGTGCGCGAGATCGCGCAATCGACGCTCAATAATATTCGCAGCTTGTCGCAGGCGCTGCATCCTGTACTTCTTGACGAACAGGGACTCGAGAGCACGCTGGATTGGTATATTCCGATGGTGGAGCGCCAAACCGGACTGAAGTTGCATTACGAGAAATCTGGATCGGCGTACCCGCTGGATGGTGCCGCAGGGGTGCAAGTGTACCGGGTGTTGCAAGAGGCATTGAATAATGTAAAGCGCCACGCGGGAGCACAAGAAGCGTGGGTACGGCTAAAATTTGAAATCGATTCCGTACACTTGGAAGTGGAAGATCGCGGCAGGGGATTCTCGCCGGATGCGGGGCACCAAGGTATCGGACTCGTTGGGATGCGCGAACGCGCGGAATTGGTTGGAGGAACCTTGCAGGTTTTGAAGCGCGAGGGCGGCGGAACGATCGTGCGCCTGGTGGTGCCCGCCGAAAAAGTGGAGGCTCATGGCGGATAGGCTTACCGTGCTGCTGGTGGACGATCACGCTCTGGTGCGTAAAGGATTTCGGCGCATGCTGGAGGATGACCCAACAATCTCCGTTGTCGGTGAGGCTAGTGAAGGGGAGGATGCCGTTCGCCTGGCCCTCGAATTGAAGCCGAAAGTCGTGGTAATGGATTGCGCACTTCCCGGAATCAGCGGTATCGATGCGACGCGCCGCATTCGTGCGAAGATGCCGGACGCGACCGTGCTGATGCTCAGCATGCATTCCGAGGACACTTTGGTGCGGCAGGCGCTGGAAGCGGGAGCCCGCGGCTACATTTTGAAAAATGCGCTGGAACTAGACTTGATCAGCGCGATAAAACGGGTCGCAGAGGGTCATCTGGTGCTGGATCCGCAGCTTGCCAAACCCTCCGCCTTGAAGGGCGAACGTGACACTGGCCTCACCGCGCGTGAGCTGGAGATTCTGCGCCACATCGTCGCTGGCAAGTCGAACAAAGAAATTGCCTCGGAGTTGGGCCTTAGCGCAAACACCGTCGGAGTGCACCGCGCCAATATTATGGACAGGCTTGGAATTCATAAGACAGCGGAGCTCGTTGTTTACGCGATTCGCAACGGATTGGTGAGCCTGACTTGATTCGGCGAGAATTTCTGTCAGGTGCCGCGAGTGCAGGGTTGATCGCTCTCATTGCTCCCCGCATGCTGCGCGCTGTTCCCGCGGCTCCTGCCTTTCGCCTTGCGGATGTTACCGCGCCGGCCGGCATTCAATTCCAACACAACAGCGGGGCATACGGCGGGAAATTGCTCCCGGAAACGCTGGGATCGGGTTGCGCCTTTCTGGATTATGACGGCGATGGCTGGCAAGACATCCTGCTAATCAATGGTATGGACTGGCCCGGACACAAGCGCCAGCGTTCCACCCCACGGCTCTACAAGAACAATCGCAACGGCACATTCACGGACGTAACAAAATCCGCTGGCCTGGACGTCGAGCTGTACGGAATGGGCGTTGCGGTCGCTGACTACAACAACGACGGCTTTCCAGATATTTTGATCACCTGCGTAGGGCAAAACAGGTTGTTCCGCAACACCGGCAAAGGAACGTTCCTCGATGTGACGCGCTTCAGCGGCCTGAGTACGCACCAGGCGTTTAGCACCTCGGCGTTATGGTTCGATTACGACCGCGACGGCCTGCTGGATCTTTTCGTCTGCAATTATGTGCGCTGGTTGCCGGAACATGACGTTTTCTGCAGTCTCGATGGAAAACATAAGTCCTTTTGTACCCCGGAAGCCTATCGCGGCGACACCTGTTGGCTGTTTCACAATCGTGGTGATGGGACGTTCGAGGACGTCACCGCCACCAGTGGAATCTTTGACAGCAGCTCGAAATCGCTCGGCGTAGCGATGCTCGACTATGATCAAGATGGCTGGCCGGATTTGCTGGTGGCCAACGACACCCAACCGAACAAGCTCTACAAGAATCTCCGCAACGGGAAATTTAAAGATGTAGCCGTCGAGGCCGGACTGGCATTCAGCACTGAAGGGAAAGCGCGAGCCGGAATGGGCCTGGACGTTGCCGACTTCGAGAATTCAGGCCGGCCAGGAATCGCCATCACCAATTTCGATAATGAAATGATCGGGCTATATCGAGCGGTACGCCCAGGGACCTACGACGATATTTCGATTGCCGCAGGCGTGGGACTCCCGTCCAAAAATTCGCTGGGTTTCGGTTGCGCGTTTCTCGATGTCGACCTCGATGGGTCGCTCGATCTCGCCGTTGCTAACGGACACATTGAGGAAACCGTTCGCAATATTCACGGCAACGTCGGTTACGCGCAACCACCGCACCTTTTCTTGAACCAAGGCGCAAAGTTTCAAGACGTCGCGGCAAACGTAGACGCTGAATTCGCGCAGCCCAAAGTCGGACGCGGTTTGGCTTACGCTGATTTCGATCGTGACGGCGACCTGGACATTCTGCTGACCACCAACAACGGGCCCGCATATCTTTACCGCAACGATCAGCTCGCCGGAAATCGCAGTATTCGATTTCGCCTCACCGGAACGAAATCCAATCGTGACGCAATTGGTGCGCTGGTACGAATTTTCTACGACGGCGTGAGCCAGAGTCAAATGGTGAAAACCGGCTCAAGCTATCTCTCGCAATCGGAATTGCCGCTAACCTTCGGAGTGGGACGACGCGATAAAATCGCGCGCGTGCAAATTGAATGGCCCAGCGGAGCAGGGCAAGAATTCCAGAATTTGGCGGCCGGGAAAGCTTATCAATGTACAGAAAACAAAGACCTTACACCGAGCCAAGGTTTCTAGTGCTTTCGAGTTATTGCGGCACTTTCCGCCACAAGATATAAAACGCCCACATCGCTTCCCGATAGGCTTTCTCTTCTGACGCCCACCCGGAGGCACCCCAAGCACTCGCGGCCGGATGTGCACCCATCCGGCCGCACTTTTTGTTAGGCGTCGAGGCGTTCGACAGTGGAGAATCGCGGCATGGAACGTTGGCGCTTGCGAAGCTTGTTAGCCCTCTCAGCCAGCGCCATTTATCTCTACGGATTTCCCGCCGCTACCATCCCATACGGAATATTGGTTTTGTTTCACGTAGCCGTCGGCATCCTGCTGACAATTTTGCTCTTTCCCGTGCTGTTCCGATTGCTCCGCGTAGATGCTCCCCTCGCTCGGTTGGGTTGGGTCTTGCTAGCTGCTGGCGCGGTGCTCGGCATGGCGCTGATTTTTGTTGGCACGCCCAACCGGCTCAAGCCGTGGCTGTATGCGCACATCGTGCTTTGCGTAGTCGGCGCACTGTTCGTCGCGACCGCCTGGCTCGCCTCCCACGGCTTCATGGGAAGCACAGCAGCACAGCGCGTCTTTCGATTTGCTGGCTTGGTGCTTGCTACCGCAGTGATTGCCGCCGGAGCGTGGTGGTCACGCGAGATCGCCTGGAGAAACGCCAACCGCATTGTTAACCCGCAAATGCCCGCCGCTTCCATGGACGGCGAAGGCGATGGTCCGCGGGGAAAGTTCTTTCCAAGTTCCGCGCAGACGAAACGCAACACCTACATTCCCGCCAAATATTTCATGCAATCGGACGCCTGCCAGCGCTGTCACGCTGATATTTACAAACAGTGGTACAGCTCGGCGCACCACTTCTCCTCGTTCAACAATCAGTGGTATCGCAAGAGCATCGAGTACATGCAAGGCGTTGCCGGAGTACGCGCGTCAAAATGGTGCGCGGGTTGCCATGACCCGGCGCTACTTTTCAGTGGGCTGTTCGACAAACCTATCGGAGAAATTGTCGACCGGCCCGAAGCTAAAGCTGGCCTGAGCTGCCTCATGTGTCACAGCATTGTGCAGGTTAAGAGCACGATGGGCCAGGGCGATTTCGTCTTGGAATATCCCAAACTGCACGAACTGGCAGCGAGCGACAATCCCGTGGTTCGCACCCTGCACGATTTCCTGGTGCGCGTCAATCCGGAACCGCACCGGCGTACCTTTTTGAAGCCATTCATGCGCACGCAGACCGCGGAATTTTGCGCGTCATGCCACAAAGTGCATCTCGATGTTCCGGTGAACCACTATCGTTGGATTCGCGGCCTCAATGAGTACGACAACTGGCAAGCCAGCGGTGTTTCCGGCCAGGGCGCGCGCTCCTTTTATTATCCAACCAATTCCATGATGTGCGCTGATTGCCACATGCCGCAGGTACGCTCAACCGATCTCGGCAATATCGATGGCTTTGTGCATTCGCACCGTTTTCCAGGCGCGAATACCGCGGTGCCCACAGCTAATCAGGACCAGACCCAGCTTGACATAAGCCAGAAATTCCTCCAGGACAAACAAC
>Ga0307479_10000256_pt1 | contig 50783 bp, 53 predicted proteins | sample atmos_gasesECM4C_FD_203743 | JGI IMG/M metagenome (GOLD analysis project Ga0307479, IMG submission 203743) | Hardwood forest soil microbial communities from Morgan-Monroe State Forest, Indiana, United States - atmos_gasesECM4C_515 | ecosystem: Environmental > Terrestrial > Soil > Temperate...
TATCTTCAGGTCGTGGTTAGCCGTATCATGTGCGCGCAGTTAACGGCCGCGCGACCGGTAGAGAACCCAGGTCGCCTTCTCGACCTCGCCTGCGACATGGCGAATGATCACGTACGTCTCGATTGTTCTCTGTCCATGGGGTAGAATGGCCGTGGCGCTCGTTCGCGAATAACAGCGGCCCGGGCGTGGATCGGCGGCCACCAACATTCAGATACACACGCGACGATCCACGCCACGACGAATGCACACCCCACGAGGGTGACGACAATATCCATAAACATGTAGATGGGCGCCGTCTCCCATCGTAGTTTCAGCTGACCGAGCATCGTGCAGTCGGAGCAGAGTGCATCCATGTACTTCGCTACCGCAGGCGGAGGGATCGTCCCGCGGAATAGCATATTCAGGAGGAACCGCGGTGCCCACGCGTCTACGGTGTATATGGTGTTCCACGCGCTTGCAAACAGCCCGAGAACACACGAAGTGAAAGTCGCACACGCATGAATACTCGCGGAATCGGCCATGTGAGGCGAAAGGACTGAACGCCTGCGTCATCATTCCCTAGTCATGGCTCTCTACTCCGAACTGGATTATATTGACCTCGCGCCCGACCAGGCGCCTGGAGATGGACGCGCAGCAACCACGCCACCCGGTCAAGTTCGCCGCCGCCGGCGTGCCCGTCGTCTGGACCACCGCCCAGGTTAGGGCATTCTTGCAGCAGCGCAAGCTCATGCTGCCCGAGTGGATGGCGTATGTGCTCAAGTGAGAAGAAAGACATTATGGGGGCGGGGTCGTCATTCCCGATCCAGACCAGATGAAAATTCATGGTTTATCATTGCTTGTCGTTATTGCCGCCTTAGTGTGCTGTACTGTGGCACAGTCGGACTTGTCCGCGGAAGGTTATAGCTTCTCCCAGCGTACGCGCCCGCTCCCGTGCCTCCGCCGAAAAAAGGGCTAATCCCGAGTGACAAAGAATTGGTCGCTGGTTACATGCTTTACTGGCGTCCACCCGTTGTGAACGGAAACACGATCGACTTTGCTGTGCGTGTGACGGGCACTGGGTTCATCGGCGTAGGCTGGAATGCCATGGATGGACAGCTATCGATGGTAGACGGCGAGGCGCTCATAGGCTGGGTGGATGATGTGACGGCCCTGCCCACGTATGTGCTGAGAAATCTCGTTGCGCAAGACGTGACACAGTTCACCGCGGCGAGCTTTGCTGTCATCAACTTCACTGGCGATCAGACGAACGGTGTGACTACGATACAATTCACGCGGATTGTGGGCGACGGTCGCTTCCCGCTTGCATTGAATGGGACCGCGACTAACCAGCAGATTGGGAGCTACGGCGCGACCGACACCATTCAATACCACGGACCTACACAACACGCGACGAATTACTTGGCAATTAACTATGCAAGCGGCGCAGCGATCGCAATCGTGGATCCCTACGCGATCCTCAAGATCATCCATGGCTCGCTCATGATACTCGGCTGGGGTGTCATGCTCCCGTTTGGTATGCTGTGGGCGCGATACGCTAGGCGCGTGCCCAATAACATGGCCAAGGACGTGTGGTTCCGCGTCCACCGACCGACGCAATACACATTCTCGGCCGTCGTCTTCGTGGCGCTCGTAGTTGCGTTCGTTCAGGTCAACGGCTCTCATTTCCAGACGGTGTTTCATGCACAGCTCGGCATCACCATCATGATACTGCTATTGGTACATGTGATCGTGGCGTACTTCCGCCCACACAAGGAACCCGGAGAAGCACCCACTACCGCGCGCGTCGCATTCGAGTATTTTCATCACTGGAACGGGCGGTACGCTCGCTCGCGTCGGTTCTGTTTTTTTCATGTCTCGGCTCGTGCAGCGTGCTGTGCCTCGCGGCTGCTGTGCAGATTTGCGAGGGGATGCACGTGATAGGCTGGCTACAGACCGCGCTTCCTGTGTTCATCGTCTATTGCGTTGCCATCGGCGCTGCTCTGGTGGCAATCGTCGCATTAGAGATTATCTCACGCATGCACTAAGTGAACAGAATGGGGCGAGGAGTCCATGTCAGTGTCTTGTGTCACGTTGCGTCCAACCGTAATCCCGACGACGATGTAGAAGAAAAAGAGAATTCCCGACGTGAATGCGATTGGCATGCACGGAATCTGCTTTGTCGCGTCGCCCGCGGGATCGCGCGCACACACCCACCCCGCAAAAAAGGCAAACGCGCCCGCGGCGAGCCCGAACATCACGAATATGACAAAAATCACGAGTCCATGTTTCATCCCGTCTCAGGGAAGAGCGTACGAGAATGAGCGCTCCGTCGCGAATCCGATGGTGCCGCTTGTAAAGGGCCCGCCACCGAGTTGACATATCTGAAACGCAGCCGGGCCTCCGAAGATTTCCATTTGCGCGACGATGCTCCCTCCGCCACCGTCGACGACAATAGGGACAACAATATCGGCGACGATATTCGGACCGAAGCGTGTCGGTGGCGCGGGCGTGAAAAGGATGCACGACGACGTGGTAATCGGCGCTTCGGTAATTCGCGGGAGGTACACGCTCACAAGTTTGCCCACGCGGTTGATCTTACCGATGACAGGCGCGCCCGGTTGGTTACTCGCAAAGGGACCGTGAATCTGGAACGAATAGCTGAACTCTTCGTAATAGTTGAGCAGGGTGGGGCTGCCAGTAAGTGTAGGCAGCAGGATGCCAGTGTCAAACGTCGCGGTACCCACCACTTCTTGGGTACCATCGATCAGCGCGTTGCCATGCGCTGTGAGTGTGCCCGTCACATCCATTGTGCTCTGCGCCGTCACCGCTCCGGACACGATCAACGTGCCGGTCATGGTCACGGGGATCATGAACGCGGCGGCCGCGGGCGTGAGAGTAAGCAAGCTGATTGGCGTGACCTGCGCGCTCGGGCTGCCCGGCTGCGTGAACGCGAGGAAGTTGAGCGCGTTGCTGTTCTTCCAGATGGCGTAGGGCGTGAAGCCGGGCGTGGAGCCGAGCCAGTCGAAGGCAGTTGGGAACGGCACCTGCGACGTGTAGCCGTCGAACATGGTAAGACAGTCATCCACATTGCGGCACTGGTCGACACGCGTTGGGGGCGTGTTGGCACCGTTGTAGAACGCGAGGACAGGGGTGAACAAGTAGTCGCCGAATACACCGCTCGTGGCTGCGCGCCCAGTGAGGAGCACGGGTGCCGATGTTGGCAGCGTAAGGCCAGCGAGCGGCGCGCCATTCGCGTTGAACTCGCCGGCGCCGTTGATCGTAATGCCCGCGAACGTCGGCGTCGACGTGACGTCAATGGGCTGCACCGTGCCAAACGTGATCGCGGTGCCGTTGCTCATGATCGTCGTCTCGTGCGGCGTGCTCAGGAACGTGGTGCCGTTGGGCAGCGCGGTGACGGTCAGGTTGATGCACGTCTGGTACGTGATGCGGCCCTTGCCGTCGCCTTCGAGGAACGGGATGCAGGAGCTGCTGCCGACGGTCCAGTTCGCGGGGAGGCCCGGGATGAGCGCGAGAGACAGGTTATTGAACACGCCCGTCACGTCGCCGTTGAACTGCGTCGTCGCCGTGAGCGCGACGCCGCCGTTGCTAATGTTCACGATGCGGCCGTCGCAGCCGACCTGAAGGGAGACGAGGTCCGCGCCCCCGTAGGTGCCGGCGGTCACGGTCGTGCACGCGAGCGTGTTGTTGTTGGACGGACCGATCACGCTGCCGTTGAGTTGGACAACCGTCGTGGGCGGTGGGATCGGGATACACGTCCAGTTGAGGAACAGCCCGTCCGCGTCGTACGTCGTCTCCGGCGCGCACGACGCATTGCCCGCGGTGACAGTGCCGTTGAACGTTGGGATCAGCGTCGCGTTGTTCAAACAGCCCTCGAAGCGCGACGTGCCGTGGAAGCAGATCTGGTCTAGGGTGAGCATGCCCCTGATCTCATGCTGATTCAGGAACCCGGTCAGCAGCGCCCAGATCGTGATCGCGCCGAGCACGAGGCCCAGGACCAGCCATCGCGCCCTCATGACATGCGCGCGCACGCCACCGAGAGCAAGGGGGGAGAGACGGGCGGTCAAGTACTTCTTTCGGACGAGAGCCATTGCGAGTGTCTACAAAACGAGTCCAGTATTGTCCATAATGTCCCAGGCAGGCGTCAAAATCTATTCTTGATGAATGTCGGGGTGCAGTTGCCCGTGGAGCAGCCAGCAGCGACAAGCCGACGCGATCACGAACAGCCCGCTCAGGACAAGCGCAGCGCCAGCAAGCCACGGCGCGGTGGACAGTTGAACGTCGGTGAACATGGCACAGAGTGGTGGGCGCGCGATGAGAAATGAGTCGGGTGTGTGCTCACTCGGCCCGTCATGTCTTTACCACTGGCAATTGCTTCTCGTGATGCAGCGCGGATAGCACAGCGCGAGGAGCGCTATATTGATGCCGTGCGCGGCTGGAGCTTGGCGGTCGCGTTCTTCGACGCGGCCGTGATGGAAGCGCTGGTCCCTGCCCGCACCACGCAGCTTGTACGGCAGCGCGAGCACGCGGCCACGATGCTCGCGCTCACACGCGCTGTGGTGGACATGCGGGAGCGACTTGCGCTCTGACGCCCTCCATTCTCTTTCCCTGGATGCAGCCTGAGAGCCGTGCCGAGGAAAAGGCTCGCTTGAACGAGGCGATTGGTCCTGCCTGGGCTCGGTTATTGGAGATCGAGCGTGAGGAACGCACCACGGCCGTGGAGGCGACGCGGCGCCGATGGCTCGAGAACCGCAACGCACATGACAAGGAAGAGGCACAGCGCGTGGCGCTGTGGCTGCCTTATCGCTACTGGTTTCTTGGTCTTTTTTCGTTCTCTTGATGTGCAGCCTCCTCGTGGGCGTCATCTACCGTGGCTCTGACGATGCAAGCCCTCGCTGTCGGATTCTCCTCGATGTGCTGGGCGCCGCTACGTTCATAACGTTTTTTGCGATCCCGCTTGGGATGCTTGCGGTGCATGTGCGTGTCGAATGGCTTATGAGAGACTCGCGCGCATAATATATTTTTCCCTACACGCCCTTCACGGCCCTCGGGTCGATGTCATGCTTTCGCCTTCTCTTCTCGCACCTTGCGCTCAACTTCGCGGAACGCGGCCTCGTCGTCCAAGCCCGCGAGCGTATAGGCCTCCCAGCAGAGGTCAAAGACGGCTTGCTCGTCCTCGCCGGGCGAGATGAACCAGGGCGCCGCCTTGACGCGGCGCACCAATGCGTCGATCTCTGGGCGCAGCCGCTCCATGTCAAATTGGGCCAGGAGGTCTTTCGCGTGCGCGACGGGGTCGGCCACGCCGTGCTCATGGAGCATAGCCGCGACGGAGCCCGGCACGAACAGCGTCTCTGCCGTCGCATCGCGGTGATTCGTGGCCTCTCGTGTTAAGCGTTGCATCAAATCATCGCCTTGCGATGTGAAACGCCAGGAATCACGCATCTCTTCGGTGAGCTTGGTAAGCCGAGGCAGGGTCATGTCGTCTTCGTCGCCAGGAAACGTGCGTCCGGGCGCCCTCGCGTCACGTTCGTCCCAGCAACGGGCGCAAATGGCCATGTACGACTCCGCTCCGCCCGGATCATCCACGGACGCGTTCTCTGTCGTGCAGCGCGAGTAGATGGCACGGTCCTGGCGACAGTCGGCGCACACGGCCGTGAGCTTGTCGCACTGGTCCGCGTGCGCCATGAGCGCCATCCAGGGCCACAGATGGCGGTGCTTGTCCGTGTCCAGGCCCGCGAGGATCACATGGACACCGGAGGCCCGCAATTCAAGGACAAGGTCGACAAGTTCCCGAACCCGCGCTCGACACACGCGGTCAGCCTCGACAAGCTCGGCGTCGCTCGGTTCACTCCATTGCACGCCCATGTCATAAGCAATCCCGATAACACCCGGCGACGGCTCGACGCGCTCCGGTTTTGACACGTAGAGCGTCTGCTTGGGGCCTATGACAACAGGCATCGCGAGGAACTGCGCCTCCTCAATGCACACACAGTCGACGCGCTGGGGCTCGTCCGCAATGCGCTGCCGAATCTCGGCCACCGTTGACACAGGGATCGCGTCGAGCTTCGTCTCGTCGTGGCTGGACAAGAGCGCGGCCCGGCCGTCATAGCGCGTGTCCTTGGCGTGCTTGAAGACAAGTACATTGGCGCGTGCCGCGCGTTCCTTGCGAGCGCGACGGATCAGCTCCGTCGTCTTGCCCGAGAACATGGGCCCAACAACGAGCTCAACGCGCCCAATCCACCGTGACATGTCAGGGGAGCCGGAGAAGAATGAACACGAGTGTGCCAATGTGCCTGTCTGCGTCACCAGTCATTCCCATAATGTCTTCCTGGCGCGAGGACATCATCGCGCGTGGTCTGCAAGTAGTGCAGGAGGACGCACCTCGTCTCATCCAAGAAATCGGAGCTATGCTCGCCTACTGGCGCGATGAGCCGCCGGGATACGATGCCGTCTATGAATACGCCGCCGCAGTACGCTCGCGCGTGATGACAGCGCGCGCTGCCATGTTTTGCATTTTTGGAGGTGCATTCAAAGGCGGTGGGGCAAGAAGACGGCTCGCTGACGCAAGTCTTGACTGACGTTTCTCGAATGCTCTCGTCGATTCCGTTCTGGTACGCACTGGCTGAACGCTACGCGATGCGCCGACACGAAATACCCGAGGCCTTCCGTGTCTTACAGGACAAGAGTGCGGTGGCTGGGCACATGGAGTTCATCACGACAGCATATGGAGCGCTGGTGATGTGGACGCACGCAATGGATGTCAACATGGCGTGCATCTCGAAACACACGGCCACAAAGTCCACGATGCATTCGTAGTCACTTGAGACAGGATGTGTCCATGCTATGCCTTCTTCTCCATTGCATCCGCGTCAATGCGATACTTGCGTATCGGGTGCGCAGAGGGCATGTCACCCAGATCGCGCCCAAACGCGGCCTTGTAGTATGCATGGCCAGCCGCCTCGATCGTGCGTTCACAGTGCGCGTCCCAGTAGTCGCTGCAGAGGAGTGTGCCATTGTATGAAGCCCAGTCATCGTCACTTACTGAGCCACCCGCGCCTTCCCAGCTGAAGATCGAGCCAATCGAGGGCCATCGCTTATGCGTGTCGAAGAATGTGCGCGCGTCCAAGACGCGGTCGATCTCGAACGCGCGCAGGATTGCCACCTCGTTGGGTGTACACACGCGCTCCATGATGGTCCAATCGATCGGGTGAAAGACGGCAAGACTTGCCATAAGGGGGAGTCGAGTGACCTCGTCATTATTCAACATGGAACACGGTCACCACGTGGCCGCGCCCGCGCCCACGTACTCTGATTATACATCCAGTACCCACCACGATCACACAGTCGCGGTCGGCCATACACAATCCAGCACGGCGCACGAGACGACCCATGGAGCGCGCGCTACTGCTGGTGCGCAGGAAGGAACGTATCAATCGTCTCCCCACGAAGGCACAGCGAAGAAGAAACACAAAAAGGAAGGAAAGAAGGCCAAGAAACCCAAGAAGACAGACAAGGCACCGGCCGTGTGAGACGACGACGCGCGGTTGTTAGTGTATATTACTATAGATCATGAGCCTCCCGCCATTCCCTCTCTTTCTTCCCTTGTGCAGAGCGTGCATCCTCGAGCTCCTGTGTCGCCTTGACGCGTAGCTTCATGAGTCGCGCTTCCTGCGTCGCATCAAGCGTGCCGTCCTGCTTGCGAATCTTGCGCTCCGTCTCCAGGGCACGCAGCTCGGACTCGCTGCTCTGTACACGCCAGAGCGCGCGGTCCTCTTCTGTAATGTCGTAGAACTGGTCGTCCTGTGCGGTCATTAGACGTTCCACCGAAAAATGATGGCCTCCTGACCACTACGGGAAACAAGGATAGACGGTAAGACTTACGTGACTGCGCGAAACAACGTTGAATTACGAAGTAAAATACCACAAGCGTCTATCCTTATGGGCCGTGCTCGCGCTACACCAGCGCGGGATATGTCACTGCGCGGTCGATCGCGGGCAGCATCACGGGTTTCTGCATCCCAGCCGGGCACTTGAGCGTCACGCTGCCGCACGTTGCAATGTGGAGCTGGCAGAGCGCGTTCCACTGCGGCGTGTCCACCGCGATGCACGTTTCCACGGTGCGCGAGGGCCGGGCCGACTTTGGAAGCGCGGTGACGAACTCGAGCTCCCGCGTCAACGTCGGCGGCGTCCACTGCGTCATCCGGAGCGACAATGTGACTTGGCCATCATCGCCGCGCGCTGTCGTGAACGGAACGGCAACCGGCATGAGCGTCTGCGTCAGGGGCAGAGACCGCAGCCCCGGTAGCAATCGGAACGCAAAGGCGCGCCAGTGCAGACGCATGCCCACGTCCAACGGCACAACGCCCGTTGGACTCGACAGCTGGAGGAGGAGCTCCCCCGTGGGATCAAACCACACGTGTGCCATCGCGGGGCCGACGTCGACGCACGCGCCTCCGCCTCCGCCCGGCGGGAGCGCCCAGCTCGGCATCCCCGGGCGTTGAATGACAAAGAGCACGTCGTCGCTCACCTCGACGACAATGGGCTCCGCGGTCGCGCCGATGCTGATCTCGACAAGACCCGCACTCTCATTGGCCCACGTCACGTCCACGTTCACCGCATGCTGCTTCGTCCACGGGCCCAGTACGGGTGAGAGCACAGCGTGCGCGAACGATGCACATATAAAAAGGAGGAAAAACGCGACGGGGCCTGACATGTCGAATGAGCGGGGAAAGCTATATGACACACGACAAACGTCTATCCGTGTGTGCATCGGACTTGTTCGTCCACGGCGTAGCTAATAACGAGATCCTTGGCCCAGCCTTGGAGACCGAGAGAGCCGAAATTCCCCTTTTGGCTGGAACCAAAGATGGTCCACGCGCGTGCTCCGGGTTCATACTCGATCACGCCTTGGACCGTCGCGCCGTTGTTTGACACGGCGACTGGGAATTTGATCGGCGTGTCTAGTGGCTCGATACCCACCGGGAGGAAGGGCATTATCCAAAATGTGCCGCCCACCGATTGGCCAGTCGCGGCGCACGTAACCGTTGGGATGCGCAGCGACAACACACTGCCAATCTTGACCCATGAGACGTTGATCGCTTCTGGCAGGTCTGTGCAGTGCTTCACGTCCGAGTAGGACACCTTATGTGTTTGCCAGCCCTCGTCGTAGCACGTAAGAGGCCGAGCGGCCACGATCACACATGCAAAAACGAGGAAAAACGCTACGGTCCGAGTCATGGTGAATGACCACCCTGGCAGTGTGTCTCAGATGGTCGGGTAGGTGAGCACAATGTCGCCATTCCAGCCCTGGATCTGGCCGTTTGTAGTGCCAAAGTTCCCGCCCGCCGTTGTGCCAAAGACGGTCCATGTCGGCCCTGAGCCGAGGAACTGCACGAGGCCCGCGGTCGCGGCACCGTTGTTCTCCACGGTGAACGGGAAGTTGATGAAGCCGCTCGTGATGGGATTGAGCCTCGTCGGGATGCCCGCGAGTGTAAACGTGCCACCGGTTGCGCTCGCGCCAGCCGTGCACGTGGTCGAGTGGAAGCGAATGCTCACAATGTTGCCGTTCTTGACGAAGCTGACATTCGTGGAGCCAGGCAGGCCCGTGCAATGCGCGACATCCGTGTAGCTGGGCGTCGCGGAGACGGAGCCCTCCTCGTAATTGTTGAGCGTGGTGACGGTGCCGCCGTTTGCCGGGAATCGAATGCCCGTGACGACCGTGATCGTGTCGGCTAGCTTGAACGTGAGCGAACCCGCACCTCCGGTCACGACGATCTGGTTCGCGGTGCCGAGTGGCAGGGCAGCCACAGGCACTGCGCCGGTGCTGCCAATGAGAATCTGTCCATTCGTCGCGGCGACGCCCGTAATGCCCTTGTTCGCGTCCAGGTAGACCATACTCTTCGCGGGCTCCTGGTCGCACACGGCCTTGCCGATAAACACATCGCCCGGCGAGCCTTGCACGGAGAAGTACGTGATGATGCTCGTGACTTGCTCCTGGAAGACGAGACCACCGGGCGCCGCATTGAACTCGATCTTCCCATCGACAAACGTCTGCTGCATGCCGCCAAGCGACGAATCGATGGCCCAATACAGCCCATTCGAGTCGACGGACATGCCGTGGTTGAGCGTGAGACCCGTTTCCGTGTTCGTGCCGGGGTGCGCGCGGTACTCACCAACTTGTGCAATCGGGATGCCCGAGGCCGAGTTGATCGCGCTCGTGAGCTGCCATTCGAGCATGGCGATGCCCGTGGCGTTGGTCGCGCCGACGGGCGTCCAGAACACGTAGTTGTTCAGCCCGTTCGTGGCGCCAAACGCGGGTGTGCCCATGATCATCGTGCCCGGGATGGCGAGGTTGCCGTTGAACACCTGGTGCCCACCGTAGACGACGACGGCGGGGCTTGCCGCGACGGTCTGCGATTGCACCGACGTGAGCGACGTCGCGCTGATGTAGTTGTTGATGTACGCGACGGTCGGCGGGTTCGTCGGCCAGATCAGGAGGCCGCCCTCCATCGCCGCGAGATACGTCGTCCCCGTGCCCGTGATCGCGGTTCCGCTCTGCGACGAATTGCCCGTCTGGTAGTAGGTGAAGCCACCGCCGATGAGCGCGGCGCTGAGGCTCTGAAGGATGTTCGCCACGGAGTGGCTGCCCTCCGCGGCCTGGTCTCCATTGTACCAGATGCGGTACGTGATGGACGCGATGTTCTGCGACGGGTACACGATGAGCTGCGTGGCGCTGATGCGCGCGATGACCACGGCACACTGGTTGGTGTCCCTGTGCGTGGCATGGAGGGGGTGAAAACGGATAGGACTAGTGAAGGAAGGTGGACCATGCGATCACGGCGCCGAGGCCCACGCCCGCGGGGAAGGACGCGCCTCCGCCCGTGGCCGTGACAATCACACCGCCTTGATTGGTCGTGCCCGTGCTGTAGGTCGTCTGCCCCGTGATAACGCCACACAAGGGCGTGATCGAGCCCGTGCTGATAATGGCGTGCGGTGCGACGTCGATGCTGATGGTACCGGCGCCGGTGGTAATGCCAATCGTAGCGCCGCTGCTCGTGATCCCTGCGGCGACGGGATCGACACCAGTGCTCCCAATGAGCAGTTGTCCATTGGTCAGTGCAGGCGCGTTGGTCAGCAGTCCGCTCGCGCCCACGAGTACGAGGCGATGTTGCGTGAGCGCAGAGTCGGTGAGGCCCGCAAACGTCGGACTCGCGCTCGTTCTGATGTCCTGTATGGTGTCGAGCGTGATCGTGCCCGCACCGCCGACGATCGTGACGCTTGCGGTGGCGCCCTGTGAGAGCGATGCACCCACGGGCGCGGCGCCGGTGCTGCCGATGAAGAGTTGGCCATTAGTGAGCGCAGTCGGCGCCGAGAGCAATCCGTTCGCGCCCGTGATGACAATGCGATTTGCGGTGAGCGAGGAGTAGATAGAGCCCGCGACGGCGATGTTCCCCTGTGCGCTCTCGACGCCATTGTAGCACAGCGTAAACGCAGCGGCACCCACGCTCGCCGAGTTCGACGTGGTCAGTTGCGTGGTCGAGACGAACGCGGTGATGAAGGAGCAGGTCGTGACGCCGATCCAGCAGATGATGCCCGGTGCCATGGCCGACGTGAACGTCGTGGTGATACCTGTCACGGTCGTCGTCGTCTGGGATGCGGTGCCCGTCGTGTACGTCGAGCTGCCGACGCATTGGCCCGTGTTCTGCGTCGTGAAGAACTGCACCGCGGAGGTCGTCGTGATACCCTGCACCGTGTCGATCGCGAGGCTCCCAGCACCGGTAGAGAACACAATCGAGTTCGTCGCGAAGGTCGTGAGCGTCGCGGCGACTGGATCCGCGCCGGTGCTGCCAATGTAGAGCTGACCATTCGTGAGCGCGCTCGGCGTCGCAAGAAGGCCGCTTGCTCCAACGATGACCATACGATGCTGCGTGAGCCCAGAGTCCGTGATCCCCGCAAACGTGACGCTCGAGCTTGTCGCGATGCTCTGTGGGAGCGAGAGCGTGACGGAGTTCGCGCCATTGGTCACGATCACTTGGTTCGGGGTGCCCGTGAGGGTAGCAGCCGCGGGCGCCGCGCCGGTTGCGCCAATGATAAACTGGCCGTTGGTGAGCGTCACGCCCGTGATGAGTCCGCTCACGGGCCCCGTGATGAGCGCCATGTTCGGGCTCAGGCCCGAGAGCGTGAGCGACGCGAAGGTCGGGCTCGACGTCGACGTGAGCGGCTGCGCCGTATCGATCGTGATCGTGCCCGGGCCATTCGCGATCGTCACGCTGTTGGACGCGCCGGCGCTGAGCGTATTCGTGACCACATCCGCGCCCGTGCTCCCGATGATGAGCTGCCCGTTGGTCATGGCCGCGGTCGTCGTGAGCACGCCGTTCACGTCCGTCTTCACCACGCGCTGCGTCGCGAGCGAGGTGTAGATGGAACCGCTGACGATGAGCGTTCCCTGTGCCATTTCGATGTCGCCGTAACATAGCGAGTAGGCCGCGTTTGTCACGGTTTGCGAGTTGATGCTCGTCAGCTGGGTCGCGTTGACAAACGCCGTGACGACGCTGCAGATGGGCCCGGCCCAGCAAATCACGCCTGGCACGTAGGTCGCGTTCCACGTCGTGCCCGCGCCGATGACGGCAGTTCCTTGCTGGGACGCGGTGCCCGTGCTGTAGGACAGCGGGCCGACGCACTGCCCGATGGTAGAGAGCGTTCCGAACTTGACCAGGCTCGTCGTCGCGATTGGCTGGGGCGTGCTAAACGTAATCGTGCCCGCGCCATTGGCAATGATAACCTCGTTGGGCGTGCCCGTGAGTGTGTTCGCGGTGGGTATGGTGCCCGTGTTGCCGATGAGCAGCTGTCCATTGGTGAGCGCGACGCTTTGCAGCGTTTGACTTCCGTCCAAGTACACGGCCGCGTTGGCTGTGAGACTGCCGAAGATGACGGTCGCGAACTGGGGCGTGCTCGCGAGGCCAATTGGCTGGGGCGTGCTAAATTGCAGCGTCGAGTTGTTGATTTGCGTGACAATGATCTACACGCGCGGTGTCCCCCATGTGAGTGTGCGCGACAAGAGACAAAAACGACGAGACGGACCTCATTGGGAGTGCCCAGGAACGTGTTGTTCGTCCCCGTGGGCTCGAAGGTGCCCGCGATGCTGAAGCAGCCAATGTTGGAGATCACGCCGCCCTGGGTGACCGTGATCATCGGGATGCACGTCGTGTTGCCACCGTAGCTGCCAGGGTACACGCCCGTCTGGGTCGCGAGCGACGGACTTGGTAGGTTCCCCTGGAGCGCGCCGCTGAGAGTCGTCGTCGTCAGGATCACGTTCGCGGGCACGATCGTGCTCTCCGTGATGCTCGTGCCCGTGGACTGCAGGAGCTTGCCGCCCGCAAACGCGGTGATCGCGACGCCCGCGAACGTCACGCTCGACGTCGTGTCAATGGGCTGTGGCGTGCTTAGCGTAATGGTCCCAGCGCCGTTGGTAACGATGACTTCGTGCGCGGTGCCAGTGATCGCGGCGACAATCGGATTCGAGCCCGTGACGCCGATGAGGATCTGCCCGTTCGTCGCCGCGACGCTAGCCACGTTCTTGCTCGCGTCCAGGTAGATCATGGAGCTTGCGACGCCGCCGCCGAGCGTGAGCGCGTTGAACTGCACGTTGGAGGACGGCGCGATGGGCTGCGGTGTGCTGAGCGTGATCGCGCCCGCTGTACTCGCGACAAGCACTTCGTTCGGCGTGCCGGTGATGTAGTTGGCCACGGGCGCGCTCCCGTTGCTCCCGATGAGCACCTGGCCGCTGAGGAGCACCACGCTCGCGACATTCTTGTTGGAGTCGAGGTACAGGGTCGCGTTGATCGTGCCGCCGCCGAGGATGAGCGAGTTGAACTGCACATTCGACGTGGTCGCAATCGGCTGCGGCGTGCTCAGGGTCACACTGCCCGCGCCGAGTGCGACGATGACCTCGTTTGGTGTGCCAGTGAGGGCCGCGGCAACGGGCGCGCCCCCGGTCACGCCGATGATGAGCTGCCCATTGGAGAGCGAGAGGCCTTGCACAATGTCGCTCCCGTTGGTAAAGAGCACCATGTCTGCGCCGATGCCATTCAGCACGAGGGAAGAGACGTTGATCTCGGGCGCGAGCGAGAACGTGAGCGAGCCAGGCCCGGGCGTCACGATGATCTGGTTTGCCGTCCCCTGCGGCAGCGCGGCCACGGGGAGCGCGCCCGTCGAGCCCATGACAAGCTGGCCATTCGTGAGCGCGAGCGATTGCAGTTGCTGGCTCGCGCCGAAGAGGGCAACCGTGTTCGCGGTCGCGCCCGTGACCGTCACGCCCGCGAACGTGACGCTCGACGACGGCGCAATGGGCTGCGGCGTGCTGAACTGCAGCGTGATGTTGTTGATCTGCGTCACGATGATCTCGTTCGGGGTGCCGAGGAAGACGGAGAAACTCGAGTTGCCGCCTGCGCCCGCGATGCTCAGACAACCGGCATTCGTGATCAGGCCATATGCGCTGATCGTAATCTGCGGCAGGCAGTTCGTGGAGTTGCCGTACACGCCGGGCACGAGGCTCCCCTGGACGGGCAGATCGAGCGTGTTCCCGTAGAGGCCCGTGATGGTCCCACTGTTCGAACCGACGCTGGAGTTCACCAGCACGGGTGTCGCGCCATTTGCGGTGGCCGTAAGTCGGCCATCGGACTCGACGGTGATCTGCAGGAGCTTCGGCGCGCCGTAGGTCCCAGGCGTCACGCCCGTGTCTCGGATGGTGATCGCGCCGCCGTACGTGCCCGAGATGGCGTTGCTTGTGATATTGTCTCCGATGAGCACGGCGGACGCGCCGTTGGACGCGGCAGTCGTGCGCCCGTAAATGTCGGTGGTGAATTGCACCAGTAGCCTCCCACCCCCGTACGTTCCAGCCACGCCCACCGGGATCAGGTTAATCGTGCTCCCGTACGTCCCCGTGAGCGTGCTGCTCGCAATGGCCATGCCGACCACGACGGCGGTGTTGCCCTCGGCCGCGAGCGTGAGTCGCCCGTATTGGTCGACGGTGAAGGCTGGTATTTGATTCCCCGTCCCGTACGCGCCGGGCGTCACGCCGGTGGGGGTGAGGTCCAGGCTGACGCCGTAGTGGCCCGTGATTGTTCCGGACGTAGAGGAGACCGCGCTGCCCACGAACACCATCATTTGCCCGTTGGTGGCAAGGGACGTGATGAGACCTGCGCGCGATCGGGCGCGTCAGCACCCCGGGCGTATGGCAACGGGGGGAGAACCTTTGCTGTTCAGGCACAGTGTGTAACTCCCAATGTCGTCGCAGCCGGGCATCACCCCCGGTTGAACGTTGATAAACAGGAACGGCCAGATGCCATTGAGATCGCCGTAGACCGCGCTCCCATTGAGGGACGTCATGTTCACGGGCGAGCACATGGTGGAGAGCAAGCGTCCGTCGGCCTGCACCACACCGTTGATGATGACATCCATCGGGTTCGTGCAGAGGAGGCCCGCGCCGATGCCCGTCGGTGGCAGGATCGGGGGGCTGCATGCGCCGGGGACCACGTAGCTCTGGCCGCCGGGCAGGAACACGACCTGCGGCAAACAGGACGAGTTGAGACTCGTGTTGCCCGCGTTAATGGGCGTGAGCGCGAAGTGAGACAGGGTACTGCCCGCGCCCTCGCCGCCGACGGCGAGATCGGTGCATCCCACCGGGCCGACGAGGCCCTGTCGTGTCCGCACAAACGTGCCCGCGCACGAGCTGTTGCCGACGACAACGTCAAGGGGGTAGATGTTCGGAAGCGGCGCGGCTTCGATAATTTGGAGCTACGAGGGGAGGTGAGCTGTCAGTTTCCCTGGGCGAGGCACGAGGGCGTACGTCGTGTACGGTGTGGCCGAGATAGCCCACGTACCCGATAAGGCCCGCGCCGAAAAGTGCGACGACAAGGGTGAGCACGAGCACGCGCGCTTCCACCATTGCGTCAGTACTCCCTTTTTATTATGCGCACGCCGGCGGACCGGAATCCTGGCTAAATGTCCCATGGAAAGTGGGCAAAAAAATTGCGCCCGTGTTTGGGTTACTAGACCATCCCCCGAGGGATGCGTATGCGCGAGGGACGCCGGGCCGGTGTCGATTCCAATCTACTTTTTAGTCGCCTTTTGAATCGCGAGTGGAAGAAAAGCAGATGGCGCCGTCGCTCGTGGGCCCCAAAGCGGCCGCGTTTATCCTCGGTGGCCTGCTCATCACCGGCATTTCCATCCTGGCCGTCTATCTCGCCACGGAGAAGAACGCGGGCCTCATGGCACCCGTGCCCATCCCCGCGCCCCCGATTGTGGCGAACCCCACGTGGGGCATCAAGCAGTATGCGGCCGCCTCGACGGGCGCCGCGACCGCCGTGTTCACCGTCTACCAGACCGCGTTCGGCCCGCTGCGGACGGTCCGCTTCGTGGCGAATCTCACGACGAACGTCTTCTCGTCCAATGATTTCCTCCTCTTCGCGCCCGCGACGATCAACGGGAGCGACCTGCCCGCGTTCGACCCGATCAACGACTACTTTTACCAGACCATGGACACGACGTGCTTGTTCGCGCCGACGGACGTGGCCGACTGCAAGATGCTCATGTTCACCGATGGTTCCGTGCTCATCGGCATGAAGACGTTTGCGGTCGACGGCCCCTGGGTGGAAATGGGCGTCTTCGATGCCGCGCTCATTGGCAGTGCATTCAAGCTCGAGGTGCAGGCCGGCACGTGGGTCACGACGTTCAACGCGGGCCCGCCGGTCAACGCGCAGCTCGCGAACCCGAACACGACCGCGCCCGTCACGGCCGTGCTCTTCGCCAACCGCTACAAGAGCTTGCACGGCATCACGCCGCGCGTGACGACCCCGACGCCGACCGTGTTCCAGCGGTAAAGGAAACATGGGAGGACATGATCAAAGCAGGTGTGTGCGCATGTGTCTGTGTGTGTGTATGGAAGGAAAGGACAAGTGTCTGCGTCAGAGGCTCGCGTCGTTGGTGGGTTTCTCCGCGTCACCTGTCGCCGTGGAGGCCGCGAGTGCCTCCTGCTTTTTGCGCTCGCGTGCGGCGCGTGCCTTGGCATTGCGCGCGAGACGCTGCGCGTCGGTAAGCGGTTTGGTCGTGCGCTTCGGGGGCTTGAGGTCCGCGTGCGGGAGCTTTGCCTTGGTCGACAGTTCCGTGTGCGACGCGGGCGAGAAGTGCTTCGGATTGATGTAGACCTGCGCGACGCCCTCGGGGACGACGAGACGCAGGAAGGACGTGGGCTCCCCGTGCTTATCATGGACGTGGTGATTCGCGAACTTGAGCACGACCTGGCCCGGGTGGCGCGGATCGCGCAAGATGCTTACCTGGAACTCGCCGTGCACAATGGGCGCGGCGGGCCATTCCGCTTCGTTGTCGCCGCGAATTTCGTACAACTTCTTCTCCCTGCTCTGTGAGCACCCATACGGGTACACGGTAAGTCGCGCCGTCATTGCGCGTGGAGCGACTGATGCAATGGCGAATGACGAGTCAGTCGCGCTTGCAGCTGAAGTCTTGGATGATCTTGCAGCAGTGGCACTCGCGCTCTCGCCTGCGCCGGTCGAATTTCTCTTTGTGCCCTCCTTCTACTGCCCTTTCTGTGGCGGACGCACGCGCTATCCTTTTCCACTCCTCATGGCCTATCTACCACCGAGGAGGACCGCGCCGTGCAGCGTCTGCGGGAGGCTGATCTTGCCCGTTCCGGTTCCAAGCCAATAAAGGAAACACGTTGCCTGTCTCTCTTTTATTCCATGCGTCCGCGGTCCAGAATGTCATATTCATCAACGGAGAAGTACGCAAACTCTGTGATTTCGACGACACCTAGCGCTTCGCGAGTCTGCGCACGAACGCGTTCGGGCACGAGTTTCAGCTGGTTGCGCGTCAAGCCGTGTTCTCCCGTCAGCAAGTAGCTGCGTGTATAAAGTGCAATCGTGTTCGGTGCGTCTTGCTGCCAGGCGAAGACGGAATTCAAGATGAACGCGCGCGCCTCCTCGTCCTTGCATAAGGAAGGACGCCAGATGCACATGCCAGTGCCACCATGCAGGAGGAAATCGCCGGGGAGGACCTGGCCACCCTGCGCGACTTTTTGCGCCATCTTCGTGCGCTCGCCCTCTTTGATGCGGCGTCGCTCCGCTTCCATGTCCAAATGGCGTTTATGAGACATGTGGAATGCGCACAGGTGCGTGAGCGAGAGATTTCACATTAATCGTCCATTCTTGCGCGTATGAGAGCGCGCATGTTACGGATATCGGCCACTAAGAACTTGGGCGAATTCGGGTTGTTCTGACCGCCGAAGAACCAGCGTAGGTCGTCCACTGACAGCCCGGCCTCGCGGCTGCTCCAGAGCACACTGTCGCTGGCGTCATCGACGATTGCGACATCGTCCGTGCTAGGTGCTTTAATCGGCGTCGCCCAGCTCGGGCCCATCCAGATGTTCGCGAACGCGGCGTGGTGACGTTCGAAAAGCTCGCGCATCAACGGGACGGGCGTGGACGTCAGGTAGTCCTTGTTCAGGACACGTGCAGAGTGGCGCGCCGCGTAGAGATGGAGTTGCATGGCCAACCCGTCCTTGTGAAGGCGGTGTCCATCAAGCATGTACCGGAACGAGCGCGTGATGCCCATGTGCACGGTAAATGGGGCCCTCGCGTGTGTCGTCAGTGTCATTGCCATTTCGACTGCGTCCTCTTCGCCGGTCGCGTACACCATGTAGAGCTGCCCGTGCGCTGGCAGCGGATCGAAGAGATCGAAGACGGCCGCCATGCCAATCTGTCCGTCATTGTAACCAATCCCGCCGTCCCCGAGCCGTGCCTCGGCCTCTGGCATGTCGTCGAACACGGGCTTCTTCGGATATCCGGCAGCGGTGGCAGCCGCGCGAAAAGCAGGATCCGTCCACCAGCGCGTTGCGTACTCGTTGCGATAGGCGGACTTTTCCTCGCACAGCCATCCACGCCAACGGCTGAATGCGTGTGCGTCGTTGTCAAGTCGGTCCATGTGGAAAGAGAGACCACGCGTCGCGCTTGGTTCGTCGTTAACCACGACAGCAAGCGTCACAGCAGCGCGCGGGTTGTGTGCGACTTTCATCCCGAGCTTCTCCATCCACTCGGGCCGCCCATTCTCGTCGCCCAGCAACAGCGCTAGTTGTGGCGTGTCGTTGCGTCGCGCACCGAATATGGCCAGTTCGCCGAGCTCGAAGCGCACTTGTCGCGAGTTGGTAATCAAGTCTCCGACCATCGCCGACGACCGAGAGCGGGCTACCTCGCCAAAGCCAAACCATGCGACAGCGCTTGGCATAGTCTCATTGACATCGTCATGCCAAAGCGCAAGCACCGCGGCGGCGTTGAACCCCGCGAGACGAAACGCGCTACCAACGCGGAACTCGGTGTGCTCAAATGCCGTGTAACGCTGGGACTCGTCAATGTGACGCACGATAGTAAAGATATCGCCGAAGTTGTAAGTCGTATATCCCGTCCCGTCTGCGATGAGAGCGCGGAGCAGCACGGGGAAGCTGGTTCTCGCGGGCGCTCGAATCGAGGTCACCGGACCCTCGAAGGAGACACGGCCGGCAAGTTCGATCGGCAGTTTCGAATGCACATCGACCGCACGCGCGCCTATCTCTTCCGTTGGTTCGCTGCCCGGCGGAAGAACCAACGATTCCGAGAGATACCCAAAAGGGATGCTCTTGTCCAGCCTCTGGCTCTCGAGCGCATACGTTGCGAGCGACGTGTCCTCCGGGAACTCCGGGTCCATAATGTCAATGTCCGAGCGGGCCATGTTCTTTGGTACATCCACACCGAACACGTGCGCAATGCTCTCGATAAGCGACGTGTCCGGCTGGATCGAGAGAATCGCCTCGGGAGACATGAGGAACTCGTACGTCGCGACCCACGCGATGCGGACGAGCATCGAGCACGCGATATAAACACGGCGCCAGTAGTCGTGGATACGCTGCGCGTCGGGGGTGCGGCGCAGCTCGAAGAACGGCATCACCCATTCCTCCATGTAGATCTCGTACCGGGTGCAGACCATGTAGTACCACGCGAGGTCCCATGCCTTCGGCCCGGCGCGTGCCATGGCAGGAATCGCGGCAACGACGGCACTCGCGGCGGCCGGGCCACCGAGTTCCACGATGCGTGTCAGAACGTCGTAGACGCCGCCGTCGCCCGCGAGGAGTTCCAACGGCGACTGCGCAAGCGCGTCATCCACCGCTCCTGCTTCCATTCCTCCGCGCGACTAAACCTCCGGCTCATATGCAAGAAGCGCGTCGGTGCGGTCTTCCTACAGATACAGCACTAGAATCGCGCATCCCCCGCAATTTTTTAGTTAGAGCACACGCCCTTGTGCCGGGGCCAGTCCGCGACCTGGTGCTCCCGACCGCAGTAGCGCGCCTTGTGGCAAACACTGCACGACTTGTCGCCCTTGGCGCTGCATGAGAGGAGCGAGCACAGTGTCTCGCAGCGCTCGCACGCACAGGTGAAGCCAAATTGTGCCCAGAGCGCCAGGCGCTTCGTCGCGAGCGGCTCGGTATGGAGATAATCGATCGTGAGCGCTTCGCCAGCCTCCACACGCCGCGTAGTGATTACAGAGCGTAAAGGACCGCGCGGTGTTGATTTCGGCGGTGTGAGCGTCGCGGACGGACAGCAGGAATGGTTCGCGCGAGAGAGGAGCGCGAAGAAACCGTAGAGAGGGACCATGACATGGACCCGGCCGCCGCCGGGAAGCGGCACTGGCTTTAGCCCCGTGTCCGCCGCGACGCAATTGGTGGCCATAAGGTCGTATAGACGCCGCGTTGTCCCGGGATCCACGGCGTAGCGCGTTGCCAGATACGCGAGCGCCCGGTCATCTCCGGGGCTCTCCCACCGGCCGTCGAGAATGCCAGTCGCATAGTCCGCCGCCAGTAGGTTCTGGATTTGCTGTGGCGAGAGTCGCTTGAGACACTCCTCTGCAATGCCCCAGGCACTGCGCGAATTGTGCCGTTCCTTGTGCTCCTCCTCGGAGAGCGTATGCGATGCGTCCACCACGAGCGGTATCTCACCAAAGGCAATCTGCCCCGGGGCGAGCGCGACAGAAAAGGCGAGCCCCTTGTTATTTCGCCCCGTGAGCGCGCCCGTTACAATATAAGGCGCTTCGTCACGCGTAGTAGTCACGCCCGCGTAGGCCATGGGAGTGGAGAAATGATTCGCCAGCCTTGCAGCGATTTCGTGCGCTACCCGATTGGGTAGTCCAAGACTCGCCGTGACGGCATCGTCCACGAATCGGCACCAACGCCGTAATAATCACATATTATATTACTCACCATCTCCACTGCGTTTTTGGCGTCCCGCGCCTGGGACCTGGACACGGCAAGGTTTACTTCTTCAACGTCTAATAAAGCGTTGCCTCCTTGTGCCCCGTTTCGCGTGCTAGGAAGGCGTCGCGAGTCGTCCACTGCCTGGTAGGCGCGGCGTCGTGCACTGGCTCCACGTCGAGGTGCCACACTGCGGACAGGAGCACCGCTTCGTTGCCCGTGGACATGACAAACATACGGAGCGCTTCCACCGCGTTGAGTTCGATCATGTGCTCTATGAGGGCAAGAGCGACGAAGAGCGAGATTTCGAAGGTCCGTGTTTCCAGGTAAAGGGTCCAGACAACGAGCGCGGTGGTGGCCTGCAAGCGTAGCGAGATGCCAAGCCACACGGCCAGGCGATTAAACACGAGATTCGTGTTCACACGCCCGCGTGTGGCCACGAGATCCAGTTGCTCCTCGATCGTGCGCTTGTCTTCCGCGACATTGTAGGAGAGACGACCAGAAGCAGGTGGGAGAGGTCGATACCGCGCTGGCGCTGGTTCGAACGCGGTGCGTAGTGGCGTGTCACGTGCATACATCCAAGTCTGTGCAGCGACCATGGAGAAATACCAGACATAAAAAATCGCGGCGACTTGGTCAGGCTGGCCAAAGTACATGAGATAGAGACCAGCGCCCCAGAGCGTTATGTGAGCAATCACACGCGCCAGCACACCGTGGCGTAGAAAAAGGCCCGCATATTGTGCGACGCGCTGTGACACGGACATACAAGGGAGAAAGACTGATCCAGGTCACAGAATGTCCTTGTATTTTGCCAGTGCTCGACTCGCGCCCACCGCGCACCGCTGGAATCGTTCGCACGCGCACACATAGTCCATGAGCGCGCTCGCTTCCTCCTGTGAGAGCATCGGCCCGTCGCGCATGCACTGCTGTCGCTCTTCCTCGTGCTCGCCACGCCACGCGGCGAATTGGGGCTTGAGTTGAAACGTAATGCCCAGTGCCGGGGCAGAATACAAGGGATACATGAGCTGTCCGGACGCGCTCTGGAACGCATAAATGACCGTCGGCACGCGCGCGGGGAATGTTATTCCATTATTTTCACAGTACGCTGGAAGCGGTGCTGTGCGCATCGATAGATAAAGACTGAGTCCCCCGTCTTGCGCCAGCCACCCGTGCACGCCCTGCAGTCGCGCTCTTCCTTGGGAATGCTCGGCTTGCGTTGCGCAGACCGGCGGCGGCGCTGTTTCAGAACGAGTCGCGGCGCGGGCATGAGTGATCACTCGCATGGAGATCTACAACCTGATGCCGCACGCGTGTGATGTTTTTCACGAGGATGGCCGCAAGACCACATTGGAGAGCAAGGGCGAGCTGCGTCTCAAGAGCGACATCCAGAAGACACTGACGCCCATCGCCGGCCTGCCTGTCGTGGAGCCACAGTGGTTCCAATCTCTGGACGAGACAAGCAAAGGCTACGCCTTCTTCATGGACAAGAAGAGCCTGGGTAAGAGCGTCGCGTTTGTGGTGAGCGCTGTCACCGCCCAGTGGCTCGCGGGACATGATGTGGCTGACTATCGCTTACTGGCGCCCGCAACAGGGCCACTCCACGCCGTGCGCGACGCAACTGGCCGCATCCTCGGATGCAAGGCGCTAGAGATGTACCGCTGACACATGTGCTCGATGTTCAGAATAACAAGTCGGGTGTCTTCCTGCAGTGCAGCCGGCCCAGCGTCTCCGCGACGCGCAGACAGAGCGCGTCGTCCATGTCCGCGGGCGGCATGTCGCTGCCGGCCTCTTCGAACACGCGGCCCGTGAGCGCAAGGAAGAGGCCCACGGCGAAGCGGGGCGGTGCGGGCCCGACAGGAAGCGCTTCGTCCGAGAAGAGCAGCGACGCGATCGCATTCACCATGGGACGCTCTCGATGTTCGAGCTCGGAGACGCTCGTCAGGCGCTCGTACATGGGAAACGCGAGCACGGCCACCGTCTGCGCGGTTTGTGGGATCTTGTCAGCCGCGTAGAGTGTGGGTGGGAAACGTCGTAACCGCGGTCCTGGGCGATCCCCCGCGCCGCGATCGTCCCACGCGACGAGATCCGCGGATGACGGCGTGACGCTCGCATTCGGCGGTCGCGTGCCCTTCCATACGGGCTGCGGCGTGTACCCTTTGGCACTCAGACGGGCGGCGAGATAAACAACGTTGCGCGGGTGGAACGCGGTCATGTACTGCGCGTATTGCGCCAGGCGCGCAAGTCCCCCGACTTGCTCAATCAGGCGCGCGCGATCGCGAGTATCAAGATGCGGGATCTCGACGCTCAACTCCACGCGTAGCGCGCGTCGCCAGCGCTCGTCAGAGAGGAAGAGCGCGCGAATGGCTTGCTTGACGATCCACGACTTGGCCCTTTCCTTGTTCTTCACTTGCATTACCTTGATCCGCGCGGTCGGTGGCTGCCCTACTTGCTCCAGTCGCACGACATAGCGTCCGTCGAGTATCCGCGCCCCCTCTGTCGTCTCGTCGGCCGTATCGCCCTTGGCCGCGAAATCTAGCTTCTTGAATAGCGTCTCATCGTCCATACTTGGGGCAAGCGGAGTGAACACACCCCCCGCGCGGAAGCGTAGGACTACGAGTAGCCACTGCGCGGTGAATGGCTGCGATCCATTATGGTGACGAGGAGCGTGCGGCAATGGTAGAAAAGCCCTCGGGTGGATCAAAGGCTCTTAGGAAATGCTGCTGCTGCTGTCTCAACTGCGCGTGCGCGCCCGTGAAAACGCTGTGGGGATTCGCGGGCGGGCTGGGCCTCGTCATCCTCATCGGCCTGATCCTCGCCGTCGTGTTCCTTGCACAGGGGAAAGCAACAGCCATCGCAATGGCAGAGAATGCGGTCGCGGTCGTCAACGACTGGCGCGCTGCTGCTGTTTCATATCTTACCCCTGCGGCCAAGGAGCGCATGTGGAGGCGCTCGTTTGCCGCCGGCGCGCCCACGAGCCCCTGGAGCACCTCGACCACAACGGCAAGCGGGTGGATCGAGTTCCACGACGACACGATCGCGCTTAACATTACCGCGTCTGTGGGATACGAGGTAATCCTCGTGCAACGATCGATCAGCGGCGGGGGCATGGCGACAAACGTCACGCGTGCGCCGCTGGGGTACTCCGCGTCACTCCCCGCACCGGGCATCCTCGCAGCGTGGTTGCGCGGCGACCTCTTATACTTGGCACTTGTTGCAACGGACGGCGGACTCGCACAGAGCATATTGTTGCCCATGAACTAATGGTGATCATTTTTGTCGCGTGACGCCATGTCTTTCATCATTGATCTCTTTCCTGAGCTCCGTCTCGAGATTGTCGGGTTGTTGGACATGCGCGCGCGACACGCACTCGCCCGCACGTGTCGTGTCTTGCTCGCAGAGGACGGCGGTGCGGCGACGCGACTGCCAGTGGCTTGGATGGAGCAATTGCGCGAGGAAAGAGATGCCCTAAATCTTTATATTCCCCGTCGTGACATGTTTTGGGAATTGCATGCACTCGGTGTGGCGCACTGGCCTTGCGATGTGCCCTGGCATTTCTCTTCCTACACCATACACAGCGAGCGACAATTTGTCACCATGCGCTTTCCGGGGATACCACACCCTCATCAAGTATCATTCGTCGCTACGTGGTTGCTTGATCCTTTTCGACACTCAGGCACCGTGCTGGCTGGGCGGCTGCATATCTTCTTGGGGATGCGGCTTCCCGTCCCAGAGACATTATCATTTGCCGACACTACTTATTTCGAATGGATTCTCACTGATCCCCTCGATTTCGGACACCGATGGCTCCTAGACATTGCGCGCCATGTGGCATGTGCAAAAACAGAGTAGCGATTGTTTTTTTGAGTGGACGCAACGCATCCGCGGTCACTCCGAGTGTCGCTGCCAATGTGTGAGCAAGAGCCGGCCCATGCCGCGCATGTTCGTCTTCCACTTCTGTGCGAGCCCCTGCACCGCGGCCGCGAGCTCAGCCGGATCGCGCGCGTTCTTCTCCAGCGTCATCGCCGCTTCCGTCACATGGTATCGTCCGAGGAGCGACGCGAGCTCGTGCACCAGAATGCGCCAGTGTGTCTCATTCGCGAGGAGCGCGGGCACGGTGCGCGCAAGGTCGACCAAGAGAAACTCGAGCATCAGGATGGCCAGGTAGTGCGCATTGTAGTAATAGCGCAGCATCGCGTTCCCTCGGAAGCCCGTGTGCTTGCATTGCAAGTGCGTGCCACACGTCGCGACGCGGGTCCACGCGTCCTCCACCCGCAGCAGGCCCGCGATAGCACAGAGGGCGTTTGCGCGCCGGCCGTAGACGAGGTGGGAGATTGTGACCGCGAGCGCAACGCGCGTCCCCTCGCTGGGCACGAACTCGAGTACGGCCTCGCCGCACGTTGCTTCGATGCCCGAGAACACAAAGTCCAGCGCGCGCTGCTGGAGCACGCTCTCAAACACGGCGTGCACGTTCTCACGCGTTTCCGGGTAGCTCGGCTGCAGCACGGCCTTGGCGAGCATGGTGCCCGCGAGGAAGCGCACGCCCGCGGGGTTGACAAAGAGATCGAGCGCGAGATGGCGCGTAAAGTAGTCCAGCCGCTTGTCGCCCGACGTGGGGCCCATCCAGCCCCTCATTCTCTTTTCCAGATCGTCCTCATCGGGCTCCTGCTTGATAAGCATGGCGGAGCTCATTGCAGGCCTGTGGAAGAAGATCCGCCCGCCGCCCCCGCCGACGCGCGAGGAACAAGAACAGATACTGATACAGCTGCGAATACGCGCGGATCAAGAGACGTTGAGGGCTGAGCGGCAACTGCGACCGCGGGTGGAGCAAGTGAAGGCACTCGTTCGCCCACACGGAGTATCCGCGCCGGCGCGCCTTGTCGCGAAACTCCGTGCTGCGGAGGCGACACTACGCACCGCAGATGATCTGATCGCAAATTTCCACCTCGCCATCATCATGATGGAACAAGCGACCGCGCTGCAGGACGGCGTCGCAGTGCTGGAGGACGTGATGCGCGTGATGCAGGGTGCGCGCAAGGCGCTGCCCGAGGACATTCACGAGTTCATGGAGGACTTTCGCACGCAGATTGACGCGGTGCGCCAGATGCAGACGGAGCTCAACACGGCCACGCGCGATCTCAGCTTTGACACGACCGTAGTCGATGCGAACTATGACGCGACAGATGCGCGCTTGCAATTGACGGAGGAAGAAGAGCAACGGCTGCTGGCCGAGGTGGAGGACCTTCCCGCCCAGCCCGCGCCGACCGTCCCCCAATCTCGCGCGCCTCAACCGTCGCGCATCGCCGAAGAAGACCTGCTGAAACAGCGTAGGGCAGCCATTTTAGGGTAGTTCGCCGTGAGTATGTGTAAATCTTGGACACGCGGGCGGGACCTCACTCCTTAGTGCCCGCGCCCAAGGGCCAAGAGTCGCCCCGTCCCCCGAGGGCCCACCGCCAGCCATGTCCTACGATTTCCTCTTTAAAAAGAGACAATTATATGAACCATGGGCTCCGCGGCGTGGCGAACGGGTCGTATCGGCTCTTACGCTGAGTGTAGGCCCGCGCGGCGAGATTTCCCCACACGGGGCCACATTCAAGGATATACGCATGCCCTGGCGCGACAAGGTGATGGAAATGATCAACTTGGCCGCGTACCTGGCGGGAACCAAACCCTGGCAGCGTCTTGTCAACACGCCCACCACGCGCCCTGAACCACGCGGCGGCTTGGTAATCGAAATTGACGTGGAGCCAGACACGCAAAGGGTATGGAGTCTTGCCGCGGGAGTCTTGCCGTTTTCTTCCCCTCTGCCATAGGTCCGCAATTATCGCTGGTTGGTTGTCGCTACACGCGGCGTCAGTGAAGATACCTTGCATGCGATGCGCGCCGCGTGCGACAAGGTGGGCGTGAAGGCGCGCAAGGTCCTTGAGAAAGAGCGCGCGGACGCGGAGAAGAAACGGGAAAGACGGCAGCGCGACGAGGGGGATGCGGCCGGAGGAGTCGCGAAGAAGAAGGCCAAGAAGGCGAGGAAGGATCCACCCGGGCTCATCGACTCTGGGGCGGAGGAGAGCGAGGGCGAAGAAGACGACGGCACGGGCGACGAGGAACCCCCGCATAACGACGACGCGATGGACGTGGTTTCACAGCCCGCGCCACCGCCACCACCACCACCGTCGTCGCAGCCACTGTCTCCGCCGGGCTCACCGCACCTCATGCTGCGCGCGTCTCAAGAAGCCGAGATGGTTGGCTCACAAGCGCTGTCGATGATCCAAGTCTCCCAGGAGGCTCCCACGCGCCTGCGTATCCAGATGCCGTCGCGCATGCCGCCGACACCGCCGCCGGCCCCCGCAAAGAAGAAGCGCGTCCTTGGCGAGGCGGACCGTATCCTCGCGCTCGCGTCGCAGCTCGAGCAGATCGAGGCGAGTCAACCGCCCGTGGAGGACCTGCGCGCGGCCGAGGCGAATCCCGCCACGTGGCAGCACTACCTGCTCGAGATGCTCGCGCTCGAGAGCAAGTTCGTGGAGACGGAGTACGAGTCGCTCCGCAAGGAGCCCGCCAAGGCGCGTAAGATCTTCCAGGGCGGCGTGCTGCCCGTGGAGTGGCCGCAGTGCTATTCGTTCCTCCGCAAGGCAGACGCGAGCCACTATCGCGACCACCTGCTCCTCCCGTACTACAGCGTGCTCCCGGACAATGTGCGCGGCGACGTGCCGAAGGACGAGATGGCGGCGCTCATGCTGACGGACGAGCAGATCGTGGGCCAGTATCACGCGGCCTGGACCATGGCAGCCGCACTGGCCCGCGCCGACATTGACTCGCCGCACTTTCGCCATCCGCGGAGTTACTATCCTGGAGACTGGGCCGACAACTCAGACGACGCGATCAGGGAGATTGGCCGCGTTCTGCCTTCGCTACTGCGGGGCGGCGCGCCTGCGCCCATTGCCTTCCCTGAGACGAGCTACGCCGTGCGCGTGCGTCCGCCGTTCCTGTTCCCGGAGCTCCTCCTCGATCAACCGCTGCCGTTTCCGCCGCGCAGCCCGGCCGACATCAGCGACTACACGAGCACGCTTGAGACGCTCGTGCGGCACGACCCCCACGGCTTTGGCAACCTGCGCCGCGAGAGCACGGGCGAGCTCGATGCTGACGCGGTGTTCCAGGGTACGCTGGACCTCGTCATGTCGGCCGGCCACGACATACAGGCCGCGCAGCAGGCGGCGCACGCCATGGTGGAGCCAGCGCGGCAGGCGAGGATGGAGGAAGATCGGAGGAACGTGGCCTTCCTGACCAAGTGGGCCGGACACCGCGAGAAGCACATCAAAGAGCAGCTGATGGCGCTTGCCAAGGAGCACAAGAGCGGCCGTTATCCTGGCCTCTTGTATCCCGACCGCTCCGGGAACATCGAGCGTGCAATGGTACCCACCCCCGCCCCGCGCTTCCCCCGTGCCCCGCGCATGCGACACGTAACACAATCATTCATCGCCCTTACGTAGTTACAAGCGTTTGAGCGATTTACGCGCTTGGCCGCAGCGGCGGACAATGGGGAACTCGACCCACAACAACGAGACGCGCTTACGCTCACCGTCGAGGAGGAGCTTGCGCGTGCGCAGGCAGAGTACGCCGCGCAGCTACACCAGATCGCGGCCCAGGGCGGCGAATTCCTTGACCCAATGCAGGGCCACCGCACCGAGGACTCGAAGGCGCTCTCCGACGAGCTCATGCAGCGCTTCCAGCAATGCCGGCCCCTGAGCGGACGCATCGGCACGCTCGACGACCGCTTGTTCCAGAAGTCGGACGAGCTTAAGATGCGCGCGATCAACGAGGCGATCAATGCCAAGTGGGAAGCCGCGCACAAGGACCTGCCGCCTGCCGTACGCGACGCAGCTCTGCACGCGCATCGTGCAGCACGTGCCAAGGAGACGTGGGAGTGGATTGACCGGTCGCGCGAGGAGAGCGAGGCCATGGTCAAGATGGAGGCATCGCTCCGGCGCGTGCTCGACTCGGGCCCACACTTGCTCCCGGCGCAGGAGTTGATCAACAACGATCCGTGGACGACGTTCATCGTCTGGCTCGAGAGCACGCTGTGCCAGCCGTTCCAGGTATGGGGCCAACGTTCCCTCCGCGTGGTGTAAACGTCGTCTCGCGCTGTATAGGTTGCCACCAGGAACTGGCAAACTGCTATCATCTGCTTCTTCGCGGCGAAGACGGCCCTGATATGCCCGGACTTCTTCTCCGGCGAGCCGCTGCTCAACGTGTCCCTCGAGGGCAAGGCCATGTCCGGCAAGTCGCGTCAGCTCTGGCTCGTGCACGCGACACACCTCGAGGGCGCGTGTATCAACGCGGCCTCCATCTCCCCGCAGTCGTACACGGACGGCGGGAACAACTCGAATCACATTGTCCTGCAGCAGGAAGCGCCACATGACCAGGTGCTCGATCCCTTCGACGGCAAGCGGCACGGGAGCGACCTTGGCGCGAACCCGCAAAAGGCGAACATCATGAAGACGATGCTCACGGAGTTCATCGCGTCGTGCATCACGCTACGGCTCGATCCGCAGACGGGCCAGCGCATCCGCTCAACGTTCATCTCGCGCGCGAGCAACGTCTACTTCCAGTGCGCCAACTGGGACATTGGCGGCAACGCGCCGGCGCCGATCCTCTCGCGCTACATTCGCATCGAGCTCCAGCTCCCGTCCACCAAGGAGGCCGCGGCCGACGTGCAGGGCCAGGCACGCCCGCGCGGTGCTGAGGAGGCCGCCGTGCTCACCGCTATCACGCGCTTCTTCCATCTCTTCCATGGCCTCTGGCTGAAGACGGAGCGCATGATCTCCGCGGGCGGCATTGCCGACGTGCAAAAGGACATGGCCCTCTACATGCAACTCGAGACGGAGTCCCATTTGAAGGAGGACCTGGGCGTGCCGCAGGCGAACATCTCTGCGCGCAAGAGCCAGCAGACACTGTTGCTGGCCCGCGAGCTCTGCCAGGGCGAGGCACTCTTCCGATTGCTGGCAACGCACGAGGGCCACAGGTGGTTGGAGTTCCATAAGCTGCGCACGCCGTTTTGCTGGGAGGCGATTGCCAATTTCGTGGCGCCGCTGCTCAAGATCCAGGCGCACCACATTAGCTACGCGATGACACTCCTGGGCTTCCAGATCGTGAGCCAGGTCGACACGGACGCTATCGCGGCGCTCGCGATGATGGCCAAGGCGCAGGATCCCCAGCAACGCGAGCCTCTCCTCACGGACGAGCGCGATTTCCCCGGCGACGCCCACGTCGCGCGCGAGCTCGGCGTCTTCGGCACACCCAACGTCCAAGCGCAGAACAACGCGGGCGCGCTCGTCACGATGGCACCTCAACACGGGACACTGCAGGCGGACCATGGGTGGATTTGCATCAAGGCGGCCACCGAGGACGCGCTGGTCAACGCACTCGCACAGCTCGTGTACGACAAAATCAAGATCTCACCGCTTCCCAACCAACTGCGGGGCATCCTGCGTGCGAAAATGGACCTGATGATGGACTCGCGCTACTACCGATACGACTCAGTGACGAAGGAGATCATCCCCCTCCGCAACAAGGACGGCATATTCGAGATCCGGCGGCTTCCCGCGATGCGCTCTGGTATTGAGTCGGGCCGCGACCGCTCGCACAAGGCCAAGTACTGGATCGCGCTCAACATTGACTACCTGCAGAAGCACCACGCGATTCCGATTGCCAAGGGCGCGACCGAGGAGATCCTCGCCGATATTGCGCGTGGCCTGTCCGATGCTGAGAAGGAGCGCTACCGTGTCAAGGTGGCGGCGCCGCTCTCGCGCCGCCTAGACATTGAGGAGGTGGACTACGCGGATGCGATCAAGCCCGCGTTCATCAACCGCCTCTGCGAGGTCGACGTCCTCCGCCATCCCATCGCGCACGCTCTGCGCATGACGTTGGAGAATCCAGTGTTCGGCCTCTCACGTCAGGACTACGCACCAGGCAGAGCGATCGACGACGAGTGGTGCACGTCCGTGCAGATGCTCCTCTTCGTGCAGCCGCCCGACATTAAGCTGCGCGTGAAGGTGTCCGCCCAAGCCGCGCCGCACTTGCCACAGATGGTGACAAAGGTCCGGCCCCCCTCCCACCGCTATCCGTCTTTGACCATCCGACGACAGGTGGCCTACCTCCCGCTGGGCTTTGTCCAACAACGCCTGACCATCACCCGAAACACGCAACGCGCCGTGCCCGTGTTTCGCAACGGCAACCGACAACGTTTCCTTGGCGAGTGGATGATCAAACGCTCCCTGGAGTCCGTCGCCAGTCCGGATAATCCCTTCATCAAGTGGTCCACCGCGCTTGCGCACCACCTTGAAATGGACTACGACGCGCTCTCCGCCAAGCAGCGCGACGAGGAACTTGGCCTCGCCCGCTATCGCGATCCATTCTACGTGAAGCTCCACAACGATGCGCGGAGCGTGCCCAACACGGCGCTGCAATTGTCTGAACGAGCGCCCACCTTGGATCACGTGCCGTACCACTTTCCACCACTCCAGCGCGCGCTGCTCAAGGTGCTCGACCTCGGCATGCTCGACTCCAAGGAGGCGGCCAAGCGACTTGTCACCCTGCGATACCCGCACGCAAACGTCAAGAAGGAGATCGAGGACCTGAAGAAGTTCATCGAGCAGCCCATCACCGGCAAATTCACCGACATTCACCCACTCTCACGCACTCTCCTGCGATGCCCGCGCACCGACACTGAGCTTCCACCGCTCCCGCCCCTCCCCCCCGTCCCGGCCGTCCCGGCGCCCGTCCCGCCGCACGAAGATGCCATGGATCTTGACGAAGACCAGCCTGCGCCAGCGGTGACGGGCGGCCCGCGCTCATTCTTCCCGGAGGACTTATGACCGCGCAATGGACCGGTGTCGGTGAGGATCTCGTTGAAAGAGAGAACGACCGCCAGCGCTTTCGTCACGACGTCATGGAGGCCGTACACGAGGCATTTCCAGCGGGCAATGCGGAGTGCATCGAGCGCGACGAGGGCTTTTGTCACGGATCTGACACGATGATCGCGGTGCTCGCGCCGTGGACTGTCGCGCGTCCTGGTCCCCTGCAACGCGCGGCGGCGGCGCGGAACCTCGTCTGGCATCTTGACAAGAGCGGCGCGATCGTAGGCACCAAGGACGGCGGGCCCGAAGTCGCGCCCGAGGTCGTGCAACTGCGACGCTATCGACAGCCACGCACCGCCCCCACGCACCCAAACGCGTTGCGCTTCGTGTGGTACATCGTACTCTGCGTGGCCCTGTTCTTCTTCGTGCACTTTGTGTATCTACGGTAAAACAGGATACACCACGTGCCTAGCGCAGCTGTTTCACGCTGTCTCTAAACGCGAGGGGGATTTGTTTCTCTTCGATCGCGCAGGCAAAGGCGAGCCACAGCAGCATCGCGGAGGAGAGCGTCGGCACTTCCACGACAACCGGAGCGTCGTGGAGGCACGAGACGACAAAGTATCGCCTGAGAATGCACACGACCAGCGCGCCGGCCGCAATGGCCTCTGGAAAGCGCGCGACGGCTTCCTCGGGCGTCGCAAAGAGCGGACGCGGGCAGACGTGCTTCTGACGCAGCGCGTCCAGCCAGCTGCAGTCCGTGAAGCGGTGCTTGCACTTGAGCCGGCTAAGCGACGCGTCCAGCAGTGCCGGCAGTAGTAAGAGTGCCAGGCGCTCCGTGTCGTGCGAGAGAGGGATCGGCTTCCACTCACGCTCCGCGGCGGCCTCGCTCCGCAAGTGCCCCTCGATCACGCGCTTGACGTGGTCTCCGCTCGTGAGCAAGTAGCGCTCGACTTGCTGATGCGCCTCGCGCCGCATCTCGGCGAGGACTTCCGTGGGGCTTGGCGCTTCGTCCAGCACTTCACGTGGGTTGCCCCGTTCAAGAGCACGTTCGAAGCGGCGCACAAACGCGCGTGTCGCTTCGCCAGTTTGCAGGTGCGCTGTGGACATGGGCGTGCCGACCTTCTCGCGCAACATGTGCCGCGTAATCGTGTCCTGGTGTTTGTTCAGCCACTCGAGAAACGCGACCATGCGCTTGTGCGGTTCTGCGTCTCGAAGTGGCTTGCGCAACGCTGCTTCAAGGGCGCGATCACGCACCGCGGCTTGTTGGAACGCACGCAAGGTCTGGAAGCGCGCATGGTACGCGTGGAAGCGCAGTTCGAGCGTGCTGAAGAACGTGTAATTCAAGCGTCGGCCCTTATAGACAAATGGCATCGGGTGTATAAGCAGTGGGTCCCCCTCGGCGTGCCGCGAGTTGTAGCGTTCATCATTGTACAACCCTTCAATCGCCTTCTCCGCATTCTGCTCCTCAATGTGTGCGAGCGTGCGCGCAATCTCCACTCTTTGCTCCGGCGTCGCATTGGGATGGAGCACACCCGTGGCCAGCAATGCGGCTTCCTGTTGTGGGGAGAGCCGCGTGCGGGCTTCGTTGTCGTCGTCGCTGCTGTCGGCTTCGTCGTCCGACGCGCCGGGCAAGAGCGGCGGATGTTCCACGTCCGCGGAGTCCAACAAGCTCGCGAAGCGGTCCCAGTGCGCCTCCCACATTTCCTCCGCGCCCTCGAGAGCAGCACCGCAGCGCTCGAGCGCCTTGACCAGCTCGGCGGAAATGTCCATCCACTCCTTGAGCGTCCACTGATCCATGACACGTGTGTTCTCCCCAAGCACCATGCGCGCTGTGTCGCGCAAGTGCACGGCATAGGGGAACATGTTGAGCGAGCGCAGCCCCTCGGCCAGGAACTCTGTGCGTGTCCACCGTCGTCTCTGCACACGCGCGCGGATGCACGTAACAAAGACGAGGCACAGGGAGGTGCGCTGCGCCTGGGACATGGTCTGGAAGGCGCGCGGACGCACAAGGAGCTCCTCCCGCACGCGCAGGTAGACACGCAGCGCGTCGTCTGCGTCGAGGCGCTGTTCTTCCCATGCGAGGACGACCTGGGCAACGAGGCCACCGAGGAGGTGCTCGACATCGGCATCGTCGTAGACCCGCGTCTGTTCCTCGTCCCCCGTGGCAAACGCGTCCTCCGAGGGCCAGACCAGGCCAACAGCAGCAGCGGGGGCGCTCATTCGCTCCTCTCTAAAATGGCCGATATCGAGGCAATGTACCGGGGCAGGGGACCCACGGGCCGGCGGCAGGATCTACGGGATATGAGCGCAATGGAGGAGGACGAGCCCGAGGCCAGCGATGCCATGGACTCCGCGCCCGTGCCCCTACGACTCACGGTTCAAATGTCGGAGCCGATTCGCACCGCGTCGGACTTGTTCACGCCCGTGGATGAGGCGTACGGAGAGTGGCGAAAAGCGCGGCTCGGGCCTGAGAAAATGACTGAAAACGTTTGCTACCTCTGTCGCTACGGCGATCGCATTGTCGATGCCGGCGGCGAGGGCTCCCAATTGCTCGGGAAAATGTTCCGCCTCATCGAAAACTATCACGCGACGAAGAGCGGCCGCGACTTGCTCTCCATTGTGCAGCGCTACATTGATGAGAAGATCCGGCCCGCGCTCCTCTCCGCGCGGCGCCCGCTCGCGCTGCCAGAGTTCGACGCGACCAACGTGCTCGAACACATTACCACGAATCAGCATTCGATGAGCTCCAGGCTCCTGTGTAGCAACGTCCCGCGCATGCTCGAACGCGTGATGCTGCGCGCCACGGACTTTATCTTCCCGCGCACCGGTGGTGTTGATGTGCACGTCATGGAGGGCGTGCGCAAGATGGCCGAGACGATACTCAAGTATCACAATGTGAAACCGTCGCGCATGGCGTTTGGCGCGGCGCGGCCCGACTCGATCAACATCGACCTCGACACGCCGATTGCAAGCGCGGTGGCGACGCGAAGAATCCGGGACACACAGCCCGTGTTCGTGTCCAAGTTTCTCAAGGATCACGCGGAGAAGCAGGCGCATCCCCCAGACGACGACGCAGACACGGACTAGCTCATGATTTTCTTCTCAAACTCACTTGTGTCATATGCCGCTGGGTTCGCGCGCACCGCTTGCACCACGTCGTCGATGCTTTGCTCCGGGTCCGCAATCGGCACGCGGTGGATAAGGTCAGCACACTCTTGCAACAGGCGTTCCTCCGCCGCGGATTCCATTGCTGTCATGGGGGCCATGCGCTCAAAGAGACGCTCGCGTTCGCGGAGCAAGCGCGGGGGCGCACGCTGTAGGAGGTCGCGCTCCACGTCCACCGCGGCTTGGCGCTCGCCGACGAGGGCCTTGAAACGCGCGATTTGCGTTGTCGTCGGTCCGCGGATGAGGGCCTGTGCCTCTTGTGGCTGTGAGGCAATGAATTCCTCCTCCTCGCGCTCGTAGCGCAAGAGTGCGCCCAGGCGGTCCGAGAGCGCCAGTGTGTCGTCCATGGCAGCTTCCATCGCGCGAGCACAGTAGAGTCCAAGGGCAGACTCGCGCGCCACGTGGGGTGGCGCCTCCCGCCGGAGCCACGCGAAGAACGCGTCGGTCATTCCCATCTCCGCGAGCTTCTGTTCCACCTGACGCTGCATTGGGCAAAGAATGGAGAACTCGTGGGCAGTGGACAGAGTGGGCGTCGTCCTTGGCACGCTGGCCGGGAATATATGGGCGTGCGCGCCCGCCTGCGGATATCGACTTTCCGCCTCACTAACACCGCGCTAGCTTGGTCTCCGGAGCTGCCAAGGCGGTTGCGGGCGTCGCGGGCGCGTGGATGTGGATGCACGTGGGCACTGGCATCGCGGACCTCGTGATTCTCGTCGTCCTGTCGGTCATTTGCGCCGCGATCACGCACCAACTGGGCCGGTTCATCGTGTGGACCGTGAAGAAGTTCTGGCAACAACTGATCATCATTGGCCTCTGCTTCGCCTACCTCTACGCGTTCATTTCCATTTACTACTACGTCCGGCAATGAGCGAGAAGCCACTCACGAGTGCGCCGACTCTTGTCGCGTCGGCGAGCGTGCCTCCGGTGCAAGCACCTCCGGGCCCACCCCTGGAGCCCGCGCCCCGACTTGTGACACAGCTGTTCTGGGCTATGCTCAATAGTAACGCGTGCAGTTACGTCTTCTTCGTGCTGTGCATCGTGTTCGCATTGTACTTGGGCGCCACATGGAACATAAAGGCCGGCGGCCCAACCGCGGCGTCCAGCGCACGCGCAACATCCGCGTCGCCGCCTGACAAGACCGACGTTGATAAACCATTGCCCATGGGGACTACGGTGGACGGTTGCGTCAACGACCTGCACAAGCCAATGCCGACCGCGCTCATGGCCTGCCACCGCCTCGGAGAGCCCGCGGCAGTGCGCTGGCTCACCGAGGAGCGCGTGCGCAATCGAGAGGAGATCCTGACCAAGGCGAACTGTCGCAAGGACTGGGCCGCGCGCCGCTGCATCGCGTATCCAAGCGTTTTCTTGCGCTATGACGACGGGTTCAGCGCGCTTAAGATCAATACCACCTGGCAATCTATCGCCCGCGCGCTGGCCGGCATGCCCGTCACGTGGCGTGAGGACTGGCAGCCCGCGGTGCGCCCACGCGCAATAAGGATAGACGCTTTTGTCGCGTTTTCCTTCTTGTTCTTTCGCATTGTCAAGACTACCCACGCGTCTATTCCTCGTTTCCCCGTAGGTGCGCCACGTGCTCGTCGATCTCGAGGGCGATTTGCACATCCGGGTGCTCGCGTTCAACGGGCGTTCCTTCGCGCCCGTCCTGCTCAACTTGGGTTCCCTGCTCGAGGCACTCGACGACTGGCAGTACGAGATCGACGAGGCGCTCGCGGGCATTGTGCGCGCGGCCTGTGTCTGTCCACAGCACCTTGGCATCCTCGGGAGCAAGATGGCCCTGCGATACGAGGGCGCCGAGGGCTGGAACATTGTCCTGGACGCGAGCGTGCGCTCACGCACTCAAGAGCGGAGTCGCTACAAGTACGCACGCGCACACCACGCGTTTCCGATGGTGGGGGACGATTACCTCTTGCCCACGCTCGACAACCGCACCTTCTTCTACGCGACGGGCGCGTCGCTCACGGCCATCTCGGTCGCGGAGCTGGCCGAGCGCGCGGGCGTGGAGAAGCACGATTCGCTTGTCCACCAGGAATGGGAAACCGACGACCCGTACATGGTGATCCTGCCCCTTGCCTCCGCGGGCATGGCCATCGACAACGTCAAACTCCCCGACGCCGAGAGTGAGTGCGTGGCCCGCTGTGAGCGACTGGAAGCGCGCATGCTTGAACTCGCGCCCCCGCCGCCTCCTCCGCCACCGCCACCGGCTCTGCAAGACGTGACGCTCCTACCGGCCGGCCCGTCGAGTGCGCAGGAGCCACCAGCGCGCAAGAAGCCCGGCCGTCGCCCACCGCGCCAGTCGCCCTGACCATCTGACGACCTGTTTTTTGAACCGGAAAATTGATAATGACCTTGGTGACATTGCCACTGGCGTACCCGGGGGCAGCCGCGCCTGGGAGAGGCATTCTGAGTCACGACGAAAAAAAACGGCCCGGCGATTTTTGAACCGAGCGACCGGTAAGCCCGACTTTCGGGGGCACGAGGGTGGAAGGTATTTTTCGTAAAAAGCTGGAGTCTTGCATCGAGAAAAAAATAAAAAAGTGCGACCGCAGCTCTTGCATGTCTTGCATGTCTTGTCCTCACTTCCTAATCCAGTAGGCCCGACCCTATATTTGTCACTTTTCAGTGAACCACACAACGCGGGTCTTGCACCGTTCAGTGAACGTGCATGACTTGCATCATTTCTTCCTACTCTTCATGCAAGTCTTGGTGGAATTCCCTCCTACTCCTCATGGAATTCCAGGAATTTCCTCCTACCCCTTCCTACTCTTATGGGTAGGAGCTCCTACCCCTACATGAAATGTAGAGACCCCCCTAGCTCCATTGGAGGCTTGCTCCTACTCTTCCTACCTTTAAGGCTCGGAGCTCCTATCCTCGCGGAAGGTCTTGCATTCCTCACCCGCATTGGGAATTCCATCCTCTGCCTTCTGGAGCGCGCGCCGACTCGGCTTGCTCCGTTGGAGGGAGGGTTCCCGCGAGATCCATCCAGATACACGCCTGCTCGGCTTTTCCGGGAAAAACGGCACATGGCAAGGACGCGGGAAACTCGGTGAAGACTATCACCCCAGTAGGGATCACTTTCTCTCATGGACATTAGCCTGAACCTGCTTTTCCGTGTCTCTGAGACGGCTGCAGAGCCCATCGTCTTCAAATGGCTCTCGGGCGGGGACGCGGGCGCCGCGGTGATCACACGTGACGCGTTCCTTGCGCTCCCACGTGAGGATCAACACCTGCTCTACGCACTCACAACAAACACGGTGATTCAAGCAGCAGGCGAGGACACGCGGCTCGCGTCGCCTGTGTATTGCGCTGGTGGCTGTGCCAGCATGCTCTTCGCGGCCGACACACTCGCGCCGGGAACGATCCACCTCTCGGATTGTCTGCGGTCAACGTCCTACCTCTGGGACACGGAGAAGCAGCGCATGTGCGGTGACGCGCTCTTGGCTGTGCACTGCAAGAAGGCGTCCTGTCTCTTGGCTGTGCGCACGTACTTCCACGATGAGAGCCGCAAGATGCGCGCCGCGAACCCGGGCGCCATCGCGCGCCGCTACTGTGCAGTCTGCCATGCGTGTGATACAGTCGCGGTGCCATTCAAGCGCTGCGTGCGCTGTCGCATCACGTCCTACTGCTCGCCCGAGTGTCAGAAGAAGGATTGGAAGAGTCACAAGACTGCATGTGTGCCCCGTGTGTGAATGGAATCCACTGGTCAGTGGTCACTCTGTGCGTCTGCTCTCATGAAACGCCGGCGCAGTGTCACGGACACGGTCCGCGATGACCAGGATATCACGCGCGTCAAGCGCACAGCGGTGGATACGATGGCATTGGTCGCGGAACCGTTCCCATGGACCGCGCTGCCGCCCGAGTTGCAAGAAATGGCGCTCGTGACGCTTGATTTTGTCACCCGCGCAGAGTATGCAAAAGTCAGCCGCGTGGAATGTGGTTGGCTCTGGCTGGCGGACGAGAAGACGGGAAAGAAGTACCCACGCCAGTGTCCCCTTGACTACTACGAGCAAATTGCCGCGCTTCTTGTGGGAGAGAGCGCCACCAGCGCGTTCCGATACCACTGGCTGCGCATCGCGCCCATTAATCGCCTGCAACTCTGGCTCTCCCTACGCCCACACGCGCTCGCGCACTTCCTCCTCCCCGTCTTCGAGTCGAGCCATGTGACCGCATGTTGGACCGCGTGTATTGAACGCCCGCCGTATGACGATGACCACGACCGCGCCATGGCTGAGTTCTGCCAGCAAACCGCGATTCGCCTGCTGCGCATGTGGCCGCTCAGCCCTGACGTTTACACTGACATACTGCGTGGCAAGCACGAGGGCATGGAGATCCAGGGCCTTGCGGAACCTCGCGACTGGCGCTCTCCTGCTGCCATCCTCTTCACCCACGCCATGCGCCAACGCGAACACGACGTGTTCTCACACTCCCCGTCATGCAGTGACGAGGAGGATGGCGTGGAGGAGGACTTGGACGAGGAAGCGGAGCCCGCGGAAGGCTGGTACGAGAACGGGAGCAACGACGACGACAATGAGCAATGGGATGACGATTAGCCCCTTATGAATTATACACACGGAGGTGTCCCGTTGGGGCTTGATTACAGAGCGGGCAGTGCTTGACGTCGGCGACACATGGCGTGCAAAACGCAAAGTGCGAGCACGGCATGAGCATGCGCTCGCGGGGCCGATCCATGCACACTACGCAGTGGGTCGCGTCATGGAGCGCGGCCTTTGTGCGCGCTACGTCATCTCGGAGTTGCGCTAGTTCTGCTGAATGTACTGGAACCGGGACTGGATCCAGGACACAGGCCTTGTACTTCGCTTCCGAGTCAGCCGCGAGTTCCACAGCCTTTGCCAATTCGCGCTTTAAAACGTGAATCTCTTCGCGCATCTCCATATGCGCTTCGCCACAGTCCTGCAGCGCGCATATCACACACGCGCGGTGACCGAAGATATCTGGAAATCGGTGACCTTTGTCACAGGCGAATATCGGAACATGCGCTATGGGAACACTGCCAGTGTCAGAGAGGAGACCGCGAGAAAGACATACCCGTCCACGTACGCGTCCGAATCCAAGACGAACTTTCCAAGAGTGCCTCGCATTGCGGCATACGCGAAGCGGGCGTAGAATCTGTGTTCCATGGGGTAAGTCGGCCAAAGAATAGACGTCCCACCGAATACCTGGACCTAACCCGACCAACCCTTATGTTCTGCTAATTGCCTTGGCATTGTCGAATGACGAAATCAATTCCGGGACGAGTCGCCTTTTCATGGACAAGAGCCTCGTTCCGGACCGTACGAATTGCTTCTATGTTGCACTGCACGATTCCCTGTGTCCGAGAGTTTGCCACCTCACGAACAGATTTTACTACACGGTTTTCCAGAGCTAGGGAGTGGGTTCTGGCAAAGGAGATGGCTCCCCTGAACTTCCAGATGATATTTCATGGGCATCAAGGCACCGCTGGGTGGCGAACAGCGCGCGCACTTGGCATAAATCACAACTTCCTTGCCTCCCAGTAGTTGTTGAAGAGTCTCGCGTTCGCGGGCTTGGCGCATGCGAGAGGCGTTGCGACCCGACAAACGAACGGCTCCGCCAATACCGAACTTGGCATGATTGGGTGCGCCGTCGGCGAAGGCGATAAGGGTGTCGATATCGCTATCGGTAGGCACGACGCCACCGACGAATCGGGTCTCCCACTCAGCTTCGACGACACGCGAAATACCGAACGCCGCGATAGCACTCGGAATCCTCGCAATGAAGCTGTCGACGAAGCGGGTACGCAACTCGTCTGTCCGCTCGTTCGGGAGCGAATGCGGCACGCCGATGACGCTGAACTCGGACGTAGTGACGGGGATTGTCACGACGATGTCGAAAAGCCTGGAAAGGGCAGCGGCCGTAGGCCCCTCTTTCTTGAGGACCAAGTAGTCGTCGCCAGATTCCATCCAGAAGGCGAAGGCAATGCTAAAGCGGAATTGAAGCCTGGACGGTCAGTGAGTGTCCAGGCCGGTAGCCGGACCCGTCGGGAAATCGCTTATGTTGGAGCAGCGCGACATGCTCGTGAGAGCCATACTGACGAATCTTAAAACGAGCATATTGACCCATAGGGGTCGTAAAATCCTCCGGTGCGTGCTGGGCAAAGAGGAGGTGTGCTACAGGTGGAAGGTCGACCGGTCTCGCCTCGCCGTCCTCCGCGAACGCGGCGCGCAGCATCGCAACCGAACGAGCCGGATTGGGTGCCTCGAAACTGTAGTTGTTCGTCAACGTTCCGGAATTCTGCGTCCCGGTATTCACGCCAGCACCTAAGGTTTGCCCCTAAAGAAATAGTTGAAAATGAATGAGGGTACGACGGACCATCGGCGGTACGCGAGTGCGCGATTGGCAAAATGAGGCGTCAGGTGCTGACGTTTCACACTTGTCATTCGTCGTCTCCACGTCGATGGCCGAACAAGGGTCGTTCTGGTCGGGTCTTTTTTCTATTGCAACTTCACCGGGAGGCGTCGTCGTCGTGGTCGTCCTTGGTCTTGCCGCGTTCCTCTTCGCGGGCAAAGGCCAACAAATGTTGGCATTCTACAATACCGGCACGCAAAATCAAGGGACGATGGCAAATCCGGCTCGACAAGCGAAGAAGAACTAATTCTGATCGTGACTCTACATTCAAACATCTTCCGTTATTGTAAAGACGATGGATCTGAGTGCGCAGTTAGAGCGGAAGCTGGGCTAGCTGAAAATTCGTCAGTGCCGCGTAAAGCTTGAAATGTGTCGCGTAGTCGTCGCGGTCGTTGCGATACTTGCTGCTCATGATGCGGTGGCGCGTCTTGAGGCGGCCGTACCAGCGCTCGCAGATGACGCGCTGCCCGGCCAGGCGATGGTTGAATTCGCGTTGCGCACGATTTAGTTCACCGCCTGGTGGCTTCTTGTGCGGCAGGTGGGCCGGTATGAGCCGGTCGAGGCCCTGGTACCCGCTGTCGACGAGGATTTGCCAGCGTTCCGGTCCATCGTCGTCCTCGTATGCTGGCTCACGTGGTAGGAACGGGTGGATCTGCCCAAGGTCAAGGTGAAGAGAGGAGCACGCGCCTGTTCGATATTCTGCCGCGCAATCGTCAGGTCATGCACCGCGCCCGGAATCCCTGATATGCAGTGAAGCACGAACCCGCGACGATTGTGCAGCGTCTGTGTCTTGAGCCCGTACGCCTTGTGCTTGCCCGAGTAAAAGCGCTTCCGCTCTGCGTAGGTCCCGAGCGGCGTCCACGTCTCCTGGAACGTCGCATCCATCACGTAGCGAGCGTACGGGCACTCATCAGGCTCAGGATCGGGCCCGATGACCACGTAGATGCTCTCCACGTAGCAAGCGTAGAGCACAGGCGTGATGGCCGCAATCGTCTCGTCCAACTGGCGTTGTACCTGGCTTTTCGAGACCAGGAACGTCTGCGCCAACTTCTCCTTGGTCTCATAATGCTTGACGTAGCAGAGGACGAGCAAAAGGCGGTCGTGCTTGCTGACGCGGCTGCGCCGACCGCGGCCAATCACCTCGGGAATGGCGGGCTCGCACGCTTCGTACAGCTGCAGGAACTGCTCACACGTGAAGCCTGTGATGATTTCACAGCGCTCGTCGTTCCCATTCAAGTTCTGCCAGCAGATGCGGGCCGGATCGTGTGCCTCTTCGACTTCATCGAGCGCCGCGTCCTGCTGCATCCCATCCTGTGCCTGCTGCTCCGTATGTGCTTGGCGATCGCGATAATAGCCAAACACCTCTTCTGCCATGCAAGGAGACAACGACGACGCGAGTGCGAGTCGACGGGCTCCAGAACGCCACCGGCCGCATTCCTCACGCGTGCTATTGCCCCCGGGCGACATCCACGAGAAGCTGCGATGTGGGACAGATCGACTTTACGGGCCAAGCGTCGCGTTCGAGAGCACAAGCCACTATTTCGCAATACCTTCGAATTCCCGGACCTCGTTTCTGGCCCGGAACACGTCCCTTTGACCGGATCAACGCACTCTATTCCGTAATATCATCCACTCTATCAGTCCAAGCGGGATTGTTCGGCAGAGATCAGTTACTGCTTGGATCGTCTAATGACCATCACTTGCGCTCATGTCCCTCGCGCTCGTGTCATGCCATGGAATGTTTCATCATCAGAAACAACTGTTGGGCGCGTTTGCCGTGTACCACAAGCTGGGCACGGGCGGCTGGCAGCGCGATGCGAACTTTCTCGTCCTGCGCCTCAAGTATGTGCACATGGCACTCGCTAGTCCGTTCATATTACACCACGTAACACACCGCGAGAGCGAACTGGCGGAATGGCGCGCGCTGGAGACCGATGGGCGCTTCTTTCTCGATTGCATCGCACGGCGCGTGCCCCAGGACGCGGACGACTTGCTTGGGGTCGCGCGCGCATACGTGGCAAAATGGACGCTCTACCCACAATTGGCGGCCATGACCGCGCGCAGCCCGGACAACACGTTTGGGCGCTTTACACAAGAGAAGCTCACGCTCCCGCGCCTCCCTGCGGCGACCTTTGCGCCTGTGGAGGGTTTGCTCACAGGCGGCTGGCTGGCGCAACTCAGCTTACTGCACGGTGACGACATGGACCTCGCGTACTACCGGCTGCGCGGCGTGCCCGCGTTGCAAGCTCTACTCTCTCGGCTCGGGCAGGAGGATGGCCTCCTCGGACCGACCGACGACTTCCTCCTCGCCGCGGCAAGCGTGCCCACCAGCGCGGACCGATTGGACGCGCTCATGCAAGCGACGCAAATGGGCCCGCCGCTCACCCCGTTCCTCCGCGCGCTAATGCTGGACCGCCCCGACCTCCACGTCCTCTATGGCGCGCGCATGGTGCGGCGTGTTATGACCGAGCGCGCGCGGTTTCTACGGGGCGCGACGCTGCTCGTGACCGAATACCAGATACGACAGCTCGGCGGGCCCACGCTCGCGCCCATTCAAGCGTCACCTACGCTGCAGCGCGTGTTCCTGGACAAGTGCGGGTGCGACGCGCAGATCATGGAGAAGAGTGGCGTACTCCTGCGCCTGCATCCGCGCGGTCCACTGCCCAACGTGACCTTCCGCGCCGTCTCCCTGGCCGATGTCATCCTCGGACGCGAGGCGCGCATCGCGGAGGCCGACGCGCAGCAGCATCACGCGCTCGCTCGCGTTGTCCTCTCCGCGGATCCGGCCGTTGGCATGGATCTCACCGCGCACCGCCCCTCGCAATTCGCGCACACGTACATTACGAGCGGGCACTTTTTGTCCTTGGCCCAGCTGCGACACTTGTTGAACCAGATCCCCAAGGGCGGCGCGTCAAAACCAGTGGTCACCATCTACGGCTGCCCTGCTCTCGCCCCACTAGCAGACGCGACTGTCCCGCAAGCCCGCCACGTCATCTCTGCCGTGCGCGAGCTTGCCGGTGTGCCCACGAGCAACGTGGAGCATCTCGCGCGTCCGGTGCGCCAGAACACACTCGACCTCGTCGCCGACGCGCTACCCTACACGCCCATGGTGCCCGAGGTGCCGGACCACTCGCCGGAGCGCATCAACTCACCGAGCCACTTGTACACGCTCTGCCACCGCCACACGGGCGCGCCGCTCTACCTCACGCTGCCCGTCACACTGGACGCGCTGCCACTCGACGAGCTGCTGTGCTACGTCTACCTGTTTGCCCGCTTCCGCGATCAAATTCTGAGCAATGGGCTCACGACCCGTCTGCACGCGGCCTTTGATCGAATGGCGCACGTGCGTCCGCTCTCGTCCGAGTACTGGACGGAGGCCGACTTTGCTTTCGCGGGCACCAAGGCGTGATTTCCCGGAATGTTAGCGGAATTTGAGGGCCAAATCAGGAGCAGGACAGGCGGTTGCGCGCTCCAATGGAGGTGAGGAGGCTCCCGCGGTATGACTGTTGGGAGGGGATCGGAGCTCCGATCCAAAAGGAGTAGGAGGAAGGTCTAGATTGCCATGTAGGGGTAGGAGCTCCTATCCCTAGGAGTAGGAAGGGGTAGAAGCTCCGATCCAAATTCCGAGGGGGGGTCTCTACATTGGGATGTAGGGGTAGGAGGGAATTCCTAAAATTCCGCGAGGGATAGGAGGGAATTCCACCAAGACTTGCATGAAGAGTAGGAAGAAATGATGCAAGTCATGCGCGTTCAGTGAACATGTGCAAGACCGACGTGTGTGGTTCAGTGAAAAGTGCCAAATATAGGGTCGGACCTACTGCATTAGGAAGTGAGGACAAGACATGCAAGACATGCAAGAGCTGCGGACGCACTTTTTTTATTTTTTTCTCGATGCAAGACTCCAGCATTTTACGAAAAATACCTTCGACCCGCCGGCCCCCGAAAATCGGTCTTACCAGACGACCGGGTCAAAAATCCGCCCCAAAAAATCGGGTCGATCGTCAGTCCCTCACTTGACCGAGTCTCCGGCAGTGGAGGGGGATGGCCGCGGATCTTGCTGCCCCGCTCTACCCCGCGATTGACTGGGACCGCTGCGTCATCGGTGGCTCCCACGCGCTCTGGCTCTTCAGCAGCCCCGTGACGTGGACGCCCAACAACATTGACATTTACTGCAGTGTGGCATCGCGGCGTGTGTTCAGCCGGGCGCTCGCTCGTCTTGTCTTGTCCTTGGGCGCGACCGTCATCCACGACGTACGCCCCACCGTGGGCGAGCGTCTGAAACGCACGGCGGGGTGTCACGAGTCGATCCTCGCGGTCGCGACGCTCTCTGTACCAGGTGTAGCACTCCCCGTCCGGTTCCACGGCGTCGAGCGTCCGCCGACCGTGCCCATCCCCGTGGAGTACAGCGGCGTTGAGAACCCGCCCAACATCTGGCTGCGGCAGCACTTGGCAGAGATTCTAGATGTGCCCGCGTGCGTCGTGTACTCCGTGCGCGACGATGGTCGCTACGTCTATTCCTATCCACCAGAGGCGCACCCCTACCTAATCCTGGACGCTACCATCCCCGCGCAGCTGACTACCACCGAGCGCGCTGAAAAGTACACTGCCCGCGGCTACATGTTCAAGTCCCACATGCTATAAACGTTTCTTCTCCTCTTCGCGTGCCGTCGTCACTGCCACCGCGACCTCGAAGATGACGAGCACAATGGAGAGCGCGGCGACCAACGCGTAGAGGAGCGTCGCGGCGAGAAAGTCAATGGCCGTGTTGAAGTACGCGGAGCTCACGCTGATCGTGGGCGCGAGGTAGAACCAGTAGATACTCGCCAGCCAGCCGAGCGCGAGCAGCAGTTCGAACACCGCGCCCGCGTAGTCGCCCGCATTCTCCGCGAAGATGAAGAGTCCCGGGAGATGGTAGATGCCGTGGATGACCGTGAGTCCCAGTGGGATCAGGAGAATGTAGAGGATCATGCGGTCCCCGCCGGCATCCGCGTCCAACACGGCAGGAAAGAAGAAGATCGCGGCGATCGCGGCCGCCGACGTGCCCAGCGCCACGCAGCGGAGCCACATGCGGCTGCGCGTGGTCGGGTAGTTCCACTCGCGCCCACTGCGCGCAGAGTTGAACTCATCCAGGATGATGAGCACCACGAGCAGCACGAGCTGCGCGCCGGCGAACACGGTGAGCAAGATGAGAAACGTTTCCAACTGCGGGCCCAGGAGCGCCGCGTCGGGCGGCCCGTAACGCGTGGCCGCGACCCATGCGAGGATGCCCGCGACGATCGCCACGGGCACCGCGCTCCACGATCCAATGGAGATGCGCTTGTTGATGCCCGGCTCACGCGGGGCGGGGCCAAACTCGTTCGAGTAGGACGCCGCGTCCGGGTTGGTAGCAAACGCGAGACCGTAGAGGAAGAGGAGCACGAAGAAGCCGATGATGAGGCCCGCCGTCTGCAGTCCCTCGGGGATGGGATTCGCGGACGCGGCGCGGATAATGCCAGTCCAACCGTCAATCTCGAACTGCGCGTAGCGTGATCTCCAGAACGTTGCCCCAATCGACGCGATCGTGGAGTCATTGCCCATGCCAAAGTGCGGTGGTATGTCAGCGGGACATAGCAGGAGCCCCGCCGTGTCAACACAGATCCCGCGCTTGGCGATCGTGTCGAAGAGAAGCGGCGGCAAGAGCCCGCGCTGCCGCGTGAGGTCCACGACTACATCATACACTGCGTCCCTGCCGCCCAGGGAAAAGTTGAAATCACCCAGGTCACAGAAGTACGGCGACGAAGGCTGGCAGTAGAATGTGGTCACGCGCGTCCGTGTGTGCCACGCGCGCGGCGTATTGCTCAACGTGAGCGAAAAGTTGGAGAGCGTTTGATACCGCCAGCGCGGGCCCAGCGGATTCGCAGCATCCGCGCCAATCGTGATGCCAGTAGTACCGCCGACGCGCAGACTACGCGGCTGGCCCCTGGACCAGAGCTTGACATCGTGCACAGCATCGTTCACGCCGGCGAAGACGAGGGGGATGGACGTGGACTTGAACAAGTTCTCCGTGTACACAATGGCCGCCTGCCCCTGCGCGAGGAGCAACGTCTGGTCCGACGACTGCGCGTGTGCCGTTGCGAGCCATAGGAGGACGACGACGCCCAGCAGCGCGCTCGTCCTCATCATGTCATCCCTGCGCCGTCGCCTTCGGTATCGGGCGAATAACAGCGGCGGGAAGGCAGCGTGAACCAGTCCCAATACCACGGAGCGGTAAAGTACGCGCCCTGGATCACATTGCTCAGCCGCTGCCACACCTCGTCCAGCTGGATCACGGTGAACCCTGTCTCAGGATTGGCAAGGAACAGGCTGCGGTAGCGCTGTCGCGGGAGTTCTTCTCCGCGCTTACGCTTTCCCGGAGCGGCGGGCGGGGGCTCAAAGAGCAGTGCGCTTCGTCGGGCGGTCGTGGGATCCTTGCGCACGATCCACCACGTCGTGCCCAGGCCATCGCGCACCTCCACGCCACTCTGAGCGAAGCGGAGCACGTACGCCCCGAGCACGCGCAGCGGGGGCAACTCCGTCTTCGGTGCGGTAATGTGCACGAGGGCCATCCAGCGCGCAAGCATATCGATAACACCCAGGTCAATGGCCGCGAGTTTGACAAAGTGCGCAAGTTCCGACAACCAGGCGCGTGCCACGAGCGTTTCCACGGACACGCTAAACGCGGTCAAGAAGCGCCTGCGGTTGCGATTGGGACGCCGAAGCCACTGCACGCGCTCGCGCTTGCCCGTAACATCCGTCTTGCTCGGGCGCGCAAACGCAGTGTAGAGGTCGAGCCCCCCAACGAAGCTCTTGAGCAAGTCAAGCGGCATCACGAGGCGGTCGACACATGTGAGGTCACGCACGGTGAAGCCACGCGCAGGGCCAAGGCGCGCTCTATCGTCGTCCTCGTCGCTATCGCTTTCGCTATCACTGTGCTCTCCTAGTGGAGCTTCTTCATCCGCGACGGCGGGCGGCGGCGGCGGAGCATCTAATAGGGACACCCCTTTGCGCCCGAACAGCTCCGCCGCTGCGCGGTGTCGCTCCGCGCGCTTGGATTCCTGGAACTCGTGGGCCAGTCCGCGCACGCCTGCGAGTGTGTCGTCCACCTTCTTGCGATTGCGCACGTCGCCGGGCACGCGCTGCGCGTACTCGTAGTCGTGCACGGCCTCGTGCAACATGGCCTTGATGTCCGCGCCCTCCTCCTCCTCGTGGCTGAGATCGTCCATGCGATCGTCACGATGTTGCTCCCAGTCCGTGTACCCCGCGTAACGCGCGTGATCTGCGCCAGTTTCCGCCGCGGTCCATGAGCACACGCGATGATACTCACGCGTGACAAGTTCCGGACACTCTTCCACGTCGGGATCGCAGAGGTGTGTGCGTAGACATTGCGGGCAGCCCCACAGACGCGCGCTCGGCAGTAGTTCGATAGGAGCGCACTCGCCCGGTGGACATACGGTGGACGGCAGCGCGAAGCGAAAGCTCAGCGCATGGCCGAGGCGCCACTCCCTCATCGCCTCGTCCACCATCGCGAGGGAGGAGTGACCGGTTGACACCCCTCCGCTCCTCGCCCATCTGAGGCAAAAAGGCAGCTGCGCGCGTGTGCCCTCCTAACTTCGCGCACGATGGCGAATCATGGTCGGCCGGACACGTGCTAGCTACGGACGGGCGGACGGAGTAGGGCTCTTAAACTGCGCAGACACTAGACACAGGCAATGTTCAGGTCTTGACGCGTGGCTGCACTTGGTTCTCTGACGCGCGGGACGCAGCATAAAGAACATGAATTGGATTTATCCTGCGCTGAGATGTACCTGAAAATGCTGCGACGACGCTCACTCACTCTATGTCACGTTGGCGCGAGCCGCAAGTTGTCGGCCTCGCCGGTGCACCAGGTGTTGGCAAGACCACGATTGCTCGCATATTGTGTGAACTTGACGAAGATCGCTACATTCACAGCCCGTTCGCTGACAAGTTGGTCGAGTATGTCGCACGCGAGAATCCTTTCTACAAAGAAGTTAAAGCAACATATGCTCAGCTCGTCGCGGCAAGGGGCGGACACGACGCAGTCGTGAAAGAATACGCGTGTGCTCGGGTCGGTGTGGAGGCTACAAAGCGTCGTTTATTCGAGGTCTTTGGGCCGGAAGTCTTTCTGAACGCAACTCTGCCTCATCCTGACACCCTGTACGGCCACGATCACTGGATCGAAACGCCGGAGACGGTTATTGTCAGCGACGTTGAATTCTCACGCGAAGAACGTCGCGTACATGACTGCGGCGGCCGCGTCTACTGGATCACGCGTCCTGGGATAAAAGAGCCGCGACACAGTCCTTACGATGCCGAGGGTGATGAAGTAATCGCGAACGATGGCACCCTGGATGACTTGAAGAAAAAAATCAAGGCGTTGTGCGCGAAGAACAAGATGTAATACAACAGAGACAGGCAAAGTGTTGTGTATTTCATTCATCGAGAATAATACGCGGTTCCTCAATATGCACTTGCTGCGGTGTTGTGCCATTGGTCGCGTTGACCATAAAGTACCGCCGCGGCGTAAGACTCCACGCGTCCGTGGTCTGCGGCGCGTTCTGCACGCTCAAGTGCCAGAGCGCGGAGAGGAAGGCCGCCTCCTGGCCCGTAAGTACAATGAAAGCGCGCGCGCCCTCCACGAAGAGCACGTCCACGCTCTGTTCGATGAGTGCTAGGAAAAGGACCACGCCGCCCGTGTACCCCGCGATTCGTGTCATGTCCTCCGCAATGGCCCAGATCATGACGCTTACAAACGCGGACAACCGCAACACGATTCCGGCCACTACCGCAAGCAGGTTAAACGCGTGCTGCACATTGACCGTCGTGGAATCGCGCGGCAGTGGTGTGTGAAGCGGAGCATCACGTAGGTAGGTGGCCGCGTAGGACGCGATGAGACTCAGCAACCACACGTAACCGGAAAGACCCGCGATCAACGCGCCGTGGACAACGAGAAGCAGCGCGGCGCCGATGATGACGGTCATTTGCAACAAGCGCTGCCAGTTCAGGCAGTAGCGCAGGAAAAGACCGCTCACCTCGGCGGGGCGCGGTGT
>Ga0307479_10000257_pt1 | contig 50768 bp, 49 predicted proteins | sample atmos_gasesECM4C_FD_203743 | JGI IMG/M metagenome (GOLD analysis project Ga0307479, IMG submission 203743) | Hardwood forest soil microbial communities from Morgan-Monroe State Forest, Indiana, United States - atmos_gasesECM4C_515 | ecosystem: Environmental > Terrestrial > Soil > Temperate...
GGGCGTGGAGCGAACCTTCTCCGACATTGAGGAGCTTGCGATCCAATGCAAGTATGGAAATTGCGGGCACACCACGGAGCCGGGTTGCGCGGTGCAAGCGGCCCTGGCGGAAGGCCGACTCGAAGAGGAGCGGCTGGAAAGCTGGCGCAAGCTCGGACGCGAGCAGGAATTTGTGCGCCGCAAGGTCGATCCTGAAGCCCGGCAACACGAAAAGGAACGCGTCAAGCAACTGCATCGCGGCGCCAAGCAGAAATATGATCAACGGCGCAAAGAGGGAGGTAAGGAGTGATCGTAGTGTTGGAAGGCGTTGGCTAGTGGGCGATGCGTTTGTGGATGAATTCGACGATGTCCTGGGTGGAGGTGCCGGGGAGAAAAATTTCCGCGATGCCGACCTTTTTCAGGGCCGGGATATCTGCTTCGGGGATGATGCCGCCGAGGACCACGGTCACGTCGTCCATGCCTTTGTCGTGCAGCAGGCTCATTAGTTGCGGACACAGCGTGTTATGCGCGCCGGAGAGAATCGAGAGGCCGATGACGTCGACGTCTTCCTGCACCGCGGCGGAGGCGATCATCTCCGGGGTTTGGCGTAAGCCGGTATAGATTACTTCCATGCCGGCGTCACGCAGGGCGCGCGCGATGATTTTCGCGCCGCGGTCGTGGCCATCCAACCCCGGCTTCGCAATTAAGACTCGAATCTTTTTTTCTGGCATTTGGAGTCGCTTGTGTTGTCTTAGCGGCGGATCCCCCTCAAGAAATCCTGGACCGCAACGAAAATAAGCATAGCGATGAAGAGATAGACAAAAATCAAGCCAATAAAGCGAAGAATGCGTCCGTAAAGGGTTTTGGGGTCATCAGGGCCCGGGACAAACACACCCTTCGTGGCTTGGAGTATCACCTGAAAAATCCTAAAGATTCCATACGTTCTACTGTAGGCCCGCTGAGCCTCGTACGTCTCAGTTGGATGTATAGAGGGTTGGTCAACGCGGGCATTCTTTCGGTGGATCATTTAAGAATCGTCTGGAATCTAACAAGAGACCAGTACAAAGTCTAGGTGATGGCGATTTCTTCGTAGGTGCCGAAGACTTCGCGCATGGCGTCGCAGATTTCGCCGAGGGTGGCGTAGGATTTGACGGCGTCGAAGATGTAGGGCATGAGATTCTCGGTGCCTTGTGCGGCTTTGCGCAGAGCGCTCAAACGGCGGGCGACTTCGTCGCTGGAGCGCTCGGCGCGCAATTTGCGCAGGCGCTCACCCTGGCGGGCGGCTACCGTCTCATCGATTTGCAAAATGTCCAGCGGCTTTTCTTTGGTGATGAAGTCGTTCACGCCGACGATGATCTTTTCCTTCTTGTCGACTTCAACCTGATACCGATAAGAGGCTTCGGAGATTTCTCGCTGCGGATAGCCGCGCTCGATGGCCGCGACCATGCCGCCCAGCGCATCAATTTTCTCGATGTAATCCCACGCGCCGCGCTCGACCTCGTTGGTCAAGGTTTCGACGAAGTACGAGCCGCCCATCGCGTCGACCGTATTGGCCACGCCGGTTTCGTGCGCGATGATCTGCTGGGTGCGCAGCGCGATGGTGGCTGCCAATTCGGTTGGCAGCGCCCAGGCCTCATCGAGCGAATTGGTGTGCAACGATTGCGTGCCGCCGAGCACCGCGGCCAGGGCCTGGATCGCCGTACGCACGACATTGTTGTAGGGCTGCTGGGCGGTGAGCGAACAACCGGCCGTCTGGGTGTGGAAGCGCAACGCCCAGGAGCGCGGGTTCTGCGACTTGTAGCGCTCGACCATGGCCTTGTGCCAAATGCGGCGCGCGGCGCGGTATTTCGCGATCTCCTCGAAGAAATCACTGTGCGCATTGAAGAAAAAGGAAAGCTGCGGGACGAATTCGTCGACGTCCAGGCCGCGGCGCATGCCCCATTCCACGTACTCCAAGCCGTCGCGCAGGGTAAACGCTAATTCCTGAATGGCTGTCGAGCCGGCTTCGCGAATGTGATAGCCGCTGATGGAAATGGTGTTGAATTTCGGCGTGTTTTTGACGCCGAACTCGAAGGTGTCGATCACCAAGCGCATCGACGGTTCGGGCGGATAAATGTATTCCTTCTGCGCGATGTATTCCTTCAAGATGTCGTTCTGGAGTGTGCCGGAGATTTTCTTCCAGTCCGCGCCCTGCTTTTCCGCCACGGCGAGGTACATGGCCCAAACCACGGCCGCGGGCGAATTGATGGTCATGGAAGTGGTGACGTTAGCCAGCGGAATTTTGTCGAACAGCACTTCCATATCGGCCAACGAACTGATGGCTACGCCGCACTTGCCGACTTCGCCTTCGGAAAGAGGATGGTCAGAGTCGTAGCCCATCAGGGTGGGCAGATCGAAGGCGGTGGAAAGGCCGGTCTGACCCTGGGAGAGGAGGTAGCGGAATCGCTGGTTAGTATCTTCGGCGGCGCCAAAGCCGGCGAATTGCCGCATGGTCCACAAACGGCCGCGATGCATGGTGGAATGAATGCCGCGCGTGTAGGGAGGCTCGCCAGGATACCCGAGATCGCGATCGGCGTCCCATCCGGAGAGATCGGCGGGAGTGTACAGCCGCTGAATCGGGTAACCGGAAACGGTGGTGAACTCGGCTTGCCGCTCGGGATTTTTCGCAAGGGTGGGCCGCAACGTGTTCTCTTGCCAGGCTTTCTCTTTGTCGGAGGGCTTACGTTTTTGGGAAGGGGGCTCGGCAGGAGCTACCGTTTGCGTCGATACCTTGGAATCATCACTCATGACCAGGCGCTCCCTGAGGCCACTACTTTTATGCTATGCGAAAGATAGCGGCCAAGCAAGCGCGCCCGGCCATTAGGTGCGCGCGAAATTCGTTGTATTGATGTGAAAAACCCGGCCTATTTCTGGCTGCTGCCGTCTGGAAGCAGGATGTCGGTGCCGACCACTTTTCCATGCAGTGTGCCGGGGATGAGCGTGTCCTTTTCGACCTCGCCATGTTGGGCATCCGCGATTGTTACTCGGTTCACTTCCAGCGTGCGCCCGACGGCGCGTTCGTAAGCAGCTTTTGCTTCGAGGAGGTTGGCTAAGGCTCGCAACTCGGCGCCCTGCGCGGTCACAAGGTCACGCTGCCTCAAGATGACGGTGTAGACAGTGGAGGCGCCCAGCTGATACTTCTTCTGCTCGGCGTCAAAGGTCTCCTGAAAGAGCTTGCGCTCTTCGGCGGCGGTGGTTACCTGCACGCGGTCTTGCTGCAGGGCAATGTACGTATTGCGGACGTCCACCACTGCCGCGTTCTTGAGTTGCTGCATCTGCGCCTCGATCTGCCGAAGTTGCAGGATCGAGCGCTGGTTGGTGGCCTGTGCGGAGCGGTTGCGAATCGGGATCTGCAGCTGCACACCCACCAGATAATCAGGGAACTTGTTGTGGAACAGCTGGCTCTGGGCTGTCGTGAATCCCTGATCGATGACCGTCGGCGGTCCCCCGGTCGTGCTCGGTATTGAGGAGACGCCGGCGAGCCCCTGGCTAGTGTACTGAGCAAATACGGTAGCGGTTGGTCTTAAAGCAAGCCCCGTCGCGCGCGCGTCAATGCCCGCGTTGGTGATATTAATCTGCTGTTCGAGAAGCTCGGGGCGCTTTTGGAACGCCTCCTTGATGGCTTCTTCAAACGTGGACGCTTCCGTGGCTTCCGGCGGTGTGGGCTTGTCGGTGGGGATGATCTCGACGTTGATCAAATTGGCGGCTATCGGGTCATTGCTGATGGCATTCTTCAAGATTTGCTCGTCTTGCAGTTTAGTCGTTTGGGCAATGATCAAATTCTGCTGGTCGGTGGCCAACTGCGCTTCCGACTGCGTCACATCGAGGGGGGCCAGCGTGCCTATTTCCAACTGCTTCTTATTGTCTCCGTACAATCTTTGCGACACGGCCACAGCTTGCTGTTGCACCTCGACCGCAGCACGCGCATAGACCAGCTCCCAGTACGCCGTGATGGTGTTGGTAACCGTGGTGATGGCCTGGGCCTCAAAAACATAATCGGCCAGCTTGCGGTTATTTTTCGCGATCATGATGTTCCGGCGATTGAGGTATCGGCCAAAACCATTCAGTAATTGCTGCTGGACGGTGACCACCAGCGCCGAGGAAACGTCCGGATTGAAAAAGTTGAAGGTCGAACCAGAAGACTGGCGTGTGTTATTCCAGGCCAGCGTTGCTGTGGTTCCCGTCGAGAAGCCTTCGGTGACGTTATTGCTGTAGGTCGCGGTGTGAGAAGGCAGGGATGCCGCCACCGCTTGCGTACCGGTTCCGGAGATAAACGGGTTATTCACCGGCGTGATGCGATCGTCATAGGAGAGTGACGAGTTAAAAGTCGGGTCGTAATTCAGAAACGGAACGCTGGCAAAAGACTGGCGAATCTCAGCGCCGGTAATTCCAAACGGCTGGCCGCCCGCTTCCGTCTGCAGGATATCGGTGTCCGCAAACCATGGGTTGTAGCGCGCGACGGCTATGTCCATGTTGTTTTCCAGAGCTAGCTCCACCGCATCTTGCGCGGTCAGCTCCAGCTTGCCATCGTGAATCAACTGGTCGATGCGCGGCGAGTTGGTGAGCACCGGCTCGGGGATTCGGATGGGGCGATACGGTGCGATCAGATTAGGGAACACCTTCGGTGCGTGCCGATAGTGATATTTTTCGACACCGAGCGACACGGGAATGGGCGGGTTGGTTGGGCCGGGTTTGTACACGTCTTGGGCGGGCGTTTGCGGCGTCGGGAGCCCGGGCTTTTCTTGAGCTGGAGCAGGCTGCTGTGGGGGCGCCCCCGGATCCTGCGCCCAAACCGGCCCGCCGGCGATCAACACCGCCAGAAACGCAGCCAACACAGGACGGGCCAGGTATTTCACGCTTCTCGCCGCCGCTTTGAGCATGCGTTGCGCTCGGTAAGCCCGTTCCGTTGGTCGCCCGGCGGTCATCTGTCTCACGTTCATCTTATTTGTTCACCCCTCAATTGATAGTTTTCACCGAAGCAGTGTGATTTGCGCTCACCTGTACAACGTTCAGCACACACTATTTGTTTCACCGATCGTCACAGCAGGGTACTAGTGGCAACAAATGGTCGGTCGCGCGAATCTGGCAGTCTAGCAGGCGCCTGGATTAGTTGACAACGCGGGACTCCACGACTAGGCTGCTGACAGTTCGACGCTTACGGGCGCGGCCAGTGAGCTTCGCCCGTATGGTAGCCGGGGACTTATGCTGCAAGACGAAGAGTTGTTGCGCATGTTCGAGGCCTCGGGAGCCATCCGGAAAGGGCATTTCGAGCTGTCCAGCGGCCTGCACAGCGGCACGTACGTCCAGTGCGCGCTGGTCCTCCGATATCCGCGTTACGCTGAAAAATTGGGCCGCGCGCTCGCCGCGCTTTTCTCCGACGCGACCATCGAAGCGGTCGTCTCGCCGGCGCTGGGCGGCATCGTCATCGGGCAGGAAGTCGCACGCGCGCTGCCGGAGCCAAAATCGGGAACCGGGGGCGGAGTCCCGGCGATTTTTGCCGAGCGCGATTCCGGGGGAATGATGTGTCTGCGGCGAGGATTTTCGCTGCGCGCCGATCAGCATATCTTGGTTGTTGAGGATGTGTGGACCACCGGCGGCTCGACCCTAGAGACGATTCAAGTAGTGGAAGAAGCCGGGGGGCGCGTGGTGGCCGTCGGCGCGCTGATTGACCGCAGCGGCGGCAAAATTGAATTCCCAGTCGAAGCGAGCGCCCTTATCGACTTACCCATCGCCAGCTACGAGCCCGACGAATGCCCGCTCTGCCGCGATGGAAGCGCGGCGGTCAAGCCGGGCAGCCGCTTCGTCCGCTCCGTTTCGTAACGCTCGAAATACCCAAGACGTTGTCCTGGAACGCCAGTCGCTGGACTCCCGTCCACGCATCACTGATAATTTCTCGCTCCATGCGCTATTTCAAGCTGATCATCGCCTACGACGGTACGGACTTCCACGGCTGGCAAATCCAATCGAACAAGCCCACCATTCAGGGAGAAATCGTGAACGTGCTGCGTCGCATCACGCAGGAAAATGTGCAACTGCACGGCGCCGGGCGCACTGACGCTGGAGTCCACGCACTGGGACAAATCGGTAGCTTTCGCACGCAATCCGTGCTTTCCGCGGGCGAATTTCAGCGCGCGCTCAACGCCCTGCTGCCGCCCACGATTCGTATCGCGGCCGCTGAAGAAGTCGGCCCCGACTTCAACGCGCGCTGGTCCGCACGCGGCAAGGTCTATCGCTATCGGCTGTATCGCGGCAGAGTCGTCCCGCCCATGCTTTGGCGGTACGTGCTGCACTACCCGTTTCCGCTCGATGAAAATGCCATGTGCGATGGCGCGGCGCGCTTTGTTGGCGTGCACGACTTCGCGTCGTTCGCGGCGTCCACGGGATCCGAAGAAGACGACAAAGAACGCTCCACCGAGCGCGAGATTTACGCGACAGAGCTAGCCCGCTCCCAAGATGGTGAGGAATTGATCTTCACGGTCCGGGGTCGTTCGTTTCTTCGCTACATGGTCCGCAAAATGGTCGGCACTCTACTCGATGTCGGCCGCGGCAAACTGCAACCGGATGACATCGACCGCCTCTACGAACTGAAAGATCGCTCAAAATCGGGGCCAACCGTCCCCCCGCAAGGCCTGTGCATGGTCAGCGTTGAACTCGAAGAGGCCTTCCGCATCAGGAATAATTGAATAGTATGGCCCAGTTGACCATCCGCTTATCTCACACCGCCTTAGCTAATATACTTAGCTAAGCATGTACACAGTCCACGAAGCGAAGACCTATCTCTCCAAACTCCTGCGCAAAGCGGCGCGAGGAGAAGAAGTCATCATAGCGCGTGGCAAGAAGCCTGTGGCCAAGCTCGTCGCGCTATCCATGCAAAAAAGGGAGCGCGTGCCGGGTCGGCTAAAGGGGAAAATCTGGTACACACCAGATGCGTTCGATCCCCTGACTAAACAAGAGCTGTCGGAGTGGGGCCTTAAGTGATGCGGGCATTGCTGGACACTCACGCGTTGGTGTGGTGGGTCGATGGGCGAGACAAGCTTTCTGCAACCGCTCGCAAAACGATCGAAGATACTGACACCGAGGTCTTTGTTTCGGCTGCATCTGCGTGGGAACTAGCCATCAAGGCGCGGTTGGGCATGTTCAAGTCGCGGGAACTGGCTGAGAGGCTTGACGAGCAGATCGTAGAGGAGGGCTTCGCAGCCTTGTCAATTTCCGTCGAGCACGCACTTCGTGCTGGCACTTTTGACTCACCGCATAAAGATCCATTCGATCGCATGCTGGTCGCGCAAGCGCAGGTTGAGGACTTGTCCATAATTAGCAAAGACATCGCCTTCGACAGTTTTGCGGTGCGGCGAATCTGGTGAATGCGGTTTTCAGGAATCTATTTAGTATTTACGCCAGTAGTCAGTTTCCCCCATCCCGTTGTTTCTTGTGACTGCTAGGCCTCAAACTCCCTCTTAAATAGGGTAGTGCTCGAGACTGTTTATCGATAAAATTCAAATATCCGCAACGATCGTGATTTTTTTTAGATTGCCTTAAGAAGGGCATAAGCTTTTTTCAATTTTAGGCCTAGGGAAATCAATGGGAATCAGGATCTTCGCTGACAAAACGGTAGGGGGACTTGCAACAGGTATTCTTGCATTGATTTGGCTGCCGCTTGCGGTGCGGGCCGATAACGCCGCGTTTGACCTGGCCGGCCCACGCGTGGAGATGAAGGTCAGCCGCGGCGGCAAGCCGCTGCCTATCTCCGACGTTGCGAATCTGCAGCCCGGCGACCGCCTGTGGATTCATCCGGACTTTCCCGAGGACCAAGCCGCTCGCTACCTTCTGGTGGTCGCTTTTCTTCGCGGCTCGACCAATCCTCCGCCGGAAAACTGGTTCACGCGGGCGGAGACCTGGAAAAAGCAGGTCCGCCAAGAGGGAATTGTCGTTACTGTTCCGCAAGATGCCCAGCAAGCGCTGATTTTCCTTGCTCCGGAAACCGGCGGGGATTTCGTCACTTTGCGCTCCGCAGTGCGTGACAAACCTGGGGTGTTCGTCCGTGCTTCGCAGGATCTGAATCAAGCCAGTCTGGACCGCACCCGCCTGGAGAAATATCTCCTCGATGTGCGCCAGATTTCGGATGCGGATCCTAAGGCGCTACATGACCGATCCATTCTCCTGGCGCGCACGCTGGGAATCCGGCTCGAGCAGCAATGCTTCGAGCGACCGCTTGAGCAGCAAGCCTCCCGCCTGACCCAGAATACCGGCAGCCTGGTCCTTGATGACGGGCACAGCCAGTCTATGGTAGCGGCGCTGACTTCGGGTCCTAATTCCGATTTGATCGGGGCAGTCACTGCCACGCCGCTGGTCGGTGGCGGATTTTATAGCGCATACGTGGGAGCCATCGTCGATCTTGCGCGGGTGATGAGCAACATCCACACCGCGTCGTACCAATACATCCCAGCGTTGGTGCTGCCGAAAAAAGAGCAGATGAACCTGAAGCTGAATAATCCGCCGTCATTTCGTAAGCCGATGTCGGTCATTGTTGTAGGATTGCCCGCCGTGGAGGCGCCGCAGTTGCCGCCCCTGCGCACGGTGGATGCCAAGCAAGTATTCTGCCTTCAGAAGTCGCCTTTGGTGTTGCCTGTGGAGGGCGCTCCTCTCGTTTACTCGGCGGATATTGCGCACGATTTCGTGCTCCACGTGCAGGGCAAAAGTGGAAACGCGCTCGATCTTCCGGCTCGGCCAGATGCCGCGAGCGGCGGCTTCGTGGTCGATACGCACGCCGCGGACGCAGCTCCGCTGGATCCCGAGCTAACCGGTACATTGCGCGGTTTTTGGGGCTTCGAGCCATTCGATGGTCCAAATTTTCGCTTGCGAACTTCCCGGTCTGCCCACTGGAGCATTCCGCCCGTTGAAGAAAGTGCTTTGATCATTGGCCGCGAAGATACTCTGCACCTGCAAGCATCCGGCGCGGTCTGTGTCGACGATGTGAACGTTCAGGACGCGCAGGGCCGCGAAATAACGGCTGCCTGGAAGCCGGTTAAGCCTGAGGAACTGGAAATTAAGATCGGGTTGAAGGATGCAACGGCGGGTCCCCTGAAACTGAAGCTCCGTCAATTCGGGCTGGCCCGTCCGGACGAGTTACCGGTTCAAGCATATTCAGAAGCGGCTCATCTGGACAGCTTCCTCATCAACGCCGGCGACGCACAAGGCACGCTTAAGGGAAGCCGACTGGACGAGGTGGAGCGTTTTGAGCTGAAAGGAGCGCGATTCATTCCTGCCAAGCTAACGCGCGCCAATGAAGTGGACGAACTGCGTGTGGCGGTGAAGGAAGCGAACCCTCCGGAGCTGCAGCCGAAGGAGCGATTGGTCGCACGCGTTGCGCTTAAGGACGGCCGCGTCCTCGAGCTGCCCACGACGGTGGAAGATCCTCGGCCGAAGGTAACAATGGTGAGCAAAAACATCCGGCCCGGCACAACGCCATCAGCGATTAGCCTGGGAAGCCAGGACGAACTCCCGCTAGATGGCCAGATTTCATTTCTGTTGCAAACGGAAATCCCCAACAGGTTTTCGCGCGGCGAGAAGATTGAAGTCGCTACTGCCGACGAATCCTTCAGCGTGGTTCTCGGCTTCACCGATGGAGGGCTGGTGTTGCGCGATTCCGAAAGCCTTGTGGCAACTTTGGAGCCGTTGAAAGCCTTCGGTCCATCGGCGTTTGGCCCGCTGCAATTTCGGCCGGTAAACTCCGAGGGAGGCAAAGGCGACTGGCAACCTCTCGCTATGCTCGTTCGCCTTCCGGTACTCAAAGAGATTCGTTGCTCCGCCAGCCCCGACAAACCATGTCAATTAAGGGGCGACCACCTTTATTTGATTGACTCGGTGGCATCCGATCCGCAATTTACCCACACCGCTCCGGTGCCTACGGGCTTCCTGGACGCCACGCTCAGCGTCCCGCACCCAAGCGAAACCGGGTTGTACCTGAAGCTGCGTGACGACCCCCCGGCGGTAAGTACCGCGACTCTGCCTGTTACCCCGGAAGAATGACCCTATCGGGCCTCGCTAGAGAGTGAATAGGTTCAACGACCTCCGTCGGTTAGTTGAGGACAAGATGATCGCTAGAATCTGGCACGGCGTGGTTCCGGCCTCTAGGGGCGGTGAATACTTGAGCCTGATGCGGGGGATTGCGCTTCCCGAATACCTAGGGACGCAAGGAAATCGAGGCGCCTGGTGTTTGCACCGCACCGAAGGAGAGCTCACGCATTTTGAGATGCTGACATTTTGGGACGACGTGGAAGCAATCAAACGTTTCGCTGGCGAGGAGTACGAGCAGGCCAAATACTATGACTTCGACCCGAGCTACCTGATCGAAATGGAGCCGCTTGTGCGGCATTACGAGGTTTATTCCAAATAGTCGCGCCGATTCAGCAAGCGACGTGTCCGCACTACAAGTGAGGAGAACATGTGCGCAACTGTCTCCGGTTGAGACTTGATTGATCGGCGAGAACACGGAGGACGACTTCGATGCAAACGTCCGGCGGAACCGTAACGAGCGAACGGCAAGGATGGAACACCGTAGAGGAACTGTGCGATCGGTATCTGGGTGGCCAGCCGTCGGAAGCGGTTCTTCAGGTGCTGAGGGGCGTGGAACAGCAACGGACCGAGGTGCGCGATTTTGTGGAGCGTGCGTTTCGGCTGATGTCGATATCTAAATTCGACCTCCGCGATTTTGCGCCCGGCGCAGCGCGATTTTTCGCGGTATTGGCGCCTGGCATTTTGCCCGGTGCCTGGGGAGGAATGGTGCCGCCGCTCACGATGCCGGGCCGGCATAAGAAAATCGATGCGTATTTGCGCTCAAATCAATGGATGAAATTCGAGGCGGGGACAATTCTGTTGGATGTGGGGTGCGGGTTTCCTCCCCAAACTTCGATTGATGCCGCGGAGGCATTTCCGGAATGGCAAATCGTCGGCGCGGATCCAGCTTTTGAAAAATACCTCCTGTACGACGAACGCGGCAACTATGCGTCAGTCGACGCCAAAGGAGGGATCCGATATTTTCAGGCCGGCCAGCCAGAAGAATTTCTGCTCTTGTACTCCGATCGTAACGCAACGATTCAGCATTTTTCAGAGGCGTTCCAGCAAATGCTCCCCATCCTTCCCGCCGACGATGGAAGACTGGCCACCGCCGAGCACGGCGGGAGGCGCCTGATCCGTCATCCCTTGCGTGCGTACGAGCGATCGAACCTTAAATTCGTTTCGGGAGGATTTGGGTCGAGCGATCTGCCGGAAGCTGGGATCGTGCGCGGTCTCAATGTACTTTTATACTTCGACGCGGATTTTCGCCGGAAAGCGGAAGAGTGGGCGGCGAAGATCCTCCGGCCAGGAGGCCTGTTCGTTTGCGGCAGGGACGACGTGGCCTCGTTAAACGCACATTACTCTGTGTATCGCAGCGAGAGCGGCCGGTTGGTTGAGAAGGAGTTTGCTTTCGCTGTGGAGACGGTGCGTCAGTCGGTCTGGTTCACCCTGCACGACGGCGACCGGGAGACGGTACGGCTTGCGGAACTGCTGCGGATGCTGCGGTCCGACGCGAAGTTTCGACGGGATTACGATGTCCGGTTGGATGCTTTGCTGGCGGAAAACAGGATTGCGGTTCGCGATGGCAATGGATGTCTTGCCGAGCCGCCTGACCCAATTGACCCCGTACGGGCTCTTCCGGTTTACGAGGCGATTGCGCGCGAAATCGAAGTCGAATTTGCCGATCGGGCGGTAGCCGTACTTCAAAGGGCAGGGCTCAATGCCTGGCGAAATCCGGTGGGCCATATTGCCGTCGGCGGGTCGCAGGCGTAACCATTCTTGGGTGGCTAGTCGTAAATTGACCCATCCGCCTTGGCTCGCATACGCGCGCCTGTTCGGTTGTTTTCAGATAGAATCGGTTTATGGCCGCCACAGCGATCTCGGTCGACGCTCTTCCTTCGATAAATCCGGCCACGGGCGAAACCCTTGGATATTTTGAGAAAACGCTCTCGACCGCGGTGCCGCAAATCGTTGCGCATGCACGGGCGACGCAGTCCGTTTGGGCGCGTGTGCCGGTACGGGAGCGCTGTGCGCGCCTTCGCGATCTACGCGACCGCATCATGTCATCACGTGACGTTCTTGCGGAGGCAGTTGTCGCGGAGTCCGGTAAACCTCGCGTGGAAGCTTTGTTCGCGGATATTTTCGTAGCCGTCGACACCGCCGCGTACTTTGCGAAAAACGCCGGGCGATTGCTGGAAGCGGAGCGAATCCCGCATCACAGCCTCGCTGCTAGGGCAAAATCCGGCAAGCTGACGTACGAGCCCTTCGGTGTCGTCGGCATCATCAGCTCTTGGAATTATCCGTTGGCGATTCCCTTGAGCCAGATTATTCCCGCGGTCGCCGCCGGCAACGCCGTGATCTGCAAGTCCAGCGACTTCACGCCTCACTGCGGCGCGCTCATCGAAAAACTCTTCGTAGATGCCGGCTTTCCGAAGGACTTGGTGACCGTGGTGCAAGGCGGTGGGGAAGTGGGCCAGGCGCTGATCGAAGCCGATCCAGACAAAGTGCTGTTCACAGGAAGCGTAGCGACTGGGCGACGCGTAGCCGAAGCATGCGCCAAGCGGCTGATTCCTACGGTCCTCGAGCTCGGCGGCAAAGACGCCATGCTGGTGCTGGCCGATGCCAATCTTGATGTTGCCGCGAGCGCCGCGGTTTGGGGCAGCTTCACGAACTGCGGGCAAGTTTGTCTTTCCGTCGAGCGTCTCTTCGTCGATCAATCTGTGAACGATGAATTCGCCGTCCGTTGCGTAGCGAAAACGAAAAAGCTGCGCCTTGGGCCAGGCAATGACCCAACGACCGACGTAGGCCCGATGATTCGGCCGCAACATGTGCAACGTATGGTCGACCTCGTCGAGGACGCCGTCGGCCGCGGCGCGCGGGTTCTGTGCGGCGGCCATCCCCGCGTCGATCTCGGCGCAAACTTTTTCGAGCCGACGGTAATTGCGAACGTAGATTCCAGCATGAAGTTATTCCAAGAGGAAACCTTTGGTCCGATCCTCGCAATACAAACCGTCGCAAACTGGAAAGAGGCAGTTAAGCGCGCAAACGATTCACCCTTCGCACTCTCCGCGAGTGTGTGGACTAAGGACGCAACTCGTGGGATGGCCATAGCTGCCGATTTGCGCGCCGGGGCGGTGATGGTCAACGACGCCATCAGCTACTTCGCCATCGCGGAGGCGCCGCACGGCGGCTGTGCTGCCAGCGGCTGGGGCCGCACCCACGGTAAAGCCGGCCTGCTCGAAATGGTGCAGACAAAATATATTGACGTGGATCGCCTGCCCGGCCGTGAGAAGCCGTGGTGGTATCGCTATGGAGCCGACCTCGAGCGCGCTGCCGACGCCTTTCTGCAGTTCGAGTATGGCCGCGGGCTGGTTGCCCGCCTGCGCAACGCCCGCAGCGCCCTAAGAACGATGTTCCGCGACCACGGCCTAAAATGAGTTTTATGGAGGGCGGCGGTCTGGCCGCCGCTTTAGCAGCTGCGGCATTCGCCCCGACGAAATCATGAAGGCAATCACACGATCATCAGCGGCCACGAGCAACCATGCAAAATGACCTAATCCACGACTGGAACCAAGCCTCCACCCCCCTAATCCCGCCGGGCACGCGCATTTTGCTGAATGATGAAACGCTCCGCGACGGCCTGCAAAATCCCTCTGTCCACGACCCGAGCATCGAAGAAAAAATCGAAATCCTGCACCTGATGGAGTCGCTCGGCATCGACTCGCTTAACATCGGCCTTCCCGGCGCCGGCCCTCGCGCCGCGGAACACACCGAGGCCTTAGCACGCGAAATCGCCGCCAATCGTATGAAGATTCGCCCCAACGCCGCCGCGCGCACTATCGAAGCCGACATCCGGCCGATCGCCGAGATTTCCCATCGTGTGGGAATCCCCATCGAAGCCGCCACCTTTCTTGGCTCCAGCCCCATCCGTCGGCTGGTGGAAGACTGGACCGTCGATCATCTCGAGCGCACCACGGAAAAGGCCGTGAAGTTCGCGGTCGATCACAACCTCCCTTCCATGTACGTAACCGAAGACACCATTCGCACCGACCCCGAAACCGTGAAGCGCCTCTACTGCACCGCCATCCGCAGCGGCGCACGCGCCATCGTGCTATGCGACACCGTTGGCCACGCCACTCCGCAAGGCGCCTACAATTTAGTAAAATTTGCCATCGAAGAAGTCGTGAAGCCCAGCGGCGAAAAAATCCGTGTCGATTGGCACGGCCACAACGATCGCGGCCTGGCGGTGGCTAATTCGCTGTGGGCGGTGGCCGCCGGCGCAGACTGCGTCCATGCCGCCGCAAATTCCCTGGGCGAGAGGGTCGGGAACACGCCCATGGAACTCATGCTGGTCAATCTCCGCCTGATGGGTTTGATCAACCAAGACCTCTCGCGCCTCAAGGAGTATTGCGAAAAAGTTGCCAAGGCGACGCACACCACCATCCCGCCAAATTATCCGGTGATCGGCCGCGACGCCTTCCGCACTGCCACCGGCGTGCACGCCGCCGCCATTATCAAGGCCTATCATAAGCAAGACGTCGCGCTCGCCGACGCGGTCTACAGTGGCGTTCCTTCGCACCTTTTCGGCCTCGACCAAGTCATCGAGATCGGCCCCATGAGCGGCAAATCCAACGTGCTCTTCTGGCTCGAACGTCACGGCATTGCCGCCAACGATGCGCTGGTCAACCGCATCTTCGACGCCGCCAAAGATTCCTCTCGCGTGCTCACCGAATCCGAAGTGCAAGCTCTTTGCGCCGAGGCCGCGCGCAATTGATCTCACTGCCCGCGCGCAATTTTGGCCGGAACTCGGTCCGGAAGTCCGCAATGAAACACGCGGCCCTTTGGGTTATTCTCTTGACCATGCCCGTCAGGTCCGCCAGCGTTCCGCACAACAACCGCACCACCTCCACCACGCAACTCGCCGACACGCCCGAAGTCCGCTCTGCGTTAGCGTGGTTCGCGCGCAACGTCGCCTGGATTAACGAGCAGCAAACCCGCCTTACCGAAATCCCCGCGGCGCCATTTCAAGAATCACAGCGCGCCGCCGCGGTGAAAACTCTGCTGGCCTCCGCCGGCTTAGAAGTGCAAATCGACAAAACCGGCAACGTTATCGGTGAACTCCGCGGCGCCAGCGAAAAAGAAATCGTGGTCCTCTCCGCGCACCTCGACACTGTCTTTCCCGCATCCACCGACGTGAAAGTCCGCCATGAAGGCAATCGTCTCCTCGCTCCCGGAATCTCTGACAATGGCACCGGCCTCGCCGCCCTAATCGCTATCGCGCGTGCGTGCCAGGAATCTCGCATCAAGCCACGCCGCACCATCCTGTACGTCGCCGACGTCGGCGAAGAAGGCGAAGGCAATCTTCGCGGCATGCGCGCCTTGATCGATGCCTACAAGTCCAAGCTCAAAGCGGTCATCGTGCTCGATGGTTCCGGCACTGATCATGTCACTACCAAGGCACTGGCTTCTCGCCGCCTCGAAGCCACCATCACCGGCCCCGGCGGGCACAGTTGGTCCGACTTCGGCATGCCCAATCCCATCAACGCTCTCGTGCGCGCTTCCGTCCGTTTCATCAACACCAAAGTCCCGGCCACGCCGCGCACCACCTTCAACATCGGGCAAATTGAAGGCGGCACCTCCGTTAATTCCATCCCATACGAAGCCAAGCTCAAGGTCGACATCCGCTCGGAAAGCGAAGACGAACTCGTAAAACTGGAATCCGCGTTGCGCGAGTGCATCGCCGCCGGTGTGCGCGACGAAATGGAATCCGCGCGCGATCGTAGCAAAGGCAAGCTCGAGTGGAAGGTCGACCTCCTTGGCAGCCGCCCGGGCGGGGAATTGCCCGCCAACTCCTCGTTGTTAGCCGCGCTGCGCTCCGCTGATGAGTACGTTGGCACGCAATCGCGCGTCGAGCGTTCCTCCACCGACGCCAACGTTCCTTTATCCCACGGCATCGACGCCATCTCCATCGGCGCGGGTGGCACCGGGGGCGGCGCGCACTCGCTCAACGAATGGTACGAACCCGCGGGCCGCGAACTCGGTTTGAAGCGCGCACTGCTCACCCTTCTCGGCGTTTCCGGACTTGCGGAGGAAAAAGCTCGATGAAGGAGGGCTCACCCACAACCCGTCCCGTCCGTGCCGCCGCCATCCTGATCCTTCTACTAATCGCGTTAGCAGCATCTGCCGCGCTCCGCCTGCACGCGCGACCGCCGCAAGACTCGTCGCGCACGGTCCTGTACATGCACGGCCGCATCTACACCAACGATCCCCAGCATCCCTGGGCGCAAGCTCTGGCTGTGCGTAACGGCAAAATCGAATGCGTCGGCGCGATTTCAGAGGTGATGACGGAATGCGCGACCAGCGAAGCTCATCCGGAAACCATTGAGCTGCACGGAAAATTCGTCATGCCGGGCTTCAACGACTCCCACGTTCATTTGGGCTCGGCTGGCGAAGGCATGCTCTCTGTGCGTCTCTACGGCGTGGCATCTATTGAAGAAATAAAGGGGCGCGTCACCGCGAGCGTCGCCACCCACAAGCCCGGCGAATGGATCACCGGCGCCGGTTGGGATCACACGCTGTGGCCCGACAAGCAATTTCCGAATCGCTGGGAACTCGATGACGTCGCCCCGAAAAACCCCGTCCTGCTGACCCACGTTTCCGGCCATGTCGCCGTCGCTAATTCCATGGCTCTCAAGATCGGAGAAATCGATAAGAACTCGCCCAATCCCTCCGGCGGGGAATTCGAGCGCAACGCCAGTGGAGAACTCACTGGAATGCTCAAAGAAAGTCCGGCCATGGAATTGGTGCGTTCTCGCATTCCGGACCCCACCGCCGAGCAGCGGCGCCGCGGTATCACGCTCGTTCTGGCCGATCTCGCCAAGAATGGAGTCACGTCCGCGCAGGACAACTCCGAGTGGGACGATTTCCGCGCCTACAAGCAGTTAAAGGAAGACGGCAAGCTCACCGTGCGCATCACCGAATGGCTGCACTTCACCGAGCCCGTCAACGATCTGCAAAATAAACGCGCCGAAGGCGGCACCACCGATCCGTGGCTAAAGACCGGCGCGCTCAAGATGGTTACTGATGGCGCGTTGGGTTCGCGCACCGCGGCCATGCTCGAGCCTTATTCCGATGACGCCAGGACCACGGGCATCCTGATTATGGAGCCCGACAAACTCAGGGCTATGGCCATCGAACGCGATAAAGCCGGATTCCAGATAAACATGCACGCCATCGGTGATCGCGCGAACCGCGTTGTTTTGAATGTTTTCGAAGCCGTTGCCAAAGCCAACGGCAAGCGCGACCGCCGCGACCGCATCGAGCACGCCCAAGTCGTCGCCCCTGAAGATCTTCCGCGCTTCGCCAAGCTCAACGTCATCGCTTCCATGCAGCCTTCGCACCAGACCAATGACATGCGCTGGGCCGAATCGCGCGTCGGCCCGGGGCGCATCAAGGGCGCCTACGCATGGGCCTCCCTCGAGAAGAGCGGCGCCCGCCTGGCCTTCGGCACCGATTATCCAGTCGAGGTGGTCAGCCCCTTCCGTGGACTCTACGCCTGCGTAACGCGCGCTCTTCCCGACGGAACACCGGCTGGTGGCTGGCAGCCGCAAGAAAAAATCTCGCTCCAGGATTGCATCAGCGCGTACACCAGTGGTTCGGCCTACGCCGAATTCGAGGAGGGGACGAAGGGCGAGCTAAAAGCAGGCGAATACGCGGACTTCCTCATTCTGTCTAACGACCTGACCAAAGTCGTCCCGTCCGAGTACCTCAAGACCGAAATCTTGCGCACCGTGGTAGGAGGGCGCACCGTCTACGAAAAACCATGACGGCACGATGTGTGGCAACCTGCGGAGTAGGGGGCGCGGCATGCTGCCCTCTTGGCGTTGTCTTAGGAGGGGGCGTCGATTTCGCGCCTTCATAGGCTGACAATCTCTACTCAAAAGCAATATCCGTTATCTCTCCCAAATACTCCTTGCCCTTCGCCGCTTGAAACCAGAGCCTAATTCGCCGCCCCTTCCATTTCTCACACGAATCGATACTCCGCGTCTCCTCGTCCGCACCGGTTACTCCCACTGTGGCAAAATTCGCAGCGCGAAAAATCAGCGGCCGGTTCCCTCCGCCGAGCGTCACCATAATCGTCGGCCTGTGCGAACAGTCGACCCTGCGGATTACTCCGTCCGCTGCCATCAGCGTTGACGCGTCCACCGGAGCCCGCGTGCTGGAAGCTGTACCCGAAGCCGCTGCTGTCTGCACAGGCGTTGGCGCGCTTACCACCATTGTGGGCATTGGCGCATTCGCCGCCGCCTCCAATTCCTTCTTTCGCTGCGCCACCCATTCTTCGTGGTCCTGGATTTGTTTCAGCAACTCCCGGGCGGTTTGCGCTTCCTCCGGAGATTTCGTTTTCTCCAATAGATTCTGCGCCAATTTTCGTGCGTCCGCGTCGCGATTGTCGTTCATCAGCAAGTGTATTAGGTTGATGGTGTAAACGTGAGTCGCCGGGTCCAGCTTCACGGCCTGAATCCCCGCGTTCACCGCCTGCCGCTGCGTCTCCGGCCTCAGCGAGTACGCTTGCGCGAGGCCCTCAAACGCCGCCGCGAATTGCGGATTAATCTGCGTGGCCTTCTCAAAGCTCTTCACAGCCTCCTGCAAGGCATCCGGTGCACCCAAACCTCCGCGTAGCAGTAACATGCCGTGATAGTACGGAGCGACAAAGCTGGCCGGTCCCAGTTCCAGCGCTTTCTTCATCTCCCTGTCGGCACCGCTTTGATCTTCCTTCCGGTACAGGTAGTAGCCCATGGCCTCGTGCCCGATCGCGAGATTAGGCTCGGCCCGCAAGGCCTGTTCGATTAGTGGCTGGGCCTGCGGCAATTGATTGCGGTGCGCTGCGCAGTCCCCCCGCAAGGCCAACACTTCTGCAGGCGCCAGGCTGCGAACGGAGTAGGTTTTGTCCGCGGCCTGTTGCCCGTTCTTGTACAGAGCCGCGTGAAACATCGTCTGCCGCGAATACGCTTCGATGATTTTTCCAAATTCCCTTAGATCTCCGAAAGCCTGTCGCGCCGCTTCGATCTGGCTTCCGCCCTTGTCCCAGGCGGCAAGAAAGTTTTTCAGCAGTTGTCGCTGACGCGCGTCCGGGTCCAGCATCAGGTAATGCACCAGGGCCCACGACTCCGCATAAAACACCGACGCCCGGTTCGCCTCGTTATAGTGCGGCGACGACTGCTCCACCGTCAGGAGCACTTCAATCGGTAACAGCTTGTTTTGCGACAAGATGTATAAATGCGTGTTGTCGATCGTCCCGATCTTTGTTTCCTTTTCCCCCAACTGCGAATTTCCGTAGAACTCCGCCAGCCCTTCGTCCAGCCACAGCGGCAGCCCCGTAAAATTCAAGTGCAAGAGCGCGTGCGTATATTCGTGGTATAGCGCGTGAAACGGATTGTCTCCCGCGGAGTCTACCCGCAGAATCACGTAATGCTTATCCTCCCCTTGCTGGTAGAGCCCGGCGGGGCGAACGTGCCCTTTCACCTCCCAGTCCTCGGGAAGCAGCATCTTCATCGTGTTTTCGTTCTTGGCCGCCAGGATCAGAACCGGCTGCGCGGGATCAACACGCAGAGTGGCAAAGGCGGCGTGAAACAGTCCGCGAATCTGCTCAAACTGGTCCGCAATTCGCCGCGCGTCTTTTTCTCCCGCATTGCTGGAAACCACAAAGTGCGGGCTGCGCACCTCGATCCAGCCCTGGTTCGGGTCGCTTGTGCCAAACGCACTGGCGCAAGCCAGCACCGCCCCTAGTGCGACCGCCCGCCGAGCGCGCCGTGATATTTTGGTCATGGAATCCTGATGAAAACGCTTTCAGCGCACCGTGTCAAGACTTGGCGCAGGCAAGGTTATCGCCACACGTCTGCATGGCCGCGTCTGGCGATAGCACCCATTTTCGCTGGGTATGGGTATTGGGAAAGAGACATTCAGCATCTGGGTGTGCCGGGGTAGAATGCGCCGAGAGTCCCGCGCTAGCGAGGTACTGTTACTACCAACATCGCCCTAAACTTTAGCTAAATACTATCTGTCCTTGACAATCGACTTACTTCGGCTTATATACCGGGTCACGTACTGATGAGTGGTTGTTTAGGGGCTTTGAAAAATTCTCGTGGTGGGAGAGTGGTCAATGTTACTTCCTTCTCGTTGTAATTCTCTATTCGTGTGTTCTCCATTGACAAAATTCTTTGTGGTTGTTGCTGCTGTTCTATGCCTCTCTGCGCTGTGCCCAGCCTCGCTACACGCGCAAGCGGCCAGTTCCACCAGCATTGCTGGCGTAGTTACCGATTCCACCGGCGCTGTTGTTGCTGGCGCCTCCGTTAAGATCACCGATAAGGCGACGAACACACCTCGCTCTATCGCTTCCAACGATACGGGACGCTACTTCTTTGCCAACGTAGTTCCTGGCGACTATGAAGTCGCCGTTAGTAAGACCGGCTTTCGTACTACCAAGACCATCGTAACTGCGAGTATCGGTGAACCCCTGACTGTTGATCTTAAGCTGGAACTCGGATCCGTCTCCGAAACCGTCGAGGTAACCGCCTCTAATGCGGAACTGCAGACGCTAAACGCCACTGTAGGTAACACCGTTGGCGGCGATACTCTGCAGAACTTACCATCCATCCAGCGGGACGCTGCCACCTTCGTGACTCTGCAGCCGGGCGTTTCCCCGGATGGCAGCGTGGCCGGAGCGGTCGTCGACCAGAGCACGTTCATGCTCGATGGTGGTCAGAACACCAATGACATGGATGGCAGCATGCAGGTGTACACGCCCAGCTTCGCAGGCGACCCGACTGGCGGCGCGGTCTCGAACCAGATCGGGGGCAGTCCTACGGGCGTAATGCCTACTCCTCTCGATAGCGTGGAAGAGTTCAAGGTCAACACCACCAACCAGACTGCTGATTTCAACAGCTCTGCCGGTGCTCAGGTTCAAGTAGTCACCAAACGCGGTACCAATTCCTGGCACGGCACTGGTTACGAATATTATTTGGACAACGGACTCAACGCGAACACATGGGATAACAAAGCCGTACCCCCCGCCAACGGCGGGCCCTTACGGCAGCCTATTTACCATTACAACCGTTTCGGCGCCGCAGGCGGCGGGCCCATAATTCCGAAAACCTTTCTGGGCGGAAAGACTTATTTCTTTGGCAATTTTGAGGGGTTTCGCTGGAATAACTCGGAGACCCATGAGGTTGCCGTTCCAAGCGCCAATATGCGTGCCGGTATCCTCACCTTAGGCGGCGTCACCTACAACCTGAATACCGGCACGAATTGCGGTCCGTCTGGCACAACTGCGTGTGATCCGCGAGGCCTGGGAATTAATCCCTTGGTTCAGCAAATGTGGAACCAGTTTGAACCGATTGGTAATGACCCAGCCTGTTCGGGAAGTGCTATCCAAGGCTCGCTGACTGGCAGCCGCTGCGACGGGGTTAACGAAATTGGTTTTAAGTGCAGCGTTGCCATTCCCTACAGATCTGATTTCGCCGTTGCTCGTATCGACCACGACTTTGGCGCCAAGTGGCACTTCACCACTAGCTATCGTTTCTACAGACTAATCCGCTCGACCGACAATCAGATCGACGTCGGCGGCTTCTTTCCGGGCGACAAACTCGGCACAATGTCGTCCCTTTCGGTTCGTCCCCAGCAGCCTTGGTATTTTGTAGCCGGCTTGACTACCAACATTACCTCCAACACCACAAACGATTTCCATTACAGTTATCTTCGTAACTTCTGGTCCTGGGGTGATCCCGGCGGCATCCAGCAGTTTTCTCAACTCGGAGCCGCCCTTGAGCCTGGGGGCGAATCTGCCTCTGTAGCTCTTATTCCCTACAACATTAACACCCAGAGTGTCCGCACTCGTTTCTGGGATGGCCACGACAACTTTATCCGCGACGACATCACCATGCTGAAGGGCAATCACCTTTTCACCTTCGGCGGCGCCTATCAGCGTAATTGGGACTACCATCAGCGTTCCGATAACGGCAACAGCATCAACTATCAGCCCACTTACCAGCTCGGGGAGTCCTCTACGGGCGGCTTGGTGGACTTTTCTTCGACCCTTCCTGCAGGCGTTAGCCCCAAAACGTGGGGTCGCCTTAACGCCGCTATCCTAGGTATCGTTACCGACGCGCAAGTCGCCTATACGCGTTCAGGTTCCAACCTGAGTCTTAATCCTCCGCTTACTCACGCCTTTGACCAGAGCACTATTCCCTACTACAACGTATATTTCAGCGACTCGTGGCGCGTGAAGCCTTCTTTCACCCTGACCTACGGTTTGGGCTGGACGCTAGAGATGCCTCCCACAGAGGCGAACGGCAAGCAGATCGAGCTGGTCGACCCCAGCGGGCAACAACTGGACGTCCAGAGCTACATCCGTCAGCGGGAGAACGCCGCTTTGCAAGGCCAGGTTTTTAACCCCCTAGTGGGCTTCGCTCTGGTGGGGAACACGGGCGACCATCAGAAATATCCCTACGATCCTTTCTATGGTTCATTCAGTCCTCGCATAGCCGCCGCCTGGAACCCTAACTATACCGACGGTTTCATCGGGAAAATGTTCGGTGGGAACAAGACCGTAATCCGCGGCGGGTATAGCCGAGTCTACGGCCGGCTGAATGGTGTGGATCTCGTGCTGGTTCCGCTACTTGGCACTGGCCTCATTCAGGCCGTCCAATGCCGCCAGAACTTCATGACCGGTGCGTGCGGACCGACGAATCCAACAGTGGCCAATGCTTTCCGCGTCGGTGTCGACGGTAACAATGCGCCGATTCCAGCTGCTAGTGCAACCCTTCCGCAACCGACCATTCCGGGCGTGAACAACGTCGCCTCAGGCGCTGGAGAAGCCCTTGACCCGAGGTTCCGCCCCAACGTGGTGGATTCGTTCGACCTCACCATTCAGCGTCAGTTGTCCAACAAGATCATCCTGGAACTGGGCTACATCGGGCGCAGAATTACTCACGAATATCAGCCAATTAACATTAATTCCGTGCCTTACATGATGACCAAGGGCAACCAGACATTTGCCAACGCATATGCAAACATTGAGAAAGGTCTAGGTTGTGCCACTTCTTTTGCCCTTTGCGGCTCGGGCAACCCCGCGTCGATCGCTCCGCAACCCTTCTTTGAGACAGCGCTGGCGGGCACCGGCTACTGTACCGGCTTCGCTAATTGCACTCAGGCTGTCATCAGCAATGAGATGGGTAACCTTACAACCCAGAGCGTCTGGAGCCTGTGGAGCGACCTCGACAATGGCGGGTTCAATTTCCCGCGCACCATGTTGAACACTCCCATCGTAGGCGGTCCCTTGGACTGCGGCGTACCCGCTGGCACCGCCACTTGTGGAGGCAGCGGTCAGATGACCTCCGGCGTGGGCGTTAACGCCAGCGTCGGCTGGGGCAATTACAACGGCGGCTTCATCTCCCTCAAAGCGAACAATTGGCACGGCATCACCCTTCAGGAAAACTTTACTTACAGCAAGGCCCTTGGCACCGGTGCCTTGGTGCAGGCCACCAGCGCATACACCGTGAATGATCCTTACCACCTCTCCAATGGCTACGGTTTGCAAGGCTTCGATCGTAAGTTCGTGTTCAATACATACGCTATGATCGAAGCCCCGTGGTACAAGAGCCAGCGCGGAATTATCGGTCGCATCGCCGGTGGTTGGTCTCTTTCGCCGATCGTTGCCATTGGCAGTGGTGAACCCCTCGGCTGCGGTGACAATCAGGGCTTTCAGTCAGGCGGCCAGGCCTTCGGCGGAGCCGATAGTAGTAACTTCTTCACCACCGAAAACTGCATTCTTACAAAGGCGGCCTCAGGTGGTTCGGCCTCACTCCACGCCAACAGCGGCAGTAACGCTGGCACAAGCGGATTCAACATATTTTCCAACTCCGATGCAGTACTGGCCACGCTTCGTCCGCCAATTCTTGGCTTGGACTCCAATACCGGCGGCCTTGGCGTGTTCCGCGGATTGTCATATTGGAACGTGGACATGCGCCTCGTGAAGGACATCAAGGTCATGGAGCGCGTCAGCCTTCAGTTCCAGTATGTCGTCACGAATTTGTTCAACCACCCGGTATTCGCGGATCCCTTTGCTGGGGACGGAGTAACTGGCTTTGGCGTTGACCCAACCAGTGCCGCTGGCTTCGGTGTAGTCAACAGCCAAGGCAACAACCCCCGGGCTATGCAGTTCGGCATCCGGCTAACCTTCTAACAAGCCTCTTCCGGCGAGTTTCACCGACTCGCCTCTGCCAATCGGCGGAAGAAAGTGGGGAAGGCCACTCGGCCTTCCCCGCTTTCTTTTTGCGTTAGTCCAAGAAGGCTGAGAATTGAAAATCGAGGCTCGCAGATCGAAAAGCTAAGCAAGAAACGAGTTGACTTGTCGGCCCAAGGGCGGCTGCCTGCACATCGAAGGCAAGAGGGGCAGCGTCGGGGGTCGAACCGGGAGTCAATTGCTCTGGCACGAGCTACGACGAGTTTAGCGGCCGTTGGCGTAGTTTTTAATGTCGACGGGATCGTACATGGTGGCGGTGGCCGCGTGGGCTTTTTCGTAGGCGGTGATTTCGGGCTCGTGTTGCAGGCTGGTGCCGATGTCGTCCAGGCCTTTTAGTAGGACTTCTTTGCGGGATGGGGCGATCTCGAATTTGTATTTCAGGCCGTGGTTGTCGGTGACCGTTTGATTAGGCAGATCTACCGTCAGCGAATAGCCTTCTTCCTTTTCGGTGCGCTGAAATAATTCTTCGATTTGTTCTTCGCTCAGCTCGGCGGGCAGGATTCCGTTCTTGAAGCAGTTGTTGTAGAAAATGTCGGCATAGCTGGGGGAGAGAATCACTCGGAAGCCGTAGTCTTTTACACCCCAGGGGGCGTGCTCGCGGCTGGAGCCACAGCCGAAATTGGCTCGCGTCAGCAGCACCGACGCGCCTTGGTAGCGCGGGAAATTCAGTACGAACTGTGGATTCGGCTTTTCGCCGGGCAAATACCGCCAATCGTAAAAGAGGATGCGGCCGAAGCCTTCACGGGTGAGCGCTTTCAGGAATTGCTTGGGCACCATCTGGTCGGTGTCGACGTTGACCCGATCGAGCGGCATCACTTTTCCGGCGTGTGTTGAAAAAGGTTGCATCGATTTCAGTCTCCAAGTACTCGAAAACTATTGATCTCGCCAAAGGCGGTCCAATATGTGCCGCCCCGCGCCTTGCTTCCCTCCGGCCGATTCGTCGAGAGCACGCTATAGATGATCCCGCAACAGGGTTGCGGTGGATCGCACGCGGTTAAATCCAGCAATTTGATTTCGTCAACCTCTCCGCCAGTTAGCTCGATCTGGAGGCGCTTGCCCACATGTCCGTGCCGCAGTCCTTTGGTGTCGACCAACATTGACGTACTCTCAAATCTATTGTCGGCCGACCGAGTCTAAGGATCGGCCACTACAACCGCGCCGGGCTGAAGCCCGCCGCTACGTATTTCGCTGCGCTCGGCGGACCGGCTGAAGCCTGTCCTACTCCACCGGGGCGACGTCGAAGTCGCGGACGTCTACGAAATGGCCTGCTATTGCGGCTGCGGCGGCCATTACAGGGCTTACCAGGTGGGTACGGCTGTCTTTGCCCTGGCGGCCCTCGAAATTGCGGTTGGAGGTGCTGGCGCTGCGTTCGTGCGGCGGCAGGACATCCGCGTTCATGCCGATGCACATGCTGCAGCCGGCATCGCGCCACTCAAAACCGGCGTCGGTGAAAATCTTGTCCAAGCCTTCCTTTTCGGCCTGGGCCTTAATGCCGCGCGAGCCGGGAACCACCAGCGCTTGCTTGATGCTTCGCGCAACATGTTTGCCTTCAACTAGATGCGCGGCGGCGCGGAGATCGTCGATGCGCGAATTGGTGCACGAGCCAATAAAGACGCGGTCGATGGGAATGTCCACGATGAGAGTGCCGGCCTTGAGGCCCATGTAGGTTAGGGCGCGTTCGGTGGCTTTCTGATCGTTGGGGTCGCGGAACGAGCCCGGATCGGGCACACGCGCGGTCACCCCGGTGACCATACCTGGATTGGTGCCCCAGGTGACTTGCGGCGCGATGTCCTTGGCGTTGAGCTCGACGGTCATGTCGAACTTGGCGCCGTCGTCGGTGCGCAGTTGCCTCCAGCGCTCGACTGCTTCCTGAAACGCTTTGCCGCGCGGAACGAACGGGCGGCCTTCGAGGTAGGCGAACGTGGTTTCATCGGGAGCTACCATGCCGGCGCGCGCACCGCCTTCAATGGTCATGTTGCAGACGGTCATACGCCCGTCCATGGAAAGGCTGCGGATGGCTTCGCCGCGGTATTCGGCAACGTGGCCAGTGCCCCCGCTGATACCGATTTTGCCGATGATGGCGAGAATGATGTCCTTGGCAGTGACGCCGGCGGGCCGCTTGCCGTTCACCACGATGCTCAAGGTCTTGGAACGCGACTGCACCAGGCATTGCGTGGCCAGGACGTGCTCGACTTCGCTGGTGCCGATGCCGAAAGCCAAAGTGCCGAACGCGCCGTGCGTGGAAGTGTGGCTGTCGCCGCACACGATGGTTTGCCCCGGCTGCGTGATGCCCAACTCCGGGCCGATGATGTGCACGATGCCCTGATGCTTGCTGTGCATGTCAAAGAGGCGCACACCCGATTCGCGGCAATTTTCCTCGAGGGCCTCGAATTGCAGCCGCGCGTCGGTGTCAATAATGGGCAGCGTGCGATCTTTTGTGGGGACGGAGTGATCCATCACGGCGAAGGTGAGGTCGGGCCGGCGGACTTTGCGTCCTTCGGCGCGCAGGCCGGCAAAGGCTTGCGGGGATGTGCCTTCGTGGATGAGATGGCGATCAATATAGATGAGCGCGGGCTGGCCGGGCTCTTCGTGGACAACGTGGCTGTCCCAAATTTTCTGGTAGAGAGTCTTAGAGGTGGTCATAACGGTGTCGATTCGATTTTAACACTCATACAATGAGATTGACCATTGAGGCGTGTCTCCGCAAGGGCTGCTTAACACGTTTAGTGAAGAAGTACGATTACCGCTGGCCGCCGTAAATCGTGATCAGCTCGTCCGCAACGCGGACATCGGCTCGATCCGTGCCGCGCGTGCAGCCGGCAAATAGCCTGCCAGCCCAGCGACAACCGTCAGCACTGCCAGCACCGCCCCGAACGTAAGCGGATCGGTGGGCGTCACGCCGAATAGCAGCGACGCTACCAGGCGTGTCAGCACCAGAGCGCCGGCGATCCCGAGCGCAACGCCGACAGCCGCTAAACGTAGCGTCTCACGCAAAACCAACCGGCGCACGGTGGCCGGCGATGCACCCAGCGCCATGCGGATGCCTATTTCCAGCTGTCGCTGGCTGACCGAGTACGAAATCACAGCGTAAATTCCTAGCGAAGCGAGAATGAGCGCAAAGGCCGCGAACCCGGCCAGCAGAACTACCACGAAGCGCCGAGGCGAAGCCGCTTTGTCCACAAGTTCCTGCAACGTCCGCAGTCCGGTGGTAGGCAAGTTGGGCGCGATCGGCCGCAACGCCTCACGCACGCGTGCCGCCAAATCTCTAGGAGGAAGGTCTGTGCGCACGACCAGATCCACCGAACCATAGTCCTGAGTCTGCCGGATGGGCAGGTAGAATTCCAAGCCCGCTCCTCGCTCGAGTGTGAGATGGTGTACATCGCCGGCCACCCCAACCACGGTTCGGTCCACATCGATGTTTGCGATTCGGCCAAGGGGATCTTCGCCCGGCCATAGCGTGCGCGCCATCGTCTCGTTGATCACCACAACCGGGAGCGTGCCCTTAGTGTCGCGCTCGGAAATGTCACGGCCTGCCACCAGCTTGATGCCCATCGCTCCCAGGTAGCCGTCGCTCACCACGCGCACGAAGCCTTCGGGATAATTCTCTCTTTTGTACACCTGGCCCTTGGCGGCAACTCCCCAGGTTCGATTGCGTCCCAGGGGCAATTGGTCGGTTAGCCCGGCCGCTTGAATCCCGGAAACCTGCAGCACGCGATGTAAGGCCTCCGTGAAGTATGCATTGCGCTGTTCCTGCGTCGAGTAGCCGGAGCTTGGGTCAATGCGCAGGGTTGCGGCACGCTCCGGGCGGAAGCCCAGATCGAGATCCAGGACGCGGAGGAAGCTGCGAACGAGCAACCCGGCGCCAGCCAGCAGCACGCAGGCCAGGGCGATCTCCGAGATCACCAGCGCGCTGCGAATCCATGAGTGTTCGTGCCCCTGGCTCGAGCCCCGGCTGGAGTCCTTCAGCGAATCACTAAGCTGCATTTGCGGCATGCGCAGCGCCGGCGCCAATCCGAACAATAGCCCGGTCGACATGGCAACCAGCATCGTAAAGAACAGCGCGCGGCCATCGATATGAACTTTTTCCAGCAGCGGAATGCTGACGGCACTAAGATGGGCCACAAACCACGTTCCCACCACGGCAAACAGCAATCCGAGTAGAGCGCCGCAGCAGGAAAGCATCAGACTTTCGGTAAGAACTTGCCGGACCAGGCGGCCTCTCGCAGCGCCCAGCGCAGAACGGATGACCATTTCCTTCTGCCGCGCCGCGCCGCGCGCGAGCAAAAGATTGGAGAGATTCGCGCACACGATCAGCATCACGAGGCCCACGGCGCAGGCAAGCAGGATCAGCGCGGGCCGCACTCTTCCGCTGATCTGGTTTGGCAGCAGTTTCAGGACCGGAACAAACGCGTTGCGATCGGGGTGTTCCTTGTTGATTTGAGCGCCGATCACCGCAGATTCTGCCTGCGCGCTCTCTACCCTCGCTCCCTCCTTCAGGCGTCCGACGATAGAGAGGGTATTGCCCCAGCGGTTGGTCTCTGGCGTCAGCGGAAATGGGGAGAGAAGGTCGACCCTGCTACCCGGTGCGAAGACCGAACCGAAGTCAAACGAGGCTGGGAGCACGCCGACGACGGTGACCAGCGCATCATCAAGGGTCAGGGCGCGCCCCACGATCGACGGATCGGAGCCAAATCGCCGCTTCCACAGGCCGTGACTCAGCAACACCACTTTCGGCCCGTTAAATTTGCATTCGTCATCATTGAAGAGCCGGCCCAGTTGCGGTTGCACTCCTAGCAAGGGAAAGAAATTCTCTGACACCGGCACAGTGGTGAGTCGCTCCGGGTCGCCTGACCCGGTCAGCTTGCTGTCGCCCACTCCGTAGAACGCAAAATACGCGGCCATATCGGAAAACGATTGGTTCTGCGCGCGGAGCTCCAGGAAAGGGTCGACCTGTACGGTTTGTGCCGATAGCCCACCGCTTCCCCCGTCGTCATTGGCGATCCAGACAAGGCGTGCGGCTCCTGAAATGGTAGCGGGCGCAGCAGGAGCGTATTCACCACGCTGAAGATCGTTACGCTTGCGCCGATCCCCAATCCTGCAATGTACACGGCCGCGATGAAGAAACGAGCATCCCGGCGCAGCGTGCGCAGTGCATAGCGGAAGTCCTGCCAGAAAATCTCCAGAAACGGCAGGCCGCGCGTTTCGCGATGGATCTCGCGCGTGAGCTCGCGCCCCCCGAGGCGAACCAGTGCCGACCGCCGCGCCTCTTCCGGGGCCATTCCGGCCTTTTCGTTTTCCGCGGCAAGCAAATCCACGTGGGCGGCAAGCTCTTCATTAAAATCTTCGTCCAGCTGGGTCCTGGAAAAAATCGCCTGCAGGCGGGAGAAGAACGCGCGGAGTGCGTCACTCATCGGGAGGGCTCCTTTTGCGCCGCAAAGAAACGCGCAATCACAGTGGAGAGCTGCTCCCAGTTTTCTGCCGTTTCGGCCAGCCGGCGGGAGCCGCGGCGGGTGATCGAGTAAAACTTGGCGCGCCGGTTGTTCTCCGAACTGCCCCATTCCGAACGGATCAAGCCGCGTTGCTGCAGGCGCACCAGCGACGCATATATCGTTCCTTGATTCAGCAAGATAGAGTCGCCGCTGATCTGCTCGATGCGGCGGGCAATCCCATAACCGTGGAGCGCGCCCATGGCCTCGAGCGTCTGTAGGACCATGAGGTCCAGAGTGCCCTTAAGCATCTCCAGTTGGGGAGACATGAACCCTCCTGTGCTATTGCCACAGGAACATAGACGAAAGCCGGGCTAAAAAGTTCCGTGGCGCTTGGGAGAGCATTCGCGGGTCGATGTGCCTTGCACACTATCGAATCATTTATACTCGGGCGGTCCGCGAGCGGTGTAAGTGGCAATGAATCCGGTAAGGTAAGGAGAAAGAGTAATGGAGTATCCGCAATTTACTTTGACGGGGCAGGTAGCGCTGGTTACGGGGGCGGCGCGCGGCTTGGGGCGGGCGATTTCACTGGCCTTGGCGCATGCAGGCGCGGACGTGGCACTGGGTCTGCGCGATGTAAAGGCCGACTCGGGATTGGCAGGAGAGATCTCAAAGTTGGGCAGACGAGCGCTGTCCCTACAGATGGACATGCGCAGTATGGACCAGATTTTTTCTGCTGTGGATTCGACCGCGAAGGAGTTCGGCCGCATCGACATCCTGGTGAACAATGCCGGGATCGCGCCGGAAAATCCCGCCGAGGATGTACGCGAGGAAGACTTCGACGTGACATTGGCGGTGAACCTGAAGGGGACATTTTTTGCGAGCCAAGCGGCCGGACGAATCATGATCCGGCAGAAGAGCGGGAAGATTATCAACATGAGTTCGCAGGCGGGTTTTGCGGCGCTACCTACGGAATCGATTTATTGCATGACCAAGGCGGGCATAGCGCATTTGACGAAATGCCTGGCGGTGGAATGGGGCAAGTACGGGATCACCGTGAACGCAGTGGCGCCGACGTTCATCCGCACACCGGGGACGGAAAGCGCCCTCTCCGACGCGGCGTTTCGCGCGGACACGTTGGAACGAATCGCGGCGCTGCACCGTATCGGCGAGCCTATGGAAGTGGCAGGTGCAGTTGTGTTTCTGGCCTCGCCCGCTGCGTCGTTGATCACTGGCGAGACGATTTTGATTGATGGTGGGTGGACGGCGCGGTAGGCGCTTGAGGGATTCGTCCGCTCTGCGCTAGTACTCTTCGCTCCGCCAGCGCGCTAGCGCTGAGGCACCACTTGGACAATGTGCGCTGGCACGGGGTCTTGCACGGGAATCAAAGTAGCGAAGAATGAATTCCTGGCGTGAGTGTTTCCGACCGTACCGGAAAGCTGCAAAATCCCAACGGGCGCTTCGGTGATGTCGTTACTTTGAATCTTATTGTCGTTGCCCTCGACAAGGATGGCGGCTTGACCGCTGTTAGTAACGTCGTTGTGGCTGGCAAAGTTGTTGTCACCGGCCAAATCAATCCCAACAAGAACCAGGGAATTAGAGACGTTGTTGGAGTCAATCGTGGCGTGCTGCCCGCCCGCGAAGACGCCGACCTGGTTCGTGGCGACGGAGTTGTGTTCAACTCGCACGGCATCGGACTGAAAGATCAGGATGCCGGTAGCGTTAAAGGCGCAGTTTTTGAGAGAAACGCACGGAGACCATACGTTGTCCGTGACGGTATTGCGCAGGACGCTGCCCTTTCCGCCGAAGCCGATTTGAATGCCATTTTGCGCTGCGCCAGTGGTGGGACCGAGGCCGGTGACAACGTTATTGGTGATACTGACTTCGGTACCCGATTCATTGCCAGTGATTCCGTTCTTCTGATAGTCGTGAACGCTGTTGTCGTCGATGCTAACCTTGGACGTTTCACCGCCGAGGCTTTGCACGACGATGCCATCACCGCTCTGGCAGCCATTAATCGAAGCGGAGAGTTTGGTGTTACGCACGGCGTTATGTTCGATTTTGCCTGACGAATTCTGGTACAGGATGCCGATGAGATCTGGAGAGCACTCGGCTATGCCATTGTTTGAGGCATCCACGATCAGGCCTTCGATTTCTACATTCGCAGCATTCTTGACGAGAATGGCGGCGGCTATTGGAGCGCCCGAAGAACCGGTGGTGTTTGCCACCATAGTGCCGGGCAGTACGATCGCGCCGTTATCGCCTTCGATGCTTAGTGATTTGTTGATGAAAACCTGTTCGCGATACGTGCCGGGACAGACGCGGATCAGACTGCCGGGATTGGCAGCATTGACCGCAGCTTGAATGGACGTGAATGTTGCGGCGGGGCATTGGACTTTATCGTCATCGACGAGCAGATCAGGTTTGTGATCGCGATCCTGCGCCGCATGTGCCGTACGCGGGAACAAATGAAAAGAAACCGAGAGCAGAAGAAAAACAGACAAAGCAGGCTTTCTCATTGTGATTCTCCAGCTTGAACTTCGAGACACAGAACCGGGAGGGCGGGATATCGAGCGAGCCGAAGTATACAGCGGAGCGGCGGCGCTGGAAAGATGGTAGTGAACCCGTCCCCATGGTTACGGGCTGGACTTGGGGCGGTAGGCTCCTATCAAGCCTGCAATCAGGACGGCGAGGTACAGAACACCGAGGATCGCTTCGAGAATAGAAAAGGAACGTGCTTGCGTCGAGACCGGGATGATCCCGGCAGCGCCGAGCGACGTCATGGTTGCAAAACTGTAGTAAATGAGATCGAAACGGTCGGGGGCGTTGTGAAGGTTCGTGAGGGGATCCATGTAAAAGGCGCGCGGCTGGTACGCGGCTATTATTCCGTAGACGCTGGCAAACGTGAAGCCCACTAGCAGGTACAGGCAGAGCGCTCCAAAGATGGTTTCGGATGTTGGTTGTTCGGCAGCCAGCACGTGGCGAAAAATAACCACGACAATCACGACGTCGAAAATAAGAGTCAGAGCGATATTGAATAGAAAGAATGATTGGGTGCTGACTTTGGGAAGCACGATTCTTTCGAACAAGGCAGGAATCGCCAGCACGATGGCAAAGATGAGCAGGCTGCGGTGAACGTTGGCTGCATACACGCTGACCACAATGGCGAAGCTTCCGATTATGCGGAACGCGTAAGAGCCGAAGTGGCTGGCTTCGGCATAGGGAAACAGAATTAATGTGGCCAGCAGAAAAACGAAGAGCAGAAAGAATCGGTGGCCGGTGATGGCCGACGCGCGCTGGAAGTGAAATGGGTGGGGCATGGCACAGCTCGGTTTCGCGTTATTTCAAGAACATTTGTTAGTCGGGTCGCCTTCGGCGATCATGACTTCCATGACGCGCCTTTCGGAGAGACCGGGGACGATACCAGTTACATCCGCTTCTATAACGATTTCGTTCTGCTGGTTCTTGAAGACCGCTTCCGCTTTAGCTCTGTTACGGTCGTCAATTTCGGTGATGGTCATGGAACATTCTATGGTGTCCCCAAAATAAACCGGCCGCTTGAAGCGAAAATTCATTCCGGACGCCAGCCAGCCGATTTGTCCGCCAATTTCCGTGGCCAGGCTGGCCACCAGGAGTCCATGGCAAATTCGGGCGCGAAAGTTTTTTGCGCTGGCAAAGCGATCATCGAAATGGACAGGATTATAGTCTCGGCTGAAATCGGCAAAGGCGAGGGTATCCTGTTCGGTGAAGGTACGTGAAATAACGAAAGAGTCGCCTGGCTTCAGCCCGGCAATCGCTTTTTGGCGGATGTAGGACATAGGAACCTGTGCGTGCCATGGCGCGCGGAAGTTATCCTACAGGGAAAGCTGCCAGATTTCCGCGACAAGATTCTTGCTGAAACTATAATGGCGCTTTTTCTCCACCACGCGGAAACCGGCTTGCTTGTAAATGTGCCGAGCGGCGTCGAGTTCGCTTTGCGTCCACAACACCATTTTCTTGTATCCGGCTTGCCGCGCGAAGCGCACGCATTCGCTGACCAGCCGGGAGCCAATGCCCAATCCGCGCGCCGCAGGTTCGACGTATAGCAAGCGCAGCTTGGCGATGGTCCTGGATTTTGCGGTGACGAACACGGAGCCGACCACTTCGCCGTCCTTCTCGGCGATCCAGCACCTTTCCCGCTTGGCGTCGTAGTGCTGAACGAACTTCGCTACGATTTCCGCGACCAGGGCCTCGAACCGTTCATCGTAACCGTATTCCCGCGCGTACAGCAGGCCTTGCCGATGCACCACCCAGCCCATGTCGCCAGACTGGTGCGGACGCAGCAAATAAGGGGCTTTGGCTGCGGACTCCGGCTTCTCCGCGGGTGCCAGGAGTTTCTCGATGGTATGCATCGCTTCGACTAGCTGGCGCTGTTCATTCTGGGAGAGTTTCTGGAGCATTCCACCGACCTGTTGAATGGTACGCGCCTCCAGCGGAGCAAACTGCCCGCGGCCTTCCGCGGTGAGCGCGAGCAGGCTCTGGCGTCCGTCGTCTTCCGAAGGCGTCCTGTCGACAAGGCCGCGCTTTTCGAATGTGCTTAGGATTCGGCTGAGATATCCGGCGTCGAGGTCGAGACTATTGCGTACAACGGTGGCGGTACGCTTTTCGCGGTGCGCGAGTTCATACAGGACGCGCGCCTCGGTGAGCGAAAAGCTGCTGTGGAGCCATCCTTCCTGCAGCACGCCAATGGCGCGAGTGTAGAAGCGATTGAAGCGGCGGACAGCGTCTATGCGGGGAGCGAGATTCGTGTGGGCCATGGGTTGTAGCCCTCCGAGGGGAACAGGATGAGTGCCAGGGTCACATATATACTTGACTGAGTCAAGTAGTGGTGCGCTGGGGTGCTTTCCCGGAAATGCGCAACGGAGGCCGCCATGCGTGCCTTACGCTCCCCTGTGAGTGGGGTTAATACTCGAGAGCAGTACTCGTCGCCATGAAGAAATCTGCGCTACTTGATCTGCTGGTTTTCCGGCAATGCTTGGTTGATGCTCTTTAGCGCCTGGAATCCGTCCCGGACCACGGTTGTCTTGATATTGTCCTTAGTCACAAGCACCGGTTTCAGCATTATGGTAGGGACCTTACTCTTGCCATTGGTCACTGTTCCATCGGATGTTGGAGTTTCGCCTTTGGCCAGGCGAACCGCTTCCTGTGCGGCACGCTCCGCTTCCGTGGTGACGGGCTTATAAACGGTCATAGCCTGCGTGCCCTGGGCGATGCATATAACCGCGGCCAAATCTGCGTCTTGTCCGGAAACCGGCAATTTTCCCGCGAGATTATGTTCCCGGAGGGCCTGAATCGCGCCGCCGGCCATTGCGTCATTGGAAGCCAGAACCGCAGCGATCTGGCCATGCGCGGAATCAATGGCCTTGAGCATAAAAAGGTAGGCCTCGGAGGGCAGCCAATCTTTGGTATACGCGTCGGCGATCACCTGGATGTCGCCGCGGTCGATGTATGGCTGCAGTACGCGGATCTGCGCGTTATGGAGAACTTTCGCGCCCTCGTCACTTGGCGATCCGGCGATCAATACATAATTCCCTTTGGGTGCGTGCTCCACTAAATATTCGGCCTGCATCCTGCCGATCTCAAGCCGATCAAAACTGACATAGAGATCGACGTCGCTATTGAGCACCAGGCGGTCGTAACTGATGACCTTAACATTGGCCGACTTCGCGGCGTCCACCATCTGGCTAGCCTGGGTGTTGGTGTGAGGCAATAAGACCAGCACTTTGATGCCTGCCTTGATCATGTCCTTTACTTGCTGGAATTGGCGATCATCGTCTCCATCGGCGTCGCGGTAGATCACCTGTGCACCTAACTGCTCAGCCCGCGCCTGAAAGGAATTCAGGTCCGTCTGCCAACGCTCTCCTTTCATCGCTTCGAAGGAAAAACCTATTAGCAGTTTGTTTCGGTCTTGCGCCAGCAGAAGGTGAGCGCTAAGGACGAGAAGGAATGTGGTTGCCAGAACGGTCAGCCAGCGGCGGGTCTTCATCAAGGTATTTCCTCCCTCCTGTTCTGACCATAGCAGAGCCCCGCGAAATTCGACGATGTTCATCAACGCCTTGAACTCGTCGAGTAAACACGGGATTTGTTGTCTCAGTTGGCCTTAGCCGGGGATGGAGGAGGTTGTGCTTTGTTCGCCGAGCTGAATTTGTCCGTCATTTCTTGTATGGCTCGCGGAAGCGTTTCTGGCTGGCGAATGACGTCAAGGAAAAAGCCGCGCAGATCGAAAGGCGCGCCGGCAAAGTGGCGAAATGTGGAGGGAAGAGGTGGGCCGCCCGGGCTGCCGGTCGCGGGAATGTGATCGGGTAAATGAATGGCATACAGGCTGCCACCGGCCAATGGTTGATGTGGGTACTGCATGAGCCAGATGCAGTTGTGGCCGTCGATAATCATGTTTGCGGAAACGACTGCCCACTGACCATCATCGGCAGGCGTGGGTTTCTGGCAGTCCCAGACTTCGGCCTGGGGCACGATCAGGGCGGGTTCGCTAAAACCCCACTCATCTAAGGGAAGTCTCTGCAGAGAGTGTTGGTCGGCGAAGCGCTTTACCTCGGGCAGGGATTGATTCCAGTCGAGATTGGAGTCGTTCACAAGGGTGTACCCGGGATGTCCGAAAGTGAATGCGCTCAGGTATGGGAAGTAGTAAGGGTAGGCACGCACGGCGGTGAAAAGGCAACTCAGAGTCAGCAGTGCCGCCACGCCGGTCACGACGTGGGCTAAGACCGGCGCGGATGGCCGGAGGCGCTGGACCAATTGCGGCAGGGGAGCTAACAGAAGGATGAGCAGGACCAAAGGAATTGTGAAATGACGGATGCTGATGTCGAGGCGGCTCAACAAGCAAAAGCCGATAAAGATGATCAGGGATACCCATAGGACGCGCCAATGGATCGTCAATTCAGCGGGAACGACGGGAGTATTTCCGTCATCGCGGCGCTTCCGCCATAGGGCAAATGCGAGGGTCAGGAGGAGCAGCCCGAGAAAGCCCGGAGGAGACTTCAAGATGAATAAAACCGGAAAATAGAACCAGACACCGTGGGGATAGGTGTGACCCAGGATAAAAGTCGGCCGACTTCCCGTAAACAAGACCATGGCAACGCCTCGCAAGTACAGCCAGGGCGGCATGAGAAGCCGACGGAGAGGCACCGCAGCTGAGCCATGGCCGAGACGGTAAAGGACGTCGGTTGTCTGATGAAGGGAAAAGACGAAATAAAAGAGATAGACGGCGAGGGCAGCCCAAGAAATGCCCTGAAGAGTGGCGCGCCAGCGGAGCCGGCGCCAGGCGCGCGCATCCGGTTTGGCAATGGGCTGGCCGGGCACTGCGCGCCAGCGTGTGCTCAGAGCGAATGCGGCAAATGCAAAAAGTAAAATGCCGGCGGTAAACTTGGAAAGAAGCGCCCCCGCCAAGCTCAGCCCAAATAACAGCGCATTCTTTCGGCCGGGGTTCTGCCATGTTTCTGCGAATCGCCACAAGGTCAGCAAGGAAAACAAGGTGACGGCCATGTCGGTATGGACAATCGGCCCGAAGGCGAGAAAGGCGGGAGTGCTGACAAAGATGCTCAGGCACAGCAGCCCGCCCCAATCGGCCCCCAGACGCCGCGCGTAGACGTATAAAATGCAGCCAAGGGCCAGCGTTAGGAGCAACATGGGCAGACGGGCCCAAGCCAGTATGGTCGAGGCGTCATTCCATTTTGTAAGGACCCAAGCTCCGAAAACCCATTGCGCGGCGTAGGCGGGAAAAAACTTCTCGCCGACCACCCATGAGACGTGAGAATAATCGGCATGCGCTCCACGCATGACCAGGGGCAGCGCCGCCAGAACCTTGGGCAGCGGTGGGTGTTCCTCATTCAAACGCAAGTCGAGCGTTTGCAGGTAACTGACGCCGGCTCCGATGTGGGCGGACTCGTCGATCGTAGCGGATTCTCGCAAGGCGGCGCCTCCGGCGAGAATGGCCATGAACAGCAACAACACGCCGGCCACGACCGAGAAGAGGACGCGCTGGGTATTTTCCATGGCACTTCGACCGTTCAATTTCGACCGTTCTCTGAGGATACGTCACCCGACCCCAATTTGTATTCGCGGATCGTGACAAGACATCGAGAATGGCTTCCGTGGAGATGAGCCGGGATTTCTAATCGCGTAAACACCTATCGCGGGGGCAGAATACGGGGGGTGAACTGAGGGTAGCGCTGGCGGATAACGCTTACAGCGATGGCCACGCTTTGATCGAAGGTCTTGCCCGAGAAGCGATGAGAGCTGACCACATGACGGAGTTCGTTCTGTGGGTCACCCTTGGCGGCGGGCGGGATGCGCTCGTTCAGCTCTTGCCGCATGACTTTTTGCTGTTCGTAATGCATAAAGGCTTCCTTTCTCAGGGGTGTGGAGTATAAGGCTTTTTGGGGCATGTGTAAAACCTGGGGAAGAGCTAAACAGATGGTGTACGGGAGACAGGGGTGATGACCATTGCGCAACAGATCGACTCTCGCTTACGGCCGATTGGTGTGGTGCGGTCGGCGCTAAAGGAGCGAACCGGGGCTCCAAGACAAGGCGATGAAGGTGCGCCAGACGCGTGGATCGAAATGATTCCCGAAGTGGCCGAAGGACTAGAGGGCGTCATGGTCGATATGGAAATCGTGCTGGTGACTTGGCTGCATGAGGGACGGCGCGATGTGCTGAAGGTGCATCCCCGAGGGAATAAGAACGTGCTGGCCGGCGTCTTTGCTACTCGTTCGCCTGACCGGCCGAATCCAATAGGGCTGCATCGCGTTACGGTGCGGGAGATTTCGGGGCGGGAGCTGAAGGTTGGGCCGCTGGAGGCCATCGATGGGACGCCGGTGGTCGATATTAAGCCTGTGCTTTCGCGATCGGCGGACTGGTGAGTTCGGCGAAGGTGCGTTGCTCTGTGGACGGCGATATTGCTCGGCAGCTACGGCTTGGTCTTCTGCTGCTTCTCGGCTTCGTCGATCAGCTTGCGGAATTCGTCGACGGCGGGGACGTTGGGGGAATGCAGAGCGTTCTTGTTGGAGTAGCGCCACACTGGGGCCTGCTGCTCCAGGGAGCCGGTGGAGCGGCCTTCGTAGACAATGAAAACGTCTTCGCCAGAGCCGATCTCGGTTTGTGGGGAAGGCCGAGTATCCTGCGGCAGGGGTCGGCTGGGGGCGCTTGACGAGCGGCCCTGCTGAGCCCCGATGCGAATACCACTATCGTTGGGCTGCACGATAACAGGGCGATCATTGGTAGGCATGCCGCCGATGGTGGGTTGAACGATTTTTCCGGAGCCCTTGCGAATGGTGATGACCAGATCCGCGATTTGCGCGTCGATCACGGGGGTCAGGCGGCCCCACTTCGCGAGGGCTTTCTCAACGTCTTCTTGCGCCGTCTTGTTAGCGAGCGGGGCTTCCGGGTTAATGCCGGCGTCGGGATCGATGAGCACGATGACGGTGCGAGCCCTAAGAACGTAGGCGGGCAGGACCACCTTCTTTTTGTTGCCGGCGACGGCCAGCGAAGTGACCAAGAGAAGGAGAAAGAACACGGTGCGCATGCGAACGAGCATCACAACCTCCATGCGGCGAACACACCTGTGCATTGTACGCTGGTAGCCGCGTGTGGGACGGGAATTCTACTGGTGGCATAAAATCGCAGAGCCGGCCGCCTAAAGGAGATACGGATGCCATTTGTCGACGTGAGCAGCCTGACGGTCCGTGAGCGCCTGCCGGGTTGGCACGGACGCTATTTCCACACGGCGAACATGACCTTCGCGCATTATAACTTCGCTCACGGTTCGTCTATTCATGAGCACTCTCATCCGCAAGAGGAAGTTTATGAAGTGATTGAAGGCGAACTGGAGATAACGATCGACGGCGAAGCGCGGAGAGTGGGAGCGGGATCAGTCGCTATTGTTCCGAGTAACGCGCGCCATTCCGTCAGAGCGCTTATCGACGGGCAGGTAATCGTCGTGGATTATCCGCTACGGCCGGAATTCGGGTAGGGCTGTTGGGGTGCCTGGCCGTTGCCCAAGATTCCCTTTGGCGTGCTAGCGGAGCGGAGAGCGAGTGACGGAGCGTGAGGGCCGCGCATCTGAGTCGGCATGTATGCCGGCAGGAGTGATCCATATCGTCGGAAACTACAAAGGTGAGGTGAGCGAATATGAGTTCATACGGCGGAAAAGAACTGGCTAGCGCGTTTCGCACGGTCCGGAAGAATACGATTCAGGTGGCGGAGGATATTCCGGAGTCGCAGTACGGGCACGTGCCAGGACCGGAGTGCAAGTCGGTGGCCGGGATGCTGGCGCACATTGCGGTGTCCACGCAGATTTGGGAGGAGATCCACAAGAAGCAACGGATGACGACGCTGGTTGGCCTCGATTATTTCGGGATAAGGGGCCGCATGGACGCAGAAGAAGCCAAGCCGAGGTCGAAGGCCGAGCTCTTGGCGTGGCTGCGGGCCTCTGGGGAGGAATTCGCGGGCTGGCTGGAGACGCTGACTCCGGAGTTTCTGGGCGAGATGGTGACGGAGCCAGACGGCAAGACCGCCAGGTCGCGATTTGAACGGCTGCTGAGCGCGAAGGAACATGAGATGCATCATCGGGCGCAACTCATGCTGATTGAACGGCAACTGGGGATTGTGCCGCACATTACACGGCAATTTAACGAGCGGGTTGCGCAGGCGCAGGCGGCGGCGAAGGCTTGAAAATTTAAGAAACCGGCTGCGAACGTCGAACGACGGACCGGTGATCTCGAGAGTGCGGAAGTCTCGCTCTCGCTTTCAAAGAGGTTCACGTAAACGGCGCCGTTGTCGAAGTGCGCTGCTCAAAAGCGGAAAGACCGCCACACTCCAAAATGGAAAAAGAATTGGCGAAGTGCCAGCTGGCGGAATAGAGGCAGAGCAGTGCTGTGCCCCTACTTTGGTGCCTATGCTACCGCAGGTTGCAGGATGCCTGCATATTCGGCATCGTCGTCGAATTCTTCGATGTTCGCCGTCGCGACTGCAGGCTGTAAAGTTTCTACATAGTCATCTTCACGGCGCCACCATTCCGGTACTTCCGGAGATTGGTGGATCGAGAAGTGAGCAACCAGTGTTTTCGTTTGTTGATTGAAGACGATGTATTCGCCGGGCGAATCGGCGAGCAACTCCCAGACACGAAGCCGGGCTGCACTCAATTCCTTCGCGGCTTCCACCCACGCCAGACTGTCGTCACTCAGGACTTTGATGATGTCGAAAGGATTGTGTTCCACCGAGCGTCCCTCCCTGGGATTAGAGCTCCCTCAAATGGTGCGCGTGCAAAGTAACTGGCGCGGGCGTAGTGCGCTATCCGGTAAACCGCTTACCGAACGGGATGAATTGTCGTAGGGGCGGGACCTGCGGAACTCATGCGGGCGGCTAGAAACGTGTACGGAAAATCCATGGCCAAAATGCGAGTGTTGACCTGATTGCGAGATTTACGCAACCGAGTAGATTTTGTAACAGGAGGCCCCGGTCCCATGATGGAATCAACCTCGCTGCTAGAACAAGCCATCGAACGCATCCTGGAGATGTCCGCGGATTTGCAGATCAAGCGGATGGCGACCACGCAATACTCGCTCGAGTTTCATGAGCACGGTGTGGCGATAGCGGCTTACGGCAGAGTGCTGGCAACGCTCACCAAGCTCCAGCAACAGGAGGAGTGCTCGCCGGCTCTGACCCTTCTCGGTGCCATGCAGACTTGCCAAGGATCGCGCGGTGTCCTTCCATTAGATGCGCAACGTTCAGCGTGCTAAAACGCAACACGTCCACACGCGCGCTCGTCCACTAAGATCCTCCACTGAGGCGACTCCGACGGCTGGAACCTGCTAAAATCTCCAGTCATGAAAAGACGAAGACTGCTGCAGTCACTACCCGCTGTAACTCTGCTTCCCAATGCCACCTGGGCTGCTATGCAGCCGAAGGCGGGGCCAACATCGACCACGGTGTACGAACTTCGCATTTATCACACCTACGAAGGCAAGCTCGACGATCTGCTCAAGCGCTTTCGCGAGCACACGACGAAGCTTTTCGAGAAGCATGGAATGAAGAACGTGGCGTATTGGGCGCCGCTCGACGAACCAGCGAAGAGCACCACGCTCATTTATGTCCTGGCACATCCCAGCCGGGAAGCGGCGACGGCCAACTGGAAGGCGTTCCAGGACGATCCGGAATGGAAGAGCGTTCGCGACAAATCCGAAGAGAATGGGAAAATTGTGGAGAAAGTAGACTCCACCTTCATGGCTCTGACGGACTTCTCTCCGGGGCAATGAATCTGCCACTTACTCGGTCGGCCCGAATCGTACCAGTCTAGTCGGAAGTGTTTTGATGGAACCCGCAAAGTTTTCGCCGAGCGAGCTGGGGGATTTGGTCGCGCAAACGGTTTCCTGGATGCGGGAGCAGCGTGAGAAATTTCTTCCCTCAAGCCACTCTCTTAGCGAGGACCAACATAAAAACCTGCTGCCTTTCTTTTCAGCGGAAATCCTGAACCGCCTGCGCGTCGTGGACGCCGCCGCGACCGGCCAAAAAATCCCTTATCCGCCGTTCTACGAGAAGGTGCGCGCAGGCGGCGCTCGTGTGGTGCCCGATGCCGCGCACATGACCGCCATGCCGTTCATTGATGTCGCAGTCTTTAACCGCAGGCCGACCTTGCGGACGCTATTTCACACGTTGGTGCACGTCGCGCAGTTTGAGTCCGTAGGTTTAGAGAAGGTAATGAAGGGCTACTTTGAAACGCTCAACGAATCCGGCCTGTGGATGGTCGTTCCTTACGAGGAACAAGCCTACCAGTTGGACGCGCGCTATACGCGCGATCCCAAAGACGTTTTCCGCGTAGAGGATGAAGTCCGCTACTGGCTACGCGATGGGCGTTTTCCTTGAGTCCTCGATCCTCTCCGCGAAGGTTACGCCAGATCGAGGGCCCTCGCGAGAGCGCGGTTGAGTTCCGCAAGCTTGGCAGGACCGAGTGAACCAACATAATTGGTTAGGTCTGTCTTGCGCAGGCTCACCAGATTGTCACACATTATCCAACCCTGATGCTTCAGGCCCTCGTCAGGCCCGACAGAGACTTGGGTAGACAATGCCTCACCGCTTGTGAATACGGGGGCGCACGCTACGGTCGAGAATGTGGAATCGATCAGCACCTGACGGCTGACCACGACGAAGGCGCGGGACTGTTTTGGGTCGCCCGCAGGTTTGTGGACTCTGTAGAGTTCGCCGCGATTCATGGGCAACTGTGAATCTAGATTTCTCCTGCCTGATAATCGAGCACGTCTGCGGCTTCCAGATTCAAGCGCTCGGCGGCCCGATTGATACGCTCCAAGTCGCGGTTGTGTAATGCGCGGCGGCGCCGATCGCGAATATATCTGCGGAGAATGCGTTCGATGAAGGCAGAACGTGAATGCTTGGAACCTGCCAAGCGGTCGACTTGGGCGAGCAAATCCTTGGAGAGTGTGATAGAAGTCTTCTCTTTCATACCACTATCCTACTACCGAGTTGGAGAGGTGACAACCGTTCCCGTTTCAGGCTGGTGAATCTGCGCGGGGAGCCAACCTAGCGGCTGGCGGCGGTCTCGCGACGGATCGTAACGCCGCCCGGGCCCAGCTGGTAACCTTCATCGCGCACAGTCTTGTCGGCCGCGGCGCGCAGCGTCTGCTCGTCCGCATTTTTAGGGGAGTCGCAATACCGGCGTATCACTTCTTCGCCGCTCTGAATGCGCATCAACCATTTGGACTTACCGGGGTCCCAGGAGACTTCCACTCGATCAGCAGTCATAGCATCCTCCAGGGCGAGTTAACTACATTGTAGTCCAATTGCAGCCCTTGAGGGGCGTTTGCATCTCCATTTCGAAAGTAATTTCGTCGCCCGGTGGCACCAACCATTGACGCCATGTGCGGGCGGATATAGCTTTTGATGGACCCACGTTTCGGATGTATAAGCGATAAGAGGCATTGCAGATGGCCGATGGAGCCGCAGCCGCAGATAGCGTAGACCTGTTTGCGGAAGAAGGCGCAGGAAGCGTCGAGCACGTCGATGTGCTGATCGTGGGCGCCGGTCTTTCCGGAATCGGCGCCGCCTATCATCTGCAGAACCAGTGCCCCTCGAAAAACTTCATCATTCTGGAAGGCCGCCACACGATGGGTGGGACCTGGGACCTGTTTCGCTATCCGGGAGTCCGGTCTGATTCCGACATGTATACGCTCGGATACAACTTCCGCCCGTGGCACGGGGCCAAGGCCATTGCCGACGGCCCCTCCATTCTGCGATACATTCGCGAAACGGCAGCCGAATATGGAATCGAGCAAAGGATTCGCTATGGCCATCAAGTGACCCACGCTTCATGGTCTTCGCACAACGCTAGATGGACCGTGGAGGCCACGCTGTCGAAAGGCCAGACGGTGCGGTTCACCAGCAATTTTCTGTACATGTGCAGCGGCTACTACGACTATGCGCAAGGCTATATGCCGGGCTGGCCTGCGATGGATCGCTACACGGGCCGTATCGTGCACCCGCAGAAGTGGCCCGACGACCTCGATTGCGCCGGCAAGCGCGTCGTCGTGATCGGCAGCGGCGCTACGGCGGTGACGTTGGTTCCGGCGCTGGCCGAGTCGGCCGCGCATGTGATCATGTTGCAACGCTCGCCTACATACATTGTGGCGCTTCCGTCCGAAGACTTCATCGCCAATTGGCTGCGGCGAACTATGCCGGCCCGCCTGGCTTATGGGATCGTTCGCTGGAAGAACGTGTTCCTGCAGATGTACTTTTACGGTCGGGCTCGGCGAAAGCCGGGAAAAACAAAGAAGGGGATCATGCGTCTTGCACAAAAGGCCCTTGGTCCAGAGTACGACGTCGAAAAGCATTTCTCACCTCGTTACAATCCGTGGGACCAGCGCCTTTGCCTGATACCCGACGCTGACTTATTTTCGGCCATTCGTTCCGGCAAGGCCTCGGTGATTACCGATGAGATCGCGGAGTTTACGGAAAGAGGTCTGCGGCTGCAATCTGGCGATGAGCTGGAAGCGGACATCATCGTCACCGCCACCGGCCTGAAGCTGAAGTTACTGGGCGGAATGCGGTTACTCGTGGATGGTGTGGCCGCCCCTGCGTCTCGAGCGATGACGTACAAAGGGATGATGTACAGCGAAATCCCCAATCTGGCCTCTGCCTTCGGATATACGAATGCTTCGTGGACGCTGAAAGCCGATCTAACCGCGGAGTATGTTTGCCGTCTGCTGAACTATATGGACGCGCGCGGGTATGACTATTGCACGCCGCGTAGGCGCGATCCGTCCATTACGGAGGAGCCTGCGATCAACTTCACGTCCGGCTATATCCAGCGGGCCAGCGACGTGCTTCCCAAGCAGGGGTCCAAGAAGCCGTGGAGGCTTCATCAAAACTACGCTCTGGACTTGCTGGATTTAAGGTTCGCCAAGATCGACGATGGCACCATGGAGTTCACGCGTCTCGAAAAGAAGGAACAGGCGGTGAGGCCGGTGGGTGAAACAGAGAGCGAGCGCCGAGTAGCGTCGCTAAGGAGTGTGGAATGAGGAAGGTCAAGTGGGGAATCCTGGGAGCAGCGTCCATCGCCTTGCGCAAAGTCATTCCCGGTATGCAAAACGGGGCGTACAGCGAAATCACCGCGATCGCTTCCCGCGATTTGAAGAAAGCGGAAGAAGTAGCGCGCAAACTTGGCATTCCGAAGGCCTATGGGTCGTACGAAGAACTTTTGCGAGACCGCGAGATTGAAGCCGTCTACAATCCGCTGCCCAATCATTTGCACGTGCCCTGGTCGATCAAAGCCGCCGAAGCGGGGAAGCACGTGCTCTGCGAGAAGCCGATCAGTTTAACGGTGGCCGAGGCGAAGACGTTGCTGGCCGCGCGAAACCGCACGGGCGTAAAAATCGGCGAAGCGTTCATGGTGAAGACGCACCCGCAGTGGTTACGCACGCAGGAACTTGTGCGCAGCGGAGCGATAGGGAAATTGCAGTCGGCGATGTGTGTCTTCAGCTACTTCAATCGGGAGCCTGACAATGTGCGGCACAAAGTAGAATGGGGTGGAGGCGGTTTGCTGGACATCGGTTGTTATCCCATTACGATGTCGCGCTTTATTTTCGCAGAGGAGCCGCTGCGGGTAGCTGGCGCGTTGGAGCGAGATCCCGATTTTGGCACCGACCGATTGTCTTCGGCGATCCTGGAATTTCCTTCCGGGCAGTCAACCTTCACGTGCCTCACGCAAGGCGCCTACTTTCAAACCATGCATTTTCTCGGTTCGGCGGGCCGCGTGGAAATTGAAATTCCCTGGAACGCACCCAATGACCGGCCATGCCGAATCTTCGTTGGGGATGCGACCCGGGCAGCGCCCAAGGTCGAAGAGTTTCCGATCGTCGACCAGTACACCATTCAGGGTGATGAGTTTTCCCGAGCGATTCGCGGCGAGCGCGAAGTCCCCGTGCCTCTGGAGGACGCCATCGCCAATATGGCGGTGATTGAGGCGATATTTCGGGCCGCGGATTCCGGCAAATGGGAGAAACCAGAAAAAACGGAATACAGCGCGCACCGAGGCGCGTAGCTCCTAGGGTATTCAGGCCGAGAGGCAATTGTGGCGGTCAGGACTATTTTACAGTTGGGGGATCCCGGATTGCGGGAAGTAGCCGTGCGGGTTGACGACCCCGCTGCGCCTGAAATCCGATCGCTGATCGCGGATTTGGCGGACACTCTGGCGTATTGGCGGGCGAGCACAGGGTATGGACGCGGTATCGCCGCGCCCCAGCTTGGGGCGGCGAAGCGCGTGATCTTCCTGCAATTGCCGGGAGCCGAGCCATGGCCGCTGATAAATCCACAGATTACTTGGCGCAGCGCGGAAAAAATTGTGGTCTGGGATGCCTGTTTGAGTTTTTTGTCGATCTTCATGCAGGTCGAGCGGCATCGGGAGATTGTCGTGCGCTATCGAAACCTGCAGCGGGAGTGGCAGGAAATTCGCGCGGGAGAAGAGCGCAATCTGTCCGAGCTGTTGCAGCACGAAATCGATCATCTCGATGGGATTTTGGCCGTGGATCGCATCACCGATATTCGGACCTTATGTACGCGCGAAGAGTTCGAGAAGAGGTATCGGGCGCAGAGCCCGTATGCGGCAGCCGCGCCTCTAACTGGGACGGTGTGACCACGCTACTGGCATGATGGGGCCTACCACAAAAATCCAAGCCGCAGCGCCCAGCACGGTTACTATGCTGGTAATCACGAATACCAGGAAGAAATTGCCGGTGCGTTGCACGATGAATCCGATCAGCGCCGGCGTTATCCATCCCGCCAAATTACCTGTGAAATTCTGCAAGCCGGTCCATTTCCCGGAGGTCGCCGGCCCGGCCAGCGTTTGCGTCACCGCCCACAGATTTGAAGTGCACATGCCGAGGCCAACGCAGGCGAACATCAACAGCGCGATAGCGATGCTGTGATTGGCGACGATCACGACCAGCATGATGCTCGAGGCGATTAAGGGACCGGCGCCGGTGAAAGTCTTGCGCACGCGCGTGGGCGTCCCTCCTGCCGCAATCCATTTGTCGGAAAGCCATCCGGATATCAGGGCAGAGGTCGCTAAGACCAGAAAGGCGAAGCCGGTAACAAGGGACATCCGTTGGACGGAGAAACCGCGCTCGCGAATGAGATAGAACGGCAGCCAGGTGATAAAGAAATACCAGAGATAGTTGTAGGCAAACAGCCCGGCGAAGGTGCCCCAGGCGGAGCGTTGCTGAAGGATTTGCAGAATGCTTGCGCTGACAAGCTTCGCGTGTGGATCGATCTTTGTCGTTTGAGCGATTGTAGAGCCACTGGCCGGTAAGATGTCGGCGCTCACCAAGGTTGTGGGTCTGCGAAGAAACCTGAGCCACGGGAGCAGCCATAGGGAACTGGCCACGCCAAAAATCACGAAAAAGAGTCTCCACCCCACGCGGGCCATAAGCATGCCGCCGATTACGGTGCCAAAAGCCGGCCCGGAGGCCTGGCCGGCCGAAATGAGCGAGTTGGCGCGGCCGCGCTGATATTCGGAAAAGTGGCGAGAGATGATTTTGCTGTAGGAAGGGTAAGCAACCGATTCGCCGATGCCGAGGATAAGCCTCATGGCCAGCAGCGAACTGAAGGTATGGATGAGGCCCGTGCCGAACGTGGCGGCTGACCACAGTAGAATTCCCAGCGCAAGCACCCAGTTGACCGGGAAGCGGTCGACCAGCCAGCCCGAAACAATCTGGAAAATGGCATAGGTCCAGAAGAAGGAGGATAAAAGAATCCCCAGTTGGGACAGCGAGAGGCCCAGTTCGTCTTTGATAAGCGGCGCGGCAAGCGCAAGATTCCCGCGATCGATGTAATTGATGAAGATGGACAGTGCGAGAAGAACGGCGAGGCGAGTAAGTTCGGGAGAGAGCCGGGAATTGGCCGCGGCAGACGGCGATGCGTTGGAAGTCGCAGTCATTGTTGCGGCGCTCCGCGAGTCCAGAGAAACAGATTGTTTCTAGTAGTGGCTTGCCATCCTCGGGAGTTGCTCATGGAGCCGGGATAAGATCGAGGATGAGCAAAGTGATGTCGTCCTCTTGGGTCCGCTGACGTTCCGCGCTGGACCAGCGACGCAGTTCGAGCAGCAGCGCGTCTGCGAGTTGGGACGCTGACGACGAGGACGCGGCGAGGAATGTCTTCAAACGCGACTTGCCGAACTCTTCGCGCGCGGCGTTCGTCGATTCCAGGATCCCGTCGGTGTAAAGAAGAATGCGGGCCCCGGCGTCGAGCGGAATTTCTACCGAAGAATATGTCGCCTCGGGAAAGAGGCCAAGCATCAAGCCATTGGCTTCGATCTCGCGGCTCTCGGATTTCCGCGGAAGCTCGGTGCGTCCTGTGAGAAGCAGCGGTGGGTGCCCGGCGCCGGCGTAGCGCAAAAGAAATTTCTCCAGGTCCAGGAAAACGTAAGCCGCCGTGACAAAGTGTTCTTCAAATTTTCCGCACAGCGCCCGATTCAGGCCCCCAAGCACCCGCGCAGGATCATCGGCATGCGCTCCCTGCCCAGCGAAGGCCACTTTGAGCATGGACGCGATGAGCGCGGCGGGTACCCCATGGCCGGTGACATCGGCGACTAGGATGCCGATTTGCTTTTCGTCGACCACCAGAAAATCGTAGAAGTCCCCGGCAACCGCGCTCATCGGCAAATAGCGCGCGACGATTTCCAAGCCGGCAAGCTGGGGCACCTCACGCGGCAAAATCGACGATTGAATTTGGTTGGCAATCTGCAGTTCCTTATTGATTTCCAGAAGGCTCTCTTCTTTTGCAAGGGTACGATAGGTCGCAACATAGCCCAAGCAGCACACGAACAACAAAAAGCCGATTGGCTCGGTGTTACGGTGAGACGGAATTAGTCTTAGGTCCCGAAGATTGGTCTCGATGGCGAACAGCGCAAAGATCGCCACTCCCGCGAACGTGATCTTGACGTCGCGTGAGGTGCCTTGCGCCGGACGTCCATAAATGTAATAGACGCCGACCAATGCGCAGGCTCCAATCACGGTGATATTGTTCGTCACGCTCATGGCGTGCTCGCCGATATGTAGCAGCGTGGAAAACAGGCGCATAACGCCGAAAAGAAGTTGCGCCCCGAGGACCCAGCGCAACGCGCTCTTCCACCGCGATTCGACGATTTGCAGCAAGAAAAGGGTGAACGGCACCGGGATAAAGCAATCGATGACCAGATCGATCCGATTGAAGGAGCTCTCTTCGAGCGGGAAAATCGAACGGATGATTCCTTGCCAGAACAACAAACGAGTGGCGTAGAGGATCGCAAAGGAACTGAAATAAACCAGGGTGAAATCACTAGTTCTGCGGCGGAATAGGAACACGGTCAGCGACGCAAGCCCGATCGACAATAAGATAGCGCCGACGGCTACTCCCGCGAGTTCCCAGCGCAATTCCGAACGTGCAGCCGCCGTGATCTGCGTTGCGACGATCAAGAAGAGAGACATTTGCTCACAGTTATACGGAATGACTTTACTGGTTAGCAGGGAATTCGGCCAGAGCGACTTCGTAATGACGTACGCGTTTGTCAAAATCGGTGAGCAGAACGGCGGCTTCGGCGGCCACCACCGCGGCCTCGCGGTCGGCACCAGCGAAAGCGTCCACTGCCGCGAAGGAATTCCAATAGGTGGTCACAAGAATTTCCACCGATGCGGTTAACGCCCGCGTACAAACTGTTGCGCCCAGGAATCCACCTACCCGGCGCAATTCCGGCCGCACGGCTTCACGGAAGTGATGCAGATAGGAGTCACACAGAGCAGGTGTTGTGCGAGCCGACCAGAACCGAGCGATCATCTCAGGGGGACTCCTCGGCCGTCTTTTCCTTCTGTATGCTGCCTGGCTCATCACCATGCACTTCCGCGCGACGCTGACTGCGGATTGGCACGGCCACCATCTCAGTCCGCGGGTTCGCCGATGGGGACAGTACGCGCTCTTTCGGCTGGGCACCAGGCTGCGCACCAGCACGTACAGGATCCAGATGAAAATCAGGTCGAGGGTAGTCGCCGCGATCATTCTGCAATCCGCGCAGCGCCTGACCGCCGATCGCACCCAACAACGCCACCTGTACGGCTAACAAACAGAAGACTGATGCGCGTGGCCCATAATCCTTAGTCCGCGGTTGCGTGTCCCGGGGCTGCTGCGCCTGCAGGCCGCGAATGTCGTGCCCGGAAGAAACCAACGCGATCCAGGACCTTCTCCTGGAACACTTCGAGGTAGAGATAGATCGCCGGAGTAATGAAAAGGGTGATGAATTGCGACACGATCAGGCCGCCGACCACCACCAGTCCTAGCGGCCGGCGCGAGGCGCCATCCGCCCCGTAGCCAAGGGCGATCGGCAGCGCGCCCATGAGCGCGGCCATGGTGGTCATCATGATGGGACGGAAGCGCTCCATGCTGGC